>Ga0181576_10000205_pt1 | contig 40376 bp, 40 predicted proteins | sample 101ome_22_FD_132464 | JGI IMG/M metagenome (GOLD analysis project Ga0181576, IMG submission 132464) | Coastal salt marsh microbial communities from the Groves Creek Marsh, Skidaway Island, Georgia - 101412BT metaG (megahit assembly) | ecosystem: Environmental > Aquatic > Marine > Intertidal... | reverse complement strand
TTGGCTTTGGTTTGGCGATAAAAGCGATAGACCATCTTATCCGTGCCGACCACCAAGGCGGCTGTGGCAGCGATGCCAAGGGGCAGGGCGATGAGGGCGGTTGGCAAAGGCCCCGCCGTGACGCCTAAAGATTGCAGGCCCCATGTGGCCAGAATGGTGATCATCGTGCCAAAGGCCATTGTGTCACCATGCGCGAAATTGGAAAAGCGTAAGATGCCGTAAATCAACGTCACCCCAAGCGCACCAAGCGCCAGTTGCGCGCCATAGGCGGTGGCAGGCACAATCACGAAATTCAACAAAGCGACAATTGCGTTTAGAAGATCCATTCCTCAACCCCCCAAGAAGGAGCGGCGCACATCCGCATCTGCCAACAGTTCTTTGCCTGTGCCTGTATGGGCATTGCGCCCTTGCACCAAGACAAAGCCCTTATCCGCGATTTCCAACGCCTGACGGGCGTTTTGTTCGACCATCAAAATGGTGATGCCCGTGCGGGACACTTCGATGATGCGGTCAAATAACTCGTCCATAACAATGGGCGAAACACCTGCGGTCGGCTCATCGAACATCAACACTTTCGGCTTGGTCATCAGCGCGCGACCCACGGCCACTTGTTGACGCTGCCCGCCTGATAATTCGCCCGCCGCTTGGCGGCGTTTGTCTTTTAGGATTGGAAAGAGGCTATAGACCTGTTCCATCGTGTCGCGAAAATCATCGCGGCGGATATAGGCACCCATCTCCAAATTTTCTTCGACTGTCATAGAGGTGAAGATGTTATTGGTTTGCGGCACAAACCCCATCCCGCGCACAACGCGATCTTGCGGCGAAAGTGCAGTGATATCATCCCCGTCCAACACAACACGCCCCTCGCGCAGCGACAGCATGCCAAAGACCGCCTTCATGGCGGTCGATTTGCCCGCGCCATTGGGGCCCACAATGACGGCGATCTCGCCGCGCTCGACCGCGATGGTGCAACTGTGCAGGATATCGGCCCCTTTGCCATATCCGCCCGTCATCGCCTCGCCGATCAAAAAGGGTGATGTCTCGCTCATGCCCCGATCTTGTCCTTATTTTTTAGACCTGTCCCAAGATAGGCCTCAATCACATCGTCATTGGCTTTGATCTCGTCCAATGTGCCTTCGGCCAAAACGCGCCCTTCGGCCATCACGATCACAGGGTCACAAAGCCGCCCGATGAAATCCATGTCATGTTCAATGACGCAGAATGTATATCCGCGCTCTTGGTTCAGGCGGATGATCGCATCGCCGATCGTGTTCAACAGCGTGCGGTTAACGCCTGCACCCACCTCGTCCAGAAACACGATTTTTGCATCAACCATCATCGTGCGGCCCAGTTCCAGCAGCTTTTTTTGGCCACCAGAAATCGCTCCTGCCGGATGATCTGCGAGATGGGAAATGGTCAGAAACTCCAACACCTCATCGGCCTTGGCTTTCAGCGCGCGCTCTTCTTCGGCGATGCGTTTGCGACCGAACCATGTGTTCCACAGGGTTTCCCCCGATTGACCGCTTGGCACCATCATCAGGTTCTCGCGGCAGCTCATGGATGAGAATTCATGCGCGATCTGAAATGTGCGCAGCAATCCCTTGCCAAATAGCTCGTGGGGCGGAAGGCCCGTAATATCCTCGCCATCCATGACAACGCGGCCCGATGTCGGGGGCAAAACGCCCGCAATCACGTTAAACAGCGTGGTCTTTCCCGCGCCATTGGGGCCAACCAGACCCGTGATAGAGCCTGTTTCAATTGTCAGGCTTGCGCCATCCACGGCGTGAAAGCCGCCAAAATGTTTGTGCAGATTTTCGACAGTAATCATCGCTTGTCCCGCATCCTTTAAACGAAGCAGCCCGGAAATCACTCCGGGCTGCCCGTTGGTCTTGATTAGATCAACTTAGCGGAAGCGTGCTGTTGTGATCTCGCCGCCAGAGATTTCGATCTCGCGATAGTTGCCCGCGGATTCACCTGGCTCGATCAATTCAACGGCAGAGGCACCAACATAGTCGATGTCTTCACCCGCTGCGATCAATTCCAAGGCTTTGCCCAATTCACCAGGCAGGATTGGTGTGCCTGGGGCGTTTGCGATATCCATGATCTCGCCTGCGTAATCGGCAGGGTTGCTTGAGCCTGCGGCCTGCATGGCCAACATGATCAATGCTGCTGCGTCATAGGATTCTTTTGCGAAAGGCTGGGTGCCATCGAACCCTGCTTCAGAGGCGAGGGTTTCGAAAATCGATGCACCTTCGCTATCGGTGCCAGGGTGCTGGCCGAAGGAGCCATCAATCTCGCTGCCAAAATTTTCAACGAGGGCGGAAGATACCATGCCGTCAGGGAAGACGAAGGTTTCAAACGCGCCAGAATCCAGCGCCGCGCGGATGATGCCCGAGCCGCCCTGATCCACATAGCCTGCAACGACCAATGCGTCACCGCCCGCAGCCGCCAAGGCGCCTACTTCTGCAGAGTAATCCGCACGGCCATCTTCATGCGCTGCAACGAGGGTCACAGTGCCACCTGCAGCTTCGAATGCTGCGGCAAAGCTATCAGCCAAGCCTTGGCCGTAATCGTTGTTGGTATAGGTCACAGCCACGGATTTGATGCCGCGATCCATGATCACTTCGGTCATCACAACACCCTGACGCGCGTCAGAAGGCGCGGTGCGGAAGAAGAGGCCATTGTCTTCAACGGTGGTCAGCGCAGGCGAAGTGGCGGATGGGGACACCATGACCATGCCGTTTGGCACAGCTACGTTTTGCAGCATTGCGTTGGTGACGCCCGAGCAATCCGCGCCGACAATCCCGCTGACGCCATCAGATGTGATGAGGCGTTCTGCAACAGCGGTTGCAGCGGCCGCGTCAATACACGTGCTGTCGCCGCGCACGGAGACAACAGTCGCGCCGTTCAGGAAATTGCCGCTTGCGTTCACTTCGTTCATCGCCAATTCCGAGCCACCAGCCATGTCAGGCGCAAGCGATTCAAGCGGGCCTGTAAAGCCCACAACAGTGCCGATCTTTACCTCTTGTGCGGTTGCCATGGACGCAAGCGCCAAGGAGGCGGCCGAAGCCAGCAAAAGTTTTTTCATGAAGAACTCCCAAGTTGTTGTTATTACCCCAGATGGATAAGAATTAATGCCAGCTTACGGGGTTGGAAAGAGAAAACGACCCATAACGGCGGGGAATTGAACCGCATTTTCGCGGATTTGCGGATCATTCGCCTGTGGATAGAGGGAATTGAGCCTATTCGCCTTACATTTTTCTGCAAAATGCCCCGCTAGACGATTTTTTTCCCGCGGGCGGAAATTGGAAGATTCGCGCACATCAGACGCGGGAGACGTGAAAATGACGGAAGATGCCCTTAAAACTGAAATGCCAAGGCCAAGCTCTCCGATGGTTTTTGTGGATGCAGATGCCTGTCCCGTGCGCGAAGAGGCTATTCGCGTGGCGCTGCGCCACAAGATTGGATTGCGCTTTGTGGCCAATCAATATTTGCGTCTGCCCGATCACCCGCTTTTGGCGATGCATCTGGTGGCGGACGGGTTTGATGCCGCTGATGATGCGATCATAGCCGGGCTTGAAGCGGGTGATATCGTGGTGACTGGCGATATTCTTTTGGCGGAACGCGCGTTGAAATCAGGCGCACAGGTGATTTCGCCCAAGGGGGATGCCTATACAATGGACACAATCGGCGCGCAGGTGGCAACACGGGCGCTTATGGCTGATTTGCGGGCTGGCCTGCCGCAGGAGGGCGCCCCTTCCGGCCCGCGCCCCTTTGCCAAGGCGGATCGTTCGCGGTTTCTTGAGCGGTTCGATCTGATGCTGCGCCGCGCAAAATAGCGGTCGAGATTTGCTTGGGCTTTCCTTCGGCTCTGCCTTAAGATAGGGGACGGGTCTTAGGAATTTTACACTGTCGAGATCATGAGCTTTACCCTCGCCATTATTGGTCGGCCCAATGTGGGCAAATCCACCTTGTTCAATCGTTTGGTGGGCAAGCGCCTTGCCTTGGTTGATGATCAACCCGGTGTCACCCGTGATCTGCGCGAAGGCGCGGCGCGGCTTGGGTCGATGCGGTTCACGGTGGTTGACACGGCGGGCCTTGAGGAGGCCACAGATGACAGTCTGCAAGGCCGTATGCGCCGCCTGACAGAGCGGGCGGTCGATATGGCGGATGCGTGCCTGTTTTTGATTGACGCGCGCACAGGCCTGACGCCGACCGATCATGCCTTTGCCGATCTACTGCGCAAGCGCGGTGTCACTGTTCTTTTGGGCGCAAATAAATCCGAAGGACGGGCAGGGCAGGCAGGGTGGCTTGAGGCCTATGAACTGGGCTTGGGCGAGCCTTTAGCCCTATCCGCTGAGCATGGCGAAGGTATGGGCGAATTGGCCGTGGCCCTTGCCCCGCTGATTGAGGCGAAGGAAGCCGAGGATTACAGCCCAGAAACTGATATCGAGCTTGATGAAGATGAAACTGAGGAAGGGGGCCTGCGCGAATTAACGCTTGAGCGGCCTTTGCAAATCGCCGTTATCGGCCGCCCCAATGCAGGCAAATCCACCCTCATCAACCAAATCTTGGGGGAAGAGCGTTTGCTCACTGGCCCCGAGGCGGGGATCACCCGTGATGCGATCTCCCTTCCAGTGACATGGGATGGGGTGCCGATGCGGATTTTCGACACGGCAGGGATGCGCAAACGCGCCCGCGTGCAGGAAAAACTGGAAAAGCTCTCTGTGGCCGATGGTCTGCGTGCTGTCAAATTTGCCGAAGTGGTCGTGGTTTTGCTAGATGCGGCCATTCCATTTGAGGCGCAAGATTTGCGCATCGCTGATCTGGCCGAGCGTGAGGGGCGCGCGGTGGTGATTGCGGTAAACAAATGGGATGTTGAGGATGAGAAGCAGGAAAAACTCAAATTCCTGCGGGATCGTCTTGAAAAATTATTGCCGCAAATCAAAGGCGTGTCGATGGTCACGGTTTCGGCCAAGACAGGCAAAGGGCTAGATCGACTGCATGCGGCAATCATTAACGCCGCCACGATTTGGAACCGCCGAGTGCCAACAGCCACGCTGAACCGATGGTTGGGGGAAATGATCGAGGCGCATCCACCGCCCGCACCATCAGGGCGGCGTATTCGTCTGCGCTATATGACCCAAGCCAAAGCGCGCCCGCCCTCGTTTGTTGTGATGTGTTCGATGCCAGAAAAGCTGCCTGAAAGCTATTCGCGCTATTTGGTAAACGGGTTGCGCGATAGTTTTGACATGCCTGGTGTGCCGATCCGTCTGTTCATGCGCAGCCAAGCGGATAAAAACCCCTACAAGGATCGCAAAAAATCCATTCCCTCGCGCCTAAGCAAACATGTGCGCAAGGGGGATACGAAAAAGAAATAAAAAATGGCGCGTCAGGCAAAACCTAACGCGCCTTTTTTCATAATATCAAACGAAATCAGGCGTTTGCCTCGCGAATTTTATCTGCTGCGTCTTTGTCATAGCTGACATTTTGCGCGTCAAACATCGCGTCCAGCTCGCCTGAGAGGGTCATCTCAGTGATGATATCGCAGCCGCCCACGAATTCGCCCTTCACATAGAGTTGCGGGATCGTAGGCCAATCTGAGAAATCCTTGATCCCTTGGCGGATATTTTCATCTTCCAACACATTCACATCGGCAAATTCCACGCCCATGTAATTCAGAACACCTGCCACGCGGCTGGAAAACCCGCATTGTGGCATGGATTTTGTGCCTTTCATGAACAAGACCACGTCATTTTTCGTGATCATCTCTTTGATCTGATCTTCTACGCTCATCTGGGTCTTCCTTTTAATCGGGGGCGCGGGTGGTGAGGGCGAGCGCGTGCAATTCGCCCGCGCTGCCATCCATTTTGCCTTTGAGGGCGGCATAAACAGCGCGTTGTTGGGCCACGCGGTTCATGCCCTTAAAGCTGGCATCAATCACTTGAGCAGCGAAATGCTGGCCATCATCACCCTCAACCGTGATCTGCGCTTTGGGAAAGGATGCGCGGATTAGATCCTCGATGTCTTGTGCTGTGATTGCCATATCTGCCCTCATGAATTCCGGTCTGTTACGTCTAATCTAGGCCCCGAAATGGCCCCAAACAAGGGGCCTGTTGGGGGCGCATTATGGGTCAGTCAAACAGGCGGGACAGCGTGCCATCGGATAGGGCCCGAAGCGCATCAAGGCTTTCGCTAGAGCCGCCGATGGTGATCTGGTCGCCGCCAAATTTACCAACCGTGGTGATCTGAAGGCCCACTTGGCCCGCGGCAACCATCAAGGCTTCGGCCTTATCGGTCGAGCAGGCAATCAAGTAGCGCCCTTGATCTTCGCCAAACAAGCTGGCCGCATCGCTTGCGTCCAATGTTACACCCGTGTCCGAGGCTGCGGCCATCTCAAACGCAGCCAAGGCAAGCCCGCCATCCGAGAGGTCATTACACGCCGAAATCATTTCGCGATTGTCGAGAATAAATTGGCCCGCTTTCCGCTCTGCCTCAAGATCCACAGAGGGGGCATCGCCCTCAACGCGATGGAACACTTCGGCCAATAGCGCAGATTGGCCCAAATGACCTTGGGTTTCCCCGATCAAAAGCGCCCAGTGACCTTCGCGTGCCGTTCCGTTGATCAGGTCGCGGTCAATATCCGCAATCAAACCAACCGCCCCAATCGTGGGAGTGGGCAGGATCGCGCTGCCATCGGTTTCATTGTAAAGGCTGACATTGCCCGAAACGATTGGGGTGTCGAGCGCTGAACAGGCCGCGCCAATGCCCTTAATGGCACCCACGAATTGGCCCATAATTTCGGGCTTTTCAGGGTTTCCAAAATTCAGGTTGTCGGTGGTTGCAAGCGGTGTTGCCCCTACAGAGACAAGGTTGCGATAGGCCTCAGCCACGGCCTGCTTGCCGCCCTCAAAGGGGTTCGCTTTGACATAGCGCGGTGTCACATCCGAGGTGAATGCCAACGCCTTATTCGTGCCTGCCACACGCACAACGCCCGCCCCATAGCCCGGCGTGCGGATCGTGTCTGCGCCAACTTGGGTGTCATATTGTTGATAGACCCAGCCGCGCCCGCAGTAATTGGGCGAAGACAAAAGCGCCTTTAACCCATCAATCGGGTCGATTTCTGGGATGAAATCCACCGCCTCGGCGACAGGGGTTTCGACCCAAAGGCGATCATATTCTGGTGCCGTAGAGGACAGTTTCGACAGCGGCAAATCCGCCTTAACTGCATTGCCGTGCATGATCACGAAGCGGTCTTCAGCAATCGTTTCCCCGACAATGGCAAAATCGAGATCCCATTTTTCAAAAATGGCGCGCGCTTCTGCCTCTTTTTCAGGGCGTAGCACCATCAACATACGCTCTTGGCTTTCGGAGAGCATCATTTCATAGGCGGTCATATTGGGCTCGCGCTGCGGCACATGATCAAGTTGCAGCTTGATCCCCAAGCCGCCCTTATCCCCCATCTCGACCGCAGAGCAGGTCAGGCCTGCGGCGCCCATATCTTGGATCGAGATCACCGCACCTGAGGCCATCAATTCAAGGCAGGCCTCAAGCAAGCGCTTTTCTGTGAAAGGGTCGCCAACCTGAACAGTTGGGCGCTTTTCTTCAATCGTGTCGTCAAATTCGGCGCTGGCCATCGTGGCCCCGCCAACCCCGTCACGTCCTGTCTTGGCGCCCAAATAAACAACAGGCATCCCCACGCCAGAGGCGGCGGAATAGAAAATCTTATCCGTCTCAGCCAGACCAGCGGCAAAGGCATTGACCAAGCAATTGCCATTATATGCCGCGTCAAAGCGCAACTCGCCCCCTACAGTGGGGACGCCGAAGCTGTTGCCATAGCCGCCAACACCGCGCACAACCCCATGGATCAAAGAGCGTGTTTTGGGGTGATCTACCGCACCAAAGGAGAGTGCATTCATCGCCGCAATTGGACGCGCGCCCATTGTGAAAACATCGCGCAAAATCCCACCTACGCCCGTGGCCGCGCCCTGATAGGGCTCGATATAGGAGGGGTGGTTGTGGCTTTCCATTTTGAACACGACCGCCTGTCCATCGCCAATATCGACAATGCCTGCGTTCTCTCCTGGCCCGCAAATGACCTGCGGCCCTTCGGTTGGTAGGGTGCGCAACCATTTTTTCGAAGATTTATACGAGCAATGCTCGTTCCACATGGCCGAAAAAATGCCAAGTTCCGTGAAATTCGGGATACGTCCGATAATCTCGAGGATGCGCTCATATTCATCAGGCTTAAGGCCATGTGCTGCGATCAACTCGGGGGTGATTTCGGGTTCGGTCATGGGGTATCGTTCCTGTGGCGAGGCGCAATGGCGCGCAGACACCCCGTCTTTACGGCATAGGCGCGCGAGGGGAAAGGGGGGCGGGGCACAGGTTTTGCAAAAGCCGCATCTTGCGCTTTGGCCAAAAAAAAGGCCGAGACAAGTCTCGGCCGAAGTCCAACAGGGAGGTAGTCATGACACTTTGTGCAAATGTCATCACTACTGCCCAATTAATGATCACTTTGCGAAGTATCAAGAAAAATCCCGCCACAAGAATGCAAACCCGCTATGCATGTGGCGCATATCACACAGGGTCATGGCGGAAATGTCACGCAGGAGTTCGGGCCATTTAGACGTTTCCGTCCCGTTCTTTGCGGCGATGTGCGATGATTTCTTCGGTCACAAATTCGCGGAAGGCCTCGATGCGTTTAGACTGCCGCAGTTCTTCGGGATAGGCAAGGAAAACGGGCACATCATTGCTTTCGACAGTGTCGAGAACGCGCACCAAATTGGGAAAGTCTTGGGTCAGGTAATCGGGCAAGACCCCAATGCCGAGGTGATGGATGACGCCCTGCAGCACCCCAAAATAGTTATTTACAGTCAAGAAGCTGCCAATTTCATAAGACATCAGCTGACGCACCAAAAGCGCACCTGAGGAGACCTGTGCCGCCGTTGCATTTTGACTGATCAGGCGATGGTCGCGCAAATCCTCAAGTGTTTGGGGAACGCCGTTTTGTTCGAGATATTGGGGCGATGCGTAAAGGCGCATGCGAATATTCATTAAACGCTTGCGAATGAGATCCGCTTGGCTGGGTTCCTTCATGCGGATGGCCACATCGGCCTCGCGCATTGGCAAATCCAGCACCCGCTCCTCAAGCATCAAATCAATCTTGAGATTGGGATATTTTTCATAAAGCGCGGGCAGGCGCGGTGCCAACCATAGCGAGCCAAAGCCGATGGTGGTGGTCACGCGCAATTCACCGAATACCTCTTCTTCGCTGTCGCGAATGCGGGCGGCGGCGGCATCAAGACGCTTTGCCATATGGCGCGTGGCATCGAAAAGCAATTCGCCTTGCTCGGTCAGGATCAAACCGCGCGCGTGACGATGAAACAGGGTTGCGTTTAATTCGTCTTCCAAGGATCGAATTTGGCGCGACACCGCCGATTGGCTGAGATGCAGCACGTCCCCCGCATGGGTCAAACTGCCTGCATCCGCCACAGCGTGAAAGATCCGTAAACGATCCCAATCCATTGCATTTATCCTGCGCGCATATCCAAGTATTTGGACTATAAGGGTTTTCTTGCGTTCCTTAAAGAGAGATCGTCACATTTGTGTAAATTTTACGGGCCAGTGCCATTTTTTTGGCACTGCGTGACGCCTCCTGTGTCCTGCGTTAACAGTCTTTGTCGAGCAGGCCAAGACCGCGCAGATAAATCCCGATCCCTGCCTCAAGAAGGTCTTCGGCGGGGAAGGGGGCATTGCCGCCCTCGCGACCGCGCGCAAAGAGTTCGACCACCCCGTGGCTCATGGCCCAGATATGTGCGGTAAACATAGATGCAGGCGGGCGTCTGTCGGCGGGCAATTGTGCGCTAAGTGCCTCGGCGGCCCGTTCCAAAATCGCGCGGGATCTTTCTGATGCACGGGCCAAATCAGGATGGGCATTGGCCGAAAGGCCGCTTTCAAACATGGCCATGTAGTGACCAGGATAAGATTGCGCAAAACGCAAATAAGCGCGGCCCGTGGCCTCAAATGCGGCCAGAGGGGCTGATTTGCTGTTGAACGCGGCCTCCATCGCCTCGCGAAAGATCGCGTGACCTTGCAAGGCTGCCTCGGTGATCAATTCTTCACGGCCTTGAAAATGGCGATACACGGCGGCAGGGGTCACGCCCGCATCTTTGGCTGCCTCGGCCAAGGTAAAACCTGCGGGGCCTTTTTCGGTGATCAACCGCAAAGCGGCCTCAACCAAGGCTTGACGCAAATTGCCGTGATGATAGCCCTGTTTACGCATTGTCCCCTTGATCTGTCCAAGCCTCAGGCCCGCCACTTATGGCAGGATCGGGGGCGGACGCAAGGTTGGGGTCTTTTTCTGGATAGTCATACTGGCTGAGAATCTGTCGGATCACCGCCAAACGCGCGCGGCGTTTATCATCGGCACGGATCACATGCCACGGCGCTGTCGCGGTATGGGTGCGGGTTAGGGTTTCGCGGATCGCGGCGCTGTATTCGTGCCATTTCGCCAGACCATCGACATCGATACGCGACAGTTTCCAATGTTTGAGCGGGTCATTTTCACGCGCCAAAAAGCGGCGCAGTTGTTCGGCACGGCCCAGATTGAGCCAGATTTTCGTCAGGCTGATCCCATCCTCAAGCAGCATATCCTCGAACCGTGGGGCTTGGGCAAAAAAGGCCTCGCGTTGCGCGGGCGTGCAAAACCCGAACACATGTTCCACCACGCCCCGATTATACCATGAGCGATCAAAGAGCCGAATTTGCCCGCGGCTTGGCAGATGCTGAATATAGCGTTGGAAATACCATTGCCCCGCTTCCGTTTCGCTAGGTTTCGACAAGGCCACAATTTGCGCCACCCGCGGGTTTAGGTTTTCCATGACGCGCGCAATCGCGCCACCCTTGCCTGCGGCATTGCGCCCCTCGAAAATCACGGCAATCCGTTGCCCTGTTTCGCGCACCCATGCGTGAAATTTTGCCAGTTCGATTTGCAACGCGGTCATTTCAGCCATGTAGAGACTATTTTGCATCCGCGCAGCATAGGGATAAGTCGGATCAAGAATGTCGGAAGTCTCGGCCGTCTTTAGGGCCGCGCGGATCGCCTCAGGCGCATCGTCTTCAAAATAGCGCGTAATGGCGCCATCAAATGGTTTTCTATCAATCATGGCCAATTTCCCAGTGCAGTCTGGGATGAATATAGGGACGCATCTTGCGCCCGTCTATCACCGCCGCAGATCGGTGCTGTCTTGACCAATGCGCGCCATATCAAAGGGTGTCGTCAGATAGATTTCCGAAATCCAATTGCCGAATAGAAGATGGGCATGGCTGCGCCAGCGGTTGAGCGGCTTTTGGCTTGGATCATCGTGAGGGAAGTAATTGACGGGCAGGGCGATACTGGCCCCGTCCACCTGCACATTGCCCAGATCACGTTGATATTCTTCGGCCAAGGTGGTGCTATCATATTCAAGATGATTGAAGATATAGAGCGCGCGATGTGCGCTATCTTCGACTAAGGCAGGGCCAACCTCGGGACTGTCGAGCAAAACGGGCAGGCCCGCGGCCTCGATCTCGGGGCGGCGCATTTCCGTCCAACGGCTGACGGGCATCACCAAATCATCGGAGAACCCGCGCAAATAGGGACTGTCTGATTGCAGATTGCGATGCCGATAGCACCCGAATTGCTTTGCGGGCAGCATATGTTTTTTGACGCCGTGGAAATAATTGATCATCGCCATCCCGCCCCAGCAAATGCCAAAGGTGGAATGGACATTGGTTTGCGTCCATTCGAAGATTTTGCACAGCTCGGACCAATAGGTCACATCTTCGAAATCCAGATGCTCAATCGGCGCGCCTGTGATGATTAGGCCATCAAATTTTTGGTCGCGCACATCACGAAATGGCTGATAAAATTCGGCCATATGTTCCGCGGCGGTGTTCTTGGTTTCATGTTCGCTCATACGGATCAGCGAAAATTCCGTCTGCAACGGCGATGCGCCAATCAGGCGGGCAAATTGCGTCTCGGTCTGAATTTTCTTGGGCATCAGGTTCAAAAGCCCAATTTTCAATGGCCGAATATCTTGGCTTTCTGCCGCGCTGCGCCCCATGACCATCACCCCCTCATCCCGAAGGATAGAGAATGCAGGTAGGCTGGTTGGCAGGGTTATCGGCATTTGTTGATCCGTATCTTCAGCGAGAAAAGGGGATTTAGGTGATCTCGCCGCGCGCCTCAAGGGCTGAGGCGATCAAATCAATCACATCTTGGGCATCGGACACACGCGCCACATCTTCGGCGCTGACCCTCAGGCCCCAGTTTTTCGCCATGTCGTGATAGAGCGGCGCGCGATGATGCAAGGCCGCCGCGTAGGTGTTACGGATAAAGTCATCTGGATTGACCGCATCGGGCGACAGCCCCGTTTCTGCCAGATAGTCAGCCCATCGCGCGTTCAGAAATTGCGGTTGGTAATACATGGGCTTTGGCGCACGGGTGAAACGGCGGATCAATTCCTCAGTATGATCTTCGCTGCCTTCAATCCAAATCATCAGGCAATTTTGCGCAAGCGTGCGCAGCACCTCGTCTTGCGGGTCATTGGGGTCAACCACCTCACAAATAGAGCCGCCCGTGTCGCAGACGAAATTGGCATATCCATAAAGGTCGCGCGCGCGGATGATAAAGCTGGGCGTGTCCAAAAGGGCGTTGATCTCAGCGCGCCGATGCAGCGCCTGACGGCGCATATATTCGTCAAACCCGACCCCACCCTTGGCAGGATCACCAGGTTTTCCGAGGAAGGTAGAGAGCGGCGCGAGATTGTTAAACGTGATGTTCGAACCGATATAAATCGAATCCGACTTCAGCAAATCTGCCAGAAACGGCACTTGCATTGCCTGACGTTTGAGATTGTCGACAATATGCTCGCCCATATAGGCGGTGCCAATTCGGTAATCGATGGAATAGTGGAACCAATCCCCTGCATCGCGTAGCAAATTGGCAAGCCGTGTCTTGCCAAGGCCTGACATCCCGAAAAAAAGAACCTGTTTTTGCGCCGCTGCACGCCAATCGCTTGCGGATTTATAAAGCATTTCCATAGGGCCTGCCGCCTTTGCCAAAGCCTTGTTTTGGCAGGTCTATCCCGAAAACCTGCCAAATTCCAATGGCGATTTTGCGCGCCGCCTTAAAAGCGATGGCTGAGACGGATCGTGACAAGCCTTGCCCTGTTTCCGTTGAACCGCGCAAAGGGCGTGGTTCCAAGCCCCGTTGTTGTGTCGTCAAATCGCACCTCAGAGAGGGCAAACCCGATGGCCGCATTGCCGCGCGTATATTCGGCCCCAAGCGTGAAGGCGCGTAGGCCATCAACAGGGGCAAGGTTGCTTGATAGGCCGCCCGTTTGTGGTTCTTGCGAATAAAGGGCCGATATACCCCATTCCGGGCTCAGGCGATGCTTCACGCCCAAATCATAGCGCATGACATCATCGCCATAGGTGACCAATGCCCCTGCGGGATAGAGGTTTGGCCTGATCTCAAATCCCCCCCAACGGCTTTGTTGAATGCGGCCAAAAAGGGCGGTGTTGGTCGCAATGCCCTGTTGAAAATCAAGGCTGAGGGTTGCGGGCATCTCAACGCCAAACCGCGTGTCGCTGAGGGCAGAGGTCGCGCCTGCCGCGCCCAATACCCGCCCCTCTTGGCCTGAAAACGTCAAATCAATCGGGCTGGTATAGCTAAGGGCCAGACGGGTGCCGAATTCAGGGCGGCTATAGGCAAGCCCCAGAACATAGCCAAGGCCCGTATCGCTGTCGCCATCAAAGCGGTAGGAAAAGACATTCGGCAAGCCTGCATTCAGCGAAACGTAAATATCACCATCCGACTGCAACAGGCGCAGACCACCATAAGCAAAGGCGTTTTAGCCGATGTCATAGGATAAAAGCGCCGTGATCGCACGGCTTTCCAATATGCCAGTGGTGCCGTTCAGCGGATAGCCCGCCGCATTATAGGCGGTGTTGGCAGCATAGGGGGTGGTGATTTGCAGGGCCACGCTCATGCGATCACCCAAATCTTGCTTATATCCCAAATTCAGCGTGGTGCGGTTTTGCAGGACATTTTGTGCGCCCACGTTTGGCGTGGCGACAAGTGCGCCTGACACAGTAATATCGCGGCGCTGTGCGCTGATTTCGGCATAACCGCCATCCTCGAACAGGATGAGAGGTGAGAATGTGGTTTGATCTAGGCCCCCTGCATGGGCGACTTGGCCAATGCACAGGCTGCACAAAAGTGAATAAACGGGTGCAAGCAACCAACGCTTACGGGTCATGATGGGTGTCCCTCCTACAATGATCCCCCTTGGTGATCATTAAGCGCAAGCACACCCTTCTTGTATATATAAAAAATGCCTAAAAAGTTACATTTATCTGATGGCTGAATTGCGGCGTTCTAGCCGCGCGGCGCCTGTAATATTGAGGTAATTCGCCCCGAAAATAAGGGCTGCCCCCAAAAGCACCATGGCGTCAAGGGGTTCGGCATAGAGCATGACCCCAATCAGGGCAATCACAGGCAGGCGCACAAAATCCAGTGGCATCACCACCGAGGCGGGCGCGACACTGAGGGCGGATGTCAGGCAAAAATGCGCCACGAGCCCCGCAAAGCCGATCAAAACAATCCAAGCCACATTGCCCCCTGTCGGCAAGGCCATATCCCCATCGGCAAGGCTGCACACCAGTCCAAAGACCAGTTGCATGATCGTGAGATAAAACATGATGCAGGTGATGGTTTGGCTCTGCGTCAGGCGCTTGGTGAAAATCGCGGTGCTGGCAAAACAAAGCGCCGCCGCTGCGGCAATGATCATTCCCGCAGAGGGGGGCGCCACCCAAGGGCGCACGACAAGCAAGATACCAATGAACCCCACAACCGCGACAAATAGCTTGAGCCGCGTCAAACGCTCGCCCAAAAACAGGGCGGCCAAAAGCATGACCCAAAGCGGCGAGGTGAATTCAAGCGCGAAGACCTGCGCAAGTGGGATCACAGTGATCGCGTAAAACCAAAGGTTTTGCCCCGCAAAATGAAAGATATTGCGCCCCATATGCATCGGCAGCTTGTCGCGTTTGACCTCGCCCCATTTGCCAAAGACCGTGGCAAGGATCGCAACCACCACAACCCCCACAGCCGAGCGATAGGTCATGATCTCGAATGTGTCCAATTCAAAGGAGACAGCGCGCCCTGCGATGGCCATTAGGGTAAAGGCGACAATTGCCCCCGTCATCCAGAGCGCCGCCAATGCGGGGCGCTGTTGGTTTGCTTGGCTCATCAGTGCACGCTTTCCTAGGTTAGGCGCCCCAAAATCGCGCCAAGGCAGGAAGGTAGCCAAAATCACAGGCTTGGCAAGATGGCGGCGTTACAGCCCCTTGGTCTTGGCCTCTTGCCACAGGGCTTCCATCTCTTCGAGGTTGGACTGATCTGCGCTGCGACCAACAGCCCGAAGTTCGTTTTCTATATAATTGAAACGGCGGGTGAATTTTTCATTCGCTTTGCGCAAGGCCGTTTCAGGGTCGACCTTGAGATGGCGCGCCAGATTGGCCATCACAAACAGCAAATCCCCCATTTCTTCGGCAATTTTCTCTTGGGGGAGTGTCGCGCGCGCCTCGGCCAATTCGGCGGATTCTTCGGCGATTTTATCGATCACCTGATCAATTTGCGGCCAATCAAACCCCACGCGTGCTGCCCGCTTTTGTAGTTTTTCCGCCCGCATCAAGGCGGGCAAGCCGAGTGCGACATCGGCCAAAACCCCCGTTTTCGCACGGGCGGCGCGCTCGCGGGCCTTGATCTTTTCCCAATCTTCGACCTGTTGGTCTGCAGATTTGTCGCGATTTTCTGCGCCAAACACATGTGGGTGGCGCGCGACCATCTTGTCGGAAATGTCGCGCAGAACATCGTCAAAGGTGAAATATCCCGCTTCTTCCGCCATTTGCGCATGATAGACCGATTGCAGAACCAGATCCCCCAATTCGCCGCGCAATTCGCCCCATGAACGGCGCGCGATTGCATCGGCCACCTCATAGGCCTCCTCAATCGTGTAAGGGGCAATACTGTCGAAATCTTGCTCGATATCCCAAGGGCAGCCCGCCTCTGGGTCGCGCAAGGCGCGCATGATCTCTAGAAGGCGCGCCATAGAACCGCCGCCATTTTCAATCAGATCACGATCATACATGGCGCATCCCTTTATTTGGTTTCGGGCGCAAGGGCGCGAAAGCGGCGTTTGTGGTAAATCAGCGGGTCGGTCTGATCGGATAGGGTCACGGCGCGCACCACGCCGAAAATCACATGATGCGTCCCGATGGTGTCTGATTTTAAGATGCTGCAATCAAAGGCGGCCAAAGCATCTGAGAAAACAGGCGCGCCCGTGGCAAGCGGGGCATAGGCCACCCCGTCAAAGCGCGCAGCCCCTGTGAGGCCATGCCGGCCTGCAAAAATTTCTGCTATCTTATCAGACCCTTGGCCGAGGATATTGATGCAAAATGCGCCATTTTCCAGAATGACAGGCAGCGATGTCGAATTGGCATGAACGCAAATCAACATGGTTGGGCCATCGGCTTGGGTGTCTGGGTCTGCAGAAACAGAACTCATGGCTGAGACGGTCAAGCCGCCCAAACCTGCAAAACCATCGGTGCTGACCACGCAGACGGAATTCGCGCAAAGGCTCATCGCGTCAATAAAATCTTGGCGCAATTTATCGGTCTGCTCGGTCATCTGCCCATCCTTTTTGATCTTTGGGGTAGATCTAGTCGAATTTCACCCTTGAGGCCAGTCGCCGCGGCGGGTTTGGCTTGAGTTTTTCCCAAAGCTGGAACAGAACGGATCAAGGACAGTAAGGGAGAGGCGCAAAATGGCGCTGGAAGATGCCAAAAGCCAAATTGATCTGGCCATTACGGCAGGATCGTTCAAAGGGCTTGCGTTTGAGAATGCGTTTTCTGGGGTGCCTTCTTTTTTGCGCCGCAAACTGTCTAAAGACCTATCGGGGGTGGATCTGGCTATTACAGGCATTCCCTTTGATCAGGCGGTGACGCATCGCGCAGGCACCCGATTTGGCCCGCGCGCCATCCGCGCCGCCTCAAGTTTGCAACCTTTTGATCCGCCCTTTGGGTGGGATGGTTTCTCGCCGCTTGAGGAATTCGCGATTGCCGATTACGGCGATATGGCGCTGGATTATGCGCAACCCGCGCAGACGCCCGCCGCAATTGAGGCGCATATCGCGGGAATATTGGCGCAAGGGGCGAATGTGATCAGCTTGGGCGGGGATCATTCGATCACCCTGCCGATTTTGCGCGCCCATGTGGCCAAATTCGGGCCCGTGGCGCTGCTGCAATTCGATGCCCATACCGACACATGGCCTGATGATGCGCCTGCGCGGGTGGATCATGGAACCTTCTGCTACAAGGCGGTGAAGGAAGGTTTGATTGATGTTCAGCGGTCGATCCATGTGGGGATCCGCACAGTGGTGGACGACAATCTTGGCATCGAGATCATCAGTGCCCAAGATGTGGCGCGGCGTGGTGTGGCGGATGTGATTTCAGCAATTCGCACGCGGCTTGGTGATGCGCCTGTCTATCTTTCCTTTGATATTGATGCGCTTGATCCGGCCCATGCCCCTGGAACAGGCACGCCCGTCTGGGGGGGCTTGAGCAGCCGTGAGGTGGCCCTGATCCTGCGCGGATTGGCGGGGATTAACCTAATCGGCGGCGATGTGGTTGAGGTTTCCCCCCCCTATGACACGGGCGAGATCACGGCGGTGGCTGCCGCCCATGTTGCGCTAGAGCTGATCTGCCTTTGGGGTTGGCCGAAGCGGGGGCATGGATGACAGAACATCCCCGCAAATTAAAGCGCTATCAGGTGGCGCGTGATATCACCTATGCGACATCGGCGCAGACCCGAATGGGGCGTGCGGTGATACGCCTGTTGGAAAACACGACAGGGCGCCTGTCCTTGATCCGCCGTGCCGAAGGCTATGAGGATCAAGTGGCGGCAGGTCATGATTTTTGGCAGGTGATGTGCGATCGCTACGGCCTGAAGATCAACTATCACGGGGCAGGGCTAGAGGGCATCCCCGAGGCGGGGCCACTGATTTTGATTGCGAACCATCCGTTTGGCATTTTGGATGGGTTGATTATGGGGCATATCTTATCGCAGCGCCGGGGCGGGGATTTTCGCATTCTCGCGCATCAAATTTTCCGCAAGGCCCCCGATCTTGAGCGCATCATTCTGCCCGTCTCCTTCGATGAAACCAAAGAGGCGGTTACGCAAAACATCACCACACGCAAGGCCGCGTTTTGCTATCTCGATCAAGGGGGCGCGATTGGCATTTTTCCTGGCGGCACAGTTTCGACTGCGGCCAAGCCCTTTGGCGTTCCGATGGATCCAGATTGGCGGGTCTTTACCGCGCGCATGGTCGCGCGTTCAGGGGCAACCGTGATCCCGATTTTCTTTGAAGGGCAGAATTCGCGTCTTTTCCAGATCATGAGCCATATCCATGTCACCTTGCGCATGGGGTTGCTGATCCGTGAATTTCGCAAACGGATGAAAGTGCCGCTTGAGGTGACCGTGGGCAGGCCAATTTCGCGGCAAGATATGGCAGCTCATCTGGACAATCCGCCCGCATTGATGGATTTTCTACGCAGCGAAACCTATCGCTTGAGCCAAACGCCGATTGACCCCCGCCTGCGCGGGTTTGAATTTGATCAAAAGCGTCTCGCCAAGCGGCATGAAAGGCAGGAAGATGGCGGTCGGCATATTTGACTCAGGCCTTGGCGGGCTGACAGTGTTGGATGCGGTCACGCGGCGATTGCCCGATTTGCCGTTGGTATATTTTGGCGATAACGCGCACACGCCCTATGGGGTGCGGGATGCAGAAGATATTTACCACCTGACCACGCGCGGGGTGCAATGCCTGTTTGATCAAGGCTGTGATCTGGTGATTTTAGCCTGTAACACCGCCTCTGCTGCCGCGTTGCGGCGCATGCAGGAGGGGTGGGTTCCGAAAGACAAGCGCGTCCTTGGCGTGTTTGTGCCCCTGATTGAGGCGCTGACCGAGCGGCAGTGGGGGGATAACTCGCCCCCCCGCGAAGTTGCGGTAAAACATGTGGCGCTTTTTGCTACGCCTGCAACTGTCTCAAGCCGCGCGTTTCAACGTGAATTGGCGTTTCGCGCCATTGGCGTGGATGTCGAAGCACAGCCCTGCGGCGGCTTGGTGGATGCGATTGAGATGGGCGATATGATCTTGGCCGAGGCGATGGTGCGCAGCCATGTTGAGGCGCTGTTGCGCCGTATGCCGCGCCCCGAGGCGGCCATTTTGGGCTGCACCCACTACCCGCTGGTTGAAGAGCATTTCCGCACTGCCCTTGGCCCTGATGTGGCCGTATACAGCCAGCCCAATCTGGTTGCCGAAAGTTTGGCCGATTATCTGACCCGCCGCCCTGAAATGGCCGGTGCGGGGGCCGTGACGAAGTTTTTGACAACAGGCGACCCGCAAAAAGTATCGAACAAGGCCACACAGTTTTTGCGCCGCAAGATTGCCTTTGAACAGGCAGAGCTTCCTGATGCATGAAAGAGATGGAATGACAAAGAATATCGCGATCCTAGGGGCCTCTGGATATACGGGCGCGGAATTGGTGCGGCTGATCAACGGGCATGGGGGCATGCGCATCGTGGCCCTGTCGGGCGAGCGCAAGGCAGGTATGGCGATGGGGGATGTGTTTCCCTTTTTGCGTCACTTAGATTTGCCCGTTCTTCAGAAAATCGAAGACATTGATTTCACGAATATTGATCTGGCCTTTTGCGCGCTGCCCCATGCGACCTCGCAGGCGGTGATTAAAGACCTGCCGCGCGATTTGAAAATTGTGGATCTCTCCGCGGATTTTCGTCTGCGCGATCCTGCAGCCTATGAAAAATGGTATGGCCAACCCCATGCCGCCCCGGAATTGCAGGCCGAAGCGATCTATGGCCTGACCGAATTTTACCGCGCGCAAATATCAGCGGCGCGCCTTGTCGCAGGCACGGGCTGCAACGCGGCCACGGGACAATATGCCTTGCGGCCTTTGATTTCGGCGGGGCTGATTGATCTTGATGAGATCATCATCAACATGGTGGTTGGCGTGTCGGGGGCAGGGCGAAGCCTAAAGGAAAACCTGCTTCATGCCGAACTCTCCGAAGGCACAAATCCCTATGGGGTGGGCGGCACGCATCGCCATTTGGGGGAATTTGATCAAGAATTCTCGGCCCTCGCAGGGCGCAAGGTTGAGGTGCAATTCACCCCCCATCTCGCCCCGTTTAACCGCGGGATCTTGGCCACGGTCTATGTCAAGGGCGAGGCTGAGGCGATTTACGACACATTGGCCGCGACCTATGCATCCGAGCCTTTCGTACATGTGCTACCCTTTGGCGCAGCCCCCTCAACGCATGATGTGCGCGGCTCGAACCATGCCTATATAGGGGTGGCAAAAGATCGGCGCGCGGGCCGCGCGATTGTTTTTGCCGCGCTTGATAACCTGTGCAAAGGGTCATCGGGTCAAGCGATGCAAAACGCCAATCTGATGCTTGGGTTTGACGAAAAGCAAGGGTTAGAAAACCTCGCGCTTTTCCCATGATCCCGCGTGACGGCGTGATGGAATGATAGGTGTAAGACGATGCAAACATTGAAAAAAAGACGCCGTATTCAAATTGTGATGCTGGCTGTGTTTTTCCTTGGGGGCATGACCGCGTTGGTTGGGTATGGGTTTCGTGATGGCATCAATTTCTTCATGCCGCCCGCCGAGGTGGCCGAAAACCCGCCCGCAGCGAATAAAACCTTCCGCATCGGCGGTTTAGTCGAGGAGGGGACCTTGCGCCGCGGCCAAGGGGCGACCATTACCTTCAACGTCACCGATGGCGCGGCCTCCATCCCTGTGTCTTACACGGGTGTTTTGCCAGATTTGTTTGGCGAGGGCGAAGGCATGGTTGGCACAGGCCGCCTAATTGATGGCGTGTTTGAAGCAACCGAAATCCTCGCCCGCCATGACGAGACCTATATGCCCGAAGAGGTGATTGACGCTCTGAAAGAACAAGGTGTGTATCAAGCGCCCGAGAGTTAAGGCTCGCGCCTCATTCCCACTCAATCGTTCCGGGCGGTTTCGAGGTGATGTCATAGGTCACGCGGTTGATGCCCTTGACCTCATTGATGATACGCGTTGCGGTTTCGCCCAAGAAATCATGGCTAAAGGGGTAATAATCCGCTGTCATCCCATCAACTGATGTCACCGCACGCAGGGCGCAGGCGTAGTCATAGGTGCGGCCATCGCCCATCACACCCACGGTGCGCACGGGCAGGATCGCGACAAAGGCCTGCCAAATCTCGTCATAAAGGCCATGCTTGCGGATTTGGTCGATATAAACCGCATCGGCCTTGCGCAGGATTTCTAGCTTTTCGCGCGTGATCTCACCGGGGCAACGGATCGCAAGACCAGGCCCAGGGAAGGGGTGGCGGCCGATGAAATGCGCGGGCAGACCCAGTTCACGCCCCAAGGCGCGCACCTCGTCCTTGAACAATTCGCGCAAGGGTTCGACCAGTTTCAGACCCATCTTTTCGGGCAGGCCGCCCACATTATGATGGCTTTTGATCGTGACGCTTGGCCCGCCAGAAAAGCTGACGCTTTCAATGACATCGGGGTAAAGCGTGCCCTGCGCCAAAAAGGCGGCACCTTCGATGCCATCGGCATATTTCTGGAACACATCGATGAACAATTTGCCGATGGTTTTGCGCTTTACTTCGGGATCGCTGACCCCTTCGAGCGCACCAAGGAACAAATCCTGTTCTTGCGCGTGGATCACGGACAGGTTCATGTGGTCGCGGAACATCGTGATCACTTCCTCAGCCTCGCCCATGCGAAGAAGGCCATGATCGACAAAGACGCAAGTGAGCTGATCGCCAATGGCCTCATGGATGAGCGCCGCCGCGACCGAACTATCAACCCCGCCTGAGAGGCCGCAAATCACCTTAGCATCGCCGACCTGTTCGCGAATGGCGGCGACCGCTTGGTCACGATAGCCCGCCATCGTCCAATCGCCGCGAAAACCTGCGATGGAGAGAAAATTCTTATAGAGCTGCGCGCCATTGGGGGTGTGATGCACCTCGGGGTGGAATTGCACCGCGTAAAAACGGCGGTTCACATCGGCGGTGATCGCAAAAGGCGCGCCTGGGGAAGTGCCAAGCACTTCGAACCCATCGGCAATTTTGCTGACGTGGTCGCCGTGGCTCATCCAAACCTGTTCGCGGCCATCCTCCGCGCTGAACCATCCATCCACAAAATCTGATTGGGCGGTGGTTTTGGTCACATAGGCGCGTCCAAATTCGGCGGTGGCGTGTTCGCCTGCCTCAACCGTGCCACCGAGATCCTGCATCATCACCTGCTGGCCATAGCAGATGCCCATGATCGGCACGCCCAGATCATACACGGCGCGCGGCGGGCGCGGGGATCCCTCGCGCATCACCGAATCTGGCCCGCCAGAGAAAATCACCGCCTTGGGGCCGAATTCCGCCAAAAACGCGGCATCGACATTTTGATAGGGGTGAATTTCGCAATACACATTTTGCTCGCGCAGGCGGCGGGCAATCAGTTGCGTCACTTGGCTGCCGAAATCAATGATCAGAAGCCGCTCATGGGATTGGGCAATGGGTTCTATCGTCATATGCTTCGCATAGGCGAGGCTTTGCGCGCGCGCAAGAGCGCGAATGTCGCTTTCCCCTCGCAAATGGCGCAAATCGCCATCGCCCCCAATGTTTCGCAAGATAAAAGCGGCAACACACCTGCCCCGCAATTTTTGCGGGATTGAAATTTATGTCACTTCGAGAGGGCAAAATCATGAGCGAAGCAGCAGCAGATCGACGTCGGGGCAGAGGGGGTGGCGGAGCCGCCCGCCGTGCGGAGCGCAGCGCACCCAAACTTGAAGCGGCGAAATATATTGAACGCAAAATCCCCAATCTCGAAATCCTCTCGGATGAGGCGCTGGAGATCATTGAGGCGAACGCGGAAACTGTTCTCGAAGAGATCGGTGTCAATTTCGTGGAAAATCCCGAGGCGCTGAAGCGGTGGAAAGATGTCGGGGCCGATGTAAATGGCGAGCGCGTGCGTTTTCCCAAAGGACTGCTTCGCAGCCTGATTAAAACCGCGCCGTCCTCGTTTATCCAACACGCCCGTAACCCAGAGCGCAGTGTTGAGATCGGCGGCAAATCTTTGGTGCTGGCCCCTGTTTACGGCCCTCCCTTCGTTTGGGACAGTGTCGGTGGCCGCCGTTATGCGACTATGGCTGATTTTCAGAAATTCGTAAAACTGGGCTATATGTCGAAATGGCTGCACCATTCGGGTGGCACAGTGTGCGAACCTACCGATATTCCCGTCAACAAGCGCCATTTTGATATGCTTTACGCGCATATGAGCCTGAGCGATAAGCCCTTTATGGGGTCGGTGACCGAACCATCGCGGGCGCAAGACTCGGTTGATATGTGCAAAATCCTGTTCGGCGAAGATTTCGCGACCAATAACACGGTCATGACATCGCTGATCAATATCAATTCCCCGCTGACTTTCGATGCAACCATGATGGGCGCATTGGAGGTTTATGCCGCGAATAATCAGGCTTGCATCGTCTCGCCCTTTATCGTGGGGGGCGCAATGGCGCCTGTTTCGGTCATGGGCACGCTGACCCAAGTGTTGGCCGAGGTGATGGTGGCTGTCGCCTATAGTCAAATGATCCGCAAAGGCGCGCCTGTGATATTCGGGGCCTTTGTGACATCGATTGATATGAATTCAGGCGCACCCACATTTGGCACGCCAGAAGCTGCGCAAATCACATATGGTGCAGGCCAATTGGCGCGGCGTTTGAACTTGCCTTACCGCTCGGCGGGGTCGTTTAACGGCTCGAAATTGCCCGATGCGCAGGCCGCCTATGAGACGTCAAATTCGCTAAACATGGGTTTGCTGTCAGGCGTGAATTTCATGCTGCATTCTTGCGGGTGGCTTGAGGGCGGCTTGGCCGCAAGCCCTGAGAAATTCGTGCTTGATGCGGATCAGCTTGGCGTGTTGCACCATCTGGCGGCGGGTGTGCCGATTGACGAGAATGCCCAAGCGATGGATGCGTTGCGCGAAGTTGGCCCCGGCGGGCATTTCTTGGGTTGTGCGCATACACAGGCGAATTTTAAAACCGCCTTCTGGAAAACCAATGTGCTTGATTACAAGCCCTATGAAACATGGGTGGATGAGGGCAGCCGTGACAGCGTGGCCTTGGCGGCTGCGCGGGTGGACAAAATGCTGTCTGAGTATGTCCAACCCGCGCTAGACCCTGCGGTTGACGAGGCCCTCAAGGCCTATATCGCGCAACGCAAATCTGAGATGCCAGACGCCTTTATTTGAGCTTCTAGGTCACACGATCTTTCGCCGCCCCATGCCACAAGCTTGGGGCGGTTTTCTTTTGCGGCAGATGCATCTGTGCTTTTGCGCTCAGCCAGTTGGATCAGCGCAGCAAGGGTCGTGATATGTTGGGTGGGCGAGTAATGGGCGGCCCCGCTTAAGCGCGCAGTATTGAGGGCTTCTTCGCGTGCCAAAAGATCTTGGCTTGATTGGCGCAAGGGTTTTTGACCTGCGGCTGCAAAGCGCGCCGCACGCACAAGAGAAGGCGGGCGGCGCATATCTTGAAGGGTTGTCATCAAATCAGCCATGGGGAGGGGTCTTTCTCTGATAAAGATTTACCCCCCAAGAATGCACTCGCATATCAAAGGCTTGCAGAATTCCGCGCACAGCGCGCGCGCGGCCCGTTTTTCTTTACGAAATTTAAAGAGTTTTCTCCATATTCGCAAAAATTAACCCTTCAGTAACCCTTTGCGGGAAATCTTAAGCAACTTGACCGCTATGGTTGTTTGATCTGGGGGGCTCCATCCATGACTGATGATGATCTGACCTATCAGGTTGATCTTCCCGACCCAGATCGGCTGACGGGGTTTTCTGACCCTGTGCAGCACTACATTTGCCACGTTCATTACGGCTGACCTTCACCAAAATCGCCGCGGCCTATCATAGCCATCCCAGCACGATACTGCGCCATGTGCGCCAAATCGAAGATGCCCGTGATGATCCGCTTTTAGATCAGGCTTTGGCCGATCTCGATGATCCTCTCCCTCCCAAGGATGTTCTCCCTATGCCCTCAATTCCGAATGCTCATGCGCCAAAGCAGGCGCAAAAATCCCCCCCTAATAGCGATGGCGAGGCGCGGCGTATCTTGCGCCGTCTTTGCGAGAAAGACGCGGTTTTGGTTGTGGCTCAAGATATGGATCGCGCAGTTGTTTTGCGCCCAAATATTGAGGGGGGGCAAACCCGCACAGCGGTGATGGATCGCAGCCACGCACCATCTTTCGTGCTGAAGGATTGGATATGCGCCACGCGCAAAGGGCGGGTGGCCTCCTATCGGATTACGCCAACGGGGCGTTTGGCCCTAAAGCGCCTGATCGAGGAAGACCGCCGCCGCCGCAAATCGGATGGGGATATGGGGCAGGGGCCAAATGTCTTTGCTGCGCAGCATGGTGACTATGCCATCAAGCGCGAAAATTTTGCCAATGGCAGCCATGCACAGATGCGCGTTAACCTTAACGAGTCGCCCCTGTCAGGCTTGGCGCGGCGCAAGGGTGCAGATGGCAAGCCGTTTCTCAGCGCGCCTTTGGTGCAGGCTGCTGAACGCCTGCGCGAAGATTTTGAGCGCGCCCAATTGGGGCCGCGCGTGGCGCAAAATTGGGATCGGTTTTTGACCTCGGCAGATCGCGGCGTGTTTGGCGATGGTGGGATCGGCGAAGGGCCTGCCGCCGCGCGCAAACGTGTCTTGGATGCAATGGATCATTTAGGGCCGGGTCTGTCCGATGTGGTGATGCGGGTCTGCTGTTTCCTTGAGGGGATGGAATCGGCCGAGCGCCGCTTGGGATGGTCGGCGCGGTCAGGAAAGGTTGTTCTTAAAATTGGGCTGCAACGCCTTTTGGAATTTTATCAAACGCATCACGGCTTGGTGCCCGCCATGATCGAGTGAGGCAATGTGAACTGCGGGGTTACAATCGTGTGGCAAAGGGATTAAATTACCCCCGCAACGTCACGGAGCCAGACCCATGCGCGATCTTAAATTGCCCGAGCAGCGCCACCCAGAAAAGGCGCATCGCCCCGATCAGGCACAGCCGAAAAAACCCTCTTGGATAAGGGTGAAGGCCCCTGTTGGGGAAGGCTATAAGGCCACGCATAAAATCATGCGCGAGCATAAATTGACCACCGTTTGCGAGGAGGCGGGTTGCCCCAATGTCGGCGAATGTTGGAGCCAAGGTCACGCCACGATGATGATTATGGGCGAGGTTTGCACCCGTGCCTGCACTTTTTGCAATATCGCAACCGGTAAACCGCCCGAGGCCTTGGATGTCTTCGAACCGGGCCGCGTGGCCGATGCGGTCAAGAAACTTGGCCTGAACCACGTTGTCATCACTTCGGTGGATCGCGATGATATTGAGGATGGTGGGGCAGAACATTTTGCCCAGACCATTCGCGCTATTCGCCGCCAATCCCCTGACACGACTATCGAGATTCTAACCCCCGATTTTTTGAAATGCGACCCAAGTGTTTTGGAAATCGTGGTGCGTGCAAAGCCCGATGTGTTCAATCATAACCTCGAAACTGTGCCAGGTCTTTACCCTGAGGTGCGCCCTGGTGCGCGCTATTTCCATAGCCTGCGCCTGCTGCAGCGGGTCAAGGAGATGGATCCAACCATGTTCACCAAATCTGGTATCATGGTTGGCCTTGGGGAAGATCGCCAAGCCGTGTTGCAGGTTATGGATGACATGCGTGCCGCCGATATCGACTTTTTGACCATTGGGCAATATTTGCAGCCAACCCCGAAACATCACGCGGTGGATCGTTTTGTGACGCCAGAGGAATTCAAGGCCTATGAAAAGGCGGCCTTTGGCAAAGGTTTCTTGATGGTTTCGGCCACGCCTTTGACGCGCTCTAGCTATCATGCAGGGGATGATTTTGCCCGCCTCAAAGCGGCGCGTTTGGCAAAATTAGGCGCTTAAGGCAATTCTTTGAGATATTGCGCAATTGCGGCCCGATCATCGGGCTGCAGCATGGCCATGTTTCGGATCACATCGACCATATGACCGCCTGCGCTGTCAAAGCTTGGGGTGAAGCCATCATTAAGATAGGCCGCGATCTCAGCCTTCGACCAGGTCAATGCGTCTGGGGTGAGGGGGGGGATACGCCCCTGTCCCGAAGGGTTTGGTGCCCCTCTCAACCACGCGCCATGATCCACTGCGCCAAGCGCGCCGCGGGATGTGTGGCATTCACCGCAATGCGCGAGGGCCTCAACCAGATAACGGCCCCGTATGGCTTCGTCACTCAAGGGGGCCGTGACCGCATATCCCCGCTCAAGGTAGAGGGCCTGCCAAAAAAATAGGGCGGGGCGGATGTTGAAGGGAAAGGTCAGATCATGGTCGCGCGACAGGCTTGGGTCGGCAGGCAGGCTTTGCAGATAGCCATAAAGATCAGCCATATCTTGAGGGTCAGCCAAACGATAAGCTGTGTAAGGAAAGGCAGGATAAAGGGGCAAACCATTCGGCCCGCGGCCATGTTGCATGGCGTGTAAGAACTGCGCCATTGTCCAATCGCCTATGCCTGCAGTCGCATCAGGACTGATATTTGGCGCGTAAAATATGCCAAATTCCGTTTCAAAGGCGCGGCCACCTGCCAAGATCAACCTCGCCTCCCCCTCGGCCCCGTTTGCTGCGTGGCATGAGGCACATCCCCCCGCCCAAAACACCCGCGCGCCATTCTCTAGATTGGGGTCAGCGAGGGCCGCCATTGTGCTTGCCGTGATTGGGTTGCGCGGAAAGACCGTCCATGTCAAAAGGAACCCGCCAAAAGCGGCCAAACTGGCGCTGATGATCAGTTTCTTCCACATGGGCGGCCCGTATCCTGTGTCTTATTGGGGCTGGCGATAGGCATCGTGGCAGGCGCCGCAGCTGCCCCCCACAGGGCCAAGCGCCGCTTGCATCGCCTCAAGCCCGTTGCCCGCTGCGGCCTGCAACCCTGTCGCGGCTGTGCCAAAGGCCGCCCATTTTGCAAGAAAATCATCCTGATTTTCCCAAATGGCGGGCCAGGCGCGATTGGTCGTTGCGGCCATCATGTCGCTGCCTTCGGGCCAGTTAAAGGCTTGGCTCAATTGCGAAATTGCCGCCAGATTATCTGCCGCAATTTGTGCCTGTGCAGCGTCATATTCTACTGTGCCGCGCGCCATACCGCCCAAGACCCCAATATTCAGCGCCATAATCTTGAACTGCCCCTGACGCGCACCAATCGCCCCTTCATTGGCAAAAGCAGGCAGGCCCGCCATAGCAAGAGCAGCAGCCAGTAAGATGGATTTGGTCGTGAAACTTGCAGAAAACGTCATGTGAAACCCTCCGTTTCATGCGGGATTGTTAATCGGTCGTCCCAAATGACCCGTCCAGCATCAGGTCACCACCAGCAGTATCGCGACATTCAAGCACGAATGGCACGAAATTTATATGCAAATTTTGCACAAGACCTGTGCCATAGCGCGCTAAGGTCACAAGATTGTGAGGGACATAGTTCCCTCAGCGCGGGGGTGAGGTTAGGGCATCGGGCCAAAATCCCAAACGCTCGGCAATAAAGATTGCAAATACAATCGCAAAAATCACCAATGGGCGCTTTACCTGTTGCGCCGATGGCGGGTTGCGCGCCCATTTGGCCGCCCGCATCAACCATATTGGCCCCATCTTACACCCCCAAAACCGATTTAGCCCCTGTCATATGGGGGTAGATCGCCTTGGCCGCAATTGACTTAGGTGAACCGCACGGCGCCGATATAGGGCAAATTACGATTTCGTTGCGCGTAATCAATACCATAGCCCACAACAAAATGATCGGGAATTTCGAACCCCGTCCATGTGGCGCTGATGTCCACCTCGCGGCGCACGGGTTTATCCAAAAGCGCGATGGTTTCTAATCGTTTCGGATCGCGCGATTTTAACAGCGATAGAACATGGCTCAAGGTAAACCCCGTATCCACGATATCCTCGACAACCAACACATCGCGCCCCCCGATCTCGCCGCGCAAATCCTTGAGAATCCGCACCTCCCGCGAGGAGGTCATTTCATTCCCGTAGGAAGACGCCTCTAAGAAATCGACTTCAACAGGCAAGTTCAATTCGCGCAACAGATCCGCGATAAACATGAATGATCCGCGCAAAAGCCCCACAACCACCAGTTTATCGGTATCCTCAAATCGCGTTTCAATCTCGCGTGCCAATTCCTCGATCCGCGCGGCAATGGCCTTGGCCGAGATTAAAACGTCAATTTCATAGGGGCGATCTGTCATTTTCTTGCGCTCATTACCTTGAATTCCGCCGCTATATCTAAGACATCACAAGGTGCAAAGAAAGATGAAAGGCTGTCTATGCCCTCCCATTCCGAGACGCGCACGTTGCCCTATCGCGCCAATGAGATCTATGATCTCGTGGCGGATGTGGCGCGCTATCCTGAATTCATCCCTTGGGCCGTGGCCGCACGCGTGCGCAGTGTGACAGATCAGGGCGACCATCGCGAAATGTTGGCGGATTTAATCGTAGGTTTTAAGATGTTCCGCGAAAAATTTGGCAGCCGCGTGCGCCTGTTCGATGCAGAAATGCGGATTGAAACCGCCTATATTGATGGGCCTTTTCACCACATGATTTCCAATTGGCGCATGCGTGATTTGCCCGAGGGCGGGTGCGAGGTCAGCTTTGATGTGGATTTCGAATTCAAAAACCGCCTGCTGCAAGGGGCGGCAGGCATGTTTTTCCATGAGGCGATGACGCGGATTGTGCGCGCCTTCGAGGCCCGCGCAGAGGCGTTATATGGGAAAAAATAAAAAGCGGGCCTGACAGCCCGCTTTCATGTCGTCAGGTAAATCCCTGATTTAGCTGCTCATATCATAGGCGCGTTCGCCATGGACGCTGAGATCAAGGCCATTTACTTCGGTCTCCGCATCCACCCGCAGCGGCGTGATCATACCAACCATTTTTACAAGGGCCACGGTCAAGACGATGGTGTATGCGCCCACCACCGCCAAGGCACCAAGCTGCGCCACCCATGCACCCTGTCCAAAGACGGCGATCATGATGGTGCCAAAAATCCCGCCCACACCATGCACAGCGAAAACATCCAATGTGTCGTCAATCTTGACCTTGTTGCGGATCAAATTCACCGCCTCTTGGCAAAGAATGCCCGCAATCGTCCCGATGATCAGCGCCGCCACAGGCCCGACAAAGCCAGAGGCAGGGGTGATAGAGGCCAAACCTGCAATCGTGCCCGTGACGACACCCACAAGCGAGGTCTTGCCGTATTTCACGCGCTCCCACAGGCCCCAGCTGAGCGAGGCTGCTGCGGCAGAAATATGCGTGACCGTCAGCGCCATTGCCGCGCCGCCATCCGCCGCAAGCTGACTGCCGCCGTTAAAGCCGAACCAACCCACCCACAGCATCGCGGCCCCGATCATCACAAAGCCCGGATTATGGGGGGGCGTGGTTTGATTTTTCCGTGCGCCCAAGAAAACTGCGATCACCAAGGCCGCAAGGCCTGCGGTTTCATGCACGACAATCCCGCCCGCGAAATCGCGCACGCCTGTCTCGCCAAAGATGCCACCATCCGCCATCATGCCGCCGCCCCAGATCCAATGCACGACAGGCGCATAAACGATCAGCATCCACAGCGCAGAAAACAAAAGCACAAAGCCAAACCCAACCCGTTCAACATAGGCGCCCACAATCAAGGCGGGCGTGATAATGGCAAAGGTCATTTGAAACGCAAAAAACAGGATTTCCGGCAGGCTGCCAGACAGGCTATCTGCGGTGACCCCGTTGAGAAATGCCTTGTCCAACCCGCCCCAAAATCCTGAGGTGCCAGACCCAAAGGCGATGGAGTAGCCAAAAGCGAGCCATAAAATCGACATCAAACAGGCGATTGCGTAGCAATGCATAAACACGCTGAGCACGTTGCGCGCACGCACCAATCCCCCATAGAAAAGCGCCAAGCCTGGCAAGGTCATGAACAGAACCAGCGCTGTGGCGACTATGATCCACGCTGTATCGGCAGCATTCATTGCATCGTACCTTCTTTTATCATTTTCCCGCCTCAAAGCGGGATTCATCTGACAAAAAAAGAGGCAAGCTGTGAAATGGGCGATGAAATCTTGGTCAATCTTCAAATTGGCGCGAAATTAATGCGCAAATTGCGCGCTGTGCTTAAATTTTAATCGCTTTGCGAAATGGCGTGATGCAGCAGGCGCAAGGCGTAATCGCGCGCGGCGATACGCACATTCGCGCGTCCAAGCGGACCAAAATCAACTTGCTCGACCGCCACGCCTGCAGGGCTTGCAAGGCCAAAGCAAACGCGGCCCTCAGGTTTATGTGCGCTGCCCCCTGGCCCTGCGATGCCTGTAATCGACACGGCCATCTCAACCCCCGCGCGGGTTTTGGCTCCAAGGGCCATTTCACGCGCAACCTCGTTTGAAACCGCGCCAAACGCTGCAAGCGTCTCAGGCGAGACACCGAGAAGGTCAATTTTGGCCTGATTGGAATAGGTGACAAAGCCGCGCTCAAACACGGCGCTTGATCCCGCAATATCGGTCAGCGCGGCACTGACCATCCCGCCCGTGCAGCTTTCGGCAGTCGCGATGCGCAGCCCCTTGTCGCGGGCCGTCTGGATGATGTCCGCGCTTAAATCAGCCATAAATGCGCGATCGCGGCCAGAATTGCGACCACAAGCGCGGCAAGCCAGCCTGCAATCACATCATCCATCATCACCCAAACCCCGCCGCGCTTGGCATCTGCCCAAGCCACGGGGGCGGGTTTCCAAATGTCGAAAAGACGAAACGCGATAAAGGCCGTCAGAATGCCCGGCCATAGCGCCAAGATAGAGACATCAGCGAAGATCGCCCCATAAGAGACGGGCCAGAGCGCGATCCATTGTCCTGCGACCTCGTCAATCACGAATTCCGAAGGGTCATCTTCCGCGCCACTGCGGATTTCTGTTTCAATCGCCCATGATCCAAGGGCAAAGACGGCGATTGTCGCCATAGCAAGCAGCCAAAACCCGCCCAATTCATGCAACGCCCATGCAAGCGGCAGCGCGGCCAAGCTGCCCCATGTGCCAGGGGCAGGGCGCAGGCGACCCACGCCAAAAACAGTTGCAATCCAATATGTCATGGTTTCACCAAGGTGACTGTGGCCATCGCGGCGATCCCTTCCTTGCGGCCTGTAAAGCCCAGTTTTTCGGTTGTTGTGGCTTTAACCGATACGCGATCTTGGTCGATGCTCAGCAATTCTGCCAAACGCGCACGCATCGCGGCTGAGACGGGCCCGATCTTTGGGGCCTCGCACATGAAGGTCAGATCAACATTACTGATCCCATAGCCACGCGATGTTGCCAGTTTGACCGCATGAATGAGGAAAATGTCGCTTGGCGCGCCTTTCCATTGCGGGTCGGATGGCGGGAAATGGGTGCCAATATCCCCTTCGGCCAAGGCCCCGTAAATCGCATCTGTTACCGTGTGCAACCCAACATCCGCGTCCGAATGCCCTTTGAGCGCGCGATCATGCGGAATTTTCACCCCGCAGAGGATCACGTGATCCCCCGCGCAAAAGGCATGAACATCAAAGCCATTACCAATCCGAATATCCATTGCGCCGCTTGCCCCTATGACATGGCCCGCGCGGATAAAATCCGCCGCTGTGGTCAGTTTAAAATTTTGTTCATCCCCCGCAACCACCTTAATTTTCACGCCATGCGCTAGGGCAATTGCGACATCATCTGCGGCGTCCTCGCCTGCGGCGGCATAGGCCTGTGAAATGGTGGAATAATGAAAGGCTTGTGGCGTTTGTGCGCGAAACAATCCGTCTCGAGATTGAATTTGTGAAACGTAGCCTTCGCCCGCGTGCCACAGGGCATCGGTCATGGGCAGGGCAGGTGCGGCAGCAAAACAGCCGGGTTCGCGCAGCGCGGCAATCACATCTTGCACGATGCGGGCCGCCACAAAGGGGCGCGCGGCATCATGGATCAAAACATGGGCGGATTTATCACTCACGGCGGCCAAACCCGCCTGCACCGAGGCGCTGCGCGTGGCCCCGCCAGGGGCAAGTGTAAGTCGCGCGGCATCCGCCCCAAGCGCCTCACGGGCGAGCGCCTCATCATCGGGGTGAATAACCACGATGGTTTGCGTGAAATCCGCAGCATCCCAGAGCGCCTGAAGGGCGCGGCGTAAAACGGGGACGCCCCCCAAACTGCGATATTGTTTGGGCAAACCGCCGCCTGCGCGCGTGCCCCGCCCCGCGGCTACAACCAGCGCCACGAGCGGTGCAGCCGTCAAAGAGTGTGCGGTGTGGGATGGGCCAGATTTATCCATGGATCAGGTGATAGGGGCTAAGCCTATGACGCACAATACGGATCAACGTCCTGCACATTTTTTGGTCGTGGTGATTAAATATTGTGCATCTGTGTAAATTGCCCCAGTATAAGGTGGCGTTTCCTTTGATCTTCCGCCCCAAAGCAGATTAGGCCAAACCCAACTGCACAAAGAAACTGCACAAAGAATAGGCAGCACAGCGCATATGCCCATCCAACTTGGCGATATCAGTCTTGACCCGCCCGTCTTTCTGGCCCCAATGGCAGGGATCACCGATTTGCCGTATCGCAAATTGGTTGCGTCTTTCGGCGCGGGGTTGGTCGTCTCAGAGATGGTTGCAAGCCAAGATATGGTCAACGCCAAGCCCGCCGCCCGCGCGAAGGCCGAGCTTGGGTTTGGCATTGCGGCCTCAGCCGTTCAATTGGCTGGCCGTGATCCCCATTGGATGGGGGAGGCCGCCCGCATGGCAGAGGCCGAAGGGGCAAGGATCATTGATATCAATATGGGCTGCCCTGCGAAAAAGGTCACATCTGGCTCAGGTGCGGGGGCCTGTGGGGCGGCTTTGCTGCGCGATTTGTCCCATGCTCGCGCCGTGCTTGAGGCGGTGACACGTGCGGTTGCAGTTCCCGTCACCCTAAAGACGCGCCTTGGTTGGGATGATGCGTGCGAAAACGCACCGCAGGTCGCCCGTATGGCCCAAGATTTGGGGATTGCCATGCTAACCGTGCATGGCCGCACGCGCGCTCAGTTCTATAAGGGCCATGCCAATTGGCAGGCCATTCGTGCATTTCGAGAGGTGGTTGATATTCCGCTGATCGCCAATGGCGATATCGTGGATGCGCAAAGCGCCACGCGGGCCATGGCGCAATCGGGGGCGAATGGCGTCATGGTGGGGCGCGGTGCGCAAGGGCGGCCTTGGGTGCTGCGCGATATTGCGGCGGGCCTATCGGGCCAGACGCGCGCTGATGCCCCCAAAGGCGCGGCTCTTTTTCAGATCATCGCGCGCCATTACGAGGATATGCTGTCCTTCTACGGCAATACGTTGGGGGCAAAGGTCGCCCGCAAGCATCTGGGTTGGTATCTGGATGCGGCTGGGGTTGGGGATGCGCCACGGCGTGCCGTGCTGACCACAGATGACCCCGAACAGGTTTTGCGCCTGCTGCGCGCGGCCCTTACCGATGAACACGGACAAACGGGCTGCGCCGCATGAGCCCTGTAACCTCTGATATGATCTGGTCATCCTTGCCAATCCCCGCGCTGATTATTGACGGGGGCGATTTGATCCTATCGGTCAATCCTGCGGCTGAGACATTTCTGAACGCCTCCGAGCGCAGTTTGACAGGCAACCCTGTTTGGGATCGCGTCTTTGTGGATGCCCCGATGGAGGAGGCATTGGCCCGCGTGCGTCAAGGTCAATCCGCGCTTTTTGTGGGCGGTGTGGATGTTGGCACAGGATCTAAAAAACCAGTGTCTTGTGACGTGCAGCTTGCCCCTGTGAGCGAGGGGGGCGATCAGGTGATGATGCTGCTTGAAAGCCGCGAATTGGCGGGGCGGCTTGATCGGGGCTTGGTCAGTAAATCCGCTGCGCGGTCAGCCATTGGTATGGCCGAGATGCTGGCCCATGAGATCAAAAACCCGCTTGCGGGCATCACGGGTGCCGCGCAGTTGATATCGATGAATGCCAGCGGCGAAGACCGCGAGTTGACCGATCTCATCGTAGAGGAAACGCGGCGTATCGTAAAACTGCTTGAGCAGGTCGAAGAATTCGGAAATCTGCGCCCGCCTGAATGTAAGGCGGTAAATATCCACGATATCCTTGATCGCGCGCGCAAATCTGCGGCGGTGGGGTTTGCTGCGCATATGCGCATTTTGGATCAATATGACCCGTCTTTGCCGCCGACTTGGGTGGACTCGGATCAGATTTTGCAGGTGTTCTTGAACCTTTTGAAAAACGCCGCCGAAGCGGGCCGTGAAGGGGGCACAATCACCATTCGCAGTTTTTATGAGGCAGGCTTGCGACTGCGCAAACGCGATGGCAGCGCCGCGTCTATGCCCCTGCAGGTCGAGATCATTGACGATGGCCCAGGCATTGCGCCCGAGCGTCAAAGCGAAATTTTTGAACCCTTTGTATCGGGGCGCGAAAATGGCACGGGGCTTGGCCTTGCCTTGGTTTCTAAAATCATTTCCGACCACGATGGCTGGATCGCGCTGGACAGCGTGCCGGGCCGAACAGTGTTTCGGATATCTTTGCCAATCGCGCCGCGCGGCGTGTGAGTAGGAGTTGAGACGATGGATGGCACCGTTCTGGTTGCAGATGATGACCGCACAATCCGCACTGTATTGACGCAGGCGTTGACGCGGGCAGGGTGCAAGGTTCACGCAACCTCTAGCTTGATGACGCTGATGCGGTGGGTCGAAGAAGGCAAGGGTGATCTGGTGATTTCTGATGTGGTCATGCCAGATGGCAACGGCCTTGAGACATTGCCGAAGATCACCGAAACGCGCCCCGGCCTGCCGGTCATCATCATATCGGCCCAAAATACGATCATGACGGCGATCCAAGCCACGGAAAAAGATGCCTATGATTATTTGCCGAAACCCTTTGACTTGCCAGATTTAATGAAACGCGCGGCCCGCGCGCTGGATCAAAAACGGCGGGCCGCCGTTGCGCCGCCTGCGCGGGATACTGGCGCCGATGGTGAGGCGCGCGCCACTGTCGCGCAGCATGATCTGCCGCTTGTGGGGCGCACGGCTGCGATGCAGGCGCTCTATCGATTGGTTGCGCGGGTGATGAACACCGATCTGCCCGTTCTGATTTCTGGCGAAAGCGGCACGGGTAAAAGCCTAATTGCACGGGCGATCCATGATTTTTCGGACCGCCGTACGCTGCCTTTTGTTGTGGCAAGCGCCGATGATCTTGAGGGGGTCGATGGCCCCTCCACGCTGCTTGCGCGGGCCAAGGGCGGCTCGATCCTGTTTGATGAGGTGTCTGATCTCAGCGATGAGGCGCAGGCCCGTATCGTGCGTCTGCTTGACACGATGCGCGAGAATGATGCCCGTGTGATGGCCACAAGCCAGCGCGATCTGTCCGAAAAAATGGATGCAGGCGATTTCCGCCAAGATTTATTCTACCGCCTTGGGGGCGTGTCGATTTCTGTGCCCTCCTTGCGCGAAAGGGTGGATGATATCGCGCTTTTGGCCGAGCATTTCTTGATCCGCGCTGAACGCGATGGCATGCCCTTGCGCCGCTTGTCCGATGATGCGGTTGAATTGATGCGCGCCTATTCATGGCCGGGAAATGTGCGGCAGTTGGAAAACACCATTCGCCGTTTGGTGGTCACAGGACAGGGCGAAGAAATCGCGCGTGCCGAATTGCAAATTGTGCTTGGCAACCAGCCCGCGATGGAGCCATTAACAGGCGGTGGCGATGGGGATCGTTTATCCGCCTCTGTGGCCAAGCATTTGCGGCGTTATTTTGATCTTCACGGCGGTGTTTTGCCGCCCCCAGGCTTGCACGCACGTATCCTACGCGAAGTGGAAACGCCGCTTTTGGAAATTGCGCTTGAGGCCACGGGCGGCAATCAGGCGAAATGTGCCGATTTGCTCGGGATCAACCGAAATACCCTCAGAAAGAAAGTCTCTGATCTCGATATACGCGTGACACGGCGGCGCAAATTGATGTAAACCCGCCACAGTGCGTGACATATGGGCGACATATGGCGCGCGTCAGGCGAAATTCGTGGCCGCGTTTCTGGGCCGCGTAAAAGACAGGCGGGGCAGGTGGCAAAGCCATCAAATGATAAGGCGATATCGGCTTGGCGCCGATTGATCCTGTTACAAAGCACCAAGCGCTTGCGCAATGCGGGCACATTGGGGCTTGTAACGCTCGGGCCTGTATTGGCACTTTTGACATTTTTGGTGCTTGGCCCGCTTGGCGATTTAGCCTCTTCGCCTGCCTTGCGCCTAATCTTGTTGGCGGATTTGGTCTACATTCTTGTAATCGCCGCGCTCGTGGCGCGCCAAGTGGTGCGGATGATCGCAGCACGGCGCAGCCGCTCGCAAGGATCGCGATTGCATATGCGCCTGACAGGTGTCTTTGCGATTGTTGCACTTTTGCCGACCATTTTGGTCGCGGTTTTTGCAACCATCACCCTTAACATGGGACTTGAAGGATGGTTTTCGACCCGCGTTTCAGGCGCACTTGGCAATTCGGTGGATGCCGCCATCGCCTATCAACACGAACATCGCACGGATTTAGACGAAGATGCACGCGCCCTTGCGGCCTTTTTGGACAATGCCGCACGCAATGACGGGGCTACCACCGATGGCGACCTTCGCCGCCTTTTGGGGCAAGGGCAGGGCCTTATCCAGCGTGGTCTGCGCGAGGCTTATGTGATCAGTGCAACAGGCGAAATTCGCGCGCGCGGCGAACGCTCGTATTTATTTGATTATGATCAACCCAGTGACGCTGATCTTATCCGTGCGGCTGAGGGTGAGGTGGTGTTGATCGAAGATCGCGCCCAAAACGAGTTCCGCGCCCTGCTGAAGCTCTCGCAATATCTTGACCGCTATCTCTATGTCAGCCGCGAGGTGGATGGGCAGATTATGTCGCTGCTCGATGAAACCCAACAAACTGTGCAGCTTTACAGACAATTGGAAAATGAGCGCGGGCGCGTTTTATTCGAATTTGGCCTGCTCTATATTGGCTTTGCGCTGATTGTGATCATGGCGGCCATTTGGTTGGGGCTGTGGTTTGCCGAACGTCTGTCGCGTCCTGTGGGGCGGCTGGCCGCCGCCGCTGAGCGGATTGGTGAAGGTGATCTTGAGGCGCGCGTGCCTGAAGAAAAAAGCGGCGATGAAATCGCAACGCTTGGTCGCGTGTTCAACCAGATGACCTTGCAACTTAAGGCGCAGCGCGATCGCTTGGTTGAACAAAATGACAGAACCGAGGGGCAAAGACGCCTCTTTGATAGTGTGCTTGGGTCGGTTACGGCTGGCGTGATTGGTGTCACAGCAGAGGGCGATGTTGAGTTTATCAACCGCTCTGCGCAGCGGCTTTTGAGCCTGTCTGAAGATGAATTGCACCATCACGGTGCCTTGGCGGTGCTTGTGCCAGAATTTGCTGATCTGCCCTCGCGCTTGCGGGAACGGGGCAGCGATACGTTGCAAGAGGAATTGCGCCTCACCCGTAATGGGGCGCAAGAGACGCTTTTGGTGCGTATCGCGGTGCGGGGGCGCAGTGATGGCGCGATTGAGGGATATGTGGTTGCATTTGATGATGTCAGCGATTTGGTCGCGGCACAGCGCATGGCCGCATGGGGTGATGTCGCGCGGCGCATTGCACATGAGATCAAAAACCCACTCACCCCTATTCGTTTGTCAGCGGAACGTGCGGCGCGTAAATTTACCAAGATTTTGCCCGAAGAAGACGGTCAAAGCCTGAAAGAGTTGACCGATGTGATCGTGCGCCAGACCAATGATCTGGCCCATATTGTGGATGAGTTCTCGCGCTTTGCGCGTATGCCTGAACCAAGCCGCCGCCGTGAGGATATCGCCAAGCTGTTGGAGGGGGTTGTGACCCTTCAACGCGCAGGTCAGCCTGAGGTTGAGATCACCCTGACAAAGCCCGAAGGCGAGATTTGGGCCGAGATTGACGCAACCATGATCGGGCAAGCCTTTACCAATTTGATCAAAAACGCGGGCGAGGCCATCGAAACATATTGCGAGAAACATCCACAAACGCCCCATCACGGCGAGATCCGCGTGGCTTTGGTGGTCGAGACTGGTGCCGCGCAGCCCGTGCTGAAAATTACAATCAGCGACAATGGAATAGGCCTGCCCGAAGACCGCGCGCGCCTCTTTGAGCCCTACGTCACCACCCGTGAAAAGGGGACGGGGCTTGGACTGCCGATTGTGAAAAAAATAATCGAAGAACATGGCGCAAGCCTAGAATTGAGAGATGCGCCGCCATTTGGGGATGGCGCGCATCAAGGAGCGCAGGCGGTGATCCACCTGCCGTTAATGATTGGCTAAATGAGGGGTATTCATGGCTGATATACTTGTTGTCGATGATGAGCGTGATATTCGCGAATTGGTTTGCGATATTCTGCAGGATGAGGGGTTTTCCACGCGCATGGCGGGAAATTCCGATGAATGCATGGCGCAATTGCAGCAAGAGCTGCCCGCGCTGATCATCCTCGATATTTGGCTTAAAGACAGCCATATGGATGGGATTGATATCCTCAAAACAGTCAAGCGCGATATGCCAGAGGTGCCCGTGGTCATCATTTCCGGTCATGGGAATATCGAAATCGCGGTGGCTGCGATTAAACAGGGGGCTTATGATTTTATTGAAAAGCCCTTTAATATTGATCAGCTCTTGGTGGTCATTCGCCGCGCTATGGAGACGTCCAAACTGCGCCGCGAGAATTCGGCGCTGAAACGTGGCGAGACGCGAGTTGGCGAAATGCTTGGGCAATCTGCCACCTTCCGCAATCTCAAATCACAATTGGATAAGGTCACGAAATCCAATGGTCGCGTGATGCTGACAGGCCCTGCGGGCAGCGGCAAGGAGATGGCCGCACGCTATATTCATGCGCATTCTAGCCGCTCGGACGGGCCTTTTGTCACTGTGGCCTGTGCCGCGATTGCACCTGATCAGATGGAGGTGGTGCTATTTGGCCGCGAAAGCCCCGAACGCGGGGTTGAGCAGGGGTTGCTTGAGCAGGCAAATGGCGGTGTTTTGCTGCTGGATGAGGTGGCAGATATGCCCCTTGGCACGCAGTCGAAAATCTTGCGGGTTTTGGTCGATCAGGCCTTTACCCGCGTTGGCGGTGCTTCAAAGGTGCATGTGGATTTGCGGGTGATTTCCTCAACGACAAAACAT
>Ga0181576_10000197_pt1 | contig 41035 bp, 23 predicted proteins | sample 101ome_22_FD_132464 | JGI IMG/M metagenome (GOLD analysis project Ga0181576, IMG submission 132464) | Coastal salt marsh microbial communities from the Groves Creek Marsh, Skidaway Island, Georgia - 101412BT metaG (megahit assembly) | ecosystem: Environmental > Aquatic > Marine > Intertidal... | reverse complement strand
TGGTGCTAACTATAACATAACCGGTGCAACTTACAATGAAACAACTGGTGTACTACAAATTACACACGCAGGTGGCACAGCAAATATCGGTAATGATGTTTTCTTAAGCGGATTAACATTTAGTTGCAACAATGACACTAGAACGTTCCCAGACAACGGATACGGCTTCCGTTATGCAACAGATTACGAAGCAACTAGTCGTTCACCTTACATTAGAAACATTACTGTAATTACAAACGGTAGCACAACAAGCGTATCAGATCCTAGAGGATTTAACGCAGGCGATGCTGGTAAAGGTGCATATATTGACGGAGCATACGGCACAGCAAGTTCTGTAAATACAGCACTACTATTCCATTCAGCAACATTTATTACACCTGGCGTTGACGCAATTACAATGACCAACGGTGCTAGAGTTGAGTGGCTAAACAGCTTCACATATTTTGCTAATCGCTCTATGTACGCATACGACAGCAAAGATGGACGTAGACTAGCAGGTAGAACTAAACTTACACTAAGCGGCGTTACAGGCACATTTACACAAGGCAATACACTTACAGTTACTTCAACTGACGCATCAACTGTGCTAACAGGTACAATTGATGAAGTAGACGGCAATGATTTATACATTAGCAATTACTTAGAATTAGATGGGTTTGATTTAACACCACAAAGCATTACAGACGGCACAGCAACAGCAACAACAATTGATAGTTTCGACTTACGTGAATTTGGTGCAGAAGTACGTTTAATTGCTTCTGCATCAGTTTACGGTAATTTTGGATTAGTTGGGCAAGGCCCAGGTGTTATTATGTATGCTATAGGACAAAATCTTGCATACATTGGCAACGGAAAAGAAGTTACAAACGACCCAAACACAGTAATACAAGCAAACGAAATTGTTGAAAGTCAAGGTGCTAAAATCCGCTACAACTCAGTAGACCACAAAGGTGACTTCCGTGTTGGCGATTTATTTTATGTAAATCAAGAAACTGGTAACGTAACATTTGCAGTAAGCGATTTTGAAATTAACACAGAAAACGGTGTAACATTTACAACAGGTGGCAATTCTACTTTTGTAGATGGTACTAAGATTGAAACTGGTGACTGGCGCATCAGTGGCAACACTATCCGAACACTTACACAAGATGCTAACTTTGAAGCAGGCAGCGGCGAAGTTAATCTAAATGGTAATGTAAATGTAACAGGAAGTCTTGATGTAACTGGTAATGTTACTATTGGTGGCAACATTACAATTGGTGACGAAGCAACAGACACTATTCAAATTGTTGCAGGCATTGACAGTGACATTATTCCAAAAACTGCAAGCACTTATACACTAGGTACTGCAACTAAAACTTGGAAAAATTTATTTGTAAATGAAATTAATGTAGACGATATTCAAATACGTGAAAACTATATAGAAACTAGATTGTCTAACAGCGATTTAGAATTACGTGCCAACGGAACTGGAGAAATACTTGTTCCCAACAACAATGTACAAATTGACAACGATTTAACTGTAAACGGAACAACTAATCTTGCAGATGCAAATATTACAGGTACACTTACACTAGTAGGAGATTTAACTCAGACTGGTAATACAACAGTTAACGGTAATGTTACAGTAACACAAGATTTAGATGTTACTGGTTCAGCACAGTTTGAAGAAATTCTAATTGACGACAACTACATCACAACTACTAGCTCAAATGCAGATTTAGAACTACGTGCTAGTGGAACTGGAAAAATATTAATACCAAACAATGATGTACAAATTGTTAATGACTTAACTGTTGATAATGATATTAACGCTAACAATGTAACAGTATCAAATTTAATTACTTCAGATAGTTTTACTACAGGTAACATTTTAATTAATGACAACTATATTGAAACTACACAATCAAATAGTGATTTAGATTTACGTGCAAATGGAACTGGTAAAGTTGTTATTCCAAACAACGATGTTGATCTTGTGCAAGATTTAGATGTAGCAGGTTCTACTAGTTTACAAGATGTTACTGTTCAAGGTAATATTACTCATATAGGTGATACTACACAAACTGGTAATACTACACAAACTGGTGATTATAGTATTACCGGAAACCTTACACTATCTAGTACAGCACAATTAGAAAATATTAAAATTGAAGATAATTTTATTACTACAACATTAAGTAATTCGGATTTAGATTTACGTGCAACAGGTTACGGTGAAATTTCTGTACCGCAAAACGATGTTGTAATTACTAATGACCTTTATGTATCCGGGACAATTACAGTTGGCGATATTAATAGTGCAGGAACAATTACTGCAAATAGATTTAGTACTGGTGATATTTTAATAGATGATAATGTTATTAAAACTACACTTTCAAATAGTAATTTAGAATTACGTGCTAACGGAACCGGTGAAGTTATTGTTCCTAGCAATGATGTTGTTTTATCACAAAATTTAACAGTAGACGGAAATACTACATTAAAAGATACTAATATAGATGGAACTATAACACATATAGGAAATGTAAATCAAATTGGTGATATTAACTTAACTGGTAATTTAGATGTTACAGGCGAAGTTATTATTAGTGCTAGTGTTATACAATTTGAAGAAATTTCACTTAGCGGAAATTCTTTAACTACTACAGAATCAAATGCAAATTTAGAATTACGTGCTAACGGCACTGGTTTAATTTTTGTTCCTAGCAACGATGTAGAAATTACAAATAATTTAACCGTTAATGGTTTAATTACAGTTTCTAATATTACAAGTACAAGTGATATTACTGCAACTAGTTTTAGTACAGGAGATATATTTATTGATGATAATAATATATCTACTACTGTATCAAACAGTAATTTAGAATTAAGAGCAGCCGGTACAGGGTCTATTGTAATAGATACATTTAGTATTGATAATAATACAATAACTACAACAGGAGAATTTAATATTACTCCAGGAAATGATGTAGTAAATATCAATGCAACTGGAGGATTAAAACTTCCATCAGGTACAACAGCAGAGCGTCCTGCAGATGTAGAAGGTTATATTAGATTTAATACAGAGTTAGACCGTTATGAAGGATACAACGGTACTAATTGGGTTAACCTAAAAGGCGTAGAAGATTTAGACGGCGATACACGTATTACTGCTGAATCTACAGAAGGATCAAATGATAACAAGATTAGAATGTATGTTAACAATAATGTTGTTGTTGACATTGATAATAATCGTCTATCAGCATTAGAAATTGAAGTAGATGACATTACCATAGACGGAAATGTTATTACTACAAATAATGGAAATAAAAACTTAGAACTTACAGCAAACGGAACTGGTTCAGTACGCTTTGATAATTTTGCATTTAAAGACAATATAATCACTAACAGAGTTTCAGATAGTATTACAACATTTACAAGCACTGGGGACGGTTATATTAAATTTGATGGCACATACGGCGTAGTAATTCCAGTAGGTTCAAGCGGTGAACGTCCTCCGTTAAGTTTTAGTGAACTAGGACAAATGAGATTTAATACTGACGATAGTCGTGTTGAAATTTGGGATGGACAAAACTGGGTATCAGTTGCAGGTAGTGCTTCTGGTATAACAAGAAATGACGCAGAAGAGATTGCACTGTCAACAGTGTTAGTATTAGGATAACGATATGGCAACAACATTTAGAAATAAAGTAGTAACACAAATAGGAACAGAAACAACTGAAGTTCTTGCAACGAACGATAATAACAGAATTACTGTTGTTGGGTTCAGTTTAGCAAACTTAACAGACGGTGTTGTGTTGATAGATGTTACTTTAAGAGATGCAGATAGTGCTACAGGATATTATGCAAAAGAAATGATTTTACCACCTAACACATCGTTACGTGTATTAAATGGCGGCGAAAAATTAATTTTAACACCAAACAATAATTTGTATGTAAGATCAAATGTTGATGAAAGCATTGACTGCGTTCTAAGTACAGTAGAGATTGTATAAGGAGATATAAAATGGCATCAACACATTACGTAGGTCAAACACCAGGTATATCAGAATTATTAGGCGAAGGTCAGCCTAGATATTTTTATGCATTGCGTAGAACAGAAAATGGTACATTGTTTTTTGCAAAGATTGATCAGCTTAAAGATACTGATACAATTACAGTAAACAATCCAGGTTCATCTGCAGATGACTTTACAGAATTTGAATATGGAGTTGACTTTTTTGATGGACGATTAGAAAGCGATCATAGTCGTCCTTACAATAATTTACAATGGGATCAATATCGTTGGGATAATAAAAATGCGTATTATTATGTAAATGAAGAAGGCGAATTAGTAGTGAGAATTAACCAAGCCTATGTTTATGACCCTACTCAAGTGGTCACATAAATAAGACGTAGAAAGCAAATAGGAACCGCACAATGGCTGAATTTAAAATAAGTAGATTACGTTTTTCCTGGGTAGGAGAATGGGAAAATGAGAAAGTCTTTAATAAAGACGAAATTGTTCAATATGAAGGTAAAGCATATGTATGCTTAGTACCACACACATCAAACGGATTTTATAGTGATCTAAGTGATACTATTCCTAAATGGGAACTAATGATGACAGGGCAAACTTGGAAAGGTCCCTGGGAGCAATTTGCGTTTTATAGTTTAGATAACATTGTAATTTTTGGTGGTATTGTTTATAAATGTAACACACAACACGTAGCAGGTGCGGTCCTTGATACGGATATTGATAAGTGGGACGTTTATGCAGAATCTAAAACTTGGCAAAGCGAATGGACATCAGCTACTACTTATGGTGTTGGCGATATTATTCAATACGGCGGTTCAGCATACGAATGTATAATTTCTCACATATCTGCAGATACTGACTTAGAAGGTCTTGAAGCAGATTATTTTGGTATTGATAGTACTTTAGTTAAATGGAAACTAGTTAAAGAAGGTGTACAGTGGCGAGGCGAATATGCTACTTCAAGTGAAGATAGTTCTATACTACGCTATAAATTAGGAGACTTAGTTAAGTATGGTCCTAGTGTTTACAAATGTATAGAAGGACATGCTCCAGCAATTGATCTAGTAGATTATTCATCAAATGTTCCTTTATATCAAACCTTTGATGAAAATAAATGGGAACTATGGGTTCCAGGTTTAGACTTTGGACAAGTATGGTCAGATATAGAAGTATACCAACCAGGAGATGTTGTTCTTTATGGTGGCTATTTGTATCAATCTTTAGTTATTAATAATATTAATAATAAGCCTTCTTTTAATTCAGGCGACTCTTCAGACGCTTGGGAATTAGTTAGTCAAGCATGGGACGTAACAGGCGAATGGAACAGTGCAACTGAATATAGAGTTGGTAATGTAGTTACTTACGGTGGTGACCTATATGTTGCTATTAACGATAGTAATAATATAGTACCAGGTAATTTTGAAATTAATGCAGTTTACGAAGAAGCTGGTTCATCAGGAACTACACTAAAATTAGAAACACAAGACTCAACAAATCCAGCAGCAATTACTGTTGGTATGACAGTAATTGGCGAAGGGTTTGCACGTGGTCAAACAGTTCAATCTATTACTACAGACGGAGATATTTCTACTGTTATATTAAGTGATGCACCTGATGGTACTATTACTGACAGTGCTGTCTTAACATTTGTTGGTACTAATTATGGTTACTGGGAATTAATGATTCCAGGATTTAATTGGGAAGGTAAATGGACAGACGGAAGTCTTTATAATCAAGATGATATTGTTTATTATGGTAATGCAACTTATCAATGTATTAGAGAGCATACATCTGCACTAGTAAATCGTCCAGATACTGATTTCCAACATAATTATTGGGTTTTGTATTTACAACACGATAAAACAAATGCATTAACACAAAAAGGTGATATCATAGTACAAGCTAATGGAGAAAAATCTGCATTACCAATTGGCAATCAGTCTAATGTTTTAAAAGTAGTTGGAGATTTACCTGCTTGGCAAGAAACAGATTTTACACCAAATGTATACTATGTTGCTACTAACGGAATTGATTTACCAGATAGAGGAACAACCCCAGATACTGCGTGGAAAACAATTAAATATGCTTGCGATCTTGTAGCACAAGGTACACGCAAACCAAACGAAAAAGCACTACTCGAAGCAAATAAAGAATGGGTTGTTGAAGAAACATATTATTGGTTTTTATATCAACAAAATCAAGGAAATCCACCATTTGGTGATTCTGTAGATTTTGATGAATTTTCTACAAAAAGAGATATACGTTTTACATTTGATGGAGTAGTAACTGATCTTGCTCGAGGACAAAATGCAGAAACAGTGCGCAATGCACTTGCATATTTTGACTTAGAAAGCACAAACCAATTTACTAACCAAACTGTTGCAGATCAAGCATTATATTATTCAGCAGTTCTTGGACAATTATTTAATAATATGGAATACGCATTAACAAATGTTGCTCCAACAGTAAATTATCAACAGTTAGAAGCAGATAGACTAGGCGGCGATTATGTTCCAGGTTCTATTCCTTTTGCAACACAGTATTTTAATAATGCGCTAACTATTGAAAATGATACTATTACAATACTTAATAGTTTAGAAAGAATTATTAGAGAGCCTCTTGAATCAGGTACTCCAGTAAATATTCCACCTGGTAATCAAGGCGCATATACAACGATTAACCTTAAGTCAGGAACATACGAAGAAATATTACCAATTGTACTTCCTGAAAGATGTGCATTAAACGGAGACGAATTACGCGGTGCAGCAGTTAAACCTGCAAATATAATTAATACACTTTGTACTAGAACATTTGGATTTATTAATCAATTTGTTGTTGGCTCAACTGTTAATATGGAGCATAATTCTAGAGTACAATTTGTTTCTTTAAATCCGGTAGATGAAATTAGTACAGTTATTGGTGATGTTGTTCCTGGAAAAACGTATTATGTAATTGGCAGTAGTATTACTGATACTACTTTTAGTGTTGCAGAGACACCAGACGGACCACCAGTTGAATTAACAACTAATATTGGCTATATGTATGTTTATGGCGGAAATGCATTAAACGATATGTTCTATGTACAAAATGCTACAGGCATTCGTAATATGACATTAACAGGATTGTTAGGAACATTAACAGAGCTAAATGAGTATGAAACAAGACGTCCAACAGGCGGATCCTATGTAAGTTTAGATCCTGGAACAGATCCAGATGACACCACTGCTTGGATTACACGCAGATCTCCATACATTCAAAACGTAACAAACTTTGGTAAAGGATGTACTGGACTTAAAATTGACAGCACATTACATAACGGTGGCAATCATTCAATTGTTTGTAACGACTTTACACAAATTATATCAGACGGTATAGGAGTTTGGTGTACAGGCGGCGATGCATTGGTTGAATGTGTTTCTGTATTCTCATATTATAACTATGCAGGGTACTTTGCAGAAGACGGCGGCAGAATTCGTGCTACTAATGGTAACTCATCTTATGGTCAATATGGTTGTATTGCAGAAGGGTTTGATGTCAATGAAATTCCAGCAACAGGTAAAGTTAATAACAGAGAAAATCAAGCACAAGCTAGTGCAGTCGGTGCATTAGGTGCAAATGCTGAAATTTTAAAAATACAATTCAGTCATGCTGGTGAAGAATATTATACATCAGCAACAAACTTAATGCGTCAAAGTAATAATTTCTTAGATACTACTTGGGTAACTGATGGTAATCTTAATATTACTAAATCAGCAACTACACCGTTTGAAAACGAAACTGCTTGGAAAATAGAAGGCATTACAAGTTTAACGGATAGTAGTTATATAGAGCAAGTTAGAAATATTGCACCACAAGGTAAAACATACACAAATATTGCAGGAACGAATATTGACGGTTCAGGTATTGATGCAACATTTGATGTTACTGTGTTTAGCGACAGATATGTAGTTGCAGTTAATAATGGAGGAAGTGGTTACGTTGTTGGAAACCAAATAAACATTTCAGGCCAAGAATTTGGTGCTCCTCCTGGAACAAATGACATTGTTGTTACTGTTGTTAGCTTGTCTATTACATCTATTTTAACTGTATCGCATGAAGGCACAGTACCAGAAGGTAGTGCATTACCTTACACTGCAAGTATATATGCTAAAAAACAAACAGCACCTTATTTTGATATACATGCAGTCTTTAATGGTTATGATACTAAAACATCTATTGCAAGATTTAATTTTGATACTGAAGAATTGAGTATGTTAGAAGCACCAGACGGAGGAATTATTGCTACTTCGTATAGCGCAGACTTTGTTGAAGATGGATGGTGGAGAATATCGTTTACGTTTTGGGATGAAACTGCACAAAATACAAATTTAAAATTTAGATTATATCCTCGTGGTGTTGACGGTATTTCGGGATCTACAAACTTTTATGGAAGTCAAGTACAAATAGGCGACTTAACATTCTTCTTAGAAACAGATGATAATACACCAACAGGTTATGCAAATGTAAATGTAAGCGGTGCAGGTAGAGATGCATCTATCATAGCTGACGAATTAAGAAGTGGAGGCGTTTTCCAAACTCGTATACTAGAAGATGATACACTTGCTAAAGGAGGACTTGGTTATAAATTCCAATCTAATAATGCACAAACTGGTAATGATGAGTATCTAACACTTGCTGGATCAGAAGTTGCAACACCGGCAGAATATGAAAGTATGAGATTGATCGTTTCTAGTGGTTTAGGTGCTGGACAATATGGAATAATATCACGCTACGACGACACACTGAAAAGAGCGTATGTTCTAAAAGAATCGTTTGATAGTTTAGAAGTTATTAGTTCAAATTCAGTTACTGATAGATTTGAATTGAGTTCAGACTCAGATTTCCACACAGTGTATCCAGGACAACCAATTCAATTTACACCAACATATTTTGATGTTAACATAAATTCAACTGCTCAAGATCAACTACAAGTATTGGGTACATTAGGTGATTTAAACAACTATATGTATGTTACAAGCACTGCTAAGTTAAGAGTTAATCAAAAAATTAACTTTACAGGCGAAACTTTTGGTGGTGTAATTACAGGATTTGACTATTATATTCTTAGTATAATTGACGACCAAACAATTCAAATTTCAACTACATTAGGCGGTGGTGTTTGGCCATTAAATAACGTAAACATTGAAGATCCACAAGGCGCTCCGATTGTACTTACTACTGACGTAGCACCTTTTACAATAAACTATCCTTCAAATACTAGTTATTTAAAAGCAGATTCTACAGCAGATATGGAAATAGCTTATCCAATACAGTTTACTGGAACAAGTTTAGGCGACATTACATTAGGTGATATTTATTATATTCACGAAATTTATAATGATACACAATTTAGTATTTCTAATAACAAGATAGAGTTTGACGCTACTGCAACTGATGCAGGTGATAATAGTATTACTACAGCAGATACTTCTGTTTTAATTCCTTTAAACCCAGTTGTGTTTAAATCAGGTGCATTAGGCGGCCTAGCAGAAAAAACACAATACTGGATTAACGAAATTATTGATGGTACAAACTTTACAGTTTCTAGTTCTGTAATTACAACAGAAGCAACAGCAACAGAAGCAACATCTAACCTTATTACAGTAACAAGTACAGCTGGATTTATTGCTGGGACTCCTATAATATTATCAGGAACAACATTTGGCGGAGTTACCAATGATAAGGTGTATTACATTCAGGTTGTAAACAATGCTACATCATTTACAATATCAGAAACACCGTCAGGATCAGCAGTTCCATTATTAAATGCTACAGGAAGTGTTATTGTTAGAACACTTGCTAATACAGTAACAGTTACAACTGATACTGGAACAATGGCAAGTGTGTCGCCAGGCGAAAAAGAAACAGTTACTTCAGGTGGTGGCGCTACAATGGGAGGTCAATTCTATACAGAAACTTATGGCGGAATTACTAATCAAACATATTATGTTTTAGATAAATTTGAAACTGTGCCTACTACAACATATCCAGATACTAGTAACTGGAATGTATCAACAACTTCTTGGAGTGTAAACACTATCACAATTGAACTTGATGCAAGTGTTACTAACGCATTTTTACAACACATTCAAAATGTAAAAGCTGGAACAATATTAACTCTTCAAGATGTAACAGAAGGAACTCTATATGCTACATTAGATAGCGATTGGGATCAAATTCCAAATGCTGGATTAACAATAACAGCTAATACCGTAGAAACAGCACCGGTTGCCGGAGCAATTAATATTACTTCAATAACATTAGATGTTGATGATTCAACAGTAGTTAAAGAATTCACAGTTGAATCTACTCAAGGAAGCGGACTTCCGGTTGCACTTGCTACTGATACTGGTTCAATGCAAATTGGTGCAGTAGGTTGGGATCATATTAATCCTGGAACACCGTTAGTTACTAATTTTGATGCAACATCAATATATAACGTTGAACCTAGAATTAAATATGATAGACCAGAGTTTACACAGGAATTATTTGCAAGCAGTCTTTCAGGTACATATAATTTAATTAGATCAAACGGATTTCATCCAATTGCATTTCCAGAATCTGGCTCCAATGCTGTAAGTACATCAGACTTTGAAAACTGGGATATTCCAATTACATTACCGGTTACGATCGCTGATGATCCAGCAACTGTTATTTGGGCAGATGCAGCTTACGGAAATAATACTTGGGTATTAATTTCAACATCTGGCAGAGTTTTATATTCAGCATCTGAAGGTGTAACTTGGTTAGAAACAAACTTGTTAGGACTACAGCCTGGCGAAGAATGGTCATCAATAGCATATGGTAATGGAGTATTTGTTGCTGTTGCAAGAGGATCAGATACTATTGCTTGGTCAGCTAATAACGGCGCATCTTGGAGTTACAATGGTTTTACTTTTGGTGATGATGACTGGGTTGATTTAGCTTATGGTAACGGAGTTTTTGTTGCCATATCTGGGTCATCTCATACTATTAAGTATAGTACAGATAACGGCAATAGTTGGAGCGAAGGAACATTAGATAATTCACAAGACTCTACAGTTAATAACTGGACTCAAATACAGTATGGAAACGGAAGATTTGTTGCTATTTCATCAGATGAAAGATCAGCAGTATACAGTTTTGATGGCATAACATGGTATGCTTCAAATTTAACTGTAAGAGGAACATTACTTTCATATGGTAACGGAGTATTTGTAGTATTAAACGTAGAAGATGGTATATGTTGTCAAAGTGAAGACGGCGTTAACTGGAAAGTATTAAACGGACAGGTTAGAGATTATACTGCATTAGGATTTAGTTTTGATAACACAACTAAAAAGGGATATTTTATAACTGCTGACTCTTCTGGTGTTGTAACTAAAATATCTACAGGCTCAAGAGCACAATCAAGAGTAACAGTTGATAATACTACACTTACAAGTATTGGTATGCAACAATCAGGATCAGGTTATGCTACAGTGCCTACTATATCTATAATAGATCCAAATAACTCTAAAGAAGCTATTACGCAAGTTCGCATAGGTAATGGAGTTCTTGGCCCGCCAACCTTTGCAAATAAAGGTACTGGATATAATACTAATTCTACTGCTATTAGTATTAGAGGTGCAGGATTCTCAGATGCATATCAAACAGGGTTAAGAATAATTGTTAAAGATTTAACAAGATTACCACAACCTGGAGATAATATTCAGTTTGATTGGGACGATACTGTATATCGAGTTGCAAAAGCAACGGTATTAAGAGGTACAACTGTTCCAAACTTAGCATGTGATATACAAATATCTCCACAAATTACTGAACAAGACTCACCAGAACACGATACAGCATTTACAATGCGTTCAAGGTTTAGTCAAGTGCGTTTAACAAACCACGACTTCTTAAATATTGGTTTTGGTAACGAAATACAATCAAACTATCCTGGGTTACCAGAGAATACAAATTTAGAGCCGCAAGACGAAGTTCAAGAAACAAATAACGGGCGTGTGTTCTATAGTTCAACAGACCAAGACGGTAACTTTAGAGTTGGTGACTTGTTTGCTGTTGAACAGGCGACTGGTATTGTTACATTGAGTGCAGACGAGTTTGGACTAGATGGTTTGAGTGAATTGAGTATTGGTGGTGTTGCACTTGGTGGCTCGCCGGTTGTTATTACACAGTTTAGTACAGATGGCACATTTGTTGCTAACTCTAATAATTTAGTACCAACTCAAAAAGCAATTAGAACATACTTAACAAGTAGATTATCACAAGGTGGTTCAGATACATTTACAGGCTTATTACAAGCAGGTACTGTTAAAGTAGGTGGTCCAGATATAATTACTTCTTCAGTTGAAGAAGGTTCCGAAGGCTGGCAAATTAAAATAGGAACAAAGATGAACCAAAGTGGTGCATTTGGTAATAGCGGTTGGGCAGGTGACGGATTAGCAATGTCATATTTCTTTAAGACATTATTCGATCCAACACGCTCAGGACAGCAATAAGATAAATACATGAACACGGAGTTAATTAAATGGCAGAATTTAAACTAGGTAGAATACGCTTTGTATGGCAAGGCAGTTGGACCGCAAATACAGTATATGTAGCTGATGACGTTGTAAGTTTTGGGGGTAAATCTTACATATGTATTAAAAATCACACAGCATCAACAGAGTTCAATACAGACTTTACAGATGTTATTCCAAAATGGAATATTGTATCTGATGGTACTAGCTGGAAAGCAGATTGGGAACCAGAAGTTGAATATGCACCAGGTGATGTTGTTAAGTATGGTGCAAACGTTTATATTGCTGAAACTGGCCATACATCGGCAACATTTAGTGCTCCTAATTATTTAGGTCTAGAAGCTGACTTAGAAAAGTGGACAGAATTTGCTACTTCTTTTGATTGGAAAAGTGACTGGACAACTGCTACAAGATATAAACTTAATGACCTAGTACGCTATGGCGGTTATGTTTATGTATGTAACGAAGCACACGTTTCTGCTGCTACTTCTGCATTAGGATTAGAAGACGATCAGGCTAAATGGACTTTGTTTAGTGACGGATTAGTCTACACAGGCGAATGGGTTACTGCTACAAGATATCGTGTTAATGATTTAATTAAATACGGCGGCAATATTTGGATTGCCACTGCTCCTCATACATCAAATGATTTTGAATTAGATGAAGCTAATTGGGAAGTATTTATTGAAGGATTCCAATTTGAAGATTCATGGAATTCTATTTCAAATTACCAAGTTGGCGATACTGTAACTTACGGTGGCTATGTTTATGTTGCTAGAACAAATAATACAAATAGTCAACCAACAAATAATCCAGATGACTGGGACGTATTTACTACTGGTTTTAAATTCCAAGGTGATTGGTCAGCATTAACTAGTTACAAAGTTGGTGATGTTGTGCGTTTAGGAGGCAACACCTTTGTTGCATTAGCAGACAATCTTGGATCAGCAGACATAACAACAGACGCAGATTGGAGTCAATTAAATAGTGGTATTAATTGGACAGTTAGTACAGAAACTTTCCTACAAGTAAGTGGCACTAACGAAATTGGTTCAGGATCAGCAGCACGTTTTGACGTAGTTAAATCAAATACTGTTTATACAGTTAGCGTGTCAACTGGTTTTGCAGGTACAGGATACAACCAAAATGATGTTATTATTATTTCGGGAGCAAATGTTGGAGGTACATCTCCTGCTAACGATATTAGAGTAACTGTTACTGGAGCAACTGCAGGTGCAATTGATACAATTACATCAACTGGTAATTCGTCAACTTGGAAAGCAACAACTCTTTACGAAAAAGGCGATGTTGTATTTTTTGGTGCAAGTAGTTTTATTTGTGTAAGCAAGCATACTGCTTCAATAAGCAATCGCCCTGACAACGATGTAACTGCTACATATTGGAACTTATTAACTTTAGGTTCTGAAGCACTTTCGTTAACTACACAAGGTGATTTAGTTTATTACGGTGATAATGGACCTACAAGACTACCAATTGGTATCGACGGTCAGATTTTACGTGTTACAGACGGAGCACCGGCCTGGGCAAACTACGGCCTAATTGACAATGTTGTATATGTAGGCCCACTAGGTACAAATGAACCTGCTCCAGCATCAGGTTTAACAGTTGATAAGCCTTGGGCAAGTGTACGTTATGCAATGGAACAAGTGCGTGATGGATATTTAAATCCACAAGCAAAGCATATTCTAAAAAACAACAAAGAATTTTTAATGAAAGAAGTAACAGAATGGATTACTTATACATATAAAGTTATTGTTACTGCTTCAACAACAGGAACTCAAGTATTTACTTGTGCTGATACTTCTAACCTACGTCCTGGTATGCCAATTGTTTTTGATGGCACACTAGGTGGCGTAACTGCTGGAACTATTTACTATGTTGACACTGTACAATCAAGTACTACATTTAGAATTAGTACAGTACAAAATAGTGGTATACCTTTAGTATTAACTACAACTTCAGGTAGTATGGAAGGTAATCTTGCATATGATACTGTTAAGTGTGAACGTGATACTGGATATCTTGTTGATGCTTTAATTTATGATATTTCAAGAGGCGGAACTCTAAAAACAGTTACCGCAGCTAAATCTTATTACACACCTGCAGGTAATGAATACATTAATGGAACATTTGGATCTCAAGGAGAGCAAACCGTTGCAGCATACAAACATTTAAAAAATATTGTTATTGATGTATTAAATAATCAACAACCTGTTAGTTATCAATCAATAAATGCAATACCATTTGAAGATAGAGCAACACAAATTATTGATCTATCACTAGAAGCAGAAGCTGTTGCAATTGAAAAAGCAGGCGATATGATAGATATTGTTACTCATGGTATTGAGGCAGGTTCTGCAACTGCTATTCCCACAGTAACAAACCCAAATACTACTGTATTCTTAAAAACAGGAACTTATAATGAAGTTCTTCCAATTATCATTCCAGAATACACTGCGGTAGTAGGTGACGAACTACGTACAAGTGTTGTACAGCCTGCACCTGCAATTAAATTGCTTGCAAATGATAAAAATAAAACAACAAGTGCGTTGAATAGAATTAAACATGTTATTCCTGAGTTAATGCAAAATATTGAAATTGCACCAACAGCTGGAAATATAACACCGCAGTCTTTTATAAATGGTTATGGCGGAACAACAGTTGCAACTGATAGAACAAACAACAGTACTAAATTACTTGCAGATATTTTAGTAGAAGGTTTAGATATAGTTCCAACATTGCCAGAAGTTGGTGCAACACCTACAAGTGGTACAAACAATGCAAGCGATTCAGGATTTGCTAATGCTGTTGCACAACTTGAAGCAAATGTTGATTTTATTGTTGCAGAACAAACTGCTTGGATTCAATACCAAGTTGATAATGTAATTGCACCATTTGATGCATTGTTTACTTTTGATACTGCAAACTGTGAAAGAGACACACGTTATATTATTGATGCGTTACGATATGACTTAACCTACGGCGGAAACTTAGAAACAACAGTTGCAGCTAGAAGTTATTTTGTAGACGGTAGTCCAGTTTACGGTACTGGTAAAAAAGATGAAACACTTGCAACATATGCTCATCTTAAATCAATTATTGGCGATGTAATTACAGAAACTACAATTACGCCTACACCAGGCAATACAGAAACACAAAATACAGATGGTACAGCAGGTAGTGCAGGCGCAGAAACATTTGCAGAAGCACGTATTCAAGAAATTTATGATACTATTGATACAGACGGCACACTAGCAACACCAATACTTCCAGACACTACTTGGGTAGCTTCGTCATTAACTACTATCAATAACAGTATTATAACAGCTACACCAAGCATACAGGAATCAGTTATTGATTATGTTAATAGTAACTTTGGAACATTTAAATATGACAGTGCAAAATGTCGTAGAGATGCAGGCTTATTACAAACAGGCGCATCATATGATATTGCATTAGGAACTAACTATAATGCAGTTAGAGATGGCCTATCATACAGAAGAAGTTTAAGCAAAGAAGTTATTGAAAATCAGTTAACAGAAACAGTTGGCGCAATTACTGAAGAACGTGACTTAGTAGAAGCGTTACTAAATGATGCAACTGCTATTAGTAGAAATACTGCTTATTGGACTGAAGTAATTGATATTATTCAAAACGGCACTGCCGCAGCAGATGTAATTAACTGGACTGATCCAGGCGGTGTAACAAATAAAACAATAGCACGTACTGAACTACAAACAAATAGAGCTGACATTATTACAGATGTAACAAATTGGATTAATACAAACTATCCAAACTTTGCATATGATCAAGCAGTATGCGAAAGAGACACAGGTTACATTGTTGATGCACTTAGCTATGATATCCAGTACGGAGGTAATAGTGCAACTATCGAAGTAACTAAGGCATACTTTGACGGTTGGGCAAGTACTTTACCAGTAAGTCAGCGTCAAATTGAAGTTGCAGCAATGACAGAATTAAAAACTATTGTTACTGGCTATATGTCAGGAGTTACTGAAGAAGCTGAAGCTGCAACACTATTAGATATACTAATTAGTGCAATTGATGCAGGAAGTTTAAGTAGTATTCCAACTAAAACATATCCAGACTACAGTTGGGCAACAGCAGCTATTCAATCTGATGTTGATGATGTATTAGCAGATACTACTGTTGTTCCTGCTGTATTACAATTTATCACTGACAACTATAGCGAATTTGTATATGATCATGCTAAGTGTTCAAGAGACGTTGGATATATAATTGACGGATTACGTTATGACATAATGTTTGGTAGTAAATTTAGATCTCTTAAGTCAGGAATGTCCTATCGTAGAGCTATTACTTCTGCAGAAGTTGTTATTGAAAATCAGTTAACTGCTACAATAGCTACTGTTAATCATATAAGAGAAGAAATTAAAGAAATTACTTCAGGGACAAATGCTGTAAAAGCAAGTACTGAACTTATTAGAGATATTATAATATCTGGTGTACATCCTACATCATTTACAATTACAGATCCAACAGGATACGATACAGGATTCTTTGATGCTCGTAGATTAGTTTTTGCTAACAAACAATTTATAATTGACGAAATTGAAGCATACCTAAATACTAACTACAATTCTGTTTGGACAGGACTTACTGCTGGAGAACAAGCAGCATGGCTTGCTGATGTTGGCTATAGCATTGATGCGTTACGTTACGATTTAACATATCGTGGAAACTTAGAAACTATAGTTGTAGCACGTTCTTATTACAGTAATGGAGTGTTCATAAGACCAAGTAGTACAAAAGTTGCTACGTTGGCAATACAAAGTCACCTTGCAACAATTATTGATGATATTGCTACAGGTAATGCAATTACTCCTAGTGCAGGAAACGTTACTAGTCAAGACACTAGCGGAACTGCTGGTAGTGCAGGCGCAGCAGCGTTTTCAGTAGATCGTATTAATGAAATTTATAACACTATCGATACTGGTGATGATCCAGCAATAATTAGTCCAAGTACTGCATGGGTAGATAGTGCATATCAAGATCTAAAATCAGTAATTGATGGCAGAAAGTCTATTATACAAGACAGTGTAATTGATTATATCAATAATCAGTATCCAGATCTAGTATATGACCAAGATATTTGCTCAAGAGATGTAGGCTATATGATCGATGCTATTGCATACGATGTTATCTTTGGCAGTGACTTCCGCAGCGCAAAAGCAGGCATGTCATATTTAAGAGGTATAACTTCAACAGAAGTAGTGCTGGCTGATCAACTAGAACCTACTATTGCTACAATTAATTTTATTGAAGAAGCACTAACAAGAATTACAATTGGTGTAATTAGTGATCTTGGTACAACTGAAGTTGCAATGATTGCAGCAAAACGTGCAGATGATATTAGAAATATTATTGAAAACGGTCTTGCAGCATTACCAGGTATAGAACTTCCTGTTCCAAATAATTTAACAGAAGACATTGCCTTTGCAACAGCATCTAACACAACAGGTGCTAATGCTACATATAGCGATGCAGCAAATCAACTTGCAGCAAACCATGCGTTTATTCAACAAGAAGTGCGTAAATGGTTAGAAGATCCAGCAAATGGTTACGATACTTTCTGGGGCACATTATCAAGTGGTGCACAAGATCGTTGTATACGTGATGTTGGTTATATCTTAGACGCTATACGTTATGATTTGATTTATGGCGGTAATACACAATCACTAATTGCAGGTAGCGCATATTATTCAAACTTTGTTTTAACAATTGGTATTGATGAGTTGCCCGCAACACTAGCAGCATATGCTAGAATGCGTACAGTAATTGGCGAAGTTATTGCAGAAACTACAGTAACAACTAGCCCAGGAGTTACAGAAGTACAAGATACTACTGGTACACCAGGTAATGCAGCATCAATTGAATTTGCCGAAGATCGTGTAGACGATATTTTAGACTGGATTAACAACGGTAACCCAAATGCAACAATTGAAATTGCAACTGAATGGGCAGAAGAAGATTATGAAACAGCGTTTAATACAATCGCAGCAACTAGATACGAGATTGTTGAAGACGTTGTATATTGGGTAGAAAAATTTAACCAAGATCTTGCATATAATCAAGCAACGTGTCGTAGAGATGCAGGTTTAATGACCGATGCTATTGCACGTGACATATTAACAGGATCAAACTTTGCTTCAATTAAAGCAGGAATGAGCTATCATAGAGCATTAACTTCAACCAATGAAGTAATTAATAATGAACTAAAAGCAACTATTGGTGCAGTAAACTTCTTAAAACATAAATTAAAGCATGTTGTTACTGATTCAGCATCAGGACATGCAGAATTAATTATTGACGACATTACTGCTACAATTAATGGAGGTGCTAGACCGTCAACTAAATGGAGAATAAATGCTTCTTCAGATACAGCTGATGTAGCTGGTGCTACTATTATTTGGGAAAACAAAGAATTTATTCAAACTGAAGTACTTGAATGGATTGCAATAGAATATCCTGGAATTGAATTTGATTCTGAAAAATGTAAGCGTGATATTGGCATGCTAGTTGACGCAGTTCGTTATGATATGACATACGGCGGCGATACAGCAACTCAGCAGTTTGCAGATGCATACTTCTTAGCAGCAGCATTACAAATAGATGGCGCAGATCAAGAAGCTACGCTTAATGCTTATGAATATATGATTTTCTTATGTGGAGATTTAGCACAAAACACAATAGGAAGTCCAGGTGTATTACAAACTGAAATAGAACCAAAATTTAGAGATACTGATATTCAAGAAATTGGCGATGCAAATTCTGCTTCAAGAGTAGATGCATTAATAAGAAATGTAATAACTATTATTGAATCAGGTGGTGTTGAATCAACACTAACAGAATTAACAGTTGTTGATATTACTAGCAATGTTATAACTGTATCTGCAAACCATAATCTTAAAGTAGGTGACGAAGTAAGAACTAACGGCACATTTAATGATTTTGGTGATGGAAACTACTATGTAAAATCTGTTCCTAGTCCAACAACATTTACTGTTGCATCGTTCTTTAATGGTTCAGAATTTCCGCTAACAGATGATGCATCACCATTTGGATCACTAATTGTTGCTAAAACTAATCCAGATATTTCTTCGATTAATGCAACACTAAAACAGCAAGCTTCTAACTTGTCAGGTTCTGTAGCATCAATTAAATCTAGTGTTTCAGAATATATTGAAACAAATTATCCAACTTTAGATTATGATACTGTTAAGTGTGAAAGAGATGTTGGATATATTGTTGATGCAATTATTTGGGACTTACTACTTGATAGTAACTATCGTACTATTATAGCAGCACTAGCATACTTTAGAGGTGCACAAGCTGATTTAGTATTAGGAGAACAAAAAACTGCTACAGTACAATCGTACAGAGAGCTTAAAAATGTTATTGCTTCTTTCCTAACAAACACATCAATTGGTACTGGAAATAACGTTGTTGTTCCTAAGAAACGTGCAAATGCATTAATGGACATTATTATTAATATTCTTGATAAAGGTGAAAACGATAGCCCAGAAATTACAGGAACAGTTTCATATAGAAATAACATTCAAATAATTAACGGTGTTGATATTCTTAAAGCAAATAGAAACTTCCTTGCTAACGAAGCAACAGCTTGGGTTACTAGTGAATTTGGTAGAACTGTAGATATTATTAATAATGGAGATACAGTGCAAGTTACATCTCCGCATAAGTTTATAGTTAATGATCCTGTTGTATTTGAAACAGGCGTTGCTGACTTAACTGCTGGAACTACTTACTATATTGTAGAAGTTGTTGATAACCTTTCATTTAAAGTAGCACTAACAGTTGGAGGCGAAGTTGTAGCAATTGGCGGAGTAGTAACAGGTACTCCTAGTGTAACTTATAACTTTGACGAAGCAGCATGTCGTAGAGATATGGAAAGATACATTGATTCTATTGTTTACGATTTACAATATCCAGGAAACTTTAAATCATTAAGAGCAGCAGAACTATACTTAAATGCTGTAAATGGTTCAGAGCGTTCAGATATGTATCGTGTACGTAACTCAACTGGTGTTCGTAACCAAACACTTAATGGCTTACGTGGTAACTTAACCGAGGAAAACGATTTTGGTACTAGACGACCAACAGCAGGTGCTTATGTTGCACTTGACCCAGGTTTTGGACCAAATGATACTGAAGCATGGATCACTAACAAATCGCCATATATACAAAACGTAACTACATTTGGCGTTGGTTGTGTTGGTAATAAGATTGATGGCGGACTACACTCAGGTGGTAACCGTTCAATGGTATCCAACGACTTTACACAAGTACTATCGGATGGTATTGGTGTATGGTGTAGCGGTAACAACTCACTAACAGAACTTGTTTCTGTGTTTGCATACTACAACTATGCAGGTTATATTGCAGATTACGGTGCAAGAATACGTGCTACAAACGGTAACAGTTCATATGGTACATATGGTGTTATTGCAGAAGGTACCGATGTTGGAGAAGTTCCACTATACTGTAATGTAGATAACCTTTCAAACGATGCATTTGCAGGTGATGTTTTAACAACCGGTGAACAAGTACTTAACATCGAATTTGATAATGCAGGTGTTAATTATACTAATGCACAGTATGCAATAAGCGGCGACGGGTTTAATGCAACAGTAGTTGCAGATGAATTTAGAGATGCTGGTATATTTGAAACTCGTTTAATTGACTTAGACGACGGTAACGGTGTAGGCGGCGAAGAATACGTGACTGCTAAAAACGTTGCACAGGGTGGTGATTTAATTACAGCTCAACTTGCTGCAACTGATACTGCATTGGCAAATGCTTATAATGGAATGCATATTCAAATAACAGCAGGTACTGGTGTAGGTCAATATGCAAAGATACTATCGTTTAGTAACGGTACTAAAATTGCAAAAGTTTATAAAGATAGTTTTGAAAACTTAACTGTTACTGCAACTAGTGCAACAGGTAATGTATTAACTGTTGCAGATACATATCCATTATATGTTAATATGCCAATATATTTAAGCGATGATATTGGCGGATTATCAGGCACAACAGTTTACTACGTAACTGCTATACCTAGTACAACAACATTTACTGTAAGTACATCAGAAGGCGGCGCAGACGAAACACTAACAAACGAAACTAAAGATGTAATCCTTTATGCAGCTGGATGGGATCATGTTATTGCAGGAACACCAATTGAACCTGCACTTGATTTAACAACAGGATATACCGTTGAACCTAGTATTACATATAGTGCTCCAGGTACAACAACTGATGTTGACGCAACTGGAAGTCCGGCAACAGCATTCCGAGCAGCACAGTTTGCAGACGGTAAATTTGTTGCATTACAGAATGGCGGAACTGATTCAATTTACTCAAGAGACGGTGTAACTTGGTCACAAGGCGGCGCATTACCAGCAAGTGCTAATTGGTCAGAAGCTACATTTGGTGGCGGCACAGGAGCTACAGCAAGAGCTATTGTTGGCGGCTTAGGAGGCCGTGATGCAGTTCTTGAAGCAGAACTAGGTGAACTAAACAGTATTGGTTTACCAGGTCCTACGCAGATTGCACGTATTAATGTTATTAATGGTGGTCAAGGTTACACTAGCCCTCCAACTATTTCAATTAGCGGCGGCGGCGGAAATGGAGCAACTGCAATATGTACAGTACTAAATGGTTCAATACAAGAGGTTATTGTAACAACTACAGGTGCTGGATATGCAAGTGCACCTACTGTAACAGTTGAAACTGATAAAGTAACACAACTAATTGTAGATTCATACGGTAATGGTTACTTAACAACACCAACAGTTACACTTAGCGGTGGCGGTGCAAGTACACAAGCAACAGTTCTTGCAACAACAGATAATAACGGTGTAGTTTCACTTGCGTTTGATCTTGATGGAGACGATAATCCATTAGTTGGTGCAGGTTACACTAGTGATCCAGTAGTAACTATTACAGATCCAAATGCTAAATTTGTTGCAGTTGCTAATGGTTCTACTGATAATGCTTCACTATTGTTAAGTGATGGTGATCAAGATAACTGGACAGCAGGCACTGCTCTTCCAAATTCTAACTTTACATCAGTTATATACGGTAACGGTACTTATGTAGCAGTTGGCGGATCAGGAGGCGCAGGTAGCGCAGCTACATCTACTGATGGCTCATCTTGGGTATCAAGAACAACTCCGGGACTTGGTGCAGGAACACTCACTGGTGTTGCATACGGTGCAGGTTATTATGTTGCAATCAATGGCGGCGGCAACGAAACACTTGTAAGTTCAAATGGTATTCTTTGGACAGCAGGAGGTAACCTACCAGCTACAGCAGTTTGGACAAGTATTGCTTATGGTAATGGACGATTTGTTGCAGTTGCATCAAGCGGCCGTGATGTAGCAATTAGTTACGATAAAGGTGTTACCTGGATTGAATCTGTAAGCGGATTACCAAGTGTTGAAACTTGGTCTACAGTTAGATACGGACAAGGATTGTTTGTAGCAGTAGCAGAAGATTCAGATGTTTATGCAACATCACAGGATGGATTAACATGGACTAAACATGCTATTACACTAGGCGACTGGCATGCACTAGCATTTGGTAGTGTTAATAAAAAGCCATATTGGATCGCATTAACAGATGATGTAGCAACAGACTCTGCTTCAATTAATACTGGTGCTAAAGCAAGAAGTAGATTGACCGAAGCAGACGGCGCAATTAATCAAATAAGAATAATTGAGCCAGGATCAAACTATCCAAAAGGAACTGTAGCAAGTACAACTGCTTCAAATACAATTACTGTTAATACAACAGATAATATGATTGTTGGACAACAAATTAAATTTACTGGTGTTACAGAATCAGGACTAACAGATGAATCATTGTACTACATTAATACAATTCCATCAGGCACTGAAATTACAGTTAGTTTAATTGCTAATAGTGGTACTCCAGTAGTTGTTGAAACAGCAACATTTACAGGTGCAGAATTTAGAACAGGTCCAATAGTAACTATTACAGATCCTAATTCAACACAAGCTGCTCCAATAGATGCAAGACAAGGCGACGGTGTATTAGCTAACCCAACATTTACTAATAGAGGTACAGGCTATCAAACAGCTACTACTGAACTTAGTGGTGATGGTTCAGCAGACTTATTCCAAGCAAGTACATTTATTGCTGTTAAGAACTTGTTTGATTTACCAGAACCAGGTTCAAACGTTGAATTTGCAGATCGTGTTGGAACATTCTATAAGTTAGTTGCTATTAGTAACGTACTAGGCGACAGCGGTGATTACAGTGCAACATTCCAGTTAAGTCCGGGACTAACAACACTAGTTGCACCACTAGACGGTACAAGAATTACTACAACTAACAAATACTCACAAGTACGTCTAACAGGACATGACTTCTTGTACATTGGTACTGGTAACCAAGCAGACACTAATTATCCATATGTAGATATTACTACTGCACTACAAGAAAGACAACAGTTAGCAAGCAACGGTGGACGAGTATTCTTTACAAGTACAGACCAAGACGGTAACTTTAACGTTGGCGGCTTGTTTGGTGTACAACAGTCCACAGGTACTGCGACATTGGATGCTGATGCATTTAACTTAGCAGGACTACAATCATTGCAGCTTAATGGTATTGGACTTGGCATTGGCTCAGCAATTATTACACAATTTAGTACAGACCCGTTCTTTACTGCAAACAGTGATAGTGTTGTTCCAACGCAACGTGCAATTAAGAGCTATATCACAGCACAGATTGGTGGTGGTCAGAGTAGCTTGAACGTTAACACATTGACAGCTGGTACAGTATTCATTGCAAACGATGAAATTACTACAACTAGCGGAGGTCAACTAAATATAACAGCAAAGATGAACTTTACAGGCGGAATTGACGGTGCACCAGTTGCATTAGGATTCTTCTTAGCGAGATAAATGGAGATAAAACAAAATGGCAACAGGAAGACTAGGTAACGTAGATATACCTGCAACAACAAATACTACTGCGTATACAGTTCCAGTAGGAACCTACGCTGTGGCAAACATATCATTAACAAATAGAAATCCAACTTCTATTAATTTACGTGTAGCGATGGCAACAACTGCTACTCCTGCAGACTCTGAATGGATAGAATATGATACAGTTCTTATTCCTAATGGTGTTTTTGAACGTACTGGATTAGTGATGCAAGGCGGGCTAAATATAGTAGTATACACAAGCGCAGCTAACGTTGGTTGTACTGTTTACGGTATTGAAACATCAACTACATAAGAATTAAGGGAAAGAAGAGATATGGCACGTTATAATACAGCACCGCAAACGTTAGAAGTTACAGGTGAACAGACATTTACTTACGCATTTACCGGAGGAATTATTTCTCTAACTGGTACAACTGGGTATACTGTTACGATGGTAAGTCCAGTCTTTTTCCCAGGAAGCAAACAAACATTTTACAATGCAACAGACGGACACTGTACACTTGCAACAGCAGCAGGATTAATACTTGGTAACGGTGTTCCAGTACCAAACGGAACAAGTATTGATATTCCAAAAAATTCAACATTTACTATGACTTCGGATGGTACTAACTACGTTCTAACAAGTGCGTTATCAGGTCCGGCAGTGTTTGAAGATCCAGTTGAATTTAGAGATTTGCTCGATGCAAATGGCAAAGTAGAATTAAATCCACTAGATGAAAATGTAGAAATTAAACCAACAGGTACTGGTTTAGTTGACATTAGCCCACAAAGTTCAGTATCAATTCAGCCTGGGGCAACTGCAACTATCCGTCCAACTGGTAACTTAATCTTAGCATCAGCATCAGGATCAATATCATTAGGTGAAGCTGGAAAACCAACTGAATTTCCAGGTAACTTAGACTTTACAGCAAATAATCAAACTATTAATATGTCACCAACAGGTGCTGCATCAGCAGTTACTATTGACCCAGGTGGCGATACAATAATTGGCGCAGGCGGAACACTAACAATTAGTTCAGATGTTTTAGGTAATTTAGACAATGTTGCAATTGGTCAAACAACACCAGCAACTGCTAGAGTTACTTCATTAACTGGTACAGGTACTGCTCAGTTTACAGCAAACGCTGCTTCTACAAGCACTACTTCAGGTAGCGTTATTGTTACAGGAGGAGTAGGTGTAAGCGGAGATATATGGGCAGGCGGATTAGAAGGAACGCCAATTGGCGGAGATAGTAGAAGTTCAGCAGCGTTCACTACTCTTACAGCAAACGGTGTTACTACTATAACAAATACTACAGCAGCTACTGGTGTAAACAGTGGTGCATTACAAGTTGACGGCGGTGTTGGTATCAACGGCGCATTATATGCAGGAAGTTTGCAAAATACTCCAGTTGGATCTACAACTAGATCTTCAGGAGCATTTACTACACTAGCAGCTAACTCAACTGCAAACTTTACAGCAACAACAGAAGCAAGTAGCGTAGATTCAGGCGCAGTACAAATTGACGGCGGCGTAGGTATTAACAAGAGAGTTTATTCAGGAGGCGGTTTCCAAGGTGCAATTGGTAACGTTTCACGTAGTTCAGGTCAGTTTACAACACTAGATGCTAACTCAACAGTTACACTAAGCCCAGGGGCTAACGTAACACTTTCACCAACAGGATCAGGTACAGTTACATTATCACCAGCAGGCGGTGGATCTATTAACAACATGACAATTGGTGCTACAACTGCTTCAACAGGTAAATTTACAAACCTTGAAGCAACTGGCAACTTAGATGTTGCACGTTATATTAGACACGCAGGCGATACTGACACATATCTTGACTTTGAAGGCAATGAAATATCTATTATTGTGGGAGGCGTACAAGAAGTAACAATTAACGGAACAGGCACTAGATTAGGTGATACAGGTAACGGATACTTCCAACCAGTAAGTGGTAACTACGGTTCAATTCAAATTGACGGTGGCGCACACGGTGGTTGGGAAGGTTATAACATTGGCGGCCGCGCTGTGTTTATGCATGATAATGCAAACTCAATGGGCTTGTATGATGATGCAAACAACGAATGGGCGTTACAATACATCTTTAACAGTGAATGTAGACTATATTATAACGGCGCTGAGAAATTTAATACATTTTCTAGTGGTGCTGAAGTAACTGGACAATTAAGAGCAACTAACCAAGTTATTGCATATTACTCAGATGAACGTTTAAAGAATTTTGAAGGTAATATTGATAATGCATTAGATAAAGTAACAGCACTAAATGGTTACTATTACACAGGTAATGATAGAGCTAAAGAGCTAGGATTTGAAGGTGATCATAGACAAGTAGGTGTTAGCGCACAAGAAGTTATGGCTGTTATGCCTGAAGTAGTACAAGATGCTCCAATAAATAATAAGTCAGACGAAGAAGGTTTAGATTATAAAACAGTACAATACGAAAGACTTGTACCGTTGCTAATTGAAGCAATTAAAGAGTTAAAACAAGAAATAAATAGTCTTAAAGGAGATAATTAAAAATGGCAACTGAAATTAATAACGTCGGCATTAAGTTTCCTGACAATACTGTACAAGAAACATTAACTGATTACCATGAATTTTACGTATATAACGGAAGTCATTGGAATGTTACAAACGGCGGACGCTGTTGTTATTGGACGGTGCCAGCAGGGGTAACTTCAATTAAATTTGAAATTTTGTCAGGCGGTGGCCCAGGCGGAGCGTCAGGAGGCGACTACGATTTTGGAGTCGGCGGAAACGGCGGAAACTATACTTCAAAACATTTAAGAAAAGCAGCAGGAAACTTTGCTGCTGGCTGCGGTTACAGAATGTGTGCAGGCGGAACGTCAAGTTGTAGTTGTTGTTGCCGTTGCGGTGTTAACTGTAGACATGGCTGTAAGTCCTTTGTTCAGGGTTCAGGATTAAGTAACTTCTGTGCTCAAGGCGGCATGGGAGGTTCAACAAACTTTGACACAGTGAGCGGTTGTTATAACTGTTATTTAGGTAATACACAATGTAACAAAGGTCAATACAACGCAGGCTGGATTAACTGTTATTGTAACAGTGCAACATTTGGCGGCGACATTGAATTTAGAGGAACTTCTGGGTCAATGTATAAAGGTGTTAGTTGCTGTTCACACATGTTTAGTGTTGCTGGTACGCCAACTGGACCATTTTCGTCAGTACACGGTGTAAGCGGTAAAGATGCATGTACAGGCAACTTAGCTTGCTGTTCAGCACACTCGGTATTTCCAGGAGGCGGTGGCCCAGGACATGTTACTGCATCAAGAAATGCTTGTTGGGGTAGCTGGGGCGCTGGCGGCTTAGTCAAGGTATCATATAGTTAAGGAGTAAATTATTATGCCAAAAATATTAACATATCCCATTCCTGATACATTATATGGTACGTCATCAGAATTGAATAAAACTAGTACCCAAGAATATATTGGACCTGAAAAGTTAATTTTATATCTTGATGACGAAACAGGAAGGATTATGGAGACATGGGCTCCAGAAGATGAACCACCAATTGAAGCACTTGCTGTTAACATTGAAAGAGTAGAATTTATTCCTGAAACAGACGAAGACTATATTAAAATTATGATTCTTCATTCTCATTGGGTTCCAAAAGAATACGAAGTAGCAATTGGACCTGAAGAAGATCCAAACACTATTGTTAGTGATCCGACTGACATTATAATGGTGTTTGACGAAATATCAATTGTAGAGGATTATACTGCACCACTTAAATTTTTAGAGTATGTTAAGGAACAATCAGACGATTTTATAAGAGAAAGAAGAAACGAGCTATTATCAGAAAGTGACGGAAAAATTTCAGAAGATATGCCAGCTGAACTGAAACAGAAGTGGCTTGATTACAGACAAAAATTACGTGACATTCCGGTAAACTATGCAATAGTTCCTAATCACCTAATTAGATTCCCCCATCCACCTGATCAAGTAGGAGATCCAGACTTTGATGATCCTGATGTTCATATTATTAGGATTGAAGATAGAACAGCAGAAGATCAAGCAGCACTTGATCAACTACCAGACGGTTGTAGCTAAACTTAATAGTTTAAAAAGGCTTGGCAACAAGCCTTTTTTTACGACTACAGTATCAGGCCATAATAAATATTGTAAACTTAGTATAAAAGGATACAATATTAATGAAAAAAGCCTTCTTTATTAACGGTGGCGCCGGTAGAGTATTATGCGCTATTCCAGCTCTAGAACATTACATAAAAAATGTTGACCCAACAGCAATGATTATTGTTGAAGGATGGCTTGAATTATGTTTGTTAAACAAAACAATTATGCATAATGTATATCCTCATGATCATCCAAATCTTTTTGAAAAATTACAAGACAGAGAAGTAATATCACCGGAGCCGTATAGACTTAATGCATACTTTACTCAAAGAGCAAATCTTGTGCAAGCATTTGACATGTTAATTAACTATGATACGCCGCCAGAAGAAGTTCCTCCTGTGAAAGAATACAATCTTTTTATCAGCAAGGTAGATCACCTAGCAGGACATAATCTCATTACAGAAGCAAAAGCACATACAAAGAAAGATAAAACAATAGTTATACAGCCATTTGGATCGGCTGCTAAACTTGAAGGTCAATATATTATTGATGAAAGTGGAAGGTCATTTGAAGTAGAAGACTTATTAAAAATAATAGAGATGTTAAACAAAGATTTTGCTGTTATTATGATGGGAGATATTAAAATTCCATTACAGAATTCTATAGGGATTATTGTTCCAGAACAAATTAGTTTGTTGCAATGGGCATCTATTATTAACTCATCAGACTATTTTTTAGGATGTGATTCAGTAGGACAACATCTTGCATATGCACTAGGAAAACCTAGTACAGTTGTTATTGGAAGTACATATCCAGAAAATACTTCATATCCTAATAATAAACATATGAAAATTATTGATAACGGAAAAGGCAAAAAAATGTACTCGCCTATTAGAATGTCTTATGATATTAGAATTGAAAAAAATAATGAATACTTAATGAAACTTGACGATAAAACTATTAATCAGATTGTTAAAGATATTAAAAGTTCAGTTGGAGTTAAATCTGTATGAATAAAACAGGATACATAGCAGGAATTGCTAGAGGACACAATGCAGGTGTTTGTTTATTAAAAGATGGTGAGATTGTATTTTCAATTGAAGAAGAAAGATTAACAAGACAAAAATATGACGGTACTCCGTTTGCTAGTATTATTAAAATATTAGAGTATACTGACAAAATTGATTATCTAGTTATTTCACATACACACGCTGACGAAAATCTTACAGATTATACTGCTGAAGATCCGTATACTTCTTTAGCACGTAAACTTAAATTAATTGATCCAAATCAAGGTAGGAACCATCCTCAAGTTGTTGAGTACTGGGATCAACATCACAGAAATCATGCTGCTTGTTCCTTTTATAGATCAGGATTTGATGAAGCAAACGTTGTTATTGTTGACGGCGCTGGTACTTTTGCTAAACGACACGATCAACAAACAATGTGGGAAGTAGAAAGTATATACTATGCATCTTATCCTGATAACTTTGCTGAGTTATATAAACACTTTGGAGGCAATGGTCCTTGGGCAACTGAATATTTAAATGACGGAAATATGGAAATAATAGTTGACGACAAAGCAGGTATTGTCAAAGCATATGAAGCAGTAACTCAATATTGCGGTTGGCATAGTATTGAAGCTGGAAAGACTATGGGATTGTTTCCATACGGGCAACCTAATAAAGCACCAAAAATATTTGATAATGTTAGTGCTAATAGAGATATTATACTACCAACATATCCAAACGGTGCTATAGTAAATGAAGCATTGTATCCAGAGTTACACGATAGAAAATATAATCCTCACGAATTATGGATGGGAGTATCTGAAGAAGATAAAGATGAAATAGCACGAATTGAAGAATTACTAGCAAGCGAAGATTTAACATTGTTAGAGTCTCGCAGAAATATGGCATATAATGTACAAACTGAAACTCAACAAAAAGTACTTGATTTAATATTAAAAGCAATTGAAAAAACTGGAAATAAAAATGTAGTTGTAAGTGGAGGTTACGGATTAAACTGTGTTGCTAACTATTTCTATTTAAAACATTTACCAGAAGGTACAAATTTATATGTTGAACCTGTTTCTACAGATGCAGGTACAGCAATAGGTGCAGCATTTTATCATTACTATAAAACTACTAAAGATAATAGAGTTAGAGAAAAAAATGAAAACTTATTTTTAGGTCCTATTCAAAATATTACTGAGGAAGAAATTACAAACTGTGCTAATAAGTACGGCGGTGTTGTTGAAAATAACATTAGCTATAAAGATGTTATTAACATTATTAGAGAAAAAAATATTGTAGCATTATTTCAAGAAAGATGCGAAAACGGTCCTAGAGCATTAGGTAACAGAAGTTTAATGTTTGACCCAACATTCCCAGACGGAAAAGATTTTGTTAATTTAATTAAGAAAAGAGAATATTTTAGACCATTTGCAGCATCAGTATTACAAGATGATGTTCATGAATGGTTTGATTTGCGCGGTATGAAAGAATCACCTAGTATGATGTATGCAGTAAATTGTCAGCCAGGTGTTGAAGAAAAGATACCTGCTGTAATACACGTTGACGGAACTTGCAGAATACAAACTGTTACTAAAGAACAAAACGAACATTGGTATAATTTAATTAATGAGTTTAAATCACAAACAGGAATACCTGCATTATTTAATACTAGTTTTAACTTAGGTGGAGAGCCGTTAGTTGAAACTATTGATGATGCTATGCGTACATTATATAATTCAGGAATTAACTATTTGTATTTTCCTAAAACTCAAATGATAGTAAGGATAGACCACAATGATAGAGCCTAATCTTGAAGTTCCGGTAGAAGGTCAAATAATAAGTTTATTTCCTACTCCGTTGTATACACATCAAATAGAAGGCGGTGAATACGAAGGTATGCAACAAGATCTTCAAACGGTAGTTGATAAACTATACGAAGAAAATAAATGGGGACAAAATACTGATTGGAATTCAAATACGCATCAATTATCAAATAGAGGTAATTTTAGAGAATGTATAATAACATCAGAAAAATTAAAAAATGTTAAACAATCTATTCTTCATCATTGTGGAAACTATATGGTACACATGAATGTTAAAGAAAACTATCGAGCAGCAATTAGTACATCTTGGTTAACCTTAACTAATCCGGGACAACATGCCCATTTACATGATCACGGAACTAATCATATAAGCGGAGTATATTGGTTTAAAACAAATGGTCAAGATGGTAATATAGTTTTTAGAAATGCTCTTAAAGCATTAAAATGTAACCCTATTGGATCTACATATGCACACGAAAATGAGTTTCTTCCTGAACAAGGAAGAATAGTTATGTGGCCTAGCTATCTAGATCACAGTGTTAAAGAAAATAGAACTAAGTTTGATCGTATTAGTTTGTCGTTTAATATAGTTTTAGAAACTGGTGCTACGATTTAGATTCTATCCAATTTGCAAAAGATAGTAAATCATCAAAAATAATAGTCTTTTTCTTTATCTTTTGATTTGCAAATTTGTTTAGTTCTTTTATTGTTTCTTCACCGTGTCCTGTGCGTACTAATACCGGTTTAGCACCAATTTTAAATGCTGCTTTAAGATCAGAAATTTTATCACCTACGAAATATCCGTTTTTAAATTTGATATATTTAACTTCATTTTCGCATCGTTTAAACATTCCAATATTAGGCTTTGCAAATATATCACTTCTTAAATTACTTTCGCTGTAGAATAGTGCATCTATACTTTTACAACCTGCTTCGCCTAATAGTTGAAACATATATTCGTGTACACGTTCTACATCGGCAGGAGTATATAGTCCTTTATTAATGCCTGCTTGATTTGTAATTATAACCATTTTGTGACCTAAATTTCGAAGTTTTGCCATTGCTTCTAAGCTACCAGCAATAGGAACAAAATCTTCAACCCTCCAAGTATATGTTCCTCGGTCAACGTTAATGACTCCGTCACGGTCTAACCCAATTACACATTTTGGTGCAATATTAGTTTCATTATAGAAGGTCTCAGTGTCTAATCTAGTATCTGTGTAACCTTCAGTCCATGCAATTCTAGTACTACTCATTTGGCGCTGACTGACTATCCCCTGGACCAATACGATAATTATCTTCAACACTATCTGGTGTACTTACTTCAGTAATGCTAGACTCGTCTCTTGTTGCTACTAATTGATGAGGTAGTAAAGGAGGATTATGCCAAACATCTCCTTCGTTTAATTCTTTTTCATATAGCATTGAATCCTTAGTATCAATATATCTAACTTTAAAACTTCCGCTGTTTACAAACCAACTTTCATCTTTTTCTTTATGAAAGTGCATACTTGTTTTATTACCTGCTTTATTAAAGAACATAATCTTTCCGCAGTATTGATCATTAGTTGCCCAAATTAATTCGTAACCCCAGCCTTTTTGTACTGCACCACTTAGACGTGTAGGTTCTGTTTTATTTTCCATTGATAAATTCCTCTAATTTTGTAAAATTAATATTTACTACATTACTTAATTTTTGTATGTCTGCACAAGTATATTCTTGATATTGACCTTTAAGTTCTTCTGGCATTGGTATAGTTTCAATTTTAGCGTTATATCTTTTAGCAACTAATTCTGCAACAGTTTGAAAACTTGTTGCAATACCTGTTCCAATATTAAAAATACCTGTTTCTTTAGTGCCTAATAGATAACGATGTATATTACAACAATCGCCAACATATATAAAATCACGTTTGTAATTATCACTATTTTCAAATAACTTGATAACTTTGTTTTCTTTAGCCTGTTTAAAAAACTTTGTCACAGGACTTGCTTGGTCGCCTTTGTGATCTTCATGAGGGCCATATACATTAAAATAACGAAATCCTTGTACAATTACTTTGTGTTGTTGTTGCATTACCCATCTGTCAAATAGATATTTGCTTGTAGCATAATAACTCTGTGGTTGTTTAGGAGCATCTTCTGTAAAGTCTGTATTACATCCATATACACTAGCACTTGATGCATATTGAAAATTTACACCCTTAGTATTGCATTCATTAAACAACCATTTGGAAAACTCATAGTTTTGAAGCATTACTTTATCTATATCACGTTCTGTAGTTGCACTAATTGCACCAAGATGAATTACCCAATCAAAACCTTCTACTTCAGGCAAAAACTCTGTATCCCATTCATATCCAAATAATTCGTGATCTTTATCTAAGAATGATTTTAAATTTTTACCAATAAACCCTTCAAACCCTGTAATTAAAATTTTCATTTTGTTAACTCTGTAAATTCTTTATTTTCTGGATGTGGTATAAAATTAATATTTGCTACAATCCTTGAAAGTGCATCAGTATGTGTACTACCTGAATGTTCTTGTTTAGCTGGAAACACTAAAAGTCTATTAAACTTACTTTCAATCTTAGTACCATCTTTAAATTCAGTCCATCCATTGTTATCGTTAAAATAATATACAGCAGTTAATGCACAATCATGAGGAGGATCTAAATCTATATGAAATCCGTGTGTGGTTAAAATATCTGCTCTTGGAGTTAAATTAACTTTTAATCTTAATAATGTATAAGTGTGACATCTATTAATTAAAGGAATAATTGCTTCACCTATTTCAGGGCTAGTAGTCCAATTTAAATTTTTATAAATTGTGTGAAAAAATTGTAATTGGTAAAGACTTGTGCCTTCTGTTTGAAATTTTTGAGGAACAGGTTGACCTGTCTTCCAAAATATCTCCTCAGATTCAAATAAGTTTTTTAAATTTATAGCATCGTTGTGTTCTAATGCATCGTCAATTACTAAGTACTTCATTTGCTTTTCTCTATAATATTAGTTGTGCTATAACCTTCTACTGTAGGTATAATATGCACAGGTGCTAAATCGTGTCCTACAATTTCTTCTACAGTATAGTCACCGCCTTTAACAATTAAGTCTGGCTTTATTTCTTTAATCAAATCATATGGAGTGTCTTCATGAAAAACAACAACTTCGTCTACATACGGAATAAGTTCTAGCTGTTCGCGTCTTGTTTCAAGATCGTTAAATGGCCTAGTTTCGCCTTTTAAACGTTTTACACTACCATCGCTATTAAGTCCTACAACAAGTTTATCGCCTAAACTACGTGCTTCTTTTAGCAGTGTAAGATGCCCTTTGTGTAATATATCAAAACAGCCGTTAGTAAAAACTACACGCTTCTTTAGATCTTTTTCGTTAAGAATGTATGTGCCTACATGTTTAACACTTTCAGTTGATCCTTGTACAGCAAGTTTAATTGCACTTTCGTAATCGTATCCTTTTGTAAGCGCATAAACAAATGCTGCTAAAAAACAATCACCGGCTCCAGTAACATCGTTAACTTCAACTTGTTCTACATCAACGGTATAATATGTTTTATCTATTTCTGCAATAGTAGGTTGACTTGCAGCAGTAATAATTATGTTACCTGTCCAACTTGTAAATCCTAAATCTTCAAATTCTTTTTTGTTAGGTTTAACTAACCAAGCACCGTCATAATAACTAACATGACGTTTAGGATCTACAATAACTTTACAATCATATTGATTAATGTGTTCTATAATATTGTTTGAGTATTCTAATACACCTTTATTATAATCACTTAATATAACATAATCGTATGTACTAAAATCTTTTGCACAAATTATTTCAAGTACACCTTGGCCATTAGTAAAATGATCTTGGTCTATACGTGTAACATAATGTCCGTCACATAATACACGAGTCTTAATACATTTTGGATATGACAAATCTAATAATTCTACATCAACGCCTAAACTTAATAAATTTTGATATACTAGTGCAGCGCCGCCTAATTGTTCCCATACTTCTTGTTGATTAACAACAGGCACAGGTGCTTCAGGACTCAATCTAGTTGAAGTTCCTGTAATGTATTTGTCAATGATTATATCGCCAATAACTAAGACTTTCATACTACAATTATACATTAAAACAGAGTGTTAGTCAAGTAAATTTATTACTTCAAATACTGTTTCTAATTTTTTAAGATTAACTTTTTTGTTTAATGTATTTTGTAGTCCATAGTGTAAAGGTTTTGGCCACATGCCAAAGCTACACCAAGAATACCCATCATGTTCACTGTTTAGTGTAGGAAGAAATTCTGTGTTTACTAAACACAGGTATGTATGAAAATGAAATTTAGAGTCATTTGATACAAAGGTTTCGAGTGGAATAGTTTTTTTAATTTCTACTTCACCAATTTCCTCAGTAATTTCTCGTCTTAACCCTTCCCAAGGAGTTTCAGCGCCTTCATTTGTGCCGCCAACAAGACCCCATACGTTATTACTACGTTTTCCGTTAGATCTATGTAAAAATAAAAATCTTTGCGTATCTAGACTATAAAATAAAGCGCCGCTACAAACTATATCACTCATACTAATAATTATGTTAGTATGCAAGTCTCCAGGTGCCATCTGGATATTCTCCTTCAAACGAAAGAATCCATTCTGACCCAGTCCATTTATATTGTTTATTAGTGGTGAAATTTGTAACAAATGTTTCTGTAGAAGTATTGATAGCTTTAAATATAACATTCCATTTACTACCATCCCATTCAACAATATCATTTACACTAGCTGCAAAGTCTGTGCCATCTGCATTTTTCCAAGCATCAGGACCATCTACATCTAGATATAATTCATAATAGACTTTGTCACCTTCGTTTAAGAATTCACTAAATTTTATTTGATATGTTTCGTCCGATGAATCAACTGTAAAATGTGTAGCATTTACTTGAGTACCATTAACAAAAACTTTTGAATTTACAACTTCATTAAATGGATATTTTGTATCATATAAGATAGTTCTATCAGACACAGTAAATTCTCCAGTGTGTATATGTCCAACATTTCCAAGTAGTAATATTCTAGGATTTGTATTAGGAAGTAATTTAGGATTTCCTTTAACAGGATCAATGATTGCATCAATTCCAGTTGTTCCGTTAATTACAGTATCATCTGGTAATGTATCATTGTCGATATTAACACTTAGTACAGTTTGATCTAAAGGATTAATAGACACTGTGCCTACAATTTCGTAACCATTAGAACGTTGTAACCTTAGTTCTGTAATATCAGGTTGGAATAATTGTGGTATAGATTTAATGTATCCTGTCCATGTTTCTGCGCCAACTACACCTTTTCCAAGTAACTGTGCGTAATAGCCGCCAGCACCATCATTCATAAAAATAAGATCGTAGTTATTATGGCTAGTAGCAACTAGAGTAGTTTCGCTAGTCATTGCTTCTCTTTTTCCATAAAGTTTATCTGGAACTTCTGCTTTGTTTTCATTAAGTACAGATTGTTTAACTAGACTTTGTGCATAAGCAGTATCGTCAATATTAACTTCTAATCCATTTTCACTAAACATTGCAGTAATAATATTTTGTATAACACCCAATTTTTTAACCTTAACTGGAGGACTAATAAAGATTGGTGTGTTAAATGTAAGTGTTGCAATGTCAATTTCACTTTCAACACCAACAGGAATACTTCTAGAACTCCAATTAATATTATCTAAGTTTACTACACTCAAACTAGTCCAGTCAATATAATTGTCAGTAGTTTGTATTTCTAAACTTGGATTAAACAACATTAATATTTGTTCTATTATTTGTAATTTTTGATCTGTATTTGTTGCCCAAAGATCAAGATTAACAGTAAGTTTATACGGAGTAGGCATTAATCTTTCAATAGTGTAGTTTTTACCTTCTTTTTTGAGATATTCTACACCGTTAGCATCTACTGCACGTTCTCTAATGTTTAATTTGTTTACATAACTACTATCTGCTAATCTAGAAGTATCCATTTCTAAGCCAGTTACATAAACTGCCATTCTTGGAGCACTTGGTATTTTATTTTCGCTGTTATCACGAATAATGTTTGCAACTTGACGGGTTAAATCTCCGTAACTAATTGGAATCTTAACTACATTATTGTTTCCGTCTTTGTACCCAAATTCACTAAACATTCGAATTATTTGTGTAAGGTACCTTCTTATTTGTTGATCATAAAAATGTTGCATTAGTTATCTGCCTTTGGTCTAAGTGCTTGTGAAAGGCTTTGTTTTTCGTTAAACGTTTCACCTGCAACAGTAGTAGTTGCATCGTCGTTATTAATAAATGATCCTTTTTGGTTATTAGTAGTATCAGAACCGTATAGATCTGCACGTTGTACATCTTGTACTTTATTCCATCTTTGATTCTTATATTTAAATAATCTATTAGGCATAAAATCAGTTCTTAAGAAATAATCATCATCTTCTGGATTTGATGGAAAGCTAATACCATGTCCAAATACAGTTTCTCCGTTTGGCGGCAAACTTGTTCCAACTAAGTAACCTTTATAACCAGGTCTATCAGGTGGCTGCATTTCATTAAGGCCATCTGCGTCTTGTGTATTAGTTAATTCTGTCTTTCCATTTTCGTCAGTTTGTAGTGTAAAGAAACTAGTAATGTCATATCCACTTTGCTGAACTTCTTCAGTTGCTTCATTAACTACTGCGTTTGAAATTTGCATTTCTTTTTCATATGTAGATAACAAATCACGAAGTGTATTGCCCTCTGGTGTATCTTCACTTGCTGGCAAGTCTAATATATCTTTAAATTCTTGTCCGTCGTATATTTGTTTTAATTTCACACGATATAAATGTGGATACCATGTTTGACTAAATCCTTCTGCAGAACGATTAACATCTTCTACAACATAATACCTTTTAAGAGCTACATTATAATCGTTTTCAGCATATTCATCTTTTAGATGCGGAAATTCAATTACATCACCGCTCATTATTTTTCTGCCAAGTGTCTTAACACTGCTTCTTATATGTATTGTTAGAAATAATGTATCATTACTTAAAAACAATCCAAATTGGCTAAGATCAAAATCAATATCTTGTACATTGTAAATGCCTCTCATGGTATAAATGTCTTGATCATATTTTCTGTCTCTATTTTCTAGAAACATCATATCTTGTATTTGTGTATGATCTTTGACAGTTGTTCCGTCGTCAGTACCAATATATTTGTGAATATGTATATCAGTACCACCTACAGTAAACATTTCCTGGATCTGTTTGTCTAGGAATTCATAATCATTACTTTTTTCTGGTTTGTATAAACTTAATCTTGGCATATACATATTTATCGATAAATACAATACGGAGAAGATATCATTATGGCAGACTTAACAACACAAAAACAGGAAGTATTTGATTACGTTAACGCAATGCTCGGCGGTGGCATGATTGACGTTGAGCTTGATCCAGTACATTATCAAACAGCATTAAATAAAGCACTTTCTAAATTTCGACAGCGTTCGGATAATTCTGTAGAAGAAAGTTATTTGTTTATGCCAACTGTTGAAGATCAAAACACTTATACCTTACCAAATGAAGTTGTTGAAGTTCGTCAAATATTCCGTAGATCAATTGGATCACGCAGCGGTGGAGGAGATGGCGGCACATTGTTTGAGCCGTTTAATTTAGCATATACAAATACATATTTGTTATCAAGTTCTAATATTGGCGGTCTAGCAACATATGATCTTTTTAGTCAATATCAAGAACTTGTCGGACGTATGTTTGGTAGTTTTATTGAATTTAAATGGAATACTACAAACAAACAATTAACGTTACTACAACGTCCTAGAACTGAAGAAACTCTTATGCTTTATGCATATAACTACCGTCCAGATAGTGAACTATTAAATGATTATCTTGCGCAGCAGTGGATTAAAGATTATACTTTAGCAACGTGTAAGTATATGCTAGGTGAAGCAAGGAGTAAGTTTGCTACTATTGCAGGCCCACAAGGCGGTTCAACACTTAATGGTGATGCACTAAAAAATGAAGCTATGCAGGAAATAGAAAAACTTGAAAAAGATGTTCAAGAAGCTGTTTCTGGCGGCGCAGGATACGGCTTCACCATTGGTTAATGTTAACGCTATAATCTAAACATACTGTAAATACAGTATGACATACTTTCAACACAAAGAAGCAAATCGTTTGTACTGGATGGTTAAAGGTCACCTTATCCCAAAATCATGGAGCGAAAAAGATATTGAAAAAACATATGATTCCTACATGGCTAGATTATGGGGTAATTGTGAACGAGCTGAGTATAGCACACTTGGTTTTGAAGCCGCCTGGGCACAACGACAAGCAAAAAAATTAAAAAATACTTGACAAAAACGCAATTATTCTATATACTGTAAAGTATATTGTGCAAAGGATAATTTAATTTATGTTACCTAAACTACTTGTTGTTGGACACGGCAGGCATGGCAAAGATACCGTCTGTGAAATGCTAGAAAAATACGGCTATAGTTTTCAGTCTAGTTCTAAGTTCTGTTCAGAACTTTTTATATTCAACGATTTAAAAGACAAGTACGGATACGCTAACGAAGAAGAGTGTTACGCAGATCGACACAATCATCGTACAGAGTGGTACAACATGATACACGACTATTGTAAAGATGATTTGGCACGCCTTGGGCGTAACTTGTTTGCTCAAAATCAAATATACTGTGGACTACGTAACAAGCGTGAATTCTTTGCAATGCAAAACGAAGAAATTTTTGACTATGCTATTTGGGTAGATCGTACAGATCATTTACCAACTGAAGATCCTAGCTCAATGAGCATCGAACAGTGGATGTGCGATTACACAATTGACAACAACGGCGATTTAAAACGATTAGAAAAGAATGTTGATGTACTAGTTCGTACTATCTTTAGAAATCGGGGACTAGGTCACCTTGCTTCCAACGCACCCCGTCCTTTTGAACTAGACGCTGACAATTAGCACACACAGTTTTTAGATTGCTAGGTCGACAGTTTTCTAAATTTCCGTCAATATGAAATACATTAAACTGTTCTGGATGTCTTGACTGAAATCCGCATTTTTCGCAAGTATCTTTTTTTGTATATCCTGCTTGTTTCCATTTAGGTATTCCATTACCTAACCCGTTGCGCAAACAACTTTCACAGAGTTTACGATAGTAAGTTTTGTTGCCTTTTTTATAATTTATAGCAGCAGGACGGTGTCCACATAAGCATAATGGTCTCATATTGTATTTAGCTCACCTTTTCGGTCCCTTTTTCTATGGCATAACTGCTATATTTTCTGATCCAAGTGCTAAATACATGTAACAGAATACCCATCCAGATAGGAGAATATAAAATGGCATTAGTATCACCAGGTGTACAGGTTAGCGTAGTAAATGAGAGTTTTTATACTCCAGCTGAACCAGGTAC
>Ga0181576_10000185_pt1 | contig 41899 bp, 7 predicted proteins | sample 101ome_22_FD_132464 | JGI IMG/M metagenome (GOLD analysis project Ga0181576, IMG submission 132464) | Coastal salt marsh microbial communities from the Groves Creek Marsh, Skidaway Island, Georgia - 101412BT metaG (megahit assembly) | ecosystem: Environmental > Aquatic > Marine > Intertidal zone... | reverse complement strand
TTCTACTAATGGTTACGGTTACAGTAATTATTATCAAAAAGGGTGGCAGTTTTACGGAAACTCATCTATAAATACTAGTCAAAGCAGTTTCTCAAACTGGCAGGGCGGAGGGCTAAGTTCTATTAGCATTTATACTTCGTTGAATCTTAATCTTTTTTATATTGGGGATAAAGTGAAATGGGAGTCAGTATTAGGTATTGGCTATGGTCTCATGCTTCAAGGCGATAATAATGAATGGTTTAAAAGCGATGACCGTTTTGATTTTAATACGAAAGTCGGAATTAGAGCATCGGATAAATGGTATTACACTTCCTCATTACGTTTCATGTCACAATTTCAACCGGGCTATTATGATGTAAGAGATTCATTGCCAATTTCAAATTTTTTATCCCCGGGTTACATTACTGGGGCGCTTGGATTTGATTTTAATCCAAGCTCAAAACTTAGTATTATTCTGGGGCCATTGACGAGTAAGAATACAATTGTTTTAGATCAGAATCTTGCAAATATGGGCGCTTATGGAGTTGAGCCGGGAGAATACGATTATATAGAGCAACGATATCTAACGCAGGGTAAGAATCTAAGAACTGAAACAGGAGGGTCAATTAATATATCATATGTAAATCCTCGTGTTGTTAAAAATGTTGGAATTAACTCACGTTTATTTTTATTTTCAAATTATTTACGCAATCCTGAAAATATTGATGTGAATTTTGAGAGCAACATAAGATTTCAAATAAATGAATTTATAACCACGAGTATCTTTATACATGTTATTTATGATGATGATATACAGATAGCTTTAGATGACCTTGGCCTTAGACGTGGACCTAGATTACAATTTAAAGAAGTTTTAGGAGTAGGTTTGAATATTGATCTAGGAGAAGTGAAGTATAACTATTAATTTCAAAGTGTAGGAAGTTGATATATTGCCTTTTGTTGTTTTTTACTTCTTATAAGATAAAGTAAAAAGAATTCATGGGTTAGCGGTAGATAGGCGTTACTCATTGATATATTTAGATCTAAATCATAACCAAAAACCCATTTTGCTTGCCGTAGATTAAGAAATGCATGTAAACTCTTTGCACTATTTTGTTGCTGCCGAAATTCTCGGTAACCTGACCCGTAGAACAAATTTCCTCGATTAAATGTGGCATCTACACCAAATTGGTTTGTTTTATTTTGACTTGTGAAATAAAAAGTTGGTGTAAATATCAAATTGGAAAATTTGCGTTCAAATTGATAACCTCCATGTATCACATACTTTCGATAGATAGGTTGTGACGAACTACCGTAGAAAGAAATGTCTGGTTGATTAACATTAAAGGTTGCAGCTCCAAAGAACCAATCTCTTTTGAATAAAAAACAACCAACGGATGAGTATAATGCAGTTTGATTAAGGTTTTCAATGGGTTCTTTTGTAGGATTACTAAATGCTGTCATATCCTGATTTATCTGATCCCCCCAAATGAAATTAGCAGATCCGAAACTGAAATTTGATATATCAAATGAAAGGCCAAACTTCATATTCATAGCATCAGTATTAATGAGATATGCATATGTCAAACTTGAATGAAAATGTTTAAATGAATAAGCTCTGTCGAGTTTTTGCGAGGAGATGAATTCGGTAGCGTCTAAATTGAACCCAAAAGACGTGTTTTTATTGTAACTAAAATCTGAGTTTAAATATGTGGAGTTCAGTCGTCTGTTTAGACCAACCCACTTTGCTTTAAAACCAGATATTAATCGAGTAGCTTGTTGATTATCATAATTTCCAAGGCCAATTAGGGCAGGGTTCAAAAAAGACCTATGAGTATAGTTTTGACGGAACTCAACATTTTGGGCAGTTAAATGAAAAGTGCAAAACCCTATAAGCATTTTTAGAATTATCTTCGCTCTTTTCATTGTACAAGTATAACAAGTCTATTTTAAAATCTATTCGAACAAAGGGTAGTCTAATTAAAAAGAAAGGCTTTCAAAAGTAGTTTTATTGGCTTCTTGTTAATTGGGTATTGATGCAATAAAATATTATTATTGAGATGGTAAAGTATGAGTTGTCCTCTATTCGCATCAGAGCATAAATGCAAATAATTAGAATCAGAACATTCACAAATAGAATTATGAGTAAGAACTTATTTCACAGTTTGACTATACTTTTTCTATTTGTATTACCAACGGTTTTATCTGGTCAATCTGGATCGTCAACTCAATGCAGTTCTTTGATTCTAGATCATACGATTTCCGGTACCCTTTTAAACGATAGTAACATTTTTGTTTGTTTAGGAGACTCTTTGAAGGTAGTGGATAACAGTTATGATACATCTCAAAGTAGCGCGGTAGATGTGAGTTACAGGTTGAACAACATGGGATCGTACATCAATGGAAGTGTATACCAAGATACCGTAAAGTCAACTTCAATTAGACGATTAACCTTTCAGATTTCAAATGATAGTGGTTGTGTATTATTAAAGGAATATTGGATTTATCCTGTAGAATTTAAAAGTTCAATAACGGTTAATGACAAGGTCCAGTGTTTTGAGGGAAATAAGTTTGACTTTTCATCTACTTCATCAGCAACTAATATTTCATCTTACACGATTGATAGCGTTAGTTGGTCATTGAGTTCAGGTTTGGATACTACTGCTAGAAATTGGTCATATTCTTTTGACCAGGCGGATACAATAACACTGAATTATGTTGCTTATTTGGACACTTATGGATGTGTTTCTATGGATACGGTTGATGTGGTAGTTAATACGAGCATCTCTAATGAGATATTCAGTTTATATGGTGATTCAATACGTTGTTATCAAGATGCGTCAAATGATAGTTTTTCATTTGGAAGAAATTTGACTTTTAAAGGAGACTCTTCAGCTGCTATCAAAGTTAATCTTTGGAGATCATTTAATGACACAACATTAAAGGACACCTTCGATTGGAGGTTTCGTCCTTCTGTACATGATTTTGGGAAAAGCTACATAATTAACGAGATAGAGTTATTTAATGGATGTTCACATGTAGACAGCTTTGAAATATATATCGCAGAAAAGCCCAAGGCAGATATCACATTTGGGGATTCAATCATTTGCTTAGGAAGTCCCTTTACAATTAAAAATGGGTCAGTTATTGACGAGTGGGATCCAATAAAAGAGCAATTTTATGTTTGGGATAATGTAGATACTTTGTATAACCAAAATGACTCGTTTACAAGTTTTCTAACAGATACTGGTGAGCATGAAATTGTTTTATTTATACAGTCCAATTTAGGCTGTAAGTCAACAGATACTGCAGTAGGGCAAATAAATGCTATGCCCAACGCAAGTATGTCATTCTCGAGAAAAATTAAATGTGAGGGAGATACAACTCCGTTAGTTTTTACATCTTATAATCCCGTTGGAAACGGTAACACGAGATCATGGTTCATCAATGGAATAAATACCTCATCAGACAGTATTTTTAGATATCAACCCTCCTCTTCGAATCTTCAACTTTTAAAATATGTATTTAGAAATCAGTTTGGATGTGCAGATACTATTTCCTTAACAATTGGTCAAAGCCCTAAACCAAACGCAGTTATTACGAGAACGTCCTCCGACTCTTGCTTGGGTGCAACACAGTATTTCCGTTTAAAAAATTTAAATGGTTCTTCATCCATATCAACAGCAAAATGGATTTTCTCCGATAGTACTCAAGTTTTTGATACAATCGCAAATAAAGCATTCAATAGAATAGGTAATGATTCTATTAAGGTGCACGTAAAGGACGAATACGGTTGCTTAGATACAGTTACAAAGACTTTAAAAATTTCTCAGCCTCCTTACTCAAAGTTTGCAGCGAGTTCTTTAACTTCCTGTGAAGACGAACAAAGTTTCAACTTTTATGATTCAAGTTCCTCTGTAAGTACAATTGTATCGCGCAGTTGGATATTTTCAGATGGGACTATCGACACTATTTCAAATAGTCAATCAAAGTCACATGTCTTTTCTGGACCTGGTATTTTTAAATTGTTTTTAGCTGTCACTGATAACCAGGGTTGTTCAGATACTTTTGAGGATAATATATCAGTTTATCCAAAACCAACAGCTGATTTTTATGCTAATAAGTCGGTTCAATGTTTGAATCAAAATGAATTTGTATTTACAAATTTTTCCAACTCAAATGGTAATAAATCAACTTTAACATACCATTGGGAATTTGGAGATTCTACAACATCAAATCTTACAAATCCTAGTAAGACGTATTCTAGTAATGATTCATTTACAGTGACTTTAGTTTCAACAAGTTCTCAAGGTTGTTCAGATTCTAAAAAAGACACCTTAGTTGTCCTTGGATTACCAACTGTAAATTTTTCTATCAATGATTCAATACAATGTTTAGATGACAATACATTTAATTTAGATGATAAGAGCGTTAATAATTCAGGTTTTGGATCGATTAATTCGTTACAATGGAGTTTTTCTGATAATAGCACAGCTCTTGGTAACAAGGTTTCAAAATCCTTTAATACTTCAGGCTCCTATGAAATAAAGTTGGTAGCATTACTGTCTAATGGTTGTTATGATTCTGCGGTGAAAACGGTAATCGTAAATCCAAAACCGAATGCGGACTTTACCATAAGCAACACAATTCAATGTTTAACTACAAACAACTTCAAAGCAAATAATAACAGCTCAGTTATTCCGGGTGGAGGTAGCCTTTCGTTTAAGTGGTTTGCGGATGATTCACTTATTTCTTTATCCGCACATCCAAATTTTATTTTCAGTAACTATGGTAAGAAGAATATCAAACTAAATGCAATAAGCCAATATGGTTGTATTGCCAAGGATTCTCTATTTATAAATGTAATTGCCACCCCTGATGTCTCATTTTCTGTGATAAAATCTTTCAATCAATGTAATAGTATTGATACGTTTGATTTAAGGAATACAACAAATGTATTGAATGGGAATGGAGTGAAATACAGATGGGATTTCGGAGACGGCCAATTTAGTGTTTCAGATTCAACTGTATATAGTTATTCCTCACCGGGTACATATCGTCTTGTATTGACTGCAGAAAACAATACGGGATGTAAAGATTCTTCAATACAAACGGTTAATATTTATCCCAACCCAGATGCAAATTTTCAAATATCTGCAAGCTCATTTTGTTTCAAAGAACAAGAAGTTAAGGCCATTAACCAATCTAAGATTAGCGTCAATGGAGGTACTCTTACATATAAATGGTACTTAGATGATGATTCAATTTCATCTTCAAAAAATATTGATTTTTCGAAACAAAATGTTGGATTACATGAGGTGTTATTGTATGCGCAAAGTTCTAATGGATGTATTGATTCTTCCAAAGTTGATTTCAGGATTCTAAATAGTCCAATTGCTAAATTTCAAATAACGGATTCTCTTCAATGTATGTCGGGGAATAAGTTTGAATTTCGCAACCTTTCTAAAGTTGTAGGAACAGGTCGAAATCAGTGGAATTTTGGCGATGGTACAGGGAGTAGTTTGAAAAACCCATTTAAAGTCTATAAGAATTCAGGAAACTACGGTGTGGAATTAATTTCTACAACCCAATCTGGATGTTCGGATACAGTGCAATCGCAATTATCCGTTTTTTCGGAACCTGATATAGAGATTGCTATGGTGGATACCGCTTTATGTCTTGCAGGTAACGTATTTAAATTCGAAGCTAATATTACGAATTCAGATAGTTCGGCTTACAGTGCGTTTTGGTTGTTTGGAGATGGGAGTCAAGATTCTAATGAAATCGTCTCACACTCCTATAAAAAAGCGGGTAAGTACCTCGTAAGATTATTGGTTGAAACTGAAAATGCTTGTGTGGATAGTATTACAACAGAAATAGAGGTGCTTAATCAGCCACATGCTACATTCAAAGTAAATAATCTGAAACAGTGTATTGCAGGCAATACATTCAAGTTCGAAAATAAATCTACGATTAAAAATAAATCTTATTTAAGCACACAATGGGATTTCGGAGATAGTTCAGCCCATGATACTTCTAACAATGCAATACACGTTTACAGTAGAGTCGATACGTTTAACGTAAGGCTTGTTTCTTTTTCTAAATATGGTTGTAGTGATACTTTCAAAAATGAAGTAGTGCTTCTACCTCAGCCTCAAGCAGCATTTGTAGCTAAGGATACGGGTGTATGCGAGAATGTTGGATTTGTGGAGTTTGTTAACAATTCATCGATATCCAAAGGGAACTTAACCAATCAATGGAAATTTGGTGATGGTCAAGAATCTATTGGGACAAACCCTGTAAATAAATATAAATCTCCAGGTAGGTATCTCGTTAGTTTGAAGGCGCTTTCTAATACAGGTTGCGCAGATTCAATTTCTTCATTTATTACCATCCATCCCAATCCTGAAAACAATTTCTCCATAAATAGATCTTTTCAATGTTTAAGAGGCAATAAATTCATATTTTTTGATTCTTCCTTGATTGAGACAGGCACCATGAATTATAAGTGGATTTGGTCTGATGGTGTGATTAGCTATCTCAAAAACCCTGAGCATTCATTTGATTCATTTGGTTTGTATAACATAAATCAAATTACAGTATCTGATTTTGGATGTACAGATACTTTGGTTAAAGCTTTAAGGGTATGGCCTGATCCCGTCGCAAACTTTTCCATAAACGATTCTATACAGTGCGATGGGAATAATGAAATAATTGCCAATAACAGTTCGACGCTGGCCTTTGGTAAGTTTGAGACGCAATGGGATTTTGGTGATAATACGGTTGTAAAATCTTTCCATGGTATGCACCGTTACAGTGGTGCCGGAGATTATTCCTTGAAACAAATAATAAAATCTGGAGAGGGCTGTGTAGATACTCTTTCTAAATACATAAGAATACTTTTGAACCCTTCAGTAGACTTTCAACTAAATACAAAAACACAATGTTTTGATAGAAATAGATTTATTGCTACTAATAAAACTAAATATATGGGTGGTGATAGTGTCTATTATTTATGGGATTTAGGTAATCAAGATACCCTGTATCAGAAAAATTTAGACTACAATTTCAAAGAATATGGCAGTTTTGATATTAAATTAATAGCAATGTCTACGGAGGGTTGTTTGGACTCCTTAGTCGAAAAAATTGAAGTTTTCCCTCAAGGTAATTCTGTTTTGGATGTTTTGACAGACAGTCTTTGTTTGTACAATAACTTAGTGAGACTTGGTAATAACTCATTCATTCCCGAAGGTAATTTTGTATCCATTCAATGGCTATTCGGCGACGGCAATAAGCGCACGCTATTAAACACCCAACCAGTTGAATACTCTTATAACGATACAGGTACTTTTCATGTTGCATTGGTCACAACTACAGAGAATTTATGTCGCGATACCTCCGTGGGCAAAGTGGTGATACTTCCAATGCCTAATGCTGAATTAAACGTAGATAAGCGAATAGCTTGTTTCAATGCGGACCCATATTTTTTACGAGATGTTTCCATTAATCCCAGTAGTTATGTGAAAAGAGAATGGATAATGGAAAGGAATATAATAGCTACAGATAAAGATATTTTCTATTCTTTTTCTCAGCCAGGCAATCATGTAGCATTGTTGGTTATTTCTGATGCCTTCGGCTGTACAGATACATCGAAAGTTGACCTTTTGGTTAATCCTTCACCTAAAGCCAGCTTTACCATTAATCGTAGCGAGCAATGTTTGGAAAGTAATGAGTTTGTTTTTACGAATACTTCTGTTGGGACTGACGATCAAGAGGGCCTTTGGTTACCTGAGAAGGGTGCAGCAGCTTTTGAAAAAGATTTCACTTATCAATATTTAAATCACGGTGATTTTCGAGTTGTATTAAAAGTTTACTCGGATTCGGGTTGTTTAGATTCAATAGCCAAACCAGTGCGTGTGAATCCCACACCGCAGGGTAAAATAGAATTTGATGACGTCTGTGAGAATATCGAAGTGGATTTTAATGGAAACGATACAATAGTAAAAGGGGTGATTAGTAGATATGAATGGTTTATGGGTGATGGTAAGTTTCTAAGTACACGTAATGTATCCCATGCCTACAATACCTTTGGGAATTTCATTGTAACATTAAAATTAGTGTCTGATGAAGATTGTTATCTCGATTTATTTGATACCATAGTGATCTACAGGAAACCTGAACCAATCATTGAAATTGAAGAGGAAAAAAGATATACCGTTAATAAACCAGTAATTCATTTTTATGACGCTAGTTATGATAATCCTTACAGAGACTACGTATGGATTTTTGGTGATGGGTCGAATAATCAATATGATTCATCTGTAACTCATAAATTCAATGATTCTGGAACTTTTAATGTTCAAATGATTGTATCAACATTTGATGGTTGTATTGATACGGCGTTTAAGGAGATTAGGGTTTGGCCTGATTTTAATTTTCTATTTCCCACTGCATTCTCACCAAATGATGATGGTATAAATGATGTATATCGTATTTTTGGAAAATTCCAATCAGTAAAGAATATAAATATTGATATCTTAAATGAGGAAGGGATTCTTGTTTTTCGGACAAATGATATCAATGACAGTTGGAATGGTAATGTTCTAGGTTCAAGTAACCTAGCTCCCATGGGGACTTATTACATACAAATAAAAATGGTGGATATTTACAATGATTTTTATCAAACCACTAAACGTTTCAATTTAATAAGGTAAAAGATGAAAAAGATTCTTTTCTTACTAGTATTTATTTTGACTGCCCTTGGTAGATTGAACGCTCAATTTAGTATTAATATTGAATCTAAATCGGATATTACTTGTTTTGGTGTCGAAAACGGATCGGTGAGCATCAGTGGGAATTATGGCGTGCGTCCGTATATGTTCGCATTGAATGGCTCTACTTTTGATACAGCGGCACGGTTTGATGGGTTAAATGAAGGATACCATACGATTATTGCTAAAGACTCGAATAACGCGCGAGATACACTGCAATTTATTATAACTTCCCCAAAGGACTTAACATATAAAGATTCCATTATTCAGGCTAATTGTCCAAGTGAAAAAACGTTCAGTGTTTTTCTAAACGGAGTAAGTGGGGGTACCGGTAAGTTGAAGAGATCTTGGGTTGATTTTGATAAAGGCATAACCTACAATTCTAACAACTTAATAGGAGTGACACAAGGTGTTTATCAATTGACTATTTCGGATGCTAATAATTGTAAGTGGGTTGATACTTTAATATTGAGTCCTATTTATGAACTGAAAGTCTCAGGTGAGGTAGGGGATATAACTTGCTATGATCAGACTGACGGTAAGATTAGTTTAACGATTAATAACGCCAATCGAGATTATTCGTTGCTCTGGAATGGCCCAAATGGGTTTCAGGATTCACAGATAGTTATTACAGGGTTGGATCAAGGATTTTACTCTTATTATGTTGAAGATGATTCAACTGGATGTTTTGATTCTGCACATTTTTTTATTCAGCGTCCATCTAAAATAAATTTAAAGCTGAAATCCAAACGTGATCTTTTTTGCCACAACGATTCTTCAGGATTAATTTCATTGGAAGTGAATGGGGGTACAAAGCCCTTTATTTTTAATTGGGAGGGCCCCGGTGGTTTTACTTCGACTAGTCAGAATATTAAAAATGCGAGTAAAGGTACATATCGATTGAGCTTTAGTGATATTCAGGGTTGTAGTGATTCTTTAGAAGTAACGCTCAGTCAGCCTGATAGGTTATTACTCGCGAGCAATGTACAAAATATAAGTTGTTATGGAGCTTCGAATGGATCGATCAGTTTAACGGCTAATGGAGGTCTTCCCCCTTATCAATACACGTGGTCAAATGGTCGGACAGGGTCAAAAATAGCGAATCTAAGCAGTGGCAATTATCAGGTGAATATCAAGGACAGTAATAATTGTCTTATTACAAAGAACATAAATGTAACATCACCGGATAAACTTCAACTTGAAATTCCCAAAAAGGATATTTCATGTTTTGGACGAAATGATGGGCAATTTACCATAGTGGTTACAGGTGGTTCATTTCCATTTACGTATAATGTAGAAAAACCAGATGGTGATACAATATCCATCATTAGCAAGAAGAATGCATCACCCGGGAACTATAAAATATCGGTGATTGATTCAAAGGGTTGTGGTGTTAAAGACTCGGTTTTTATAATTGAACCTGATGAGTTAAAGGCTAATGCAATCGGAATAAATCCGGTTTGTTATGGATCAAAAGGATCTTTAAAGGCAATTGTAGATGGTGGAATTAAGCCGTATAGTTTTCAGTGGTTAGATTCATTTAATACATTGTATTCGGCAACACAAAATGTTATATCAGCAGATTCGGGATTGTATTTTTTGACAGTAAATGATAAAAATAGCTGTTTCAAAAAAGATACGATTAAAATCTCAGCCCCCCCACAACTTATTCTGATATTGGATAGTTTAGTGAGACCTTCATGTGCGTTTGATTCTACTGGGGAAATCAAAATTTCATCAAAAGGCGGGGTTAAGCCGTATGATTTTTCTATTAATAAATATACAATTAATCAAACAGGGTTATTTGATAAATTGAAGCCGGGGAAATATCTGACGACTGTTAAGGATTCCAATCAATGCTCAGCAAATTTAGCGGTTACACTAACGCGCCTAGATACAACACGACCTAAATTAAAATTAAAGATTCCAACATTCTTTTTGGACGATAATGGAAATTGCACAATTAATACGTCTGATATTGATGATGGGAGTTATGATAACTGTGGAATTTCTTCTTTTACAATAGAAAAAACTCAATTCACTTGTACCGATACAGGCCTACAAAAATTAAGAATTGCTCTCACCGATCTAAGTAGTAACACTACCAGAGATACTATTCAGATTACCATTAGGGACTCAACCCCACCTAAATTACTGGTGAAAAATACCAGTGTATTTTTGGACAACAGCGGGAAAGGATCCATTAATATCAGTGATGTAGATATTGGAAGCAGTGATAACTGTAAAATAAAATCTTTCCATTTGTCTCGCTCAAATTTTGACTGCAGCGATTCAGGTCTATTATTTGTTCAAATTAAGGCAATTGATTATGCCGGGAATATTTCGGTAGATACAGTAACAGTAAATATACTTGATACAATAAAACCGGTGATTAAGTATAAAAATTTGACGGCCTACTTAAATAGCACTGGTTTTATATCAATTAAAGCGGAGGATTTTGATATAGGCTCAACAGATAATTGTGGCATTGCTAGAAAGCTATTGTCAAGGGATAGATTTTCTTGCTTAAATATTGGAAGTAATTTTGTTACATATTCTGTAATCGACAAATCGGGTAATACTTCAACTCAATTAGTTGAAGTAATTGTTAAAGATACGATTTCACCAAATGTAAGAACCAAGACAGCGCGAGTATATCTCAATGATTATGGTTTTGGCGTTCTTAACCCTCGAGATATCGATTCAAATAGCTTTGATAATTGTAAAATATCAAGTAAAGTTATAGGACAGTCTGTTTTTACATGTAATGATTTAGGAAGCAATACTACGAGTTTAACATGCATAGATGCTTCAGGAAATAACGCGAGTGCAAATGCCAAAATAATTGTTGTTGATACTATTTTCCCTGTAATCAATACTAGAAATCCAATTTTGTATTTAGATTTCAATGGACAAGCCGTTTTATCTGCTTTTGACGCAGATAAGGGTAGTTATGATAATTGTGGCATATCTAAAATATCTGTAAGTAAGGATAAATTCAATTGCCATGATTTAGGAATACAGGATATTATTTTCAGTGCCACGGATGTGTCGGGTAATACCTCAACAGGTATTGTTAAAGTGTTTGTTTCAGACACTATGCGACCGAAAGTTTTAGTTCGAAATAAGGATTTGTATTTAGATGATTCGGGTTCTGTCACCGTTAAATCAGGTTATTTCGATGTGGGTACGAATGATAATTGCGCGATTAAGTCTCAATCACTGTCTAAGTATAAATTCTACGAAGAAGATTTAGGGAGTCAGGTTCTTCTGTTCAATGCGGTTGATTCTAGTGATAATTCATCATTTGAAGTACTTACTTTTAAAGTTAGAGATACTATTGCTCCAATTGTCAATATACCCAAGCAAACACGTTTCTTGGACGGATTTGGTCGAGCATATGTCAAAGTTCAAGAAATTAGCAATGGTATCAAAGACAATATTAGTATCCAAAAAGTAAATTTATCGGATAGCGTTTTTACATGTGCTGATTTAGGGGTGTCTGAGGTGAATGTTACTGTCACTGATATTGCAGGAAATAGAACAAAGGTTCCTGTATTATTAGATATAAAAGACACTATCAAACCCATGATATTTCTAAAAGATGCAACTTTAGAAATAAATACATCGGGGAAAGTCGTTTTAAATGTTGAGAGCGTCATTGATAGTATTGTGGAGAACTGCGCTATCTCTAGAGTAAACCTCTCGAGGAGGACATTTGATATAAACGCAATAGGCGAAAACTATGTTCAAGTTTCGGTTATAGATGAGTCTGGGAATATTTCCTTAGTAAAGGACGTGAAGGTTGTGGTGATTTTTGGTGATAGAGATAAAGATAGTATTCCGGATTATTTGGAAGGTAAAGATGATTTTGATGGTGATGGGATTCCAAATTTTCTTGATCAGGACTCTGATAACGATGGCGTTTTGGATGTGGTGGAAAATGACGGATTGGATGTATTGCTGGACCTAGATCAAGACGGCTTGAAAAATATATTTGATTTAGATTCTGATAACGATGGTATTTTTGACATACTGGAGGTTAATGGATTTGATGTAGAGCCTTATGATGGTCTTGTTGGAATTGGTGTTGTAACAGTAAACAACATGAATGGTATACCTGTTTTGGCAAATGCCAATAAAGGATTTTTGCCAGTGGATAGCGATTTGGATAATGTGATGGATTTTAAAGATTTAGATTCGGATGATGATGATATACCAGATGAGATAGAGAGAGGACCTCAAAATAAACCCATAGACACGGATAATGACGCTATTCCAGATTATCGAGACGAAGATTCAGATTCAGACGAGATTTCAGATAAAACTGAAACGTTCATGGATCGTGATCAAGATGGAATCGCCAACTACTTAGATAAAGATGCAGATAATGACGGCATCTTGGATTTTATAGAATCTGCAGTAGATAAAGACGGGGATGGGTGGGGTAATTGGATTGATTTTGACTCGGATGGTGACGGTATTCTTGATATAATTGAAGGGTCAGTAGATTACGATTTAGATGGAATTGGAAATTGGTTAGATTTAGACTCTGACGGTGACTTTATCCTTGATTCAATTGAAGGCGAATTTTTAACTGATTATGATAAATTACAAGATTTTTTAGATGAAGACTCTGATAACGATTTTATACTGGATTCAGTAGAGGCAATGCCATTGGTGAATGGAATCCCAATGGATACTGACGGAGATGGAGTATTTGATTTTCGAGATATTGACTCAGATGGTGACGGTTTGTCTGATGATTATGAGGGCTCAGGAGATGTAGATAATGATGGGATCCCCAACTTCAGAGATTTGGATAGTGATGATGACGGAATAAGTGATTTTGTTGAGGGTACAGGGGATTTAGATGGAGATGGTATTCCAAACAATATTGACTCAGATTCAGACGGTGATGGTATACCAGATGCCATAGAAACTAATATGGACTCCGATGGAGATAATGTTCCAAATTGTTGGGATTTAGATTCTGATAACGATGGGTTAAATGATTTAATTGAATGTGGCTATTATGACACATTCGGAATAGGTTTAATCCATCCTAACGATAAGTTAGATTCTGCTGATATACACCGTGACTCTGATAAAGATGGTGTATATAATTTTTTAGATTTAGATTCAGACGGAGATGGAATATCAGACTTAGATGAAGGTTGGTATTATGAATTTGACAGAAATTATGATGGAATAATCGATGGCTTCGATTCAGATGGTGATGGTATCAAGGACTACGTTGATAATTTCAATGGTATTTTTGGTGATTACTATGATTATCCCGCTCCGGATAGTGATTATGATGGTATAGCGGATTTTGAAGATTTCGATAGTGATGATGATGGTATTCTAGATGAGATTGAAACAATAGAAGATCAGGATTTTGATTTTATTTCAAATTATTTAGATGAGGATAGTGATGGTGATAAATTATTAGATAAAGACGAGACAGACGCTGATTTTGATCTTGATGGTATCCCTAATTTCCTTGATGAGGATAGTGATAACGATGGTATTCAAGATTCTATTGAATTGGATAGTGATTTTGACGGTGATGGCCAGTTAAATTATCTGGATCCTGACGCTGATAATGATGGAATGAATGATAAGTTTGAAGGTTTAAAGGATGAAGACAAAAACGGTGTGCCAGACTATTTAGATCCACAAATATTTGTGCCAGAAATATTTACACCTAATGGTGATGGTGTTAATGACTTTCTTATATTAAAAGGACTTGAAAATTATCCGAAAGCCTACATCATAGTCTTCAATCAGTGGGGTCAGGTTGTGTTTAATGCTGATGGCCCATACCAAAATGATTGGGGAGGGAATATGAGAACTGAGGAGCTTACTAATAGTCAAATACTACCAGAGGGCGTTTATTTTTATATTGTTTATTATAATAGAAATGATTTGAAACGATTTAAAAAAGCTCCCTTTAAAGGAAACCTCTATATAAAACCAAGCAAATGAGAATTTCTAAAGTCATATTTCTTTGTCAATTTATCTTTTGCAATTTTCTTTCGTCACAGCAAATTGCTTTGACATCTCAATATGATCAAATATCAAGTGTTCAAAATCCAGCGTACAACGGGTCTAATAAAAATCTTAGAATAGATGCATTATCTCGCGTCCAATGGAATAACTTCCCAGGTACTCCCACGTATACAGTACTCGCTGTTCAAACACCAATAAACCGTGATTTTGCTCTAGGTGCACAATTTCAGTCTCTCTCAGTGGGTGATTTTAAGTATGCTTCACCATTGAATATGTCGAGTTACACTTTAGATTTTGCCTATCACAAACAGGTAGCGGAAAATATCAATATTAGCACTGGATTACGTACAGGAATATTTTCATTTAATTTAAGATTATCACAACTAATATCTGGCGCTCCAGACGATATTCTAGTCGCAGGTAATGATTATAATTTTAATTCATTATGTGTTGGAGGTGGGGCATTAATTTATGGAGACCAATATTACATTGGTTTTGCTCTTCCAAGATTTAGTTTGGCAGCAGATCAAGTGGTGGATAATGTAAATGTTGGATATAACGCACGAACATTTTTTTTATTTAACGCTGGGTATATACATAGAATATCAAAAAAATGGGAAATAAAGGGAACTACTCAGTTTAGGAGGTATAATGGTATTCCCATGCAATTTGATTTAACCGCGTTTTTGATTTATCAAGATAGGTTTACACTTGGATTAGGGTTGCGTAATTCTCAGTCGCAGTATGTTATCTCACAAATTAGAGTGAATGATTACTTTCATTTAGTTTACATGTTTGAAAGTGGATCGATTGTAAATGATAAAACAAACTTTTACTCTCAGGAATTTGGTCTTAGGTATGATATAAATTTCAATAAGCAACGACTTAAAGTTGCACCAAGAAACTATTAGAATTAATATGTTAAAGCCAATCTATGTATTCCTGTGGGTGATAGTGCATTTGACAGCAGTTGAATTACCAAAGGCATTAAGTCGGCGAGGAGAGGCAAAAATGCCTTTGAAGGAGCTTATAGAAGAATCCCGCTATTCAAGCGCTATACAATATTATGATAGCCTTTCGGATATTAAGGAGCCAGCAGAATTTAGATATTTAGCTACAGCGTTAAGAAAATTAGGATATTATGATTCGGCCTATAAAGTAATGAAGAAACGGATTGAATTAGACTCAATCCCAAAAGAAGAAGATTTACTCGTATATGTTCACACACTGAGAAGTAGAGGTTTAACCAATGAAGCTGACAGTATAATTAACGCATTAAAGACAAACACAGATATTTCACAGCGTTATGTTTTTACAGAGTTTCGCGATAAATCATTTTTGTACAGTGGAGATAAATTTGACTGTTTGAAAGGGTCATTAAAACGTTATCATTCACAAGAAAATAACGATATATACCGGCCGATTAAAGACCCTTTGAATGAAACTTGGTATTACCATGAAAAACAACCGGTTGAAACAGGGTTGTTAAATAATTTTTCCTCTGTAGATGCAAAGCCCTATTGCAGAATCAAAAAAATCAATCATCTTAGAGATACTCTATTTTCAACTGGAATGTTAACACAAATTCAAACTTGGAATAAATATTTTGAATTGAATGATTTTGATCAGTACGGGAATAAATTTATAACTACTAATATATCAACGGTTAATGATGAAAATAAATTTGTCTTAAATATTCGTCGTATGTATTATGATACCAATTTGAGTAAGATAGTTTTTGACCTAGTCGGATTGGATAAGATACTATATAATTCCTCTGGAATAAATATATCTCCAGATGGTAAAAAGTGTATTTTTTCTAGCGATATGTACGGGGGATATGGTAAAGCTGATTTATGGTATGGAGATTTAATTTATGACACCTATGGGAAAGTTAAAATCAAGAATTATTACAATTTAGGTGAATTTGTAAATACAGAAAGAGGAGAATATGATGCGTGTTTTATCACTGATGATATTATAGCGTTTATATCAGATGGACATATGAGTATGGGTGGTCGCGATATCTATTTCTATTGTCTTTCTAATCAGAAAATAATAAGTGCAGGTCATTACATTAACTCAAATTATGAAGAAATAGGTCTACGCTTTGTTGAAGGTCAACTTTACTTTTCGAGCAATAGGATAAACAATAGGTATGATTTATTCAGTTTCCCTTTGGATAAAGAGGAGATTGAAAAAGTGATGAAGGATTTAAACGAAGAATCAAGTGTAGTTGACTCCAATGACTCAATTCAAAAAATAGAGGACTACAATAGCCAAATTATGTCAATTATTCAACGTTCTAAATTAAAGGATAATGATCCTCGTAAATATATGTACACTCGGGGTATTGAATTTTTGTTAATGAGTGATTCATTGAGGTTGCTTGCTATAAATGATATTGATAGCTCAGATGATTACAGAGATTACAGATTTTTGGACTTAATACACACATTTGAACAAAAAGATTTACAACCAGAGTACGAATATGAGCTTAATTTAATTGCTCAGATTCTTGCAAAACGTAATGATTGGATGGTGAAAGTTCGAAGTCATACGGACAGCAGAGGTGATTCTCTGAATAATTTAAAATTGTCCGAGATTCGTGCAAAATTTGTTTCAGATTATTTGTTTTCATTAGGAGTTGATACAGCTCAGATTGTAACAGAAGGAGTGGGAGAGCGTTATCCTTTGAACCATTGTTTAAACGACGCGCCTTGTACGGAGGAAGAATATGCAAGAAATCGACGTACGGAGTTATTACTAATGCGAAGAGAAGGACTAAAGGATTAGTTTTTTGTGAAAGAGTGTTTATTATTTGTGAATAATTTGTTTTAGCCTAATAGAAATTTTAAATTTGAGCCAGTTTGGAAAACCCTCTATACAGACTAATGTGGATCTGTTGTTTATCTCGTCGTGATTATATTTTAAGTCTATTTCTTCTATGGACAGCTGGACTTGTTGGTCAAAATCGGTTTGTTGGCTTTGAAAAGAATGAGGGTCAATTCTACAACCAGGATGGGAGAACCTTGCCAGAGCTTCGTTATGTCAAGAAATCCACTAAGCAGAGTCCATTGCAGCTTCAACTCAGAAACAATGGATTTAGTTATGAATTAATTAGAGAACAGTGGACAGGAGATAGATCCATCACTCGCGTTCATCGCATTGACATGGGTTTTGTTAATGGATCAACTAAGATAATCAGTGAGTCATATGCTGCTGGACCTGTAGTCAATTACTATACCCGTGGGAAAAGAATAGAGAATATTAAGAATTACTCACAAGTAATATATGAGGAAGTTTGGCCCAATATTGATGTGGTCTTCCGAATAAATCCTCTAAACGAAGAAGCCAAATATGAATTCCGTTTGAAGCCTGGTGCGAAACTTAGTGACATTCAGTTTGAGTTAATGGGATCGGATGATTGGTCTGTTGAGAATAATGATGTTTCAGAACTCGTCATTGAAACTTCGTTAGGTAAGATTCGTGACCGCTTGCCATATGCTTATGCTTTGATCGAAGGCCAAGAAAAAGAGCTTAGCGTGCAATGGAAGAAATTGTCGAATTCAACACTAGGATTTAGCACTTCAGAAGAAGAGGAATTGATTAACCATGATTGGGTGATTGATCCAGAACCTTTGTTGATGTGGGGAACCTGGTATGGAGGTACAAATAGCACCGAAAGGTCGTACGATATTGTTATAGATTCCAATGGAAACCCATTCTACACCGGTATTACTAATTCTACAGGACTGGCAACTAGTGGTGTTTATCAAACGAATTATAGTGCGTCAAATGACGGATATGTAATGGGTGTGAATCGGGGAGGAGATAGCGTGATTTGGATGACATATTTCGGTGACACAGGCATTGAAGTGCTCACTTCAATTACTATGGATAACCAACAAAATTTATACGTCTGTGGGGAGTCAAGCTCTTTCAAAGGGCTTAGTTATGGTGATACTACATCTGACTTAAGGGATTCCACAGTAGGAGGTACCGATATTATTATCGCGAAATTTAACCCCAAGGGTAAGATTTTATGGTCAGGGTATTTAGGTGATTCTGCCGATGATATTGCTAATCGCATTGTATATAAAAATAATAACATCTATGTTGTTGGTGGAACAAATTCTTATGTTTCTAATACCTCAAACAGCTACAATTTTATTCATGGATCTCCAAGTTCAAAAGGGGCTAAAACAAGCCATAGTGGAGGTAAAGATGCATTTTATTTAAGACTTGATACCTCAGCGAAAATCGTCTTTGGAGGGTTGTATGGAGGGGATAAAGATGATGAATTCACTGGTATCGATGTATTGGAAAATGGTAGAATTGCTGTTCTAGGTTGCTCTAAATCTGATAAACTAGCTGTGAATTTTTCTAGTGGTCACGGGAGTCAATTAACTTCTGGGACTAATTCGGATGCGATTTTGGGATTTTTGGATAAATCAAATGATCTGAAATTACTTCGGTATTATGGCGGAGAGGGTGCAGATGAATCAGCTGAAATAAGATTTAATGTGTTTGACTCATCCGTGTATATATGTGGCACCACTTTATCACAAGACTCCATACATTACGCTGCATCAGTTAATAAAATCGATATTGAGCACCAGTTAAGTAGGGATGGTAAAAAATCGAGTACAAAAAAAGATGCATTTATTGCCAAGATAAAAAGTGATGGATCAATAAAATGGTCTCGATTCTATGGTGGAACCCTAGATGATTTTGGATACTCTGTAAGTGTTGATAGTTTTGGGTTTGTTTACTTGTCCGGAGAAACAGGATCAAAAAACTTTTTTGAGGATAAAGGTCAAAAATCTGGAAAATACATCGCTACAGATTCTGCTTGGCAGCCTAATTCTGGGGGAGGTAACGATGGATTTTTTGTGAAATTTAAAGATGCAAATGGTCAAAGAATTTGGGGTTCGTTTGTAGGGGGTGACGCAAAAGATGCGATACATGCGGTAGAAACAGGATTGAATGGGGATGTGTTTATCTCCGGATATACACAAACAGGTTCAAATTTGATGTCCCAAGGCTTAATAAAAAATAGTATTCAGTCATACCTCAATGGCTCCGAAGATAATTTTTTTGCTCGTTTTAACTATTGTCGTCCATTTGATACGGTTAAATTCACACCGGCTTGTAAAGGGGATAGTTTGCAATTATTTGTAAATTTTGACTCAACGCAAAATCGCATACCAAAGGCATCTGCAAATTATAAGGTTGATTGGAGTTTTAAGTTTCCAAAAAGTTTTGAGGTTCAATGGTTTGGTCCAAATAAATGGACAAGCACAGAACAAAATCCCAAAAGGAAAATCACCATAAAGGATACTGGTTTATACACTGTTATCACAACAAATGAGTTTGGTTGTATAGATACAAGTGAAATTCGCATCAATCAAATTTATGATTTACCTAGCTTGAGCATAAACTCTAAATCTGATTTTTGTAAATGGGACACGATTAAACTACAAGCATCCTCCAGCAAAACAAACCCAAATAAATATAATTGGACGGGTCCTAGTAATTTCACAAAAATTGGGGAGAAAGTTGACAGAGTTTTTGCAATAAATGGTGAAACCGATGGGTGGTATTACGTTGATGTTATAGACTCTAACGGATGTAAATCCAAGGACAGTATATTAATTAAGGTTGGCCCTGACGTCAAAATTTCTGCGAATTCACCAGTTTGTATCAATGGCACGGTGACTTTACAGGCCACTGGTAATAAACTGAGTTCAGTTTATTGGTCTGGGCCAGCCGGTTACGCGGATACAGGCCTTGTGGTAAGTCGTAATAGTATTTCGGGGTCGAAAACAGGCATTTATACAGCGATTATTAAAGATCGAAATAATTGTTTGGATACACAATCAATTACAGTTGTTAATAGATCTTGGGATAATTTAAAATTGACATTTGAAGAAGACATTTGTGTAGGAGACGAATTAAAAATTGAAGCTAGATTACTCGCCCGTGGAGGTCATAACGGAGTGAATTTTCTTTGGACTCCCGTAAATTCCAAACGTAGTAGAGGGAGTGACTCCACCTTCATAATTTCCAAGGCGAATCTATTGGATTCAGGGGTTTATAAACTTAGTCTTACTGATTCTAATGGATGTAAACGAGATACTCAAGTCAATATCAACGTCTATCCTTTACCTTCTATTTCTATTTCTGTAAATGACAAAGATCAGTGCTACAACTCTAATGAATTTATCTTTAGTTCTACCAAAAGCAATACGGCTTCATTCCAATGGTATCTAAATGATGGAAAGACTATATCATCTAACACAAGTCCGAGTAAAGAAATTTATTCTTTAGGATCACATATTGTTCAACTAGAAGCAACCTCGAGTAATGGTTGTAAAATACGAGATTCACTTTTGATAACTGTTTATCCTAATCCAAAAGCGAAGTTCAGCATATCGGATGATACGCAATGTGTAAATAATCAAAATTTTGTAATTGTAGATAATACAAACTTCAAGGGTGGACATAGTTCTTACTGGGAGCTCGGTGATGGGAATAAACGTACCACAGATAGTTTCTCTTATTCTTATTCAAAATCTGGTATATATGAGGTGATGCTAATTACAAAAACAAATGAGGGCTGTACCGATACTATAAGGAAACAACTGGTTGTAGAGGATAGGCCGACTTCTGTGCCGGACTTACCTGTGGACAGTTTATGTTACGGTTCAGGAACTAATACTTTTTCCTTTGGCTCTAAATCCACTTCACCATCAGGGAAAATCATTAATTATTTCTGGACATTTGAATCAAAATCATCACCTAGTACATCGAGTCTTAAGGAGCCTACAGTGAGCTTTAAGAGCTCAGGAACAAAGACAAATCAATTAATTGTCGAGGATGAAAATGGATGTTTTGACACAGCGACTATAAAGGCATACGTATTAGTAAACCCCATTGCGAAAATATCTTTAGTACCATCTTCATCATATAGTCAGTGTTTTCGAGGAAACCGATTTAATTTCGAATCTAGCAGCACACAAGTAGATTCCATTGTGGAGTTAACATGGTCTTATGGACCAACGAATGATTACAAGGCTACGTCCCCAAATAATAAACCACTAAAAGATGAGAAGAGTCAAGTCATTTATAAACAAGTGGGTGTCTACTCGATAAAGTTAATTGTCCGGGATACAAATGGTTGTATTGATAGCGTGACAACGGCCGTTACGGTTAAAGACCATCCCAAAGTATTACTTACTTCCGATTCAAGCAAAAGTCAATGTGTTAACAGAAATGCATTTGGCTTCACTGGAACTGCAAGTAATTCCTCGGTTGGTAAATACAAGTGGTTTTTAGGGGGTGGCTCCGCCTCAACAGTGGATACGGCAAGAGTGCAGAAAGATGTCAAATTTTCTTCTGCTGGTACAAAAAATATTAGGGTTATTTACACGGATTCAAATACTAATTGTTCTGATACCAGTCTAAGTCAAGTAATAGTAGGTGATAAGCCTATCGCATCATTCAACATTGATAGTATAGATAACTGCTTAAAATATAATCGATTTGATTTCGTCAATAAATCTACTACTGTTAGTAACAAAATAGGTTTTGCAAAAGTTAATTGGATTTTTGACTCGGTAAGCTCAGTATATGGAGCTCAGGCAAATATTTCAGGTTCATGGGGTAATATTACTACTTCAAGTGCTGATAATCTTAAAATAAGGTACAGGTTCTATGGGTTAAAGAAAGTCACCCTTATCGTAACAGATAGTAATTCTTGTGGCGATACGGCAATTTCATATTTGAATGTTCTCCAAATGCCAACGGCTAAAATTGGGATTTCTCCATCGAATAGTGGATGTATATCGAATAACTCATTTACGTTCACCGATTCGATAAATTGGTCAACTGGACCTGCTACAAATGGCGCCTATAATTGGGATTTTGATTTTGCAAATAGCAGAAAAACAACTGCTAAACCTCCAACAGCTAATACTTCTAACCCATCCTCTGTAAGTTATGATTCTATCGGAAAAAAGAGTATCCGTTTAGTTTTCCTAGATGCCAATGGTTGTAAGGATACCTCCACCACTGAAGTTGAGATTTTCAAAGGTCCAAGTGCAGATTTCACTACAACTATTGATTCGCAATGTTTAAGTAGTAATTCTTTTGTCTTCAAGGAAGCATCTACATCAACCTATTCTTTGAATTCTTATGTATGGGACTTTGGGAATGACTCCACTGACTATTCTGTAAGTAATGGATCAGGCAACAATAAAATAGTTTCCTTTAAGAGCACGGGTACCAAATCAATCACACTGACAGTTTCCGATATAAATGGATGTACTAGTACTAAGAAACTAAATGTAGTATTATTAGATAATCCAACTGCTGATTTTACTATTAACTCGGATGTGATGTGTAAGGACGATCAGTCCTTCAATTTTGACACTCTCGGAACTTCAAAATCTGTAAATCGTTTTGTCTGGTTCCTTGATTTTGATAACGCACCTAATGATTCTATTACCGGTTCACGTGTAACTAATAAAAAATATAATTCGGTGGGTCCAAAGCGGATTCGATTGAAAGCGATTGATAATAACGGCTGTTACTATATTAAAGATGATACAGTTAACGTATTAGCGAATCCGAAAGTTTCTTTATCAAATTTGACTTCGAACTCTCAATGTCAGAATAATGATTCGTTTAGTATTAAGGCATCTCCTACATGGGTCTCTTCAAAAACAGGTACAATAAATTGGGTATTGGGGAAAGGTTCTACTACCGGGAGTACGAATGGATTTAATCTGAATTTTTTGTCGTTTCAGGATACCGGGGTTCATTATATAAAGGTTGTAGTTACAGATTCAAATGGATGTAAAGGTGATGCCAGTATCGCGGTTAGAATTAAACCAGTTCCAATATCTAAATTTACTATAGATAGTAGTTTACGATGCAGAGTTAATAATTTATTTAAAGTTAGTTCACTATCAACCAATCATTTACAATCTAGTGCTGGACTTGTTTATAAATGGAAACTACCGAGTATTTCTAATGGGACTTCACCTTACACCGATAGTAGTGAGTCTTTTAGCTATAGCTCTGTTGGTGTGTTTAATGTGGGATTAACAGTGAAAGATAACAATACGAATTGTGAGGATTATTCAAATTTAAATATTCGTGTACTTGCGTCACCAAAAATTGATTCCTTAACTACCAATGACTTAGCTCAATGCCAAGATAGCAATATATTTATCTTTTCACCGAGTATTACCTGGGCAAGCTCTAAGAATAGTTACAATTGGACTTTTGATACTTCAAATGTGAATAGCGATACTTCCGATAAAAGGGCCCCATCTTATTCCTATGGTAGTTCAGGAAATAAGATCGTCCAACTAATTGTGAATGATGCAAATGGTTGTAATGATACGTTAATCTCGAAAGTCACCGTCTTTGAACAGCCCAAGGCTAAAATAACACTTACAGATACAGCCTTATGTATATCCAATCATTTATTTGAATTTGATGGTTCAAATTCAACCTCGATGACGGGTACTAGTATTTCAGCTTACACTTGGAGTTTTGATTCAACGGTTTATTTGAATCCTAATAGTTCAAATGAAAAGGTGAAAGTCAAATATTATACGGGATTAGGTAATAGTACTCAAAAATACCTTGCCAAATTAAAAATTAAGGATTCTAACGGGTGTTTCCATGATACATCAATCAGGGTAACGATTTACTCAGAACCAACATCAATACTCAATATTACAGCTATTGATAGTTGTCTTAATGGTAATTCTTTTTCGCTTTCTAGTGTTAATTCAATCGCTGTAAGCCAATTTAAAAAATATGGATATACATGGATAATTGACTCTTCAAATAACCAAACCTACACAGGTAATGGTAAGAATATTGGTTCAAACAAAATAATATCCTATTCTTCTGTAGGTAATAAAACCGTTGGGTTGATAGTTACTGATACGAACGGATGTACAGATACTTCTTGGGAGACTTTACGTGTATATCGCCATCCCAAAATTAATTTTATTTCGAATAATAGGAGTGGTTATTGCACCAATAATAATAATAATTCGTTCATACCTTCCGTTACGTGGATATCTAATAAATCTGGATCATTCTCGTGGGCTCAAAATTTTAATGGTTACTCCTCAAGAGTACAAAATAGCACCGACAGTATTCTTCAGAATATTTCATATTCTTCAAGTGGAGATAAAACGGTTAATCTTATAATTACGGATAGAAATGGATGTGAGGATTCACTTTCTTATGTCATATACATAGAACCCCTACCCACTGCTAAAGTTGAAATAGATACCTCAGATAGGTGTTTGAATTCGCACCGTATAACCTTAAAATCAAAATCTATTTCAGCTTTAGGAACAACCCAAAAACCAACGGTAACATGGTACTTTAACCCAACGGCTGGAAATAACGTATCTTCTTCAAAAGCAGATAGTATTGAGTTAACTTACAGCCAAATAGGATATAAATCCTACGATTTAATAGCTATTGATTCTAATGGATGTTCGGATACTTTGAACGGAGGATTTAACATTATCGGTAATCCATTGATTACGCTGAGTTCGAAAAATGGTTTATCTAAATGTTTAAGAAATAATGAATTTCAATTGTCGGCTAAGTTATCGTGGTCATCAGGTAACGGGTCTATCAATTGGGATTTTGATCAAACTAATTCTGGTTCTAATATCTCAAGCTCAACATCAATTTCACCAGATGTTCGATATAATTCAGTTGGGGATAAGAAAGTGACTTTATACGCCTCTGATAATAACGGATGCAAGGATACCTCCATTGTGACATTAAGTGTAAAACCTCATCCAACAGCAGTATTTACAATAACCAATGATACTCAATGTTTACAAGGTAACGAGTTTAGTTTCAGCGCTGCAAACTCTGCCCCAAAAACTGGAGTAAACGCAATTAATGAATATGATTGGAATTTTAATGGAAGTAAAATAAATAATGATGTATCAAGGTTATTGGACACTCTGATTAACCCTGATTCAGTTTCCTATTTCTCGTCAGGAACTAAAAAGATTATATTAGTTGTTAGTAACAACTTTGGTTGTAAGGACACAGTTGACAAGGATGTAAAAGTGAATCCCAAACCACTTGCATTATGGACATTAACATTAGCAAAAAATTGTTTTAGAAATCATGTATTTAGTTTTAAAGATTCTGTAAAAGCCGTTGCAGGTTCTAAAATTAGTTCATATAAGTGGAGCTTTGGTTCTGATGCTACTCCGAGTGATACATCTGGTAACGGCAGTAATGTTCCCTCTATAGACAGTGTTTACTACTCTAAAATTGGGCGCAAATCTATCACTCTCACGGTTAAAGATGCTAGTGGTTGTATTGATACCTTCACATCGCACATTAATGTATTTGGTCACCCTCAAGCGTCTATTGAAATAGATAATAGAAAACAATGTTTAGGTTCTAATCAATTTGAGATTAGCGGGAAGAATTCCTATTTATCCAATGGAGTGAAGATTAAATCCTATTCTTGGGATTTGGGAAATAATGTTTCAGGATTAAGATATCGTTATTTCGATAGCTTAACGAAATTGAAATTTACAAAAGCGGGGATTGATACAATCAAACTTATCGTAGTTGATTCTAATTCATGCGCAGATACAACTTATCAGACCATTGAAATCAAACCAAACCCTGTGGCACAATGGATTCTAAAAAGTGACTCTATCCAGTGTTTATACGGTAACAGTTTTGATTTTGATGGTACGAACTCTACTCCTGTTTCTAAGTCTAATATCAAATCGTATTCTTGGGATTTCGGAAAAAATGCAAAACCACAATACGTAAATGTAGTAAAACCGGTAGGAATCGTGTTTCAATCCACAGGTAAACACCTAGTAACGCTTACTGTGACCGATAGTAACGGCTGTTCGAATTCACTATCCAAATGGATTGAGATTAGGGAAAATCCGGAGGCGTTGATTACTGCCTCGCCCAAGAGTTCTTGTTTGAAGGGAAATAGTTTTGACTTTCGATCTAATTCAAAATCCTCTAATCAAGCACCAATTAAGTCCCTTTTATGGACTTTCTATAACAATGCATCCGTAGTTTCAGATACAAATAATTATGTTGCTAACCTCACATACAGTGATACTGGTTCTAAACTAGTGACCCTGTTAGTAAGGGATACATTTAGTTGTAATGATTCAGTACAAATCATTGTTAAAGTTAACGGGAGTCCCAAAGCCAAATTCAATATAACGACAAAGGACACTCAGTGTTTGCAGGGGAATCAGTTTATATTTGATGCTTCACAATCACAAGCGGCTCAAAATTCAAATATTCGGAGTTACACATGGAATTTTGGCTTGAATGCATCTAAGAACAATTCTACTGGGGTAAAACCAGATACAATTACTTACACCACTAAAGGGAAACGGACAGTAACACTTATAGTTTTAGATAGTAATGGGTGTTCAGATACAGTGTTGCAAGATCTTTTAGTGAGTCCTAAACCAAGTGCATTTTGGAGTGTAAATACAACTGAAGAATGTTACAGAAATCAATATTTTAATTTTAGTTCACGTGGTTCAAAAGGGTTATCTGGAACATCGATTAACTCAGACTACAGCTTAAAATGGGATTTTGGAAAAAATTCAAATTATGGATCTATCTCCGGTGACAGTATTTCAGGGGTGATTTTTGATACCACTGGGATATTTAATGTTATTCTTTATCTAACTGAAAAAACGAGTGGTTGTTTTGATACATTCAATGCTCGAGTTAAGGTTCTTGAGCATCCTTCAGCCCAATTTTATGTTTCTAAAGATTCGCTTTGTTTAGATGATAAATTTGATTTTAATGCTTCCTCGTCATCTGCTGTATTAAATTCAAGTATTACCAGCTACCAGTGGACTTTCAATTCTAGTTCTAACAAAAGCTCAACGAACGGACGTAACATAACAGGGGTTCGTTACAATAGTGCAGGGGAAAAATCCAATACATTAATTGTTCAAGATAGAAATGGGTGTAATGATACCATAACTAAAAATATATGGGTAAAAGCAAAACCCTACGCTTACTGGACATCCAACGATTTTGATCAATGTTTGGCAGATAATGTCTTTAAGTTAAATGCGGGTAGTTCACAACCAGTAGGTAAATCTAAATTAGATTCCTTGGTGTGGGATTTCTCATCAGCTACAGGATACAGCTTAGATACAACTACATTGAATCAAGTGGTATTAAGATTTAATACAGCAGGTGAAAAACGTGTAGTTTTGACTGCTTATGATAGTCTTGGTTGTAAAGATACCTTCACCGCTTCATTGTCGGTATATTCAATGCCAATATCGAAAATAGAAATAAATGATACTGCCCAATGCTATAAAGGCCAAAAACTAGAATTCGACGGATGGAAATCTACATCAACAACGGGAATCACTGATTATAAATGGCTTCTTGGCAAAAACGGAAACCGCTCTAATGATACGGGTTCGACAGTCAAGAACATCTTGTATGACCCTGGAAGAGATACTGTACGATTAGTTGTAGTGGATAGTAATGGTTGCCAAGATACATCAAGTAAAGAATTCGTCATATACAGTAATCCGAAAATTAAATACACCGTTAATGACTCCATACAATGTTTGAGCCAAAATGAATTTGATTTTAAATATATTGGAACCTATGGTAGTAGTTCTAAAATAAGATCTTATAAATGGACTTTTAGTGATACTGCCGATATTCAGTATTCAGCAAAGTCTAGTCCACAGGGTATTTCTTTTAAAGATACAGGTTTATACAATGCCCATTTAATTGTGATCGATGACTATGGATGCAGTGATACATTAAATAGATCACTTAGTGTATTGGGAAATCCAGTTGCAGTTTTGAATTACGATAGTTCTTGGCAATGTTTAAAGGGCAATAAATTTACATTCGAATCTTCAAAATCAACAGGTGTTGGGAAAAACACTATCACGGAGTATAATTGGTTTTTTGATAGTACGGCTTCACCAAAATCAGCATATGGTGCTTCAAATAAATCTGTAACATACACTTCAACAGGATCAAAAAATGTACGTTTAGTTATAGTGGATTTAAATGGGTGCAGTGATACAGTTTTAAAGTCAATTGAAGTTAGAAATCACCCTCTGGCTAATATCAATGTTGATACTTCTAAAGCTTGCTTAAGAGGTAATAAATTTACGTTTAATGCTGTTGGATCTTCATCAGCCAATATAAAATCGGCTTTAAATAAATACGAGTGGAATTTTGACCTAACACATAATCCTGTCAGAGGTTCCCCTGGGGATTCGGTCCAAACTAAACCCAATAATATTGATATAAATTATCAATATGATGGAACCTATTATATACAGCTGGTTCTGAGTGACAAAAATGGATGTAAGGATACAGCTCTAAAACAAGTTACAATTTTACCTCATCCAATAGCAGCATTTTCTGTAAACAATAGTACTCAGTGTTACAGTAATTCAAATTTTAATTTTGACGCAAGCACTTCAAAATCAGTAGCTTCATCAACTATAAAAAAATATATTTGGAATCTAGGTACTGGAGCATCTGTATCTGGTACCATTAAGAACGATTCCAACAACATCAATCAAATAAGTTATAGTAGTATTGGAACTAAATCTGTTTCATTAATCATTCAAGATAGTAATAGTTGTTATGATACTATCGTAAAAGATATTATTATCCACGATAACCCCAAAGCTCGTTTGGTTATTGATGATTCCATTCAATGTTTCAATGGTCATTCGTTTGATTTATATGCTTCAAAATCTTCTGCTGGTACCGGCCAGAAAATCTCGTCATATCATTGGGATTTTGGGACAGGCGCAAATAAATCAAGTTCTAATAATGATACAATAACTGGATTGACATATAGATCCGCAGGTCATAAACGTATTCGATTAATTGTGTCAAATTCGAAATCATGTGATGACACAATTTATTACGATCTCTATATTCGAGAGAATCCAACAGCTAAAATTACCATTACACAAGATACCCAATGTTATAATTATCATTCGTTTGATTTTAGGTCCTCAAATTCAACCTCAACAACAAAAATCAATAAATATAATTGGGATTTTGGAGGTGCAAGAACGAACACTCAAACGACTTCTTCAACTCCAAATAAAATCCAATATTCCAGCGCTGGTAAAAAGGTTATTAAACTCATAATCGAAGATATTAATGGTTGTGCTGATTCAGTAAGCAAATCTATATGGGTTTTGGAAAATCCTGAGGCGATAATTACGACATCAAATTTAGATAGTCAATGTTTAAATCGAAATAGCTGGAATTTCAACTCAAATAATTCCAAGTCAAACAGTGGTTTGGGGATTAGCAGTTACTTGTGGACCACACAAGAACCTCAAAATCCAACTTATTCTAGTTCGTCGGTAAACGGAGTTAAATATAAAACCTCAGGTTTAAAGAAAATAGTATTAGCTGTAAAGGATGCCAATAAATGCCGGGATACGACGGAGAAATTGATTTTTATCAATTCCAAGCCAATTGCTTCAATTTCTGTAACAACCACGGATAGCTGTTTTAGAGGGCATTCGTTCCAAATTGATGCAAATAGTGGTTCTTCATCATCCACAAAAATTACTTCTTATAAATGGGATTTAGATTCTGGGTCTTTAACCAATGCAACAAACAGTAGTACACTTAAAAATATTAGGTATAGATCTACCGGTAAGCGAATTATACGTCTAATAGTTCTAGATACAAACGGATGCAGTGATACCTCATTTAAAAATTTAAATGTTATAGAACATCCAATTGCAGCTGCTGTGGTGAATGATAAAAGACAATGTATAAGCGGAAATTCTTTTGAATTCAAAACAACTGGTACACGCGCTGTTACAAATTCTAAGATTTCAAATTATCAATGGAATTTTCCAAGTGGGTCTAGTAAACGAGTTTCGAGTGATACTGTTGTTTCTAATATTGTATTCTCAAATAGTGCTAAATATACAAGTTCACTTATTGTTAAGGACCAAAATGGTTGTAGTGATACTCAATACATAGATGTTTGGGTCAATAGACTACCTGTACCTGTGATAACAATCAAAGATAGTATTGACTGTTTCCAGGGTAACTCATTTGATTTTTCTGCAAAAGCATCGAAATCAGACAGCTCTACTACAATAACAAGTTATCTATGGGATTTCGACGTGGATAAGAACGGTGGTAAATACCATTCTAAATTACCAACTGGGTCAAAATTATCAGATATGAACGTGAAAGGGGTGTCATATGATAGTGCAGGAATATTTAATATTAAGTTGGTTGTCAAAGATGGAAACGGTTGTATTGACTCAGGATATAGTAAAATTCAAGTTTTAGAAAATCCATTAGCAAAATGGTCAGTTGACAATGATGATCAATGCTTAAATGGAAATACATTTAGTTTTAAGTCAACTAATTCCCTACCAGCAAATAAATCGTTCTTATCGAATTTTGCATGGCAGTTTGGTTCAAATTCAAACCCGTCAACATCTGATAGTGCTACCGTTAGACAAGTAGTTTACTCATCCTCTGGTCGCAAAACAGTAGTGTTGACAGTGACCGATTCGAATGGATGTAAGGATACGTTCAATAAAACCATTTATGTTAGAGAAAGTCCAGTAGCTCGATTAGCTATTGATAGTAGCATTCGTTGCGATCGAGGACACTCATTCTATTTTGATGGCTCCCGAAGTATACATGCAACAGGGTCCGCGCTAAAAGAATATCGTTGGTCATACGGTGACTCAAGAATAAAAACAGGACATAGCGTTAGAAATATAGCTAATGTTCAATACGGATCAATCAATAATTTTAAAGTAGAATTAACGGTTATTGATTCAAATGGTTGTAAGCATAAGGATGTTGAGACGGTTTGGGTTAAGGATCATCCTCTAGCCGCATTTAATGTGTCCGATACAAGTTTATGTCATAGGTTGAATGCATTTGATTTTGATGGAACCATCAGTAAGGGAGTTACCTCAGGATCTGTGAATTCTTATAATTGGGAATTTGATTTTAACGGGACTAGTTCAAATCCTAAAAAATCATTCGCAAGTAAGATCAACTCGGTTAAATATTCATCTGTTGGGAAAAAGGTTATTCGCCTTATTATTACTGATACCAATGGATGTAAGGACACAGTAAAACGTAATATTTATGTTAAAGATCATCCAAAAGCGATAATTGAGAAATTATCGTTAGACGAGCAGTGTCTGAATGGCAACATATTTAATTTTAATTCTACATTATCTAAGTCTGTTCTTAATAGCAGGGTGCAAAAAATCTATTGGACTTTTGGGGATTCAAGTATTCCAAGTAGTTCCAAAAATGATACGGCAACCAATATTGTATATACTTCTTATGGAGCAAAATTGATTCGTTTGATTGTAACTGATTCCAATGGATGTTCTGATACAACTAGCACAAGTGTTGATGTGATTGATAATCCAGAAGCTGCACTCACAGCCTCTAGCGATACATTCTGTTATCAAACTCAGAAGTTTGTTTTTGATCCTTCAAATTCAACCGGTGGTTATAACCAATCGTTGGGTAGATACACTTGGAAGCTTTCACCAGATGCCAATCCGGATACCATAACAAGAACCTCGCCAAACAAAGTATCCGTTAAGTTTGATAGTGCTGGAATAAAAACGGTTAAGTTATATGTAGAGAATCGCAAAGGCTGTAAAGATACGTTCACCAAAAATATTGTAGTGTTGCCGAATCCATACGCTAGTTGGGTTTCTGGTTCGTATGTACAATGTTTAAAAGGCAACGAGTTTAACTTCAACTCTACCAATACACAGTCCACAGCTGGATCTAGCTTGATCAAATACCAGTGGAATTTTGGAACAGGAGCAATACCTAGTACGTCCACGAAGACCACTCCATCTGCTGTTTCTTACAGTGGCGAAGGCAAGAAAGTAGTGGTGCTAACAGTAACAGATGCTAATGGATGTTCCGACACCTTTAAACATACGGTATTGGTAAAACCAAACCCAACGGCAAGGTTCATTTTTGGTAGTAATGGCAACAATCAATGCTTCCGTGGCCACATATTTGATGTTGACGCACAAAAGGCTGGATCCGGACAGAGTTCATCCCCAGTTGGTGGATCAAGTATTACCAAGTATTATTGGGATTTTGGTTCGGGATCCAAAAATCAAATAGACTCTGGTAGTACTGTAAAGAACATCACATACTCAGGATTTGGAAAAAGAAATATTAAGTTAATTATCAAAGATGCGAATGGTTGCGATGATACTTTATCAAAAGAAATAAATGTTAAGAATCATCCGGTCGCTCAGTTCACCATCAATCAGGCAAGTCAATGTTATCGTGGGAACGAATTCATATTCCGTAATACAGGCTCATCAGCAGTAACAAATTCTTCTTTAACCAACTACAAATGGAGTTTTGGAAATAACAGTAGTCCTGCAGCTTCTACTTCTTCTACACCTGCTGCAGTTAGCTACAGCGCTATTAGAAAGAGTACGGTTATCCTAGAGGTAACGGATAAAAACGGTTGTACCGATACCATTGAGAAAGAGGTTGAAATAAAGGATCACCCGAAAGCTGGTTTCTCAGCCAATGAAAATGAGCAATGTTTCGACACGCATAAATTCGAATTTTCAACCACTGATAAGAACTTTGATTACTCCCAATCTGTGGGTGGTTCTTATTTGAAATATTTCCGTTGGGATTACGGCTCAAAAGCCTCGCCATCTTCATCTTCTGGGGCCAATGATTCTGTTCCAAAAAATATTACTTACGGAGATACAGGACTTAAACTTGTTAAGTTAATAGTGACAGACTCTAATGGATGTGAGGATACATCTACCAATTTGGTTCGAGTAAAACATCATCCAAAAGCGATGATAACTGTGAGTAATGATACTCAATGTTTGCTTGGAAACCGTTTTGCATATAATGCCCTCGCAACGAAGCCAGCAAATAATTCTAACATCAAGAAATTTACCTGGAGTTTTGATTACGGTGCGAATAAATCTTCGTCGAACCTAGCAAGAGACACTATCGTTTATAATAGTTACGGCTCCAGAAGTATCTATCTCCTTGTGGAGGATGTGAATGGATGCTTTGATAGCGTGAGATATCCTATCAGAGTTCATGAAATGCCAGAGGCGAACTGGGTTTCTGACAAACCTGATGACTGTTTGAAAGGAAGTAACTTTGATTTTGAATCAAACAATACTAAAAAACCTTCAGTGGCCGCTACAGGTAGTAGTATACAGGGTGTGCGCTGGGATTTTGGTAGCCGAGCAATTCCCGATACTTCTCGTTCGGTAAATGTGAGTAATGTTACATATGCAACCTCTGGAGAGAAAAAAGTAACCTTGACGGTCTATGATAGGAATGGCTGTATCGATACGTTTACTTCTTTTGTCTTGGTTAAAAAACACCCAAATGCTAAATGGAGTGTTCCAAGCGAAACCATGTGTTTTCAAACAAACGCATTCAAATTTACAGCAGATAGTTCAACGGCTGTATTTGGATCTACTTTAACAGATTATACCTGGAGCTTTAGTGCACCTACTGACTCCACAGCAAATCCATCAGGCTCTAATAAGGCAAATCCTGTGAATGTGACATACTCTGATACTGGTTACAAAAGAGTATCTCTCATCGTTAAGGATAAAAATAATTGTCCTGATACCGTGGTTGGTTACGTTCATGTTCTACCAAACCCAGAAGCTAAGTGGATTGTAAATAATGATGATCAGTGCTACGATTTACAAAAATTTAATTTTGAGAGTCGAAGTGAGCCAGTTCATAAGTCTAGGCTAACGGCCTACAAATGGGATTTTGGCAATTTCTCGGTACCCGGCTCATCAACGCTAGAAAACCCTAAAGGTATAGAGTATACAAGTAGTGGTTTTAAGCGAGTAGTACTGACGGTAACAGATTCTAACCGATGTGTAGACACATTTGGTGCGAACATCCGCGTGAGAGAAAAGCCTCTGGCAAATTGGTCGGTTAATACAAGAAGCCAATGTTTAAATTCTCATTCATTTACATTTACATCGAATGGTTCTCGATCAGTAAGTCAGTCTCGGATTGTTTCATATAAATGGAGTTTTGGCTTGGATGCTAGCCGATCGACAGATACAGCGCAGTTCCCTTCTTCTGTGACTTATTCAAGCCATGGATTTAAGACCGTTCGATTAACTGTGACAGATTTAAACGGTTGTTCAGATACGTTTGAGTCAATGATAGAAGTTCAACCACGTCCCATCCCAGATTTTATAATCAACTCTGATAGTCAGTGTTTGGCTCAGAATAGATTTATTTTTACAAATAATACCAAGTTGGCTTTTGGAAGTATAAAGTACACTTGGGATTTTGGTGATGGTTCAAAACGCGTGCAGGCAGAAGATACCAACCATAGATACAGCACTGAAGGTTCATATCGAGTTAAGTTAATTGCAACTACTAATTTAGGTTGTAGAGATAGTATTGATTCAATGATTGTGGTACACCCGATGCCAATCCCAGATTTTATAGTTTCTTCAAATTGTGCACAAGGTAATACAGTAGCATTTTATAATGGGTCTAAGATATCTTCAGGCTCCATCACATATGATTGGGATTTTGGAAGCGGTTTTTCGAGCTCGTTAAAATCCCCTTACTTTACTTACCCCGGATCCGGGAAATATCGAGTACTATTAAATGTTGAAAGCAACTATGGTTGTAAAGATAGTATGATCGATACTATACAAGTCTTTACTGGGCTGAAAGCTCATTTTAAAGTAAAAAGGCAACAATGCGGAATTACAAATAGAATCCCATTCACGAATACATCCTACGTTCCCTCAGGTGTGAGAAGCAGGTATTATTGGGATTTTGGTGATGGTAAAACATCTTCAGATACAAGTCCTGTACATCAATACTCTTCGGCAGGTGTATATAAAGTGAAATTATTAATTTCTGGTAATGGGGGTTGTAAGGATTCTATCTTTGAGACTGTTTCTGTATTTGAGAAACCGGATGCAGGGTTTCAAGCAAATGATACTTGTACATTAAACGGTCTTGTTTCGTTTATAAATACCAGTACTGTTAAAAAGGATTCATTAAAATATAAATGGAATTTTGATGATGGTAGAAGCAGTAATGATGCTTCACCAAAACATAGTTATAGTTCGTATGGCACTTATAATATTAAGTTGGTTGTAACTACGAATCATGGTTGTATAGATAGTGTAATCCAACGCTTAGAAATCTTCCCAAAACCTTTTGTTACTTTTAAAACAAACGATCAAATCCAATGTGGATCAGGGAATTTCTTTAAGTTCTACAATAACACAAAAATTGATACCGGTAAAATAAAATATTATTGGAGTTTTGGAGATGGAAATAATAGTATTGACACCAATCCTACACACGTTTATACGAATTACGGCCGTTACAAGGTGACACTCAGAGCAGCTAGTCTTTACGGTTGTTGGGATACCATATCAACTATGGTAAATGTGGTGAGTAAACCTACAGCTGGCTTTACCCATACCGATGAATGCATTGGTATGCCTAATATTCTTAAGAATACTACAAAAGACACTCTTTCAACAACTAAGTATAATTGGTTGTTAGGTAATGGCGTATCTAGAAATACACGAGATGTATCTTATAAATTTGCGTCTGCGGGCCTCAAGAATATTTGTCTAGTTGCGGATAACGGTATAGGCTCTTGCTTGGATACCTTATGTCAAAACGTTGAAGTATATCCAATTCCGACACCATCGTTTAATGCCTCTAGTTATGATCAGTGTGGGTCATCTAAACCTATCGTATTTACTAATACTACCACATTATCTACGGGTACATTTAAATCAGAATGGGATTTTGGAGATAGCCTAGGCTCCCAATTAAAAAGTCCAAGCCATAAATATGGTCAACCGGGGACTTATTTAGTTAAACTGAAGGTGATCAGTAATATGGGTTGTTCTGATTCAATTGGATCAAGAGCAACAACCATTAAGATTAGCGAAAACCCCCAAGTTGACTTCGATGTTGATGATACTTGTTGGGGAGGAAAAGTGAAATTTGTGAACACAACGTTCAATGACCCCAATAAATGGCAAAGAACATATTGGAATTTAGGTGATGGTAATGTTTCGTTCATAGATTCACATTTCAACCATAAATACAATACTGATAATAAGTATAGAGTGAGTCTTGTTGTTACTCTCAAGAATAATTGTACAGATAGTTTTGTCAAAAATGTAACAATTCACCCTGTGCCGAAGGTGAAATTAATTTCTACCGATACATCAGTTTCTATCTGTCAAAGTACAAACCTATTTATTTTCAAAGATTCCTCTACCATCACGGGTAACTCTAATTTAAGTTCACTATGGACAGTTAGTGATGGAGATACTTCTCGTTACTCTATTCAGAATAACTTCCAAAAGTCATTCTCTCAAGCGGGTAAATTTTGGATCAAGCTGAGGAGTACATCAGGTCTCGGTTGTTCTGCTGAAGATTCAACCCAGGTGGAAATATTCCCAGGTCCTACTGCAGATTTCCAAGTAAATGACTCTGCACAGTGCCTGAGGGGAAATAATTTTGAATTTAGAAGTAATAGTTACATTCCGTCAGGCGGGGGACAACTAACCTACAAATGGGATTTTGGTGATGACTCAACAGCTACGGATAGTTTTGTCTCTAAATACTATGAAAAACCTGGTTATTATCGTGTGGTTCTTAGCGTAACTAGTTCATTTGGCTGTTCAGCAACCAGGGTTTCACACGTCCGTGTTTACGATATGCCTGAAGCTAATTTTACGGTAAATAACGCTACACAATGTTTGAGCTCTAATAAATATGATTTTATAAATAACAGCACATCTAAAACTGGCAATGGAACCCTAAGATATATTTGGGAATTTTCGCCGACGGACACATCACATGCATTCAGTCCGAGTAGGTCCTATAATGCTTCTGGTAGACATTTGGTGAACTTAACGGCTATTTCAAGTTTTGGTTGTGTTGATGATTCGATGTCTTTTGTGGAAGTGTTACCAAACCCTGATACACCTTTTGTTTCGGTGGTTAATGCCATACCGTGCCATGGACAAACAGGTAAGCTAGAGATTAGTAGAATACTTGTTGGAGGAGGAACCCCTCCATATACATACAGTTGGAACGGTGGTAACTTTACCTATTCTAATGTATTTGATAGTGCCGCTGCAGGTAGTTATAATATTATAATAAGAGATAGTTTGGGTTGCGAAAGTAATGGCAGTTATTACTTTGCAGAGCCTGAACCGCTTCGTGTTACACTTCGAAAAGATTCTAATGCATCGTGCTATGGTAAATCAGATGGAGGGGCATCGGTTGATACTGTTTTTGGTGGTGTAACTCCATATAGATTTTCATGGTCTAACGCTAGCCAAAGACGTTATGGTAAAACACTTAGTAGAGTAAAATCTGGTCTATGGTCTATAAGTGTAACAGATAATAACGGTTGTCTTTCTTTTGATAGTATCCAGATTGATGAACCGTATCCGATTTCAGCAAATGTTGAAATTCTCTCTCCGATTGTTTGTTATGATTCGTTTGGTACGGCTTTGGTTTCCAATGTGACTGGAGGAACAAAGAAGTTAACAGGAACAGAATACTATTATCTATGGGATGGTGAAACGCAACATACAGGTCCCAAAAGAGAAAATCTAAAGGCAGGTTCTCACAATGTTCAAATTATTGATGCCAACAATTGTTCGAAGTCATTGAAATTCGCACTATCACAACCAACGCCAATATCATTTAATATTGATAGTTCTGTAAATATTAGGTGTTATGATGAGTTAAATGGACGGGGATATGTAAGTGTTTCAGGTGGTACTCCAACTTATGATCGATATACATGGTTTAATGAGGCTGGAGATTCTGTAGGGAATAACCCGTATTTACTCGGGGTAGGTAGTGGTAAATACACATTGGCCGTTATTGATCATAATGGATGTCCAGACACAATGGATCAAGAACTGATTCTCAACGGACCTCCACCATTATCAATATTCAACTTGATTAACCAACCAGTAAATTGTGTGAACGGTTCTGATGGTGAAATTACGGTGGCTGCAACGGGTGGTAATGGGGGGTATGAATATAAGTGGGAATTACGCCCTAACCCTATATTGGATAGTACTATATCTGGATTGAAAAAAGGTACGTACAATTTACGCGTTACGGATTTAAAAGGTTGCTTTATCGATACCCAAATCTACATAGATGAACGAATGATTAATAGAATAATCGTTCCTTCAGATTCTATGAATGTATGTGAGTTTGATAGTATCACTCTCAGCGCTAGTATCAAAGACCCAGTGTCATATAAATGGGTGTTTGAAGAGGATGGTACAGACTTTGGTTGGAGCGATAATTCAGAGTTGTTTCTAGATAATATAAAACGTGCACAATCTGGATACTACCGGATAACGGCATCTGATCGATTTGGATGTGAAGATGATACTTTAGTTTTCCTAAGGGTAGATACTAATCCGATTCTTTCTGTTTCATCAAATCCGAAAATTGCATGTATAGGTTCTCCAGTAGATTTAAGTGCAAAAGGTGCCAATTCATATAGGTGGTTTAGAATGCGTTTGAATCCCACCTTTGGTTATGATACGGTTAGTCGAACGAATCCGTATAGGATCGATACGGTAAAGTCTACGGATACTGGCATATTCTATGTTATGGGTACTTCTAAGCTTGGTTGTAGCGCTGTTAGTCAATACAGACTTAAGGTAGGGTTAGATAGTATAATTATTAGTGATGATGTGGACATATGCGAGGGTGGTTTAGTCCAGTTACGAGCTAGAGGGGGTGTGGAATATCAATGGGAGTCACCAACTGGTAAGATTGTAGCTCAACCGAGCTTCTTAATTAATCCGGTGGATGAATCAGACGAAGGCTTGTACAAAGTTATTGTTACTGATAAATGGGATTGTGTGGGTAGTTATGATGTAAATGTTAAAGTTCGAAACAGACCAATCGTGGGTATCGATGATATACGAGACTCTAAATATTGCGATGGAGATGATTTGCATTTGATTGCTAATACCGATGCTGAGGAATGGGATTGGTATGGTCCTGATGGGTTGGTTGTACTTGGTACAGATGATTTAGAACTTAAAGGCGTCACTATGGGACGTTTGAAACAAGGTAATTATAAATTGATAGGTTATTCCAGTTTTGGTTGTATCGACTCAGTTCAGCAGTATGTACACGTGCATAGGAACCCCATCGCAGACTTTGACTTGAATATGCGTTGTAAATTCCCAATAGCAAATGAGGAATTATTCTTGAATAGTCGCGCAACGGGTGCAGATTCATTTGAATACTTTATTGATAATGAATTTGTTTCAAATCTTCCAAGAGCTAAATACACCTTTACCGATACTGGGGTATCTTCCGTGTCCATGAGAGTTTATAACGAGATTGGTTGTATGGATGAGATTGTAAAAGATGTGATTGTGAAACAACCGGACTTTATAGAAATACCTACAGCATTTACTCCAAATAACGACTTGGTTAATAGTGTATTTGAGCCGGTATTTACAGAAGCAATTACAAATTACAGATTACGTATTTACAATAGATGGGGAGGTAAAGTGTTTGAAGGCATCAATAAAGGCTGGGATGGTAAACTATTGAATGGCAAAGAAGCCATGGCTGGAGCCTATGTAGTAACGGTAGACTACTCGTCCTTCTGTAGTGATGATGAATCGAAGTTTACTAATCCTCCGAGGTATAAGGTTTCTGAGAATACAAAAGTACAAGGAGTATTGATTCTGATTCGCTAGGGATCCGAGGGTAATGCCCACAAATATTGGTCATCTTGGGTAAATCGTTTTGACTGTAACTCAGTGACTATATGACTAACTTAGGTCGTTTTTGTCGTGTGATAAAATGGCAGAATTGTATTAAACCTCGTGTAATATATTAACCTCTCTATGTCACAAGAATTGTCGTGGTTAGGGTTACTTTTTAATGGAATAAAAAAGAGAGTCTTTTGCGACGGAGACTCTTATCAATGAGGTTAATTCCACTATTAAAGCGTAGATATCATAAAAACTATTGACAGAATTTGTACGCATACGAGTGCAATGGCTAGAGTAAGTGAAACTCCCGAGATCTTAATCTCGCTTTTCTTTTCTTAAAATATGTTAACGCCTGTTATGGCTTGCTTTATAGGTTAATCAATTTAATTACTTTTGGATCATTAAAACTAGCGCAATGGAAATGTGCATAAAAGATGATTTTTATGTCTGAGATGACGACTGCTTAATATTCATAAAGAGCGGCTTTTTTCATGAACTCTTAAACGATGATTATGCTAAGACGCGGTTAAAAAGTTACGGAAGCGATTTGAATAGGACTAAACAGAAAAACGCATTTTATGGATTTACTTTAACTCTTGTAATTCGGTGCATCAGATTTGTATCAACAATAAGTGTGATATCTGCTTTAACCTCTCGATTAGCTATAATGCTTTTAGCCATTCTACTATAGATCACAAAACAACCATCATATTTGGGAATATCAACATTTAGTTTTTCCCAATTTCTAGGAGGGGTACAGGTATTTACCCTTGTTGGAGTAGTCGTTGTAGGGGCCGGTACCGTATTGGTATTCCCAGGACCTGAAGATGGACTTACACTCACACTTTGTGGGGTGCTCCCTGATGGTATCAGTGCCGTACTGGTAGATGTATTAACCGATGCTGTTGGGGAATTACCCGATATTGTTCTGGGACCACTTAGTGTAACAGTGCCAGAGTTTTTTGTTATGGAAACATTTCTTATTACAATCTGTCTTCCGTTATACTGGCTAGGGTTACCTGCAAAGTCTTCTTGACTTACGACTAGTTGTGCCATTAGACTGGATGAACAAAACATCAAGCCAAGGATTATATTTTTCGCTGTAATTTTCATAATATAATGATATAGAACAATTATAATGCCAAACTATTTATTACTATCGGTTTGCTTCTCGTTATCAGAGGTAAAATACTTCAGCAAATAATACCCTCCTAACAATAGTACAATACTTGCCGTTCC
>Ga0181576_10000184_pt1 | contig 42175 bp, 25 predicted proteins | sample 101ome_22_FD_132464 | JGI IMG/M metagenome (GOLD analysis project Ga0181576, IMG submission 132464) | Coastal salt marsh microbial communities from the Groves Creek Marsh, Skidaway Island, Georgia - 101412BT metaG (megahit assembly) | ecosystem: Environmental > Aquatic > Marine > Intertidal... | reverse complement strand
GGGGGGGGGGGGCGGGGGGGGAGAGGGTGTGGGAGGGGGCAGATGGGGGGGGGGGAGGGGAAGAAAAGGGAGGGGGGGGGGGGGGGGGGGCGGGGGCGGGGTGGGGGGGGGGGGGGGGGGGGGGGGGGGGGGGGGGGGGGGGATACATATATCATCCAACGCCGCCGTCAGATCGCAGCCGCCGTGCCCGGCGCTGCCAGTACCGCCCCTGTCCGAAAGAGGTCGTAGGCGATGAGGTGCAGGGTTGAAGCCGGCGCCGCCCGCAACACTGCCGGTAAAAATCCGCGATACAGCCCCCGTGCCACGCCCGGCCCGCCCCAGTCGACCCGCAAAGAGCGCAGTGCCCCCAGCGTTCCTCGGCCCGGTCGCCCGCCGGGCATTACTGGAGGAAGCTCTCGGAAGCCGAGCCCCCCCGCCACCATGGCCCGGGTGGCAAGTGTGTCCAGCGGGTGCGCGACGGCGGCCGACGCTGTCGACGCCGCCGCGGCACACCCCAGCTTGGCCCAGGGGAACCACCACTGGGCCCGATCGGCCGTGTCGGCCGGGAGGCGCTCGGTCAGCGACGTATATATGGCCGTCTGCGCCGCCCAGTGGGGAGCAAGATGAAGCAGGGATGCGCCAAGGCCTCGCCACGGGCCGCGCCACCCTTCGCGCTTTCCGGCCACATGGAGGGCGTCAGTGGGCCCCCGAAAAAGCCGCCGCGCCGCATCGGCCCGGGGCGTCACGTCGGCGGCGAGGCGGGCTCGCGCCACGCCCAGCGGGTGCGTCATCGCTAGGCATGCCGTAGCCGTTGTCCCCGCCCATGCCCACCTGGTCCATGCCTCGACCCGCCGCTCTTTGCGGGCCGCTGACCGTGCGGCCTCGGGGTCGTCGGCCGCCGCCAGCTCTCGGTCGTCAGGGGGGTCCCGCACGGTGAACAGCACCCGATACTGGTCCTGGGGGGGGCGGAGCGACGTCAGATGATGGGGGGTCGGAGGAGTCCGGTTCTTTTCCGATAAGGTCCTTGACGAGCGCGCAGGCCGTGCAGGCAGGCTTCGCTTCTCCCACATCCCCCTTTCTCGCCTGAATAGCGAAGCGGAGCGCTGCCTCTGGCACGAGGCGGAGGAGGGCGGCGCCGTGCCCCCGCCAAAGGGCGGCCACCCCCTCGCGCCGGGCAGCGCCAAAGAGGGCATCGAGGGTCGAACGATAGGGCCCACTGCCCGACCGCGGCACGAGCGAGTCGCAGTGCGCGGGATGCCCCGAAAAGGCGGGGGAGTAAGCCCGCCGGTGCCGACCCGAGCCGCCGAGGCCCGCGGGGGGCAGCCCACCCCCACCCAGCGCCGGGCCGGGTGAGGCGAGGCCGTGGGCAGGTCCCATGGGCGCCCGTGGGAGGCCGCGGCCCGATGTCGGCTGGCTGCCACCCGAGGCGGAGGCGGGGCCGGGGTCAGATGCTGCGGATGCGGCACCCTGCGCGAACAGGCCCTCGCACTGGAGGAGGATGGTGGCACGTGCAAGGGGCGCTGTCGCCGTCAATGCCACGCCCGCACTCCCGGCCGTCGCGAGCACGTGCAGCCCCATGTACTTCGCGCTCTCGACAGCCCGCGGGCCCGCAGGCTTTCGATGTAGCCTCAGGGCCTGCCGCGTGGCGTGATCCGGGTCTCTCACGAGAGCCTCGATGCGTGCCGACTGCCGGGTCTTGCGCTCGGCCTCGGCCCTCGCCGTGGCCTCGTCGGCGGCGCGGGCCGAGGCTGATCGCCACCACAATGGGCCAACCCACGATGAGGATGACGTCGAGGCGGCCGCCATCATCAGATCACGCCCTGCAACGCGAGACCACCCGCCACCGAGGGGTGCAAGGATCAAGGAGCCGTTCTAGCACTGCGGCCGGCGTCGGCCCTCCACGGGGGGGCTAGCGGCCTCGCCCTCCAAAACGGGTGGATTAAAGCGAAATTATGCGATCTTCGCCGTGTGATGCGGCTCAGCATGTGATGTGGAGGAACGAATCGAGCGTTTTCCGTAGAGAGAACTGTTGAGGACAGCGGACGGACCACTTTTCCTGGCACAAATAGCTTTCTCCCGCCTCATGGCTCCTCCAGAGCATCCGTGTACACACACGCAAAGATCAGTTCGGGGGTTTCGGATCGCTACTTGCCGCTCGCTAACCCGCTCGCCGCTGCCTCGCTCCGCGCTGCCGCTGCGCGACCCTGAGGGTGCCGCCGCGAGACCCCGGGACCCGTCACGACTCAACGCGACGCGATGGCGCCCAAGCGGCGCCGTCCCCCTCACCCCCCACCCGCCCCAGCTCCCTACGACGGCCCCTCTCCCGTCGTTGAGCCGAGGGACCCCAATGCCCCCCTCGTCGTATATCTCTGCGCGTCGTGCGGCGCGCCGCTTGGGGACACGTCGGGCCGCACGGCAAGGAGCGAGGAGTGAGGTGCAGGTCGTTGGTGGGACGCCTCCTCGCCGACGGCGAACGATCGACGCCGCCGCCGATGCCGTTGCCGCCGATTCCCCGTCCCCCTTCCCCAGGCTGACGTCGAGGCGCTGGGCCTAGTGGTTCTCGGTGAGGCTGGCCCGAACCCTATTCCAAACCCCTCCATGGCGACGCTGGCCGACGCCGATGCCGACCCTCCCCCCGTCCTGTGCCACGCTTCTGAGGACGCCCCCGACTCCGGTTGCTCGTACCATCCCCTCCGCTGCCCCGGTCCCGCTGCCGTGTGGACCGCGCAACCGGGGGGTGGCGGCGCCGCCGGCGTCCCGCCCGCCTCGGGGCGCTGCGGAAGAACGGTCGGGCGCCGGTATCGTTCGACCGACTCGCCCGCGCTGGACGCCCTCCGCGGACGCATATGCCTGGAGGTGAGCCGAGTTCGCGCGTTTCGGGTCGGGTCGGGGTGGGGCGGGGGTGGAAGCGGCAGCGATGTGGACAGAGTGGGCGGCGATGGCGGCGGGCGTGGCAGCGACGACGACGCCGGCCTCATTGCGGTGCGCGCCTCACTTGCCGAGCTGCGAAGCGAGGTTGAGGCGGCACGAGACGAGGGGGTAGGGGTGATGCGGATGGTGCTGCTTCACGATGAGCGCATCGCCGAGCTGGGGGGAGGTAGGTGGGACGACGCAGGTCCAGATGGGTGACGAGCCTCCTTCAGCGGAGCTCCCTCCCCACCAATCCGCCTAGCGACTGTAGGACGAGACCCCGGGATGCCCCTCCCCGAGTCCCTGTGAGCGCCACCACGGCGTCGTTCGAGAGAAATCCGCCGAGAGACGAGCAGACGGCCGGGGCGAGCGCTGACGGGGAACCGATGTTGAAGGCATCGCCGTCCTCGTTCCCCAGACCAGTTGCGCGATGGGGCCTCCCCCGACTCCCGAAAAGGTACTCCTGGAGATCCTCCCGCGGCACCGTCCCCGCCGGAAGACTCTCGTCGCGCTCGAGGGACTCGGCGGCCTCGGAGACAGCGGCGACCTCACCCCCCGCGGGGGGCCAAAAGCCTACGGGGTGAGATGCTGACGCCCGCTCGGCGGCCCGGAGGAGCGCAAGGCAGTCAGACCCACGGCCGCGCACGCGCGTCTTGAGCGAGGCGCCTAGGGCGGCCGCGAGACCCCACTCCTCTGCGTCTTTGCCGGACGGACAGGAAAAGCCGTACCACCCCACACCGCCCCGGACAGCACCCGCAGCGAGGCGGCTGCCGAGGCGGCTCATGCGGCTGTCGAGGGCGGCGAGGTGCGCCAGCGTCATTCTATCAGCACCGCACGCGATGACGAGGTCGTAGCCCGCCAGCGGGTCGACGTCGTCCCCGTCGCCGTTGGGTACACCGGGGCGCCACCCCAGCACATCGTCCCCCCGGCCCTCCGATGCCGACAGGGGGTTCATCTCGCGCAGCGCCGCTGCAGCTTGCAGAGCCGCGCCGCCAGCCCTGTCCCGGCTCACGCGGTCGACGGTCGCGGGGTCAGCCGCGCGCACAAGAAAGCACCCGGGGTCCTCGGCCTCGACGGTGGAGGTCGAGCGGGGGTCGAAGATGTCGACGCGGCCGGTGCCCGCGAGGCTGAGGCACTTGCAGACTTCGGCGCTAAGGCCAGTGAGGCCCACGACAGCGACCCGGCTGCGCGTCAGGCGGCGCTGCACCTCGACGCCCCAACTGCGAATCAAGAGAGAGATACATGGCGCCACGGTCGGGCCGGCCGATGCCAACGAACCGAGCGGCAGGGGCCGTCGGCGCGACGACGGGCGTAGCAGCGCGGCTTCTCTCCAGGGGGTCCACCGGCGTCATTCAGGCTCCATTGATTCCACCTTCCCAGAAACCAACTCGCACGCGAAGCTGCCTGTCATACACGGCAGCGTGCTCCTCGTCCAGAAGGTGGTCGGCCGCCTCGCCGGCGTCGCCGGTGAGGCCTTTGTCCGGGAGGCCGGGGGTCGTCGTCGTCGTCTCGTTGACTGCGGCCACGGCGGCGGCAGCGGCGCGAAGCGCACCCGCGGCGCGCGGGGGTGGACCGGTTGAGCAGGGGGGGGCGGCGGAGTCAAGAATGCTCGGGACGGAGCGAGGCTGAGAGCAGATGAGACGGGCGGTCGAGCCAACAACCCACATCCCTGTTTCACGCCGCGGCACGCGCCCCTGCGGCACTCACAGCTTCAACGCCAACGTTCTCCGGCTCCGGGTTAACGCCAGCGACGCGCTCGCGCACCCCGCCGGCCCTGATCCGCCACAGTTCCCTGCCATCGTCGCGGATCTCAAGGACCTCTGGGGCTGAGTCGCCACAGCCCACGCTCATGCCCACGTCGACACGGAGGACACGCCCCCCACAGGCACCATTGACCCCTTCGTTCTGGATGGTGTGACCGACGACCATGCGACGTGCCCCCGGCATCCGGGCGAGGGCCTTGCCCAGCCGGTCGCACTCACACCGAGTGCGGTCCTCATGTGAGAAGCGGCGCGTCCACACGACAGCGTCCCCCCCCTGGAGGTGGCGCGGCATGTCACGTCGGCGGCCCTCGCACCACTCGCGCGCCTCTCGGTTGATGCGCTCGACGCCGGCCTCGATGTGATCAGGCAGGATGCCCCCATGGGCAAATACTGTGCTCCCCACCTGGAGCACCACTGGCGCCGCCCCAAAGAAGCGCGTCGCCACCGGCCCACCTGGCTCGCACGCGGCCGTCCTCTCGAGCACAGCGGGATGGTCGGCGGCCAGCGTGCCTCGCGCGGCGTCTGCTGTGGGATTCTTTCCGGCCTTGCGCGCCTCGGCCACCACGGCCCCGAGCTCGGCGAGCGTCCGTCCTGCCGCGCACTGCCCCGGCCCCTCACCACACGCCGCTCGCAAGCCCGTCCCGAGGCGCTGCGTCGCGCCCCACTGGGCAAAGTCGGCCATCCCGGCGGGGGTCGCATAGCGAAACTGGCCCCGCACATTCATCGCCTCGTGGTTGCCCATCATGACGTGGACAGCACCGCCGGCCGCCTGGGCCTCCTCGCTCAGCCGACGGAGAAAGTACAGGCACCCTACCTCGTCCGGGCCCCGGTCGAGCTGATCCCCGACCTGCACCACCACGGTGTCTCCTCCGATCCATCGGTGCCGCGCGTCTGTCAGGCCTGCCAAGCGGAAGGCCTCGGCGCACTTGCGCAGGTCCCCATGGACGTCGCCGACAGCTACCACGCGCCGCGCCGCGGGGTACTGCAGGGCGAGGGGCGGGGGGGCGAGCGCATCGGGGGGAGGGCGGGGGGGCGGACCCTTGGCGTGTACCGTCTGGACGAACGCGCTGCGGACGGCGGGGTGGGGGGGGGGGCAGTCGGCGTCCGAGGCGGCCATTGCCCTTGCCCTTGCCCTGCAGCGGCGCTCTCGCTCGTCGACTCGCTCGACAAAGCCCGCGAGCTCAGCCCCGAAGTCAGGGCCGCAGTCGCGACGGACCTGACGCCGACGAGACGCCAGGGAGTTGGACGCTGGCCACCAGGAGGACGCGTACTCGGCCCATGTCCGCTGCGACGTTGACACCCCCCCGGCCATCGCGCAGGGGCGGTGCGAAACGACAGGGGCGGGGCGGCGGGCCGGGCGAGAATTGAGAGGAGCCGCGAGAGGACAGGTTCCACGCGTCGATCTCTGAGGGCGAGGCGCGGTCTTTCTTTCGTCCTTTGACAGGCAGTGGCGGCTGAGACTGGCGGACAGCAGAGAAACCTCCTCGCCGCCCTGCTTCTCTCAGTCGCCACCGGTCAACGGCGACCAGAAGGATCACCATGGCCGCTCGCCCGTCTTTTTGGCGAGCGAAGGGAGACGAAGGGCTACGGGAAGCGCAGTGTCCCTCATTGTCTAGCCCGACCCCCACTTGCTCGGCTTCCTGGATCTTGACGATAATCTCATGCTCGCTTTTCGAAAAATATTTCCGATTGGACGCTGAAAAGTGTGTGCTTTGAGTACAGAAACGTCCGAAAGCCGCGGGAAGAGACAGTCTCGCCGCGGTCCGATCCGCCACCGTCGCCGTCCCTCTTCTCCGGCCAGGCCCGGGCGACTCGACCCGCGCTGCAGGGCTCGTGATATTCAACTCAGTGCCGACCCTTCGGGATGATGCGAACCGGCGCGCGAGAGGAGTCGTCGCACCGTCCCTCACCCGACGACACCACCCCTTCAACCCCCCCTGTGATTCATTCCCGCTGCAGCGTCCCTACCGCCGTCGCGCGCGTCCAGGCTGCCTCGACGGGCCGATCGAGCGTCACGTGTGCCGCCTTCAAGGTCGGCACCCGGGGCAGCCCCCTTGCTCTGGCCCAGGCCTACATGACGCGCGACAAGCTCCAGGCTGCCTTCCCTGAGCTCAAGGAGGAGGGCGCGCTTGAGATTGTCATCATCAAGACGACCGGGGACAAGATTCTGTCGACCGCCCTCGCCGACATCGGCGGAAAGGGTCTCTTCACCAAGGAGATTGACGAGGCCCTCCTGGACGGGCGCATCGATATCGCCGTGCACTCGATGAAGGACGTGCCCACGTACCTCCCTGCCGGCACCATCCTACCCTGCAACCTGCCCCGCGAGGACACCCGTGACGTCTTCATCTCGGCGGGTGGCAAAGCCAAGACCCTCGCGGACCTCCCGGCGGGCTCCAAGGTCGGTTCGGCGTCCCTCCGTCGCCAGTCACAGATTCTCGCCCGGTACCCTGACCTTGAGGTCGTCAACTTCCGTGGTAACGTGCAGACGCGGCTCCGCAAGCTCGAGGAGGGCGAGTGCGACGCCACCCTCCTGGCCCTCGCCGGCCTCAAGCGTCTCGACATGACGGAGCATATCACGTCCATCCTCGAGCTTGACGACATGCTCCCTGCTGTCGCCCAGGGCGCCGTCGGCATCGCGTGCCGCGATGGTGACGCCGATGCTGCCGCGCGCCTTGCTGCTCTTAACCACGAGGACACGCGCCTCGCCGTCGTGTGCGAGCGGGCCTTCCTCATGGCTCTCGACGGTTCGTGCCGTACTCCCATCGCGGGATTCGCCCGGAAGGTGGGCGATAACATGTTCATGGACGGGCTCGTGGCCAGCACTGATGGCAAGACGGTTCTCCGCACCTCAGGCACGTCTTCGGGCTACAGTGAGGATGCTGTGCGCGAGCTTGGGGACCGCCTCGGCAAGGAGCTCAAGGCCCAGTGCCCCGCGGATTTGTTCGACTGGATGGAGGCCCAGGCCGCGTGACGATTGTACGTGGGGGGGCGGGGGTGGGATGGCGACCAAAACGAGGGCGAGGAAAATGAAGCGAACAGGGTCTATGGTTGTCCGTTTGGCTGCGTTCTCCCTACCACTTCCTCATGCCGCCATCTCACTCGCGATATCCACCCCGCACGTCCGAACCACCTCGCAACACCGCGGGCAGAGAGTCGGGTGCTCGCTGGCCCCGAGTCGCGTTGAGTAAACCCAGCAACGCTCACACTTGCTCCCCCTTGCACGACGCACGCCGACAACGACCTTGACCCCTGCTTCGGTCATCCCCGTCTCGACATGGTCGTATCCCTCGCGAGCGTCTGCCTCGGACCCAACAAGGCGGGCCTCGGACACGATGAGCAGCCGGGCGAGGCTTCCGGCGGCACCCGAGGCTGCGTCGCCTGGCGCCCCAGCGTCGGCCTCGAGTTCGGCCTTGAGGGGGGCGAGGACTGACCCGTTCTCAATCCACACGGACGCTGACGCTTCGAGCGGCGCGCCCAACACCTTGGCAACGCGTGCGAGCTCGAGTGCTCTGTTGGTGACGTCGCGTACCGTGAGGACGGCGTCCCAGGCCGCGACCTCGTCCGCAGTGCAAAGATCCTTCTCCACCGTATCGGGCCACCCGAGGTCAAAGACGGAACGCCCCGCCTCGGCCGCGCCCGGCCCGCCGCCCGGCAGCGCGGAACAGGCCTGGAAGGCGTCTTCCGCCAAGTGCGGGGTGATGGGGGCGAGCGAAGCAAGCAAGCCACGCGCCACGTGCCACAAGGCCGTCTGTGCGGCTCTTCTGCCAGGCCCGTCGCGGGGGCCAAGGTAGAGCCGGTCCTTGCACACGTCGAGGTAAAAGGTGGAGAGATCTGTTGAGCACCACCGCACGGCATCCTGATAGAGGCGGAAGAAGGCAAAGTCATCGAAGGCAGCGCGAGACCCTTCGAGGTAGGCTTCAGATCGATGAAGAATGTACCGGTCGAGTGCAGGGAGGTCTGCGAGAGTGACAGCATTGGTGGCAGGGTCAAAGTCACCAAGGCACCCGAGGAGAAAGCGGACCGTGGCACGGATCTTGCGGTAGGCGTCGGCGACCTGCGACACGATGCCCGGGCCAATGGAGACATCGCCCGTGAAGTCGACGCTGGCGACCCATAGCCGTAGAACGTCGGCGCCATAGGGCGGCTCAGTCTTCTGGTTTTTCCCCCCATCGATGACCGTCAACGGGTCGACCACGTTGCCCACAGACTTGGACATCTTGAATCCCTTCTCGTCGAGGACAAATCCATGAGTCAACACCGTCTTGAAGGGGGCCACACCGCGGGAGGCGACCCCTGTCAGCAGAGATGACTGGAACCAACCCCGGTGCTGGTCGGAGCCCTCAAGGTAGAGGTCAGCGGGGACAGGGAGGCCACGCTCAGCCAGCACCCCCGCCCAAGACGTGCCGCTGTCGAACCAAACGTCCATTGTGTCCTCGCCCTTGCGCAACTTGGCCGCGAGGTGGTGCCGATCCCCGGGCAGCAAGTCCTCGATTGACATCTCCCACCACGCGTCGGTGCCATGCACAGCGACGATGTCGGCGACATGAGCGAGCGTGCTGGCGTCCATCAGGGGCTCGTCCGTCTCCTTGTCGTAAAATACGGGAATGGGGACGCCCCAGCGACGCTGCCGCGAAATGCACCAGTCGCCTCGCCCCGAGATCATGGCCTCGAGGCGAGCGCGACCCGCTGACGGCACGAAGCGCACGCTGGCAGCGGCGGCGAGGGCATCTGCGCGAAAGCCCTCGACCGACGCAAACCACTGGGCCGTAGTGCGGAATATGGTGGGCTTCTTGGTGCGCCAGTCGTAGGGGTACTTGTGCTCGTAGTCTTCCTTGCACAGCAGGGCGCTCGCGTCTCGCAGCTGGCTCACGACGGCATCATTGCCCTCCTTTGTCACGACGAGGCCCGCAAGGCCAGGCCCCGCCTCGTCGGTGAAGCGGCCAGCCTCATCGACTGGTGAGAGCAGCCCGAGACCACACCTGAGCCCAGTGAGATAGTCCTCCTGCCCGTGGCCGGGGGCCGTGTGCACAAGACCAGTGCCCGAATCCAGAGTAATGTATTCGCCACCTGCCACAATGGGCGCAATGCGGCTCGCAGCACATGCGCACGGGTGGGTGTACGTCGCGCCCTCGAGAGCATCGCCGCGCACTGTCCCGATGACGTCGAGAGAGACCCCCTCCCCGAGGCGTTTCGCAACGTCTTCAACGAGAGCGTCACCCACGATGAGGACCCGACCGTTGCGGACCCCGGCCTCGGCACCGTTTCCGGCCACCCGGCAGACAGAGTAGGTCAGGCGCGGATTGATGGCGACGGCGAGGTTGGCTGGCAGCGTCCACGGCGTCGTCGTCCAGACGGCGAAAGCGGCGTCACCTCCATCAAGAGCAGCAGCGACATCAGGTGATACACCTTCGTGGCCCACCCACTGCCCGCCCCCAGGCGCCGTCGTCACAGGCATCGCCACGTACACTGAGGGGCTGATGTGCCCATCGGGGTACTCGAGCTCGGCCTCGGCCAGCGCTGTGCGACTCGAGGGACTCCAGTGCACAGGCTTCTTCCCCCGATACACGTGTCCACGCTCTACCATGGAGCTGAAGACGCGAATCTGTGCTGCCTCGTACTCCTTCTTCAGCGTGAGGTAGGGCGCCTCCCACTCGGCCCAGACGCCGTAGCGCTGAAAGGACGATGACTGCCGTTCCACCGTCTCCTTCGCAAAGGCCCCGGCCTTGGACCGGAGGTCGAGGGCCGTGAGGTTGCGGGCCTCGTCACTGGGCAAGGTCTGGAGGACCTTGAGCTCGATGGGAAGCCCGTGACAGTCCCACCCGGGAACAAACGAGAGGCGCTCTCCAGCGAGCACGCGGCGCCGGCAGACAAAGTCCTTCAAAATCTGCGGGAAGATTGAAGCCAGGCGAGAGTGCGGTGGGAATGGTTGGGGCGGGCAGAGACAAGGGGGGTGAAACCGCACGCCTTATCGGTGGGGACTTTGTGGCGCGCCCTGTCCACGGTACTGTGTACTCTCCCCTCACCTTGTTGAGGGCATGGCCGATGTGCAAGTCCCCGTTGGCGTAAGGGGGTCCGTCGTGAAGGACATAGTGCGGCGCGTCTGGTCCGCTGCCCTCGGCAAGGCGCTGGAAGACACGGTGATTGCGCCAGAAGGCTTGGATCTCGGGCTCACGGATGGGTGCGTTGGCGCGAAGGCCAAACGTCGTCTCGGGGAGGAGGACAGTGGGGGCATACTTGCTGGGGGGCTTCTTGTTGCCGCCCTTCTTGCCGCTCTGCTTCTGCTTCTGCTTGCCAGAGTTCGCCGAGCCGCCGACGGCCCGGGCAGCGGCGGACGGCCGGGGAAAGGGCCGCGCCGCGGGATGGACGACACGGCGTGGGACGGGGACGACGGCTATGGCGGACGAGGCTCGGGATGGGGGGAGCAGGTGTGCAGCTGATGCGCGGCTCACCCACGCCACGGCGGCACCAGTGGGGCGGGTAGCGCACAGCATCGCGTCGGGTGAGCGTCGGGGTTGCGGCCGTATCGTGCGGCTCAAAGCGAACGGCCGGCGAGAGTGGCCGGCAGCGTCGGCCGGTCCCGACGCACTCGAGAGGCCCGAGGGCGAGGAGCGGCCGCACAACGGGGTGAAAGAGAATCAATCTGCTCCTTGCTTCGCGCCTCGAATGCATAACACGAGGAGCCTGTGCGCGGCCGGCTCAAGAGCCCCCCTGTTGACTGGCGCAAAGTGACCCCCGTCGCAGCTGCGCCATCATGCGGACCATCAGGCGCTGCCAAGGCGGTTTTGCGTGGCCTTCAATCCTAGGAGGCCGCCGCGCAGAGCAGAGGTGACCACAGTCCTCGGCGCAGTCCCCGCCGCCGCTGAAGGACGAAGGGTGGCGCCGTCCGTCCTGGGCTCGCGGCGAGCACGGGTCGCACCATTCGTCATGAAACGAAAGCGAGATGGAATTGATGTCGACGATGGGAGCGAGGATGAGCTGGAGGTATTCTTCGACAAGCTTGAGGCCGAGGCGCCCATTGCCGCCGCTGCCGACGATGCCGCGCCGGATGTGGCGGGCGCCAGCAGTGGGTCGTCGGAGGCGGCCTCGGGTCTCGCTCCCCCACCCCCCCGGCCCGTGCCAGTCGGTGGCGCGTGGAGCGACGACGATTTCGAGGACGCCGCTGGCGATGGCGATTCCGAGGGCGGCGGCAACGGTCGCCCCCCGGCGGACCCGGAAGCCGGACCTGTGGGTCCTGGACCCTCGTCTGCAGCTGCTGCAGCTGCTGCCGTCACTGCCGCCGATGGACGCGCGGCCTTTGACGACGACTCGGCGTGGGCGGAGCGTCTGAAGCGGGGTCGCCTAACCAAGGGCGACAAACTGGCTGAGCTCGCTGCCCGACGTCGCCCGGACGCGGCGCCGTTTCGTCGGGCCTTTTACGCCCCTCCACCCGAACTGGCGTCGATGCCTGCCGAGGAGGTCTCGGCCCTACGGCGTCGTCTCGATGGGCTTAAGGTACGCGGGAGGGATGTCCCCGCCCCCGTGTCGAGCTGGAACCAGGCGGGCCTATCAGGCCGACTCCAGGCGGCGCTCAGGGCTGCTGGCTTTGCGGTCCCAATGCCTGTGCAAGCCCAGGCCTTGCCCGCCCTCATGGGAGGCCGTGACGTGCTCGGCATAGCTAAGACCGGGTCGGGCAAGACGCTAGCCTACCTTTTGCCCCTGTTGCGTCATGTCCGCGACCAGCCCGCCGTGGCTGATGGCGACGGCCCGATCGGCCTCGTCATCGCGCCCACCCGCGAGCTTGTAGCCCAAATTGGGCGTGAGTGCCGGCGCTTTGCCCGGCCTCTCGGCCTTCGGTGCGTATCGGTATTTGGCGGATCGGGCGTGGCGGGACAGATCGCCGACCTCAAGCGGGGTGCCGAGATGGTTGCCGCCACCCCGGGACGCCTCATCGACCTCCTCGCGTCGGGCGCAGGGCGCATCACCAATCTCTGGCGCGTCACCTTTCTCATCATCGACGAGGCGGACCGGCTCTTTGACCTCGGCTTTGAGCCCCAGGTGGCCCGCCTCGTCGACCTGATCCGCCCCGACCGGCAGACGGCACTCTTTTCAGCTACATTCCCAAAACCGGTCGAGGTTCTCGCCCGCGGTCTCCTTCGGGACCCTGTCGAGCTCCTTGTTGGAGGGCGCAGCGTCGTTAACCCATCGGTTCGTCAACGCATCGAGGTTCGAGGCGGAGGGGGGGACGACGGTGCCTCGGACGACCGACTTGCCCGCCTTCTCGAGCTCCTTGGAGAGTGGTGGGACCGTGGCAAGGTTCTCGTCTTTGTGCAAACCCAGGAGGCGTGCGACCGTCTTTTTCGAGACCTCCTGCGCCTTGGGTACCCCTGCCTCGCCCTCCATGGTGGTAAGGAGCAGACCGACCGCGCAGGTATCATCTCCGACTTCAAGGCAGGAGTGAGCCGCATTCTCGTCGCTACGTCGCTCGCTGCGCGCGGCCTTGATGTTGCTGATCTTGCGCTGGTTGTCAACTACGACTGCCCCAACCACCTCGAGGACTACGTTCACCGGGTTGGGCGCACGGGACGCGCAGGGCGCGATGGCGATGCCGTCACCTTCATTGCACCGGACGAGGGACGCTACGCCGGCGACCTAGTGCGTGCGCTTCGGGCGAGTAATCATTATGGGATTCTCCACCTCCCATACAGATGGGGGGCGTGAAGGCCACAAATGTTGCCCTGTGCGAATGCCTGCGGTATACAGCAAATCCAGCACTCTGTGACGATGACAGCGCACGCTCTTGCGCAAACGCCAAGACAGGCGCCCTTGGGTGCTCGTCAGTGCCGATATTTCCGTGGGCCGTGCTAATCCGAGACGTGCCATGAAGGAGCGCCGCGCTCCTTATAGCAATGTGCTCTTCCTATCCACTGATGCACTCCCCCTCCATCCTATCCCGCAGGACTCTCGAGTACCTGTGCCTGCGGATCTCGCCGCCCTGGCGGCTAAGCACGCCGCATCTGTAGCGGCTGGCACGGCGCGAGTGCGTGGCAGCGGCTATGGTGGCCGTGGTCATAAGTTCGACGACGGGGAGGAGGGCGTGGCACAGGTGCGGAGGCGGCGCGAGGCCGGCATCCTTGGACTCGAGGCCCCTTCCACGGATGGTGTGGATGTCGAGGGCGGGGCCGCTGGGGCTCGGGCTGGCAACAGCAACGCCAGCGATGACATGATGGCGCTTGACCGGCTCAAGGACCCTGCAGCGCTGCGTGCCACACGGGCCGCGAATGCTGTCAAGACATATGCATCAGCAGTCGCGATAGCGCCTCCTGCGGAGAATCCGGTGCTTTTGCCTGTCCCGCCCCCTGTCCCGGTCCCGACTCTGTCTGTCGCTCAAACCCTATCGGTGGAGCCCCCTGCAGCTTCTGTGGCGGCTGTACCAACGCACTCAATGACTGCTGCACCACGTCAGAAACGGTCCCGGTTCGACAAACCTGCCACTGTGCCTCTTGGGCTCCCCGCAGGCACTCCCGCTGCAGTCCCTGTCCCTGGACCGGCTGTCCTTGCACCCGCTCCACCCCCCCCGGTTGTCTCACGTGCTCCTCCGCCTGTGCCTCGCGGTCGTGCAGCTGCGGCCTCTGTCCTTGCTGCCCTTGATGCATCGATCAAGGATGCTGTTGCCACGGGTGGACGCCGTGTTGCAGTAGCAGGCCCTGCCCCCCCGCCCGGTGGAGCGGCCAACACGAGTGGGGCTGCTGCGACAGGTGAGCTCGAGATCAATGATTTTGTTCCACGAGCTCGCTCTGACGTCACAAAGCGCGAAGCTCTTGCGAACATCTGTCGCGAGACTGGGTGTGCTGTCGTTGTAAGGGGCCACCATTACCCTCCGGGCTCGGGGCCCACAGACGCGCAGATAGCAGCAAATCCTACGCTCCGGCGTCTGCACCTTTGGTTTGAGTCAACCACAGACGAATCTGTGCGTGCAGCCAAGCGTCTCTGCAAGGAAATAATTGAGGCCTCGACGGAGAAACACCTGAAGCGCGAGGCCGAGGGGGGCGGGGGGTCACGGGTGGCGTAGGGAGGGGAAGCTGTCTGGAGTTCACACAATGGCATAATTAAGCTCAGGTGCACCCCGCGTTCCCACTCGCATCACGCGCCCAGGCCACCAGCTCGCGTAGCGCCTCGGGTGTGCAAGCCTCCTTGCTCTTAGGGTACTCTTCTCCATCAAGGGTCACAACCACAGCTCCGAGCTCAGTGTAACCCAAGGCAGACACCTGTCGACACAACATTTCAGCATGCCAAACACGAGCGCAGAGCCCGTCAATTTCATCTACGAAAGACGGTGAAACTGTCGGGCCAGCACTGCGGACGAGAGTCGCAAGAGCGACAAGGGCATCCTCACGCTCTCTGACGGCTGAAGCTGCCGCTTCGAGGAGAGCGAGGCCCACGGCCTGGTCAGGAGGGGCCTTTTGCAAGGGTGGCGCCCAACGCTTGACCCAGACTGACACGAGGGTAGAAGGGGCACGCAGCAGTTTTGCCACACGGGACAAGCGGGCGAGGGCGATCTCCCCAGGGGCAGCCTGGGTGGTGATTCCAGCAGCAAGAGGGCTGCTTTGCGCAACTGCAGCTGGTGCCGTGACAGTTACCGCAGGAACGCTGGGGATGGGGGCCGCTGGGGCAGGGAGATCCAAGACGGTGGCAACCCCGCCTTGAGATGGGCGCAGCATCTGTCTCGCCTCGTCGGGTGGTGGCGTTGATGCCAGATCCTGCTTTCGCGGTTCGGCAAATGCGGGTGCAGCCGCAACCAGTGCCGTCGGAGCAGGCGGAGGGGCATCCGGAAGCAGTACCAGCGATGCCGCGAGCGCTCGTGATGTGTGGTCCATGAGACCTGCCGTGTCCAGGTGCTGAAAGTCGCTGGGCACAGCTTCGGCGTCCCCGGAGAAAATCATGGCGTCGCTCGAGCACGCTGCTCCTTGCTTGCGCCGCATCTGCTGCGCGTGGTCCGCTGCCCTCCGCACTGACATCATGATCGCCCTCGAAAGCGCCGTTGGGCGCGAGGCGCGACCATCGGCGTCAATCGTCCGGAAGAATGCGGTACTCTGCGCCGGGGCAGATCGCATTGCCTTGGCCAGCTCGCCAACACGAACAGGCACTCGCTCAGCGGAGGGGGCGGGACGAGGTCCCGCAAAGTTCGTTGAGGCATCGTCCTGCGAGTCGGGAAAGGGACCCTCCCCAAAGAGGGGGTCACGCACGACAACCCTGTCGGGGTCGTCCCGAGCCATGCCCTTGCCCTTGTCGATGGATGCCTCTCTCGCCGACATCGTGTTGGCGTCGGCGTCGGAAGCGTCCCCGTCGGTGTAGTCGGGGATCACCTCTATGACGTCCTTGAACCTCTGCCTAAGTGCGACATCCAGGTCCCGTCGGTACTTCTCCACATTGTGTGTTGAGGAGTGGTGCGCTGCCGTGGGCGCAGGGGACGCGGGGTGACATGCGACTTTCTCATCCCAATCCTCCGAGACACTCGACGCGTCCCCATCTCCGTGCCCTTCGGCGATGGCGGCGCGGGCAGTCTCGATCGTACTCTGCGCGAGGGCGGAGGCGCGCTGAGAGGCCAGGCTGAGCCGTTCCACAGGCGCGGGGAGGGGGCGTTCCGATGCCGACTCGTCAATGAGCCGAGCAAGGGCGTGGAGACGTGCCAGCGCACCGGGCACCCGGGGCACCTTGGGAGCCACGGGCTCAGCCGGCAGCGGCGGGGCGCCCGCTTGGTCGGCCCTGCCACGCCGCCGATCATCACGCCTGTCGTCGTCCTCCTGGCGCTGGAGCTCGGCACGTAGCCAGAGCCGGGCCCGCAGGGCATTGCCCTCGCTGTCGATGATGCCTCGGCGATCAAGGTCACGGCGGAGCTCGACCGCCGCTGTCTCGGCCGCGGCGTGCGCCAAGGTTCTCGGGCTCGGTGGATCAGGGGGGGGGGAGGGGGCCGTGAGGCCCAACAGCACCCCGGCACCCGTCCCGCAGGGGGTCGGGGGGGGCGGGCGCCTGGCGGTGGCCCCTGAGGAGTCGACATGCGTCCAGAAATCTGGCGCGCCGACTTCTGGGACGCGATGGACGCGACCAAGCGGACGATAGTCCTTGAAGGGATTCACGGGCGGCAGCGTTTGCAGCTTTGGGGGGGGGAGGGTGGACGACTCGCCGTCTGACGAGACAGACGGCATCGCGGCGGTGGCCTTCACCTCGCCTATCGTTTAAGTGGGAGAGGGTGGTGGGGTGTTTCGGGCACAACGAAGGGCATCCGCTCTCTATTTATTTCTCTCTCTCCAGGATGGGCGTGCGGTCTGGGCCCAGCTCGGGCTGAGCGTGTCGACGCGGCCCGGGCGCGCGCGCGAGGCGTCGGGGTGAAAGTGGCCACGGCCGCGTTGCGCCCCTACAGCAGGGGAAGGGATGGCCGTCGCCTGTTGGTCACGTATCCGATACCCAAAGGAGGTCCTTTCTCCTGCACGCGGGCTCGCTCTCTGGCATATCTGCGGCGCAACGAACAACTTCGCCCTTTCCCGCCCCGGCAGACACGTGAGCTTTTTTGTTGTGTGAGATTGAGCGCGGGCGACCTCAGCACGTTTCGCGGTTCCGATGGGCGAGGCCCCGCCGGGCGACGACCCCCTTCCCATAAAGGTGAGATGCATGCCGGACGTACCCGCTCCGCGAGAATTTACGCGGAGACTTGACAGCGGCGCCACGTCCTTCCCTCTCTCGCCTCGCGCGACCGTCCGTCGCGACTCCCCGCACCGCAGATCGCGCGCCTTTTATGGACGGGGGGTTTGCCGTACCCCGAGGACAGGAAGGCGAGACGGACACCGCGGCCCCGTCGACAGATGGCGCCAGCATCACCTCGCCGCCTTCACCTGTGCGTGCATTGGCCACTTCCCCCCACCGCCCTCACCCCACCCGCAGCCCGCCATCCGCGACTCGATCGTGTCGGCCTGTTCCTCCTACCGCCACTTGCGCCCCGCGCTTGAGGACTACGTCCATAACGACGGAACATCGCAGCGGCTCATCCGCCTCCGTGGCACACTTCCCGTCCCCCACGGTGACTCCATTTATCACATCCCCCTCGCGGTCTGGCTCCCCGAGTCGTATCCCCGAGATCCGCCGACGTGCTTCGTGACACCCACGGAGCGCATGGAGATTGCACCGCGGCACCCCTGGGTTGGGCCGGGGGGGGACATCGGCACGCCGGCCCTGCGCGAATGGCAGGGCCTGAGGAAGCCGGCAGCCCTCCGCGAGGCCCTCGATGAGGCCATCGCCGCGTTTTCGCAGCACCCGCCGCTCTACGCCATTCCCGAGGAACGGGGCGCCGTCGCATCCGGATCCCAACCCCCCCGCGACAAGCGCAGCGGTCCGGCCGATAACCTCTCCCAGCGCCACCACCACCAAGGGTCGTCCCGTGCGTGTGCTGGGGAGTCAGACCCCGTTTCGTACCACCACGTTCGCCAACATCCCCCTACCCGCGGTGGGCGCGACCCAGGGGAGGGAGTCGAGGCCTTTTCACTGGACGAGTGCGAACACAGAGCCCGAGACGCAGAACGACGCGGCTGGTATCTTGCAGACATGGCGACCCGGCAAGCAGCGGCGCGCGAGGCCGAGCGCTCTGAGGCTGCCCGCCGGTCCGAGGCGGCGTTGCTGGCCGAGGCCGAGCGAGCCGAGGCCGAGCGCGCGACCGAGACAGTGCAACGGGAGCGGGAGCGACTCGAGCGGGCTGAGCGGGAGAGGGAGCTCGAGCGTGAGCAGATGCGGCGAGAACTGGTGGCGCGGCGGGCTGACAGGCTTGGCAACCTCGTGCGGCAGGCCGAGACCATCGTCGGTGCCGCTGTTGAGGCCGGCGTAGAGGCGGCGAGGCGTACGGCGCGGGCCGATGACGAGGCTGCTGCGCGTGCCGAGGCTGATGCGGCCCACCTCGAGGAGATGGCCGCCAAGGCCTGGCACGCCCGACAGATCGCTGACCACGAGGCCGCCGCACTGCAGCAATCGTCGGCAGCGCGGCGCGCCTGGCTGGAGGCCCACGAGGAGGCGGTGACCGAAGCCGAGCGGGCGCCAGGGTCCTTTGCTCCTCGGCCACTCGCCCCACTCGACACCCAGCTCGCTGAGGCGTCCGCTGCTGACGCCGCATGCGAGGACTGCCTTGACGCCCTTGACCACGCGCTTGAGGGCGGTGCTGTGACTCCGGAGGCATGGCTCCGCGCCGTGCGGACCATGGCACGCGATCAATACCTCCACCGCGCCACGGTAGCCGCTGCCATGCAGCGCCGAGCCGAACTTAGCCGATCTGGCGGATAGCGGGGGGACAGTGCCGGGGGAACGGAGCAGCGAGGACAACTTTGCCCATCTTTCACCCTGCCTACCCAGCCCCGCTCTCGCCCTCCCTCACCGCCTTTGGAAGATGGACAGCTCGTCGGCGTTCTTGGCGACCCCCCGCGGAAAGAACTCGGCCAGGTGGGCAAACTCCTCCAGCAGCGCCCTGCGTTCCGCGTCAATACGCGCCTTGCGCCCCTCCTCGGCGGCACGCTGGGCCAGCACCTCCTCCGCCTCCAGCGCGCGCATGCGTTCGTACATGTCACGGCGCTCCGCGATAATGCGCTCGACCTCGGCGCGGTGGTCGAGAGCCATCTGGCGCCGGCGCGCGGCATTGGCCCGGTCAACACGTTCGTCCTCCTCAAATTTGGCCTGGGCACGGCGCCGGAACTCAGCCTCCTCGGCCTCCTCGACCGCGCGGCGCTCGGCGCGCAGGCGCTGCTGGAGCTCGTTGGCCTCCCACATCTCACGCTTGTCCCGCTCAAGTTTTTCCCTGCGCTCCTCCGCCTTTTGCCGCTCGCGCTCCTCGCCCTCCTCCGCCCGGAGCAGCGCGATGAGGCGCTCCTCCTCCTCCCGCTCCTTTGCGGCGGCCTCCTGCTGAGCCTTGATCTTGGTGTAAATTTCGTCTGCTTTTTCCCGCTTACGTATCTTGGCCGCCTGGACCTCGGCGTCACGCTGACGCAACGCCTCAGCCTGGGCCTCGATTCGGGCGTCCTCAGCCTCCTCCTCCTCAATGGCCCGCTGCCGCGCCTCCTCCTGCTCGCGCGTAAACGCCTCGATGTAGGCTCGGGTCTCTGCCTTCTTGTTCCTGCGTGCAGCCGCGAGGGCCGCATCCTCCTCCTGAATTTTGCGTGCCGCCGCATCAACCTGGGCCCGGTCAAGCTCAAAGGCCTCCTGGGCCAGGCGCTGCGCCTCACGGCGCTCGTCCATCTGAAGGCTGAGCACCTCCTTAGCCTTGGCGTATGCGTCGCGCCGAGACTGCTCGCGGCGCTTCTCCTCGGCATCGGCCGCTCGACGGCGGTCGTCAGCATCGGCGACAAGGGCCGCCTCGTACGCTGCCTCACGCTCACGCACCTCGTTCCTCTCATCGAGCTGCGCGCGCCGCTGCGCATTCATCTTGGCAGCCTCCAGCTTGGCCCGCAAGTCCACGAGCTCGTCGGACTCGCTCCGCAACCGCATGAGCTCAAGACGCTCGCGCTCGCGGCGCCTTTCGCGAGCCCCCACCTCAGCCAGAATGCGCTCCTCATCCTCCCGCTGCCGGTGCGCCAGGTCCCGCATCGCCAGGCTCCGCTCAAGGTCCTCCAGCGCTGCCTGTTCGGCCCGCCGGCCCGCGACAGCTGCGGCGCGGCGCCGGTCGGGGTCGCGTTCGGCGGCCCGGTGAGCGTCGCCAAGCGCCGCATGATCGCCGTAGTAGGCTCGAACGTCGGCATCGCGCGCCTCCTGTTCGCGACGAGCCAGTTGGAGGCTCTCCACCCGGCGGCGGAGCCCACCCTGGCGGCCCGCTACCAGGTGGGACTGCGAAACCGAACAGAAGGGGTTAGGGGGCAGGGGATAGGGTGTAGCAGCGACAGCGATGGCGCACGCAACGGGCGACGGCGGCGCATGGTGTCGAGGCCGACGATGCGCGCGGTCGCCGGAGGTTTGGGAAAATAACCGGGGCATAAAGAACGACCAGGCAGTGCGACCATCAGCCCGACGGCAGACGCCGCCACGTCGGGGCAAGGGGGGAGGCGGGCGCGCGTTCGCGTTGCGTTCATGCACCCAGCTCTCCTCGGGCCCGGCATTCGTTCTCGCCATCGCTTCGAGGTCTTCAGGCGGGACGCAAGGGCTTATCGCCCTTCTTCTCCGTGGTAGGCGGCGAGGTCACAGGACAGGGACAACGATGTGGTCCGTCGAGCCCGGCCACGTGACAGCCCATCCCCCTCGCCGCCCTCTCCGTCAGCTGGCAGGGCTCGCACAAACTATGGCGGCCTCGTTGGCTCGCTCCGCCCGGATGCTGGCCCTGCGGCGCGCCGAGGCCGGCGCGCTTGCCTTTTCGGCGCGCTCGGCCCCGCCTTCGCTTCCCGGTGTCATCGACGCGGCGGGACGGGATTTTTTGGCTGCCGGGGCTGGCGGACGCTGCTCGCCGAGCGGCGTGGCAGCTACCGTTTTCGGGGCGACTGGCTTTCTTGGCCGGTACGTCGTGAACGAGCTTGGACGAATCGGGAGCAGGGTCATTGTGCCCTATCGCTGCCAGGCGAGACTGTTGTGGGCGTACAACGTTAATACAGTTCCCTGCAGACTTGACGCGGGCGACGCTGACCATGTCTTGCCCGTCGTGCGTCGACGCCTACTCACCACCCCCCCGCCGCCTTATTCTGGCCGTCGTGAGTCGCAGGAACAGGCCATGACACATCTCAAGGTCACAGCGGATCTGGGCATGGTCCAGCCCGTTCCGTGGGACCTGCGGGATGAGGTCGGGACGCGGCGGGCTGTCGCCAGGTCTAACGTCGTCATCAACCTCGTTGGCGCCGAGAAGGAGACGTGGAACTGGCGCTACGAGGAAGTCCACGTGGACCATCCCGCGCGCTTGGCGCGTCTCTGTTCTGAGCCCGGCAGCGGGGTCGACCGGCTCGTCCATGTGTCAGCCATGGGCGCGTCGGCCGACGCCCCAAGCAAGCGCCTGCGCACCCTCGCTGCCGGCGAGGCTGCTGTGCGCGATGCCTTCCCCGACGCCACCATTATTCGCCTCGCACCCGTCGTGGGTCCCGAGGACCGGTTCTTCAATCGCATGGCCCGCCTCGTCACGGGGTCCCCGCGCGTGCCCCTGGTCGACGGCGGCGTCCAGCTCGTCCAGCCCGTTTGGGTCACTGATGTGGCCCGTGGCCTCCAGCGTGCATTGGAGCATCCGGAGTCGCGCGGCAAGACCTACGAGTTCGCGGGGCCGCGTGCCATGTCGATGGCGGACGTCCACGCCCTCGTGACGGAGATCACGCGAGAGCAGCCAAAGGCGCCCCTCGCCGTCCCCTCGGCCATCTTGGTTCCCATAGCGGGCGCCGTCGAGTCATTCATGCACAGCGCCAAGCTGCCCACCTACATGATGAACCCGTGGTTTACGGGGGACGGCGCCCTCGACGCCGCGCGGGACCAGACGCCGGGGGCATCCGGCGAGGAGGGGCTCCCTGGCCTCGTCGACCTGGGCATAGAGCCCAGGTCCGTAACTGAGGGGCGCCCGCCGGAGCACTTGCGCTTCTACCGGGCTGGCGGCTACCACAAGGGCGCCACCGTTCTTGACGCCCATGCGGAGGGGACTCGCTGATGATAGCGATGGGGAAAAGGTTCAGGTCGATTCTTTTTGTGATCGGGAAACAAAGGTGGTGTCGCGTCCTGTTATCCCACCCCTAGCCCCACCCCTTGCCGCCTCCTTGCCTCACCGCCTCGCGCCTTTCTTCCCCTTAGCCTTAGCCAGGTCGGCGACGATGGATCGCACCGGCTCAGGGGGCGTCGACAGCTCGTCCCCGTGCTTGGGGATGAAGCCCGTGTCGACATCGCCCGCCACAAAGTAAGGGTGGTTCAGGATGTTGCGGTGGTAGTCGATAGTGGTCGGCACGCCCACGATGGAAGTTTCCTCGAGCGCCCGCAGCGTGCGTGTGATGGCCTGGGCGCGGTCCTCGCCCCAGCAGATGAGTTTACCGAGCAGTGAGTCGTAGTTCGGGGGCACCACGTAGTCAGTGTAGAGGTGGCTGTCCATTCGGACATTGGGGCCACCGGGGGGCAGGTAGGCTGTGATACGGCCCGGGCCCGGCCGGAAGTTCGCAAAGGCGTCTTCCGCGTTAAGGCGGCACTCGATGGCGTGACCCCTGATCTTGATGTCGTCCTGGGAGTAGCGGAGGGGCTCGCCCATGGCGCAACGGATCTGCTCTTGGATGAGGTCGACGCCTGTGATCATTTCGGTCACAGGGTGCTCGACCTGGATGCGAGTGTTCATCTCCATAAAGTAGAAGCCCTGCTGCTCCCAGAGGAATTCGATGGTCCCCACCCCGATGTAGCCGATGGACTTCGCGGCCTGCACCGCCGCCTTGCCCATGGCCTCGCGGACCTCGGGGGTGAGGACAGGAGAGGGGGCCTCCTCCAGCAGCTTCTGGTTGCGGCGCTGAATGGAGCAGTCACGCTCGCCCAGGTGGATGGCGTTACCATACTTGTCGGCCAGCACCTGAAACTCGATGTGGCGGGGGTTTTCAACGTAGCGCTCGATGTAGACATCGCCGTTGCCGAAGGCGGCCTCAGCCTCCTGCTGGGCCTGCTTCATGAGGGGGAGGAAGTCGGCACGCTCGCGGACAAGCCTCATGCCGCGGCCGCCACCGCCAGCCGTCGCTTTGACCATAACAGGGAGGCCCGTCTCCTCGAGCACGGCCAGGGCCTCCTCGTCGGTGCGGACGAGCCCAGCGCTGCCGGGGACGGTGGGCACGCCCGCCTTCTTCATCGTGTCGCGGGCCGTCGACTTGTCGCCCATCGTGTTGATGTGCTCAGGGAGGGGGCCAATGAACTCCAATCCGTGCGCCATGACCATCTCGACAAAGGTGGCACGTTCGGACAGGAACCCGTAGCCCGGGTGGATGGCGTCGCAACCGCGAGACACGGCGGCAGCGATGATGTTGGGCATGACAAGGTAGGACTCAGTCGATGGGGCAGGGCCAAGGCAGACCGCCTCGTCGGCGGCACTGACGTGGAGGGAAGTGGCGTCGGCCTCTGAATAGACGGCAACTGACTTGATGCCCATCTCCTTACACGCGCGGATGACGCGAAGGGCAATCTCGCCACGGTTAGCCACGAGGATCTTCTTGATGGGGCGGCGTTTCGAGGCAACCTCGTCTGCATCGGGCACGCGGTTCGCCTGGAGAGGAGCGGGGGTGTGAGTGAAGAGTGGATTCGTTAGCGCAGGAGCGCACGGCAGTCTGAGCGGACGTCTAGGATGGAGAGCGCACCCATCACCTTCGGGGGGGGTTGAGCTGCTCGGGTAACAACTTGGCGTCGACGGGGGGCAGGAATAAGTGCCATATATGCTCGCCTCGGCGCGAGCGACGACTCCACGGGGTGCCTGGGAGGTAGCCTGGGAGACTGGAGCCCCGGGTTGGGGCGAGACAGCCGCCCGACGTCCGAGGTTGGCAGCGGCCTGAGCGAGGACGGCGGGGCGGCGGGCTGCGGCCTGCAGGAGGTCATGGATGGTCAGACGGGCGGGTGACGGTGGGCAGGCGAGACAAGAGGGCAGGTGGCAGCTGGGAGCGCGGGGCGAAGCGGCATGGGAGCGGGGCGGCAGGGCGAGGGGGCTGCAAGGCGACGGGGTGGCTGGGCGACGGGTGTTCCTCGTCCGCGACAGCATGAACGGTCGTCGGTTCGTCCAGTTCGGGGCAATTCGGAGCGCTCGACGATGCACCAAGAGCCAATCAAGTCGACGCGCCGCGGGCTAGTGTCGTGGATAGGGTGGTCTCGGGCTCGAGGAGGCGAGGAGGGCCCTCACAGCCGACGGTTCAGCTCCGCCCAGTCACACTCCCGGCGTCTGGCGATGACCTGGCGGTCTCTTGCAGCGTCACGGGGTCATCATTGTCGCGATATTGCTTCGAGCGAGGCAAGGAAGCCGGTCGAGCTCCAGAAAGAAGCCGAGCGGGACAACGACGGCCGGACAAGATAGACGACGTCCCTCCACGTCTGCCACATGGCAGGGGCGTCGACCAGTCTCGATGACGCTGCATTCGTCATTTTATCCCGTGAGGCGATGCCGAAGACCCAGCCCGCAACTCGACGACGCGATGGGGGGCTTGGCACTGGGCGACGGGGCGTCATCGGGCTCTAGCCGCTCGCCTGGCGACGGGCCGCGCAAGTGGCGCCCAGAGGGGCAGCACACAGAGCGGATGACACCATGAGGACTCCACTAGCGTAAGGGGACTTGGGGGGCGAGGACAACCTGACGCTGCTCGAAGGCCAGCTTAGGTCTCGGCCGCCTCGGCCAAAACTGGCGCCTCGCTTTGCAGTTTTTGCTCAGTATTTGCGAACTCAGAGCCTCGTTTCTGCCAAGCTCGAGGCTCGAGGTCGAGTATGGCACAGGCGGACAGGCCAAAGGAGAACGTCGTCGACGTGGACGTTCTTGGTCTTCTTTCCCAGGCCGTGGACCCCGATTCCGCGCGTGAATCCCGTTTTCCTGCCGAGGATCCGAATGGAGCCGCCTGGGTGAGTACCGAATGATCGAGAGACGGAGTCGCGGAGGAGTTAGGCAATGCTCCCAACTGTGCACTTCCGCAAACGCTCCTTCCTACCGCTCGCGCTGGCGGCGTCGTCACGCAGCGGCCCCTTCCAAGCGACCCATCATGTTGTCGATCTACAATCTGTGCTCAGAAAGTGCGCGAGGAATGCCCGAAAAGCTACCGCGAGCCTGGGCGCTCGGCCCTCGCTGGCCCTGCTCAAACCCCGGAACAACCCCCACCACTCCCGACGTTTCGCCCCTCCCGACCCACCCACAGGGCACTGCCCCCGAGTTTCTGCGAATGACATTGACCGAGACGACCGAGACTCGGCAGGGACGCCTGCTCCCGCCCCAAGCCCGCGTCGACCTGGTGTCGGCCGTGGCCGCTGAGGGGGCGGACCTCGCCAGGTCCGACCCTGGCCGCGCCCTCAACCGCTACGTGTCGGCGATCGCGCTGCTACTCCGCTTCGAGCGGCGTCCGGGTTTAACGGGTGGGGAGATTCCCCTGCGGAGCTCGGTGGCGGCACTGCCGCTGGCCACGCGCCCCGCTGCCAACGCCGCCCTCGCCGCCGCGTTCACGGGAGCGGGTCGATGCCTTCTCGACCTTTCGGACCCAGACGCCGCCGTCTATGCCGCCTCAACGGCTCTGCGCTTCGCGGGGGACGCCGTCGGCCGGTCTCGCGTGGACGCCGAACGTGCCCAGCGTGCACGGCCCCCTCCGAACAAGGTGAGCCGGGGGGGGAGGGGTGGCGCTTCTGCCATGTCCCCGGCGGGTCCACCCGCGACGGCGGCCGAGTCGGAGGCGCGCCTCCTCCGCGCGCGCGCCAACCTCGCCCGCGACACGATTCGGGGCCTCTTGCGCGCCCGCATCGACCTTGAGCGCATCGTCGAAGGGGAGCGGGCGCGGGGAGGGAGGGGCGGTGGCGGGGGTCACGCTCTGCCTCTGGCCGGGGTCGACGTGGGGGCACTCCTGGCTGAGGTCGAGAACGAGATCCGGTCGGTGCGCGGGGCTGGGGCGACGGGCGACGGCCAGGCCGCTGGGACGTCGACAGTCGAGTCCGATCGCGGTGCCCCCCTTGGCTCCACCACCGAGGGCTTCTCGCCGCCCGCGGCCCGTCCGTCGTGGCGCGAACAGCAGGCAGGGTCGCCCGGCGCCTCGATGCGCCTGCCAACGGCCGAGCTCGACGGAGATGTGCTGGCGGCGGCGCGGCAGCTCGGGCTCGACCTGGGCGACCCAATGGTCCTTGCAGAGCTCGATGTGCTCACAAAGGCAGAGCGAGGAGGGCGGGCCCGCAAGGCCCGGGTGGGGGGTAACGTGCGGCTAGCGGCCCCAAAGCGGCAGGCCCCGGGGCTGAGGAGCCTCTCGACGGCGGGTCGCGTCCTGGGAGCGACGCTCGCCCTCTACTTCGCGGTGCGGATGTGGGACCTCTGGGGCGGTGAGGTGACAGCGTCGGGGCTCCCAGGCCTGTCGGGTCTCGGCCGTCGGTAGTGGTGTGACGGAGGTACGGACCGAGCGCACGAGCCCAGGCAAGTCGGCAGCCGAGGCTGACAAATGGCACGCCCGCCAGACCCCTCCACCCAACGGCCCGCCCTCGTCCTCCAGTGGATGTCCTGTGACCAGAGAACGGGGGCCGCAACGGCACACTTTCCGCTCGTAAAACCGTCCGCTCGACCTCTCTCGCCTCGTAAACGTCTCAGGGTTGGTCGAGGTAGTGCATGCGAGGTGGGGGGAGGGTTTGTGGCACGAGCTTGGTCCTCTGGTCCTTCGCGCACTCAGATGCCCCCGTCGTCCGAGGCCGCGGCGTCCCAGTACGGGACGCCCCTGGACGCTTGTTTAGCAAGCGAGCGGACTCGGCCCGTTGAAGGCGTCTTTCGGATAGGCCGCGCCGCTGCTCCCCCCCCGCGATGGAACTCTCCCCCGCGAGGAGGAGGCGTTCGCGAGCGCCGCGACCGAGGAGGGCGCACGTCGCGTCACCTGGCGCCCTCGTCACCTTCCTGGTCGCCGCTGCTCTCCTCGCGCTGACGGGAGCACCCCATGACATCCACGCCTCCTTCGTGCGCGCGGTGCTTGACTCCACGGTGGACTCGTTGAGCAGCGACGTCCCTCCCTCCCTCATGCCCCTCTGCGCGAGGACCCCCCCGCGCCCCCTCGGCGCGCCCGACGTGCCGCACGTGCTGTCCGTGAGCCCTCGGGGCGCGCGACTCCCTCCATGCCTGCCCCCGCTCGGGGCCTCGGACGGGGACGCGTCTCTCGAACCGGGCGCGGCGTGGGTCGAGGTCTCGTTCGATGGGGCTACTCTAGACGGCGACGAACTCCGGGTGGACCTCGACCTCGTCCTGGGGGGCGAGTCGACGGCCACTGGCAGATTCGGCGCGAACCCTCCCGCGGCGCGGCCTCGCCCATTACAGCCACGCTCCGTGCGCCCCCAGCAGGACGCCGACTTTCGCCCCCCATACTCGTGTACCCACATTGAACTGCAGGATCCGATCTGGTGGTGGTGCGGGACGATTCGGGCGGGATGCTACGCGTATCAAGACGGGCGCCACCTGGCGTCCTGCCCCCTCCGCTGAGCGTCGCCATGGCCCGTTCTGTGGCTGGGTCCGCCATCTCCGTCCGCCTGGGCGACGCGCCTGGTCCCCGCGTCGTCGTCGTCGTCGCTCCGGCCTGCGCTGACGCTGCCGTCGCCGATGCCCCCCCCTGTGCAGTGGGGGAGCGCCCCTCGCGCCGCGTGTCTGTCGCCCACGAGGTCTCATTCTCTGAGTCAGGCCGGCGCACGGCCGCCGAAGCTGACACCGACGCGTCCGCTGCCGACGGCATCGCCCCGAATACGGTCGCGCTCGAGCCACCGATGACGGCGTCGCGAAGACATCTGTCGATTGTGGATACTTTCTCTTGGGAGACGACCCGGAAACCCGATCGCATGGTCAACGGCTCCTCCTCTCTACGTGTCGGGTCAGATGGTGGCTGCGACCCCGCCGTCACTGCCCCCCCCACCGCGGGCTGCTACGTTCCTCAACCGGTTCTTGACTTTGAAGTCAGCCTGACGTTCGACGCCGCCACCTACGACCATAATGCCAGTGATCCTACGAAGTGTAATGGGGGCAGTGGGTGCGGGGTCCTCTCTCAGTCTCCTTCCGCCGGACCCGACGGGGTAACCTGCAAGAACGCTGGCAACGGACCGGGCTATGTATCCGGCGGGGCTTGCGTGTGGACTGTGACCAGTGGTGGCGCTACCGCGAACTACACCAGCGGAAGCGAGCTCACGCAGGGGACCGTCATCGTGCTGAAGTGCACGGGCGTCCAGGTCGACCACAATGTCGCGAACTGGGACTACCCGAGCGCCAACTCGGATTATGTCGCCTCCGCCAATTTCGATGAGTTCATCTCTGTTCATCCGTATGTCCAGGTCAACATCCAATGGACGGACAGTGCTGGAGACAATTTCGATACCTTGTGCGTGCCCTTCGAGTACGCGACGCCGCTGACCGAGAGCCCATGTTTCCCGAAGTCCGGTTGCCTCGAGGCCGACGGAGTGACCCTGACCTGCAACGACGTGGTTTCCCCGGGGACTTGCGGGGACACCAACCTGGCCGAGGCCTTGACCGTCCTCTTCCAGCCGGCGCCAGACACAACTGTGGGCCTTGACTGGAGGGACGCTAAGTGGGAAGAAATCAGGTCAGGAACCGGCACGATAGACCCCAACACAGGGGAATACGACGACCTGACCCAGGTGTCTGACGTGCTTCCTGGGTCGACCCTGCTTGTCCTGGGCGACAACTTTGCCGTGTACCCCGGAGACAGCGTCAGCGCGCGGACCTTCAGTCCCGACGACCTTCAGCCCGGCTCCATAGCCATGCCGCCCGTCCGCGTCTTCTTCACGCGGGACTACAGTCCAACAATTGGCTACGCAGCATGGGCCACTCCGAATGCCGAAGAGGTTATTGCTGGCCTTGACAAGGTGCTTACTTACGAAAGTCCCCGGGTCATATACTACTCCGGGGCCTTCTGCTCTCGCGACTTCGCAGCCAGGCTGCGGGTCACGAGCGGCACCGGCTCAATCGAACGCGTGGTTGACCAGTGCTCGGCCCTGCTTGTTGAGGTACCGGACGCCACGGGCACAGGGCTGCGGATTCACTTCCTTACTGCTGCAGGCCTGAGCAGCTTCCCCTTCGTCGAGCTCGACTTCAGCGCCCCCACCATCACCTCGGTTGAACGGATCTCCCTCGCCCGGAACCCCGTCCTCGTCATTACCGGGAACGGTTTTGGAAACGCAGGTACGCCGTACGACCAAGATTGCGACGCCACTGCAGCACCGGGGAGTTGTGGCTCTAATGCGTTGATCACAGTGAGGGACACGACGCGCCAGCTGGAGTACTACTGCGCGCCGATTGGGTGTGACACCATACCGGGGTGGGACAGCGGCTGGACCAATGTCAATCCGCCAAATCCGCTGGTGACATGGAAGATCACCTACTGCTCGGCGGCGCCCGCGTTCGGCGGCTGCAAGGACATCGACTCGAATGTCTACTCTGGCATTGATTGTGTGCAGGGCGTGATCAGGTGCCAAGTGTACGGAGACAGCGCCACCTTCCCCCCGCCGTCCGGCGCTGGCAATGGCATCGATGACGGCACCGTTCTGTCCGGGTCCACGTTCGAAGTCAAGGTCTCCATTCAGGGCGTCGAGTCGGCGGCCTTCACAGTCGGCGGGGCTTGCCCGGTGGTCGACTACGTCTACGACTTTTCGCGCGGAATTCGGGAAGCCAACGGGGATTTCAGCCCGCCTCCCTCCGGAACAGAGGATTCGGTAGTCGATGATGACTTCCTTCTTAGCAACCTTTTAGCGTGCGAAGACGACGTATGCCCCTCCGGTCCCTCGGGCCAGTGGGTTCTTGTCGTCGGGAGGAATTTCGGGGAGCGGGACAGCAGCCCGCCCAAGGTGCGCTTCCTCGATGGGTTCGTCAAGGTGACGGACCCCGTCACGGGCAACGTCGCGTACGACTACACGACTCCAGGATCGGGAACCTCCGACCTTCGCGGATGGGACAGCCCAGTGGTCAAGTGGGCCTCACGCGGAGCGAACGATGTCCCTGGGTCCCAGACTGGGAACCCCGTCTCAGGCGACTTTTGCCACCCCTACTGGAAGGACGACTCTCTTCCTCCGGACAATAACGACTTCCCCAAGGTTCTGAAAGACACAACGTATTCTTTTAACGGAATGACGGTTCCCGTTCGGCCTGCGCACATCAGGACAGCATGCACCCGGAACGGGGGTTCCAATCCCTCGACCTACGGCGCGGTGTTGGCCAAGGTGCCCGCGGGCTACAACCTACCCAGCGTGGCGGAGCTGGCCTACGGTCGCCCTGTTGCCGTCGTCCTGGGGTCTTCCGGAGGAGAGATCGACTCGTTGTCGTGTCCCGACTTCTCCTATGTCATCAACGGCCCCGCGGAGTACGGGGTTACACATGCCAAGGCGGGGCTGTTCACTTATCCGAATCCGGTAGTGATGAGCACCACAGTGCCGGACACCAACGGGCAGGACGAGACAGCCATCAGCGGCCGGAACTTTGGGCCATCTTCGAGCACTGACCTTGCGGTATACATCACCAACGCCCGCGGCACCAAGCTTGCCTGTTCCAATCCAGTGGTGACGAAAGAAAACACCGAGATCCAGTGCACAGCTCCGCCCGGCGCGGGCAGGGCGCTCACTCTTGACGTCCTCCGCGGGACCGAGCCGACGCCGGCGCTCTCGTCGTTCTCATTCCCTGGTTTTGCTTACGCTGTACCCGAAGTGCCTGGAATTGACTCGATCAAGTGCTACCCGCCGATAGCCACGGGCGAGAGCCGCGCCGGGAAGCCAGACTTCGCGGCCGACCTCGAGGCCGATGGCCGTCGCTGCAAGGCCGACGACTGGGTTGTTGTCACGGGGCGCAACTTTGGAAACCAACCGACTGAAACCGTCATCACCATCTTCGACGGGAATACAGGTATCCCGGTGGTCTCCGGGATCGCGCTGACCCCCAACTGTCTGGTCGACACGGGCAGGTCGTGCTCGTCCAACCTAATCATATTCCGCATGCCCGTCCTCTCGGGTCAGCGCCGCGGGGTCGAGGTGGTGACCCTTGCCAAGACTGGCGCATTCGCCATCCACAGCCAGACCTCGGGTCGGTCGTCGAGCTCTTACCTTTCCTACTATGCCCCTCAGATCACCTTCGTGAACTCTCCCCCGACCCAGGGGGGACTGCTCCGAGTAGAGGGCACCTATCTTGGCCGGCAAAACTCATTTGTCCTCGTGCTCGTTGGCAGGTATCCGGCGTCGGCCGGCACCAATCCCCCAGAGAGCGCATGGGTTCGAACGTCGAGCTGCATCGCACGTGTCGTCGAGGTCGATGACCAAACGGGCGAGGGCACAGTGGCGGAGTGCGAATTTCCACCTGGCGTCGGTGGAGACCTCGACTTGCGGCTCTACACCCCGCACTTGGGGACAGGCTTGTCACCCCTCCAGTCGGCACAGGTTGTCATTCTTTCCGGGGGTTTCAGGGTCGCTCCCCCATTTTTGACTGCTGTTCTCGGAGCCGAGCAGATCCTGGATGAAGAAACCGCCGGCGGGCAGGCCTCTGATGACACGGCAGACCCTGACACCTATCCTGACGAGATCATCAGCGGGTATGCACGGCCAGGCGAGGTAGTGACACTTCGTGGATTCAGCTTCGGGTCGAATCCTGACGATATTACCGTCATGATTGGCGAGGGGCCTCTGCGGGTACAAGGGAGCACCAGCGACTTGTGTCCGGACGAGCTCTTCAACCTCGCCACGAGCAAATGCTACGACCCGGATCCGCCGGCCGCTGCACCTCCGTCTGACAGTCCGACGCCGGCACCGACAAACTCAACCGAGATCAAGACTGCGTCGCCAACTCCAACCTCCACGGTCGAGGCACGGCGTCTCGCCAGCACCGGCTCCGACCTTTTGGGATGGTGGGCGCGCGGCCTTGCAGACGACCCTAAGGAACTTCCTGCCGACCCCCTCGATCCCGAAGCTTTCCCTGACCGAGCGTGCACAAACATCCGCATGGTCGTCGAACACGAACAGATCACGTGCCAAACATCGGCTCTCTCTAGGGGGCGCTCGCTCGTCGTCACGATTGCTGTCGGCGGTCAGCGCATGGACCCGTCGCCCACGACACCCCGATTGAACTTTCGCCTCCGCGGCTGCAACAAGCCCGCGGCGTGCAACTACGATCCAGACGCGACCGAGGACGACAGCTCGTGCATCATCATCGGGTGCCCCGACTCTCGCGCCATCAACTATGCGGGTGAGGCAGCCTCGCGTGTCATCGACTCGTGCCCCTCGGGCTGCGTGTTTCCGGATGTCGAACTCCGGCTCAAGGTCAACGTCCCGTTCGCCATCCTTTCGCCGGACAACGATGTAGCGCTACTGCCCGAGCCAGATGCGCCGACCGAGCCGACAGCGGCGCCTACCAACTCGGCCGCGGTCGACCCCACCCCGACGCCCACTAACTCCACCGAGTCTGTCCCTGCTCCGTCGCCCACGGCGAACGAAAGTGCAACGTCAACCCGCCGGCGGTCAGCGGCTGAGCTTCGGACCGACACTATCCTAATGGAAAATGTCGAACGGATCCGGACTATGGTCGCTATCAATGCGCAGGTCCCCAAGTCCCGTGTCAAGTTCAATCGACTTGAGCAAGCCAACGATGGCCTAGGCATATTTGTCGTACGGGTTACCGACACCTCGGCGTACGAGCGCCGCGAGGGGGGCCCTCTCGAGGGGATGCGGTCAGCAGCCGAGGCCAACGCGACCTTTGCTGCTCGCATCTACCGAGGCAACCTCGTTGAGGACCCCGAACTACCCCTCCTCAGTGCCGTCACTCTCACCCGTGGCAACCCCGAGGTCCAGGAGTCGTACACGAGTCGGGGATTGCCCTACGCGCCCATCGCTGAGGACGATGCCACAGGTGCCGTCACCCTCGAAGTCCGCACAGCGCTAGGCGAGAACCGCATCTCGATTTGGAACTATGTCGCTCTGGGCGTCGGCGGGGTCGCGCTGGTGCTTGTCAGCATCTACATGCGCGCCATCCTCGTGTGCTGCGGAGTGGGGAGGCCGAGAAGGACGAAGCCAGGCCCGGGCGGCAAGAGGAAGGGGTCGGTCGCTCCATCTGAGGACGGTATCGACAGGGGGGCAGAGACCGTCGAAGCGGTCGTACGGGGCAATGTATATGAGCATGACGTTGCGTTAGACCTCGGGGGATGAGTGAGTTTTTTATTGTTTGTTGTCGAGCTAGTCCCCTCAACTCCGCGCCGATGCGCGTTCTAGCGCAACCCGTGCGCGCTCGAGAGGCCCCGTGGTCTCGACCTCCGGTCCCTCACTGCATTCGGCGGCCGCGGCGTCCACATCGCCCCAGCCCGCAGCCGCGCCCGCAACGGCCACGGCCTTCTTCGCGCACAGCGTGGCCCGCTCCCAGCAACGCGTGGCCGCCGCGCCATCTCCGGCGTCGCGCTCGAATGCCGCCAGACTCGACCACACGCCGCTGATGCGTGCCAGGGCGTCAGCGCCAGCATTGACATCGGCGACATCGCCGTCAGGGACGTCGTCAGCCTCGCCCAGCGCTGAAAGCGCCAGCCGAAGGACAGCAGCAGCCTCGTCGGGGCGGCCCCGCGCACCCCAAAGGTCCGCAACGACGACGAGGGGCGCAGGATCCCTCAGCCCGTGGCGCAGCGCCACCTTCAACATCGACCGCGCCGCGTCCTCCGCGTCGGTGGCACCCATTGCTGACGCCGCGCCGCCGCCGCTGCCCTCAGCTGCAGGAGCAAGGGCGAGGCGACACGCCGCCAGCCAGGCCCAGCCGGCCGGGGCGGCTGCGTCGCGCGCGACGGCCTCGCCCGCAGCAGCGTCTGCGGCAGGCCATTCGCCAAGTCGGGCGTGGGCTGATGCCAGGGCAGCCCAGGCCGCCGCAGCCGCAGCGCTCGCTGGCCCCGGCCCGTCACTGTCGTCAGCGGGCCCGCCAGCGACGCGGCCCACAACGGCCGCCGACACCGTGGCCCGGCGCAGAACACGCACGGCGGCTGCGGGTCCCGCCGCACTCTCAGCCGCCCGCGCCAGTAGAAGCCAGTCCCCTGCCCGGAGGGATCCCGGGGCACGGTTGGCCGCCGCTAGCAGCTGGGCCGCTGCGCGCTCGAGGCGACCTGCAGACGCATAGGCCCGGGCCTTGACGAGGGACGGCCGGGCGTCTGTCTCAGAGGAAGCGCCAAGGGCCGAAGCGGCACGGGCCGCTGCAAGAGCCTCGGCAGCGGCCGGGGGCGCGCCAAGCGTCGTCGGGGCGGCAAGGCGCCCGCGGGCCAGGGCAGCCTGGCCGGCGATGAGTGCCGCAGCAAGGCGCGAGGCAGGGAGGCGACGGGCAGCCGCGGCGTGCAAGGAGCCGAGGGCGGGTGGGCCACCAGGCGCACCGTCATCCACAGCGCCACCCGCGGGGCCAAGTGGAGCCACGCCGGCATCGCCTGCCGCGTCGGCCGAGAGACCGAACGCGGAGTTACCCACGTCGGGAGTGTCGGGAGCGTCGGGAGCGTCAACCGAGGCAACCGGGGCGGCCGCGTCAGCTCCGTCCGCGTCGACAACAGCGTCGACAAGACAGGCACCGCCTCCGGCCAAGTCTTCGTCCTCTCTGGCACCGGCACCAGCTCCGTCGTTGTCAACGGCCGCGCCATCGTCGCCCGAGACCTCAAGGTCATTCGCCCGATCCCCTCCTGTGTCACCCGCCGTGCGGGGGGCCCACGCACCAAGGTCAGCAGCAAACGCCTCGAGGCCACCTGCCCCGAGGGCATGGGCTGCAACGTGACCGCCGCCCGACGCGAGCGCCTCCTCGGCCGCCGCAACAAATGGATCAAACGCGGCGGGTGCGTCGCCGGCACCCTTGTTGGTGAAAACGGGCGACAAGGCGGTCCCCCCGGCGCGCGCAGCGAGGCGGCGGGCGCAAAGGGCGGCACCGACAGCCTCGGCGGCTGCGATAGCGCGCTCAGCGGCGCGGTGCCCAGGGACATCCGGAGCTGAGGCTGCGGCAGAGCGGCATCCGGCCAGCAGAGCCCACGCCCGGGAGCGTGCCCTGAGATCATCGGGCTTGCCCGATCCAGCATCGATGGCATCTGTGCCAGCAGCCCCAGTGGCCCCGGCGCCGTCATTATCATCGCCGCCGTCGATCGTCCTCGTTGCGCCCCCTGCGCGATCTGCCTCGGCCACTCCCTCCCGAGCCGCAGCCGCCGCGCGGCCTAGGGCGAGGGGGTCCCGCTCCAAGTAAGCTACAGCAACGAGCTGCCCGGCGAGGGCCCGCAGTGCCCCGCCGGGGGATCCTCCATCGTCCGCTCCCCCCTCGGGCCATCCAAGCGCCTCCTCAAGCGCCGCGCATGCCTCGCGGGGCAGGGCGGCCCGCCCAAGGTGGCGTCCGAGATCGACCCAGCCCGCGGCCCCCGCCCGCCCGCCCGCCGCCCGGCCCTCCCAGATGCCCCGCGCCCGTTCGTCAGGGTCGTCCGCATCCTCGCACGACAAGGCCAGAGCGGCAGTTCGGGCCGTCTCGGCGTCGGCATCAGAGAGGTCATCTACGGTCGGCGTCCGTCCGGCGGCCCCGGCCGACTGATCTCCGGCGGGCGCCGGTCGCCACAGGTCGCCCAGCGCCCCATGAACCTCGGCGCTCAATGACGCGAAGAGCACCCGGTGGGCCTCGCCAAGAGTCTCTGGAGCGGTTCCGGCAAATGGACCAAGTGCGTCAGCTGCGGCGCCCGGCGGCGCGAACCGCTCGCGCACCACGGCCTCGGCACGGATCTTGAGGGCCTCGCGGGCCGCCAAAAAGGCACCGCTGCGGTTGAGGTCGAATCGAAGCGAGCGCTGCCTTGCCTCCCATGCCTCACCAATGGCCTCAGCTCCGACGCCAGCAGTATCACCAGGCGCATGGGCCGCCGCCAACGCCCGATACCGCCGAGCCACGTCAGCCGCGACCCTGCGGCACTCCGCACGAAAGAGTTCGAGCGCTCCACCCCCCTCGCGCGCGACCCGCCTCTTCTGTTCGGCCTCGGCCCGGTTGGCGGCCAGGCGGGGGACGGCGACGTCGAGATCGGACGCTCCGCTCACGGCTGCACCCTCATTCAAAGGGTTACTCCAGGGCGGGACAAGGGCGCTTGACAGCGATAGACGAAGGCGAAGGGTGACGCCCGCATCGACCAGAGGACACGCGCGCAGCGGCGTCTCGTCTCCAATACTGACGACATCCTTGCCCTCGGCGGGGGGCGGGATGGGGCCGAGGGCAGGGGGCAAGAGGCCAAACTTACCGGCAGGAGAGCGAGCCTGCATAGGGTCGGACGAGTCGACCGAGAGCAAAACACCGAGGGCGCCCGCCACGCCTGGCCCCGACATGGCCGCCCCCAGCGGCACCTCGACCACGCACGTCGCCCTGCCCGGCTCGGCCAGCGCCCCGATATCGACTGCGCCTGCCGCACGCCACCGGTCGGCAGCAGAATCGGCTACAGGCTGCGGCGCTCCAGCCTCAGCCGCCCGACGTGCTGCATCCGTCTGGTGCCGAGCGTCCGACGCCCACAGATCGCCGGTGGTGGCGTCTGGCATCGATCCGCAGATGCGAGTCGCCTCGACTGCAGCCAGCGACCCGTCTCCGAGATTGGCAGCAAGATAAGACGCTTCAGCTGCCGTCAGCAGGCACCGCTGCTGCCCGAGGGGGACAAACGGGGCAAACGCGAAACCTCCCTGCGGAAACGCCAGCGACGCAGTGCCCTCCCCCGCTGACAGCACTGGAGACCACTGGTACCGGTCGGCGGCACGGGCGATGGCGTCTTCAGCCGCCGCCGCCGCCTCCGCGCCCTTGGCCCCTCCGCCCCCTCCTTTGCCCAACTTGGAGTCGGACTTGCCTGGTGTCCCCCTGCCTGAGCCCGGCCTGCCCCCTTTTCCGCCCGCTGACGACGGTCTGCGGCCTGAACCCGGGGCTCCTCCCTCCCCAAGCTCGGCGGCTCTGAGGGCGGCGACGGGACCAGCCCGGCCCGGCGGGATGCCAGGGCGCGGGTCCCCCTCGGTCAGAGGTGCTGACTCAAGCAGGACGGTGACGTGCCTCCCACCCGGGCCCGTGGGGAGGCGCAGGGCGGCGCGCAGGCGAACTCCGCCGCCCGCGGGGGCGCCGGGCACGGTGGCGGCGGCGGCAGCGGCGGCAACGCCCGCGGGAGAAGCCGCAAGGGCGGCGGCAGCCTCAGCCGCAGCACGTGGCACAGGGCCGGCACCTAGGCACGTGGCTGTCAGAACTAGGGTGCCGGCTCCCTCCTCGGGGGTGACAAGCCACGCGGGCACGAGACCCTCGGGCGTGTCGTCGTCGGCGATCTCGGCGCCGCTCGAGGCTCCAGTAGCTCCATTGTAAACAGGGGCAGCGTCGGCGGCGGCATCGGGCTCAGCCGGCGCCGGGGCCACGGCAAAGACCCCCAAGCGCACGCCCGACAGCACAACTCCCTTGCCCGCCCACGGCAGCTTACCCTCGGGACGCACGTCCGAGGGCCATGGTGCCGCCACCGAACCGTCTGCGAGAGCAGGAGCATCATCGTCGGCAACAGCGGCAGCAGCCTCGCTCGCCCACCTGCCCCGCCACTCGCGGTCCCGGCCAAGGCACAGTGGCAGAGCGTCAACCAGGACCCCCGGTGCTGACATCCCTCCGACCCCCAGGTCCTTGCCCTTGCCCCCGGGGGCTACGGGGACCACCGACAGGCGCACGGGGGCGTTGGCCAGGGCGCGAAGCACGGAGGGGGAGGCGCGGGTGCGAAAGCGGAGCTCAGCCGCCAGGGGGTAGACGGGGGCGCCGGGGGTGCCGTCGAAGCCCGCAGGGCCGGGGACGGGAGTGACCTGGGCCGACTGCGGTGGCGGAGGATAGAGGAGGGAGGGAGGGGGGGGGGTCGTCGGTAGGATTTCGTCGGGGGAGGGCAGCGGCGGGCGGAGGGCGCACTGGCGGCAGGCTGAAAGTTCAGCGGCTCATCAAGTTTTCCTTGCTCGCCCGCTGAGCCGGCTGTCCTGGCCATTCGACCTCGAGGCACACGGGAGGATGGTCCTTCACGATGTCGTTCTCCTGCGGGCGCGTGTAAAGGGCAGTGGAGGTCGCGCGAGGAAGGAAAGCAGGGAAGTTTGAGCGCGCCGGCCGCGACCCCCGCTGCGCGCATCCGGCGGCAGCGCGGCGATTCCGCGGACTCTGGGGCGAGGCGTAGCGGCCCTCGGGCCGCAATCCCGATCAAATATCGCGAATACGACGAGTCTTGACAGCAGCTGAAAGGCGCGGGCCGGGGAGGGCGGCAGGCCTCCGGCTGGGTCCGCGCGCTTGCGGAGCGTCTACTAGACGGCCGGATAGACGAGATGGCGCGGCGTCATTAGCCATTCTTTATCTCTTCCTTGCCACGACAGCGGAGCATTGGGCCACGGAGACGACGACCTCGAGCGCGGGGAATGCTGCGTCGGCGTCATCGGCCGACTCGACCACAGCCGGGTCGCTAGACGCTTTGCCCTTCTTGGGGGGCATGGCGGCAGGGCGGGAGCGAGCTTGTCCTGGTCCCGTTGGGTTCGCAGGGGTTCGCTCCCCGCAATCGTCCTTTTCTCCTCACGACTCCCCTTGCCCCCGCCCGCCCCCCCGCCGCAAAACGCGCGCGACGGCCCCGCCGCCCCGTTGCCGTCTCGCATGCCCCCTCCGGACCACCAACAGGATACATGCGTACGCGACGACCAGAGAGCCGAGCCCGACGACGAGGACCATGAGGGCGAGGAAAATCTGCGTCAAGATGGGACGAGAGGGGAAAGGAAGGAGGGGTCAAGGGGCGCACCGACGGCGGCAGGCGCGTGGGCGCGGGCGGACGGCGCCGGGGCGCGTCCTCGCCTGGGTATCTTCGAAGGAAGGCGGCACGTACGGGGAAAAGAGAAGGGGCTGGTAGAGGCGCGTCCACTCTTGGAGTGAGAACGGGGCCGCGCTCAGCCAGAGGGGCAGACGCGCAGGGTCGGGCGGGGCCTGCTGGCACAGCAAGGTCGGGGCGAGCGAGACGCCGAGGGCGTCGGCGACCTCCTGCAGCGCCGTAGGCTCGGCGCCCCAGACGGCGAGGTCGAGACGGCGCCCACTAGGGGCCGAGGCAGAAGGCAACGACGCCAGCTGCACCGCGCGGGGAGGGGAGCCCGGGGCACAGCCGAGGTTGCCGTGGTCGCCCGGGCGGTAGGTCCGCACCAGGAGCAAAACGAGGGACCCGGATTCGGGCCACGGGCGGCAGTCGGCTTCGGCGCCGAATCCAGCAACGACAAGGGCGTCCTCAAGGCCAACGTCAGGTCGACCAGCGCCTGAGCACGTCGCGACAACAGCCCTGTCGAGCTCCAGTGCTGACGAGGATCGCGCCCCGACCCATTGTGCGACGACGGCGACAACCTCGCTGCCCAGGGCCGTCGGACGCGTCGCAGAGGGGTCGACCGACACGGCCACGAGGGCGCCCGTCGCAGCATCGCACGCCGTCGTCGCCCGTCCAAGCACGCGTCCCACCACGACGTACTCGGCGTCTGACGCAGCGACGACGTCGCCGAGGTTGTCGGGAAGTTCTTCGACCGTCAGGGCGCACGCGCTATCAGCGGAGCACTTCGCGGAAAGGGCGAAAAGGATGAGACAGAGGAGACAGAGGGACAGGCAGGAGCGCGAGAGTCGTGGTCCCAAGGCGGGGCGAGGGTGGGTGTCGGTGGCGATGCAGGGTGAGGGGGGGCGGCGTCGGCGGTCGAACCTCATCTATCTTACTGGGGATGTCGGTTGTAGCGCGCACGATTCTGGGACCACAAAGACGTCTAGGGCTTTTACCAGCGTCAGTCACAGCATTGCTCGTCTCGGCCGCCCGCCTCTGAGCACGACAACTTCGCCCCGACAACGCCCTCGTCCACTCTCCACACGCCCCATGGTGTTTTCTATTCCCCGGCCGGTGGTCCTCCCTCGCTCGGGAGGCGTCACGCCTGCCGGCGCGGCCCGGGCTTTGGCTCGTGGACCTGCCCCTCTTCGCGGTGAGCAACATACGGCGCCTGCGGTCGGCCTCTCGCCCGAGGCGGCGAACCAACGGGCGCGATGTAGGCTGTTGGATCGGAGAATCAGGCTCCGAGGCCCATGCGAACCCCAGCGGAGCTTGGCGTAACCCGCCACGGCCAGGACGCCTGCTCGGCCCCCGATTTCCTCGAAATGGGGATTCCGAAACTCTTGCCGTACCGGTTCTCGGGGGATCCTGGATCGTCAGATTCGCGCCGATTTGCGGAGGTGTCCCGAGACCTCGACACCGTCGACTTGCGACCAATCCAACCCAGGAGTCCCTCCACGCCGACCCTGACCCCGCCCTGACCCCGTCTACCCGCAGCTGCGACGAGCGCCGAGGAGCTCCTCCTCGCGGCCTCCTCCAAGCGCAAGCAGGCTGACTTCGATCCCCGTGCCTTTCGTCGTTCCTTGAACAAGACGGGTCGCTACACACGCCAGCCCAGCAACGACGAGACGAGCCAGGCCGCTATGGACCGTGACGGTGTCGGTTACTCCCTCCGCGGCCTCGTCGCCCAGATGCGTTCGTCCGGCAACCGGTGGGTCCAGCCCGGCCCCGCCGGCGATACCGACCCCAACGTCACTACCGTGCGCCTCGCCGAGTCGTATGGCTTTTGCTGGGGAGTCGAACGCGCAGTGCGCATGGCGTACGAGGCCCGCCTGGCCTACCCCGGCCGCAAGATCTGGATCACCAACGAGATCATCCACAACCCCACGGTCAACAACCGCCTCATCGATATGGGGGTCGGTTTCATCGACGACGTGGCCGGCAAGGGCAAAGACTTCACCGTCGTAGGTGAGGGCGATGTCGTTGTCCTTCCCGCCTTTGGCGCGAGCGTCGAAGAGATGCTTCTTCTGACCGACAAGCAGGTCCAAATCGTCGACACGACGTGCCCCTGGGTCGCCAAGGTGTGGAACGCCGTCGACAATCAGACGCGCAAGGACCATACGTCCATCATCCACGGCAAGTGGGCCCATGAGGAGACCGTCGCCACTACGAGCTTCGCCAGCAAGTACGTCGTGGTCAAGGACCTAGCTGAGGCCCAGTACGTCTGCGACTTCATCCTGAACGGGGGAGATGCCGAGGCCTTCCGGGCCAAGTTCGTCAACGCCTTATCTGAGGGCTTCGACCCCGAGGCCGACCTGGTGCGCATTGGCCTCGCCAACCAGACAACAATGCTTAAGGGTGAGACCCAGGCCATCGGCAAGCTGCTCGAGCGCACCATGATGGAGCGCTACGGGCCTGCTGACCTCAAAGACCACTACATGGTCGTCGACACCATCTGTGACGCGACGCAGGAGCGCCAGGACGCCGTGTACGACATGATGGCCGACCTCGAGGGGACAGATGAGTCCAAAAAAGTCGATCTGGTGCTCGTTGTGGGTGGCTTCAACAGCAGCAACACGTCGCACCTGCAGGAGATTCCCGAGGTTAGGAACGTGCCCAGCTTCTGGATCGATACGGCCGACCGGATCGACGTGGCGGGAGGCAAGATCGAGCACCGGATGTTCAAGGGCGACATGGTGACGACTGAAAACTGGCTGCCGGCGGGGCCTCTCCGCATCGGCGTCACGTCGGGAGCGTCCACGCCCGATCGGGCCATCGAAGATGCGCTCGACGCCGTCTTTCGGACACGGGACCCGTCCTTCACGGGCATTAAGCTCGCAGAGGAAGACCTCGCGGGGGGGGAAGAGTACCATGAACTGGACGCGAGCGAGGTGTGAGGGGGGGGGGAAGGGAGGCGTTTACCTAAACGGGATCGCTCAGCGGCGGTCTCCCATCGCTCAGCGGCTCCCATCGCTCAGCGGCGGTCTTCGCGGCTTGGGCGGCTTCTTCTTTCGGTTGGCCAGCGGGTTTGGCCCTTTGGCCTTCCGGCGCCGGGGCTGTGTAGCCCCCCCTCCCCCCCCCCCC
>Ga0181576_10000177_pt1 | contig 43391 bp, 41 predicted proteins | sample 101ome_22_FD_132464 | JGI IMG/M metagenome (GOLD analysis project Ga0181576, IMG submission 132464) | Coastal salt marsh microbial communities from the Groves Creek Marsh, Skidaway Island, Georgia - 101412BT metaG (megahit assembly) | ecosystem: Environmental > Aquatic > Marine > Intertidal... | reverse complement strand
TGAATTATTTTTTCAGATCAAGCCAGCGACTGTCTGAGCGCAGCGAGTTTCGCTGGCGCTGAAAAAATAACCGAAAAACCGCGAAACAGACGACGACTAAGCTTCGATTCAGTGAATTCCGGCAAATCAACCTGAACAGACCATATCGATTTAGACACAATAGTTACAGGCTTGATTGATTACACGGACCTTAAGTTTTCAGTTAAAATACATCACATTTAATTTTCAGAGAGCAATACGTGTCGAAAATTCGCAGTACAACAATCCTGTCCGTGCGCCGTAATGGCAAAGTCGTAGTCGGAGGAGATGGCCAGGTATCCATGGGCAACACCGTCATGAAGGGCAATGCCCGCAAAGTCAGACGCCTATACCGGGATGGCGTTATCGCCGGTTTTGCAGGCGCAACAGCCGATGCCTTTACCCTGTTCGAACGCTTCGAAGCTAAACTGGAAAAACATTCCGGTCACCTTACCCGCTCAGCAGTAGAACTTGCCAAAGACTGGCGGACTGATCGCATGCTGCGACGCCTCGAGGCTTTACTGGTCGTTGCTGACCATACCGCTTCACTGATAATTTCCGGAACCGGTGATGTCATCGAACCGGAAAATGGCCTGATGGCGATCGGATCCGGTGGCCCATATGCGCAAGCTGCAGCCACGGCATTACTCGAAAATACCGATCTATCCGCCCGTGAAATTGTCGAAAAAGGGCTTAATATCGCCGGCAATATCTGCGTCTATACCAACCAGAATCTGGTCATCGAAGAACTCGATTCTGACAGCTGATTAACTATTCAAACATCGCTATGTCAAACATAACTCCTCAGGAAATCGTTCAGGAACTGGACAAACATATTATCGGCCAAACCGATGCCAAACGCGCTGTGGCTATTGCATTGCGTAATCGCTGGCGTCGGATGCAGGTTGACCCTGATCTTCGCAATGAGATAACGCCAAAAAACATTCTGATGATTGGACCGACAGGTGTCGGAAAAACAGAAATTGCGCGTCGTCTGGCCAAATTGGCTAACGCTCCATTCATCAAGGTAGAAGCTACCAAATTCACCGAAGTCGGATATGTCGGACGCGAAGTTGATTCTATCATCCGGGACCTGACCGATTCTGCCGTTAAAATGATGCGTGAGCAGGAAATGAACAAAGTCCGGGATGCGGCACGCTCTGCGGCTCTTGAGCGTGTATTGGATGTGCTGTTGCCAAAACCGACAGTCAGCAGTTGGGATGATGATGCTCAGGCTAGTTCATCCGCCTCTTCCAGCACCCGTGAAAAATTCAGAACCCGTTTGATCAACGGTGAAATGGATGACAAGGAAATCGAACTTGATATTGCGGCACCCCAGATAGGTGTGGAAATCATGGCACCTCCCGGCATGGAAGAAATGACCAATCAGCTGCAGGGGCTTTTTCAGAATATAGGCGGCGGCAAGAAAACCAAAAAGAAAATGCGTATCAAAGATGCCCTCTCGGCGCTGGAAGATGAAGAAGCTGCCAAAAGGGTTAATGAAGACGAATTAAAAATGAATGCCCTTAACAATGTCGAACAAAATGGCATTGTTTTTCTCGATGAGCTGGATAAAGTCGCCAGTCGCTCCGAGACATCCGGTGCTGATGTATCACGTGAAGGTGTCCAGCGAGACCTGTTGCCATTAGTAGAAGGCTGCACTATTTCCACTAAACATGGCATGGTTAAAACCGACCATATTCTGTTTATTGCGTCCGGTGCATTTCACCTTGCCAAGCCATCAGATCTGATCCCGGAATTACAGGGACGTCTGCCTATCAGAGTTGAATTATCAGCTTTGAGTGTTGATGATTTTACCCGTATTCTTACCGAACCGGATGCCTCATTAACAGAGCAATATCAAGCCCTTATGTTAACTGAGGGGTTGAAACTGGAATTCACCGAAGACGGTATCAAACAGATAGCCGAGTATTCCTGGCAGATCAACGAACGCACGGAAAATATCGGTGCCCGCCGCTTGCATACTGTGATGGAACGACTGTTGGAAAACCTGTCTTTTGAAGCGAGTACCCGCCAAGGAGATAGCGTTAAAATCGATGCCGAATATGTCAGTTCACAACTTTCAGAACTGGCGGTTAATGAAGATTTATCACGATACATTTTATAGAGGTGTACCCATGTCACATCCGTTTCCAACCGAGCTGAACCTGCACAGAGAATCGAAAGTCCTCGAAGTCACTTTCGATGACGGTTCCAACTTTAAAATGCCTTGCGAATATCTGCGGGTTAACTCCCCCTCAGCAGAAGTTCAGGGACATACCGAAGACCAGGCGGTTCTCCAGGTTGGCAAAGAAAACGTTAATATTGACCGCATCGAACCTGTAGGAAACTATGCCGTTGTTCTACACTTTGATGATGAGCACAATACCGGTATCTACTCCTGGGAAACACTCTATCGACTAGGTTCCAATTACGACACGATCTGGGCCGACTACCTGCGTAAGCTGGAAGCTGCCGGCCATACACGTAAACAGCCCAGCTAAGCCAACCAAGAGAATCATCATGGCAGAAGATAAAACGACACATTTTGGTTATGAGACTGTCAATATCGAAGACAAGGCTCAACGGGTGCGTGCAGTTTTTGATTCTGTCGCCGGTAATTATGACCTGATGAATGACCTGATGTCGATGGGTGTTCATCGACTCTGGAAGCGAATGGCGGTTGAACTTGCCGGTGTCCGTAATGGCTGCAAGGTTCTTGATCTGGCCTCAGGCACCGGTGATCTTGCTGCACGTTTTTCCGGTCTCGTCGGACCTGAGGGTCTGGTTATCATGTCAGACATTAATGCGGCAATGCTCACAGAAGGCCGCAATCGCATGGTTGACGACGGTCATGTCGGCAATGTCGATTACGCGCAGATCAATGCACAATTTCTGCCGTTTGCCGATAATACCTTTGACGTCATTACCATTGGTTTTGGTTTACGTAACGTTACCGACAAACAAATGGCACTTGACGCCATGTACAAGGCACTCAAGCCCGGTGGTCGCTTAATGGTGCTGGAATTTTCTCATCCAACCACCAAACCCCTGCAGAAACTCTACGATATTTATTCCTTCAAGCTTTTGCCGTTTATGGGCAAAGTCGTCGCCAAAGACGAAGACAGTTACCGCTATCTTGCAGAATCCATTCGCATGCACCCTGATCAGGAAACACTTCGCGATATGATGTCTCAGGCTGGTTTTGAGGATTGTGATTATCACAATATGACAGGCGGGATTGTCGCCGTTCATCGCGGATACAAATACTGAGCCGCTCATGAGTCTGATCGACGCCGGTCTGCTGTCTCTGGAAACCAGCATTAACTATGCGCTGAGCCTCGACTCTGAGATCAGTTCAGAGCTCGGCCAGTTACATGGGCGTGTCATTGGCTTTGATCTTCAGGGCACGGGTATCAGGCTTTACATGGTTCCGGACCAAGCAGGCCGGATTCAGTTGCTGAGTCATTCAGAAACGCAGGCCGATTGCCTGATTTCAGGATCTCCAGTCAGTCTTATGCGCAGTCACTTTGATGAAAACAACAAACTGGTGTTTTCCGGAGATATCAAAATCACCGGTAATGCCGGCCTGGCGCAAAAATTTGTTGGCGTACTTAAACGCCTTGATATCGACCTCGAAGAACAACTGTCAAGCATTACCGGTGATGTCATTGCTCATCAGATCGGCGAAAACTTTCGTCGCGGTTTTAAGTGGCTATCGCGTAATAATCAGTCAGCTTTGCTGAATATTCAGGAGTACCTGCAGGAAGAAGCTCGACTTTTACCCACATTGTTCGAACTGGAAAATCACTATCTGCAGGTCGATCAAATTCGTGATGACGTCGAACGTCTTGAGGCTCGTATTAATTTACTCAAAAAAACCATGGAGTCCGGTGAGTGATACCCGTTAAAGACGCGTTTCGCGTCATTCATATCAGCTGGGTCCTACTCAAACATGGCCTTGACGAAGTTATTCTCGCCGCCCATCTTTTTCGCGGCTTGCGTTTTTTCCGCTTTGTTTCACCCTTTTTCTGGCTATCTGCGGGACAGCGTCCTCCCTATGGGGCGAGAATTCGTATGGCTTTGGAAGATCTCGGACCGATTTTCGTCAAATTCGGCCAGATGGTCTCCACCCGTCGTGATCTCTTACCTGATGATATTGCTGATGAACTGGTAAAACTTCAGGATCAGGTACCACCTTTTTCCGGTGAAACTGCAATCAAACAGATCGAAAAAGCATTTGGCAAACCACTGCCTGAATTATTCAGCGAATTTGATGCAACCCCTCTGGCATCAGCTTCTATTGCTCAGGTTCATGCCGCAAAACTTCATGATGGAACCGACGTTGTTGTTAAAGTTTTGCGTCCGGGTATTGATAAAATCATCCATCGCGATGTCAGTTTACTCGGTACTATTGCTTCACTGGCGCAACGCTATTCAACCGAAGCCCGACGTCTGCGCCCGATTGAGGTTGCCGACGAATTCCGTAAAACCATTTTCGACGAACTCGACCTGACTCGCGAGGCTGCTAATGCATCTCAATTGAAGCGCAATTTCGGCGATTCTGAAATGCTTTATGTACCGGATGTCTACTGGGACCTGTGTCGTCAGAATGTCATGGTCATTGAGCGTATCTACGGTACCAATGTCGGTTTCGTCAATCAGCTCAAAGAACAGGGCATCAGTATGCAGATGCTGGGTGAACGAGGTGTGGAAATCTTCTTCACGCAGGTCTTTCGCGATAACTTTTTCCATGCGGATATGCATCCGGGTAATATTTTCGTCAGTCCAGAAGGCAAATATATTGCAGTTGATTTTGGCATCATGGGCACTCTGACCACCGAAGATCAGCGCTATCTGGCTGAAAATTTACTGGCCTTTTTCAATCGTGATTATCATCGTGTCGCTGAACTGCATGTCGAGTCCGGCTGGGTTCCTAAAACTACCCGTATTGAAGAGTTTGAATCTGCAATTCGAACTGTCTCCGAGCCTATTTTTGAAAAGCCACTGGCAGAAATCTCTTTCGGGCATTTCCTGTTAAGACTGTTTCAGGTTGCGCGCCGTTTCAATATGGAAGTACAGCCACAGTTAGTACTGTTGCAGAAAACGCTACTGAATATTGAGGGTCTTGGCAGACAGCTTTATCCGGAGCTGGATCTCTGGACAACCGCCAAACCTTTTATGGAGAAATGGATTAAAGATCAGGTTGGCCCAAAAGCCTTTGCTAAACGCATGAAAAATAACCTGCCGATCCTTTCCGAACAACTGCCCGAAATTCCTTTACTTGCCTATCGAGTTTTAAAAGATGCCAGCGAGGGCAACCTTAAGATCCGCTGGCAATCGGATGATCTGGACAATATCGGTAAACAACTACAACGCCAACACAGCCGCAACCTGAAAGCTGTCTCAGGAGGCAGCCTGCTGATAACCAGTAGTATTATCTACAGTGCCGCCGCCGCAACCAGTCTGAATACCGTACTGGTTGCTGTTAGTGGCGGTCTCGGTTCGATGCTACTGCTTTTGGCTCTTTTCGGCAGTCGTCACTGATTAGCGCCAGCGTCTTCTTTTAATAATCTGAGCACCTTAACAGAAGCTATTTTATCGCGTGGTACGTAGACCTGAAACTTACCGCCATGCAAACGCTGTTCAAGCAAAAGATCTTTTTGGTTGACTGACAGCAGCGCGCCATCACGATCCAGCCCATCTTTTAACTGAATCTTCACCTGAGCACCAATATACTGAGGTAAGCGGCTTATAGGTGTTATCTGATAAGTATAACTGACCAGATTTTTTTCAGAAGCCTGTTCTGATACTGTCACTTCTTTTTCGACGGTTTTATTACCGAACATAGCATTGATTTCGTCACCAAAGGTAAAATCGAGTTCCTTTACAAGCTGGTCATTCACCTTTAGCTGCAGTCCTAACATATCAATCAAATCCTCAGGACGATAGTCCTGCACATTAACCGGATTCAGCTCAGGTGATGGCACCATAGCCAGTTCGATTTTACCGGGCTGTTGCATAAAGTCGCTAATAGCCTGACGAATGGCTTTACCGGGAATGAAACCTAGGGCCTGCAGATACTGCTCATCAGTGGCACCGGCATAGGATTCAATGAAAGCAGCCTCGTCCATGGCTAACTGAGCAGCACAGTATTTTTTCATATTCTGCATATAGTCTGTATTGACCTTATAAACAAATCTGACTTCGTCTGCCTGCGGCGCCATCGCAATGGCAACAGGATTATCAGCCCCACTCAAAGTCGCACTGATCGACATTTCTGCCATGTTATAAACAGACAAATCGACTTCCATGCGGGTTTTATTGGAAAGTTTAGGTCTACTAACTGAGATAAACATGTCAGCGGCAATTTCCTGCAATCCGATTGCGCGTAAATCCATTGCTGTCAACGTTCCGCCTAATGCACAACTGCTCATCGAAGCTTGCTGATTAGCGGCAGCGGCATTCATGCTTTGCATGATCTGACCGTCCAGACTGATATCAATACCCGCAACACTGACGATCAACTTTTCAGGCGTCTGCTGATTCAGTTTTGCCGCATCGGAGAAAAGAAACATCGGACCATCACCCTGAATAGCCGCCTCTCTGATATTAATGGAATCCTGCAGGGTCACCGGTGTGATGGAAATATTTTCTACTGCAACCCGGCCTTTTAACAGATCCGAACTGATTCCATCGTAGCGAATTTCAGCAAAAAGTTGAGCCTGCTGTACCATCTGATCGACGGCAGATTGGGTTTTATAATAAATAAGACCTTTAGCACCACCGTATATCAGAGCCGCCAGTAAAATAATAATGAGTGGGACTTTCAAATTTTTCATAAAGCTTTCCTTAGGGTCGCATCAATGCATTTTCAACTGTCTGCCGACGTTCTCTGCCGCAAAGTTTTTCTATCAATTCAAGGGTAAAATCCATTGCCGTACCGGGACCTCTTGAGGTCACAAGCTGTTCATCTATCACCACGGGATCGGTAACGACCCGGGTATTGATAAGATTCATTTTATCGATAAAGCCCGGATAACTGGTCGCCGTTTTACCCTCTAGCAAACCCGCTGAAGCGAGTACCTTGGGAGCCGCACAGATCGCCGCAGTAATGCCTCCGGCTGCCGATATTTTTTTTAATAAGCCGCTGATTCGCGGATCATTATCCAAATTGTCCGCACCGGGTAAACCTCCGGGTAAAACGATCAGATCAAATTGATCATCTATGACTGCATCGAGCGTCGTATCGGCAACAATTTTCACGCCGCGGCTACAATTTACCTGTTGATCATCTAGTGCCGCACTCACCACTTCAATCTCTGCACGGCGCAACAAATCAATAATAGTTATGGCTTCAAGTTCTTCACAACCTTCGGCAAGGGGGACAAGGGCTCTGGCCATGAGTCTCTCCTGTTTGATTGAGTATTTTTCAGATAATCAGATAGCTTCACCAGTTTGACGCCCTGTTTATCAAGTTCAGGTAACAACAACTTCAAGGCTTTCAGCGTTTCAGGATAAGGATGTGCTATGCCTGTCGCAAAACCACGCTTTTTAGCTAGCCTCACCAGTTGCGCGAACTGTTTCTGAATTGCCTCAAATGTTCTTTCATTATCAAGAAAAACATCGCGACGCAGATTTGGTACCTGATTAAATTCTGCCACCTGTTGAGCAACTGTCTCGACTGTTGTCCGACTATCTATAAAGTATAAGTCGTGACGCTTTAGCGACTCCATAATCCATTGCATTGGCAATTGATGTTGAGTTAACAAGCTACCCATATGATTATTCAGGCCTTTAGCATTTGGCACAGCTTCAATAGCCGCCTCAAGTGTCTGCTTGAAATCATACTCTGACATTTTCAACTGCAAAGCACCCGGACCGAGTGCTTTGTGATGTTCAGACTCCATCGGCACATGAACCATAATTTCATGTCCTTTGGCATTAGCCATTTCTGCCAGCATAGTAGCGTAAGGTGTTCCCGGTAAAATACCTGCCGTATAGACGCCGGGAAGCTCAATAGCTTGCACTCCAAGTTCCGGATTATTACCAAAATCATCTATAATCAAAGCGATAGAGGCCGCAAAAGACCATTTGTAAAAAAAGATCAAAATGACCGGTAATAATAGCAGCCTGGAAAATGGCAAGGTCGAACTCTCTATATTCGAGGAAGTAATAGATTTGGAATTAGTCTAAACTTTTATTCTGCAATCTGCGAGTGGCAACAATTTTATTCTTTGATGAATATTTCGTATTCATGAATTTTTTACCGTAAAATAACCTATTAAATTAAGTTTTTACACATCGGAATTTTTAAAAATGACAGACAAAACAGACCAGATCAGCCTTGAAGATTCTAACACTTCAGCTGAACACGCATCCGAGTCTGACTCAAATTTACCAGCTTCAAGCTCATCTGTGCCAACGCATCTGGTAGCTCTGGGTGCCTCTGCAGGTGGTCTTGAATCTCTGGAACGGTTTTTCAGAGCTATGCCTCACGATACCGGGATGGCTTTTGCCGTTGTGCAACATTTATCGCCCGATTACAAAAGCATGATGTCAGAACTGATGGGCCGTTTTACCAAAATGCCCGTTTCTGTTGTTCGTGAAACTGAGCAACTATTGCCCAATCATATTTATCTGATTGCACCTGGCATGGAATTGACTGTGAAGGACACAACACTTTTCGGCGGTCAAAGACCTGATAACGGTGGTGGTCTTTTTCTACCGATCAATACCCTGTTTCGTTCACTCGCTGCCAGCTGGGGTGATCGTGCAATTGCCATTGTGATGTCCGGTACCGGTTCAGACGGCACCCACGGTTCTCTTGATGTGCGTGATGCCGGCGGCGTGGTGATTGCCGAAACTCCGGAAACTGCACGTTTTATCAGTATGCCTCAAAGTGTTATTTCAACGGGTTGTGCTGATGCTATTCTGGCTCCTGCAGATATGCCTCAGTATCTGATTGATCTTGGTAAAAATACCGGTGGTGTGCGTCTCATCGATCATACAAACGATAGTGATGAACCTCGTCCGGGAACAGTTGATGCCATACTCGATCTTCTGCGTCGCGAATACAATATCGATTTTAATCATTATAAATACCCCACCATTGCAAGACGTATTGAACACCGTCTGGTTACTGGAGCACCCGGGGAATCTCGTTCTCTGAAAGAATTTTATGATGATGTAAGTACTAACGCCGACGCACTTAATCGCCTTTACAAAGATCTGCTCATCGGTGTCACGCGTTTTTTCCGTGATCCTGAAGCATTTATGATTCTACGTAACCGAACCATTCCTGATTTACTTAACCGTGTTGATCCGGATAAGGAGTTTCGTGTCTGGGTTTGTGGTTGTTCTACCGGTGAAGAAGCCTATTCAATTGCAGCATTGCTGCTTGACGCTATGTCCGAACTCAAGCGTCCTCCCCTATTAAAGGTGCTTGCCACTGATCTTCATGAAGCCTCCTTACAAGTTGCTGCTGCAGGTGTTTACGCGGAACCCAATTTTAGCGATATGCCTCGTGAATTACGCAACCGTTATTTTGAAGAAATATCTGAAGGTCGTTTTCGTGCTAGACCAGACTTACGTCGTTCACTGATTTTTTCCAGACACAATCTTCTAAATGATCCCCCTTTTACCCATATTCATCTGGTCAGCTGTCGTAACCTGCTTATCTATCTAAAACCACCCGCTCAGTCACGTGCCATTGCATCTTTCCATTATGCTCTTGAACTTGGTGGCGTTATGTTTCTGGGTGCTAGTGAATCCGTAAGTGATGAACTCGGTGGCCTGGAAGTCGTTGATCGCCACTGGAAAATGTTCCGTAAAACGGCCAATGCCAGAAACTATATAAATTACCAGATTCCCCGCGGCTTTAATGGCAATTTGCATGAAAGTAAAAACTCCCGCAAATCTGATCCTATGGCTAACGTTTACGATGCGTTACTGGATCGGTTCGTGCCAAGTGGCATTCTGGTTAATGAAAAGGCCGATATCATTCATGTGTTTGGTGATGCACCCAAATATCTGCATCCGGTTGGCGGCAGATTCAGCGGAACTCTGAATAAAATGTTGTCGCAGGACATAAGCCTGCCACTGATCTCAGCGATTCGCAATTCATCCCAGCAAATGCGTGAGATTGTTCTTGCAGGCTTAACTCTGCCCGGAAATGATGAAACCCGTCTACAAATCAGAGTCGTTCCTGTTAGACCCAGCTCTGGTCAACTTCCTTATTTTATGATTGTTCTCGAGCCCTTGCCCGGTCCACCCAAGGCGCCAAGTGCATCGACCGATGTTACCGAACTCAATCTGAATTCAGAGATGCGTACTTACATCCAGGACATGGAAAGGGAACTGGAAAGAACACGTGAAACCTTGCAATCCACTGTCGAAGAATTACAAACCAGTAATGAAGAACTTCAAGCCAGTAATGAAGAATTGTTGGCCAGTAACGAAGAACTTCAAAGTACCAACGAAGAACTGCATTCGGTTAATGAAGAACTTCATTCAGTCAATTCCGAACATGAAGCCAAAATTGCTGAGCTGAATGATACCTCTAGTACACTGCGTAATCTCATTCAGTCCACTGAAACCGCCACTATCTTTCTTGATCTTGATGGAAAAATTTCGCTGTTCACGCCGAAGGCTATTGAAATCTTCGACCTCATGCCAGAGGATGTTGGGCGAGAACTCAATAGCTTCAAGTGTCGCGTCGGTGATGAAACCCTATGGGGCGACATTTCTGATGTTATTGCCAAAAAAACAGAAATTGCCCGTTTTATATCCGTACCTGACACTCGGAGTTTCCTGCGTCGCTGCTCACCACTGTCTGACCTGCTGGATCATCCTAGTGGTGTTGTGATCAACTATACTGATACCACTGAAATTTCCCGCAGTAACGAAGCACTTTCTGCCAGTGAAGCACGCTTTGAAACCATTCTTCAGACAGTGCCTAATGCCATTATTCTTATCGATGACAAACAGGATGTTGTTTTGGCCAATGACCGGGCCAAAAATATGTTCGATGAAGAAAACAGTGCCTTGTTGCTGGGACGTCGAATTTCTGAACTGCTGAAGGATTATCCGGGCACCTGGCAACAATTGCTTGCGCCACCTGAAGATAATGCCCCCAATGTTCAGTCAGAAGTGACCTTTGTCCGTCACGATGGCAGTACCATGCCGGTCATTTTGACCAGCAATGTTCTTGAACTCGAAAAACGCCGCTATACAATTGTTGTCTTAACAGATAACCGTATTAATAAACAATCGGAAAAGGCTCGTAAAAAAGCGCTTGATGAAGCACTTTCATTGGTTCAAGCACGCTCTAATTTCCTTGCCAATATGAGTCATGAAATTCGTACACCGCTCTCGGGCATTATCGGTTATTCACAGATTGGTTTGCGTCCCCGCACCCTAAAAAACGAGGAAAAGACGCGTAACTGCTTCGAGAAAATCTCGGATAGTGGTCATCATCTGTTACAGGTTATCAATGATGTCCTGGACTTCTCCAAGATTGACTCCGAAAAAGTTGAAATTGAAATGCAACCCTGTGAACTCCGCCATATGGTTGATAAGGCATTAGATAACCAACGTCGTCGCGCGCTGGATAAAAATCTAACTATTGAGACTGGTTTTGACTTTGCCGATGAAAAATGGATTCTTTGTGATTCCATGCGCTTTCGCCAGATCCTTGATAACCTTCTTTCGAATGCCATCAAGTTTACGGATAAAGGCGGTATTTCCGTTGAGGTTCACGTGCAAGCCGGCAATTTGATTCTGCGTATTTCAGATACCGGTATCGGCATCGCTGAAGAGGATAAAGACCGACTGTTTAACCCGTTTGAACAGGCTGATAATTCCTCAACCCGTCGTCATGGAGGTACCGGTCTTGGTCTGGCAATTACTAACCGACTGGTCACTTTAATGGGTGGTCATCTGGAGATGTCAAGCAAACTTGGGGAGGGAACGACATTTACCATTTCAATGCCTGCGCCCGATGCCGAGTTTCCTGGTGACAATATAACTTCACCGGATTGTTTATCAAAAGTAAAAGGTTTGAACCTGTTCATTGCCGAAGATGATCCCATTAATCAGAATGTCATTGCTGAAATGCTCGACGATGTTGAGATAAAAGCGCAGATTTTCTCTAATGGTCTGGCCTTGGTGGAACGACTTGAAGAAATTGATGCTGATGGTTGTGATCTGGTTTTGATGGACATTCAAATGCCTGTCATGAATGGCCTTGATGCAACCAGACGCCTGAAAAAACGCTTTAAAAATTTACCTGTTATCGGATTTTCTGCGCATGCTTTTACCAGTCAAATAAATCAGGCCATGGATGCAGGAATGGATGATTACATCACTAAACCATTTGAATTAAATCCGCTCTGTGAAACGTTGGTTAAAAATATTAAACAACCTTCAAAATGATTAATTATCTTGAAAATAATGATATTGTCATAATCGATGATTCCATTGATGATATTAAAATCTTGAGCACGCTAGTAGCAGATCATGGAAATGTGCGTTTTGGCCTTAATGCTGCTGATGCCTTGCATCTGATAAATGAGTATACGCCAGAAATTTTGTTACTTGATGTAGAATTACCCGATATGGATGGTATTTCAGTGCTTAAAGAACTGAAAAAACTCAAACTCATACACAAATTTCCGGTTTTGCTATCAACCCTGCATCATGATCCATTGGTTGAAAATCAGGCTTATGCACTTGGAGCGAGTGGCATTATTCGCAAACCTGTCACGCCGGAAACCGTCAAATTCAAAGTTGAGACGGCCCTTAATCATTTTGAAAAAATGCCCACTTTGTTAGACCGTAAAATCCCGGTTTTACTGATTTCCGAGGAAATTATTCATAGCACCAAAATTGCTCATGATCTAGCTGCTGTAAATATTGATATTGTTCTCTCCCGAAACCTCGATCAAGCATCTAAACTTCTCAGCTTTACACATTTTGAAGCAATCATTATTGATGATCGTCTGTCAGATTTTACAGATATCAGTTCCTGTCAGCAGATTACGGACTTTAATATCAATGAAAGTCAGTTAATCCTGCTGACTGATTCAATTAATGAACAACGCGAAATTGCTTTCATTCATAAAGCTAACTGTGAACTGGTTTACCGCTCGCTGATTATAAACTTACTCAAAGCCCGTTTTGCGCATCAATTGATGTAACTTCTTTAATGCCTGTGCAAATTGCAATTGATTGACCATCTCGTTCAAGTGCTGAATTTGTTCATTGTTAGCGGCTTTGTCGGACAGTTTTTGGCTAATTTCGATGGCATCCATGCGATTTTGCTCTAACAACTGCTGCAAGATTTCAAATTCCTGCTGTAAATCATCTAGCGAGTATTCTGATGACACATTTTGAGGTTGCCTGATTTGGATTTGGCCAAGTTGCTCGGACAACTTCTGTATCCTGATAACCAATGCTTCAAATTTCTGATGATCCAGTTGGCTACCATTGCGGGCAGCCTGCTCCATTTGAGCGACGTCTTCTGCAAAACCAGTCGCTCCAAGATTGGCACACTTACCTTTGACCTGATGCAAATATCTAGCGGCAACTTTAAAATTTCTATGCTTGAGTTGTTCTTTGATCTGTTGCATAAGCCATGGCGTTTGTTCAACAAAATTCCTAGCCAGTTCTGTAAACAATGCATAATTATCTTGAAGCCTTTGTCTGACGAGGTTCATGTCTATATTGGCAATAAGCGGCCAGTCTTTCACGCTTGCTTAACAAAATGATTAACAGTTTCTAGCATGCCAATGTTAACCGGCTTATATAAAATGGCTTTGACCTGGGATGAAATTGACGACAGGTCTAACTGACCATCTGAATGTGCTGTAACAATAAACACTTTGCTATCTTCAACCATGTGTTTTTGTTGCATTTCGATTAACAACTCGTAACCTGTAGTCTCTTCCAGTTCAACATCTAAAAGCAATACATCCGGTTTATTGTCTGCTACCAATTTTAAGGCTGATTTTTCATCCTGTGCAAAACTGACAACATAATCATTTTCAAATATCTTATGTAGCATCCGTATGCTGATCAGGTCATCATCAACAATCAATAATCCGGGTTTAGTCATGGCTATTTACGGTTATACAGCATCAGTCCTTTTAGCAGATTGATTGCTTCATTAAGTTCATAGTCGGTTTCTGCCAGAGAGCGCTGTTTGTCTTCATCTTCTTTTGTTGAGGTATCCGCCTGTTGATCAACATTTTCCAGATGGCCTGCCAGATCAGCTTCTTTGATGCGCTTGACATCAGTCTCTACTTCTCCGGCAATATCAAGTTGTCGAATTTCAATATCCGGTTTGATTCCCTCAGCCTGTATTGAGCGGCCTGATGGCGTGTAATAGCGTGCTGTAGTCAGTTTGATCGCAACCGTATCAGTAATAGGCACGATCGTTTGTACCGAACCTTTACCAAATGTCTGTCTTCCCATTATCACAGCACGTTTATGGTCCTGCAGTGCGCCAGCGACAATTTCTGATGCAGAAGCTGAACCTTCATTGACCAGAACAACCAAAGGTGCACCATTGAGAATATCCTCTGCCTCGGCTTTGAATTCCATTCTGGAATCTTCGGACACACCTTTTGTATAAACAATCAAACCCTCTGTTAAAAAACTGTCACTGACAGAAACCGCTCCATTGAGTACTCCGCCGGGATTATTGCGTAAATCCAGCACCAGCCCCGGAATCTCGCCTTTGAGTTTGTCACGGATTTTGTTGATTTGTTTTAGCAGGTCTTCAGCCGTTGCTGACTGAAATTGAGAAATTCGGATATAACCAAATTTATCTTCAATAATTTTATGTTTGACACTTTGAGTGCGAATAATGTCACGCGTGATTTCTATCTCTAGCGGTTTACTTTCTTTTTTTCGTACGATCGTCAAGGTGACTTTGGTACCAGGCTTACCGCGCATTTTCTGAACAGACTCATCCATCGTCATGCCTTTGACCGGTGTATCGTCAATCCGGGTGATCAAATCACCGGCTTTGATACCAGCGCGTTCTGCAGGTGTATCATCAATCGGCGCAATAATTTTGATGAAACCGTCCTCGGTACCAATCTCGATACCCAGTCCACCAAATTCACCGCTGGTGCCTTCCTGTAATTCCTTGAAATCTTCTGCGTTTAGATAGGCCGAATGAGGGTCAAGTCCGGTCAGCATGCCTTTGATCGCATTTTCGAGCAATTCTGTATCGTCAACCGGTTCAACATAGTCTTTCTTGATGCGTCCGAAAATTTGCGCAAACACCCTCAACTGCTCAAGCGGTAAAGCTTCTTTTTCTGTTGTATCTGCCATCAAAGGCGAAAATGGTGTGGTGATTAACGTCAGTGCCATACTGACTGCCAGCAATTGTCTACGCATTTTTATTCCTGATTGTTCAGATAGATGTTTTATTGTTGCGAATTTTTTTACACCAGCGTTTCGGGTTATCTGGTGTGCCTTTTTTCCTAATGCTGAAATACAAACCATAATCCTGCAAACCGCCGGAATTACCGACGGCAGCAATCACATCATGCTTGTCTATCCATTCTCCGACTTCTTTAAATAAGCTCTGGTTATGACCATACAGGCTCATGACTCCGTCACCATGGTCAATAATAATCATCAAACCATATCCACGTAACCAGTCGGCATAGACGACCCGCCCATAGTGAATGGCCCTGACCTCTGTCCCGGCAGTGGTTGAAATCAGCACACCATCCCAGTTCAGATCAGCGGTTCGCTGTGTGCCGAAACGGTGATTTATGATGCCAGCGACAGGCCAGGGTAATTTACCTTTAAGCTTGTTGACCGGTGTCTGTCTTTCCTGTTGTTTTGCCTGTTGCTGACGGTTAATCCGATCAACAATTTTTTCCAGCGCCTTTCGATCCTGTTGCAGCTGACTCAAAAGCTGCTGCTTGGACTGAATATCTTTTTCAAGGTTCAATCGCAAAGCCTTTCTTTTGGACTGCTCTTTTTCAAGATCGGCGAGTTGTCCGGCCTGCTGGTGCAAATTATCCTGTAATTGTTGTCTGGCGATTTCTATCTGCAGACTGGTGTTTTCCAACTGGGCAAGCACTGATCTGGTTTGCTGAATCAATGCAATGCGTTGCCGGTTAAGCAATGAATAATACGTCATCATACGATTCATCATCGCCGGATTTTGTTGGTTCAGTAATAATTTAAGCTGTTCCTGACGTCCACTGCTATAAGCTGATTGCAGTATTTGCTGTAATGATTGTCGATGCTGTGATAACTCTTTGCGGAGTTTACGCTGTTCGTGAGCGAGATTTGCGAGCTGCTGGTCAAAATCGGATTGTTCGTTTTTGAGGGTAAAAATGTTTTTACCTAAACGGCCGATATTTTTTTCTGATTCAGCCAGTTGTTTCGTCAGTGAATCACGGCGTGCCTTGTCGGATGCAAGTGCCGAGTTGAGATCTTTGATTTGTACATCGATCTCTTGTAATTGTGTCGGCGAGTCAGCGAAAACCCCAGGTGCCAGTGCTATTAAAACTAATAAAGCCAGGCAAAAACATTGAGCATGGTGTTTATGCGACTCAATTGTCATTTTCATCGCTGAACTGAATCAGCGTTCGACCTGTCATTTCCGGAGGTATTTTCAGACCCATTATTGTTAACAAGGTCGGACTGATATCGCAAAGCGCTCCGTCTTCCATCAAAGAGGCCGCTCTTTTTCCTACATAAATTAGAGGCACAAGATTTGTAGTATGGGCCGTGTGCGGTTGATTTGCTTCCGAATCGATCATTTGCTCGACATTACCATGATCAGCAGTAATCAACATTTCTGCATCGTTGCGGTGCACAACATTTAAAACTCTGCCCAGACATTGATCGAGGGTTTCAACAGCATGCACTGCTGCATCAAAATTGCCGGTATGACCAACCATATCGCCATTGGCATAGTTACAGATAATGGCATCATAGTCGCCGCTGTTGATCGCATCGACCAGATCATCTGTCAGTTGATGCGCACTCATTTCAGGCATCAAATCATAGGTCGCAACCTGCGGAGAAGGAACCAGCGTACGATCTTCTCCCTCAAAGGGTGTTTCCAGTCCACCATTGAAGAAAAATGTCACATGGGCGTATTTCTCAGTTTCCGCTAACCGGAGCTGATGCAAACCGAGATTGGAAATATATTCTCCAAAGACGTTATTCAGTCTTTCCGGCGGGAAAGCAACCGGAATATCAAAATCACGATTATATTCGGTCAGACTGACATAAGTGCCCAGTTTAGGTGATGAATCACGTTGAAAACCGTCAAAGTCAAGCTCTATAAAAGAGCGGGTGATCTGCCTGGCACGATCTGAACGGAAGTTCATGTTGATAACAATATCACCATCAACAATTTTAACCGGTTCACCAATGCTCGTCGGTTTGATGAATTCATCTGTTTCATTACGGTCATACGCCATTTGTAAGGCATGTAATGAATTATCCGCCTGATATTCAGCCTTGCCATCTATCATCAGATCATAAGCTTTTTGAACACGATCCCAGCGATGATCCCTGTCCATGGCAAAATATCTTCCAACCAGACTGACGAGTCTGCCTTTGCCTGTTGTCTGCAAAAACTCATCCAGTTTTATCAAACTGCTTTCCGCGCTTTTAGGCGGCATATCACGTCCATCAGTAAAAGCATGCACATAGATTTTTTCAACACCACGATCAGCGGCTAATTTGATCATCGCATGAATATGTTCTTCGTGACTATGAACGCCACCGGGAGACAAAAGACCAACGATATGCAGCGCCTTGTTGGTTTCAATGGCCAGATCAACCGCGTCTGTTAATGTACGGTTTTCATAAAATGACCCGGTTCTGATAGAACGGCTAATGCGGGTAATTTCCTGATAAACCACGCGCCCGGCACCGAGATTCAGGTGTCCAACCTCAGAATTTCCCATCTGCCCGGCCGGTAAACCAACCGCAGAACCTGATGTGCAGATCAGAGTATTGGGATTTTCTCTGAGAATACGGTCGTAGACAGGTTTTTTTGCGGAATAAATAGCGTTGAACTGAGTATTTTCACTCTGCCCCCAGCCATCAAGAATGACCAGAACTACGGTTTTCTTTTTTACTGTCATGTGGAATAAAAGCCAAATAAATTCAGATAGTTACATTTTTCAGGATTGATTAGCAGTCTATGTGGGCTAAATCATTGAATTAATGATCATTAAATCATGCAGCATGGATCAAATCCAGCCTATACATGCTCTTTTCACCTACGGATATCAAGCTTGCCGCTTCTGCCTTGGAAATTATTAAAATTCTATCTACAAACCTTCATTTGAAAGGATTTTGATGTATTATTCACAAGGGTTTTAATCTAAATGAGAATGAATCTCAGACCTTTTAAAACTTACCAATAACAACAATAAGCCTGAATAGGCCAACAACAACTATTCAGTTTATAAAGCTGTAAACGTAGGAATGAAGTATTTATGTCCAGTTCACCAACACCTATTCTCAATGATGATTTCGATCAGCTGTTAAGTGGGGATGCTGATATAGAGCGTGCCTCAAGGTCTCTCAAGGCCATGTCGCACCCGTTACGTCTAAAAATTCTTTGCACACTTGGCGATCAGGAAGTCAGCGTGCAGGATATCGTCGATCAGGTCGGCACCTCTCAAAGTAACATTTCCCAGCATCTGGCCATCCTTCGCGATAAAGGTATTCTTACTTCGCGAAAAGATGCCAACCGTGTTTACTATAAAGTCGGTGATGCCCGAACCCTTAAACTGATTTGTATGATGCGCAATGTTTTTTGCGTTGCTGAATAATCTATCTGAAATATTTCAACATGATTGAACAAATGATCGAATTTGCCGGTAACAATATGTTACTGGTGGCTGCCTGGTTTATTGCTGCATCCTTTCTTGTGATTAACCTTACGGCTGATAACAAAAATAATATTTTGCCATCACGCGCAACTGAAATGATTAATCACGATGATGCCATCGTTGTTGATGTCCGGCCTGCTGCCGACTTCAATAAAGGTCATATCATCAATGCCATCAATATTCCTGCCAATACACTCACTAAACAGATGAGTATGCTGAGTAAATATCAAAACAAACCGATAATTGTCAGTTGTCGTTCCGGTGCGCAATCGTCCGTTGCCTGTCGCCAATTAAAGAAAGCCGGTTACGAAAATGTTTTTAATCTAAAAGGCGGGATTTTAAGTTGGCAGTCTGATAATCTGCCGGTTTCAACCAAAAAGAAAAAGTAAGTTATGACAGAAGAAAACACGGAAAACCAACAGCGTCCTCAACTGGAACTGTCGATTCAGCGTATTTATACAAAAGATATTTCTTTTGAAACACCTAATTCCCCACAGGTATTCACTAGCGAGTGGAAACCGCAGATGGATCTGAATTTGGGTACTGATACCAAAAAACTGGATGAAGGTGTTTTTGAAGTCACACTGAACGTCACGGTTACCGTCAAAAATGACGACAAGACTGCTTTCCTGGCTGAAGTTCATCAAGCAGGTATTTTCAGTCTTCGCGGTATTGAAGAAAATCGACTTGCACCTGTTTTTGGCATCACCTGCCCTAACATTTTATTCCCTTATGTACGTGAAGTTATTTCTGATCTGGTGAGTCGTGGTAGTTTTCCACAACTTTTACTCAGCCCGATTAATTTTGATGCACTGTACGCACAGAAACTTCAGAAACAACAAGAGCAGCAGCCTCAGCATTAATTCATGAGTAAAATTGCCGTCATTGGCGCCGGTTCCTGGGGCACCGCTCTAGCCTTGCAATTTTGCCGCAATCAGCTTGATGTATGCCTGTGGAGTCATTTGTCTGAAGATATCGAACGGATGCAGCTGTCAAGACAAAATGCTGTTTTTTTACCTGATGCTGAATTTCCCGATAATTTACAGCTGACCGCCAATCTTCAGGAATGTGTCAACGATGCTGCTGAAGTTCATATTGTTGTTCCGAGTCATGCTTTTTCCCATGTATTACAGCAGATTGTCTCTTTTATAAAGCCGGATACCCGTATTAGCTGGGCTACCAAAGGCCTCGACCCTGATCAACATGAATTACTCAGCGAAGTATTTAAAAAATATCTTCCTTTGCATAGTTATGCGGTCGTTTCCGGCCCAACCTTTGCCAATGAAGTCGCCAGGGACCTGCCCACTGCTCTGGTCATAGCCTCTGAAAATACCACTCACGCAAATCAACTTGCTGATTATTTGAGTGCAGGGCACTTTCGCCCTTATACCAGTGATGATCCTGTTGGTGTTCAAATCGGTGGTGCTGCTAAAAATATCATGGCAATAGCGGCTGGAATTTCAGATGGACTGGGGTTTGGTGCCAATTCAAGAGCCGCACTGATTACCCGGGGATTAGCTGAAATTACCCGCCTGGGTTGTCATCTCGGTGGTAAAACCGAGACTTTTATGGGACTGGCAGGGCTCGGCGATCTGGTTTTGACCTGTACAGACAATCAATCCCGCAATCGCCGTTTCGGTCTGGCGCTTGCTTCAGGTAAATCCGCTGATCAGGCAAAGCAAAATATAGGTCAGGAAGTTGAAGGCTATCTGACAACCCGTGAAATCTATCTAAAATCGCAGCAACTCGGCATTGAAATGCCTATAACCGAGCAGACCTACCGGGTACTTTATGAAAACCTTCCGCCTCTGGAAGCCGTCAAAGCCCTGCTATCCCGTCAACAACGCGCTGAACAGGATTAAAGCCCGGCTTTAAAATCCATTTGCCGCCAGGCTTCATAAACAATAACTGAAACCGCATTAGACAAGTTCATACTGCGACTATCAGCTAGCATTGGAAGCCTTAAACAACCGGTTACTCCAGCCTGATCACGAATATCCTGCGGTAGTCCGCGGGTTTCAGGACCAAAAACCAGATAATCGTCTTTTTTAAAGCTGATGTCGGTATAAAACCTTTTACCCTTGGTGGTCAGTGCGTAGAATTGACCTACACTGTGACGGGTAATAAAACTTTGCCAGCTGTCATGGATTTTAACTCCGGCCCATTCATGGTAATCCAGACCGGCACGGCGTAATTTTTTATCATCCATGTCAAATCCCAGTGGTTTAATCAAATGCAGCTTACATCCTGTGTTAGCACATAATCTGATGATATTGCCGGTATTGGGCGGTATTTCAGGCTGAAAGAGAACGATATTAAACACGTAAAAACCAGAATTCAGGTAATTAAAGATGACAGATAACAGTGCAGTTTTAACTTCAACCTTTTGCGGTATGGAATTTCAGACGCCTTTGGTTTTACTGTCGGGCTGCGTTGGATTTGGTGAAGAGTACACGCGAATAAAAGGTTTTAGCAACCGTGATGTCGGCGCTGTCTGTCTTAAGGGAACTACCCAGACCGAGCGCCTGGGCAATGCCCCTCATCGTATTTATGAAACTCCGGGAGGTATGCTGAACGCCATTGGCCTGCAAAACCCCGGCGTTGATGCTGTGGTTGATCGCATTCTGCCTGGTCTTGATTTTAGCGAAACCCGTTTCATCGCCAATGTATCCGGTTCTACCGTGGAAGAATATGTTTATGTCACCGAACGCTTTAATGATTCTGCCATTGATGCTATCGAAATCAATATTTCCTGTCCGAATGTAAAAGAAGGCGGGGTTGCCTTCGGCAATGATCCTGAAATGTCGGCTCGCGTTGTCGCTGCCTGTCGGGCCGTTACCGACAAACCGATTATTACCAAATTATCACCTAATCAGACTGATATTGCCGGCAATGCGAGATTATGTATTGAAGCTGGTAGTGATGCTTTTGCGGTGATCAACACCCTGATGGGTATGGCGATTGATATAAAATCACGTACGCCGGTGATCGGCAATAATCAGGGGGGACTTTCCGGGCCGGCTATCAAACCGGTTGCATTACTCAAGGTTCACCAGGTTTATCAGGTTTGTAAACAGCACAATATTCCGATTATTGGACAGGGTGGCATACTGACTGCTGAAGATGCGCTAGAGTTTATTATTGCCGGTGCTTCCGCGATCGGTATCGGAACTTCTCTTTTTTATGATCCAATGGTCTGTAAAACCATCAATAAGGGCATTGCTGACTATCTTATTACCAATAATTATTCAAATGTCGCTGAATTAACAGGAAGTTTGAGCCTGAATTCACCTCCACCGGCACAATGCCTTTGCGGTTAAGCCAATTGAGGAGTATGATCCGGCAACCTTTTAGGTCATTGCTAGTATTATTATGTTCTTACATGATATATTAGTTTTTCGAAATTCACTTAAACAGGTCTGTAGTGACAGTTCTTGGAGAACGAAGACATGAGCGATAAAGAAGCTTTAATGAAAGAAAAGAATGCACTGATAGTCGAAATGCTTGAAATGCAGAAACAATTCATTGAATACGAACAAAAAAATGGTATTTCTGGTAAAGATTATTACTATTCTCAGGATGGTCTTTTGAAAGACTATCGTCAGAAATACATGGACATGGCAATGAAAGTTGTTGACCTGTCTCATGAGATTGTTGGCTCATCACGCTTCTAAGCTGAATCCGACAATACAAAAAACCCGCTCTTGCGGGTTTTTTTTTGGTTTTTAGAACCGTTCGTATTGACGGAATAAAGCTTAATACTTATTCTGAAACTCAATCCGGTCTGTTGAATTAACCATGACATCAACACAATTAACAGCAGAAACACTGCAATTTTTTTCTAATTTCGCTAATACTCAGGAACGTCTATTACGACGTATACTGGATGACACGGATATCAAAACAGCTGTCAAAGGTGAAAAAATCATCGAGCTCGGTGATACCAGTGATGACGGTTTTTTCCTGGTCAAAGGTACCCTGATACTCAAAGCTGCAGATGGTGGCACCCGTACCATCGAAGCGGGTAGTGAATCTGCCCGAAACCAGATTGCCCAGCTCATCCCCCGTCGCTATCAGGTTTTTGCGGCAACAGAAGTTGAATATTTAAGAATTCCCAATCCGCTGATAAACAGCTGTAAAGTTGACAACACTTTTGGTATTTCGAGTAGCATCATTGTTGACGAATCACAATTAGATGATCACAACAATAATCAGCGTGATTCTGAGATCGCCTTTGAAAATGAAATCAGCTATCAGCTTTATCATGATCTCAAAGCTGATCGTCTGGTATTACCCTCATTACCTGACATTGCTGTTCGCATAGGTCGAGCATTAAAAAACGAAAATAATTCTGCCAAACATATTAGTGAGTTGGTTCAGGCTGATCCTGCGATCTGCGCAAAACTGGTTAAGGCCTGTAACAGCCCTCTGTATTCAGGAGCGGCGAAGGTAGATTCCTGTCATAATGCGGTAGTTCGTCTTGGCATGCAAACCACGCACAAGCTGGTGATGACATTTGCCCTGAAAGATCTTTATAAAACCACTTCGGCCTTACTTAACCGTCGCATGAAAAAGCTCTGGGACCACAGTACCCGGGTTGCTGCCATTTCTCATGTGTTGGCCAAAAAACTCGGGAAATTTGACCCTGACCATGCTTTATTAGCCGGACTGGTTCATGATATTGGTGTATTGGCAATTCTTGTTTATGCGCTTGAATTCCCGGAAGCACAAAGTAATAAAGGCGTTTTGGATAATGTGATTGCTAATTTACGCGGTCAAATCGGCAGCATGATATTGCGTAGCTGGGATTTTCCCGAAGATCTGCATAACATCCCTATTGATGCCGAAAACTGGAGTCGCGCTCCATCTGAGTCACAGGCTGATTATTCAGATCTGATCATAATCGCTCAGATGCATAGCTTCATTGGAACGCCGGAAATGAAAGAATTACCGGCAATAGATTCAGTACCTGCCTTCAAACGCTTAAAACTTACTCAGTTGACACCAACGATGAGCCTTAAAATTCTGGATGAAGCGCGTAATGAGATTGAGGATATCCGCAGATTATTAATTTAATCCGGTCGAATATGTTCAATATATTTTGGTACTTCAAGCATCTGTAACTTCACAGATCGGGCTCTGACAATAATCCGTTCATCCGTACCCTGTAGTTTGAGATCACAACCGGCCACACCTCGACTCTCCAGTGGAACGGGAATCATGTCTCTATAGGTATAGATATTTTCGCTAACATCCCCACCATCGCAGACCGCCGGAAGAGTCACTTCGTTTTCCAGCTCCGCCTGCTCAAAAATCAGAAAGCCTGCCTGATACCAGCGGGTTTTTTCAACTGATCCTGTCATGGTTTTAATGATATAGGCTTTGGAAAAATATATTTTCACCATGTCGCCTATCACCTGAACTTTATCAATCTCTGAATCTTTAAGTTGAATGCTGCTACTGTCCATAAGTTACCCTTATTGAATGACGTCAGACTGCAGGTCAAAATCAAGTTCCTTGATTTTTCTGGTCAGAGTATTTCTTCCCCATCCCAGTAAGGCTGCAGCCTCCTGTTTACGACCGCCAGTATACGTCAGCGTTTCTCGAATCAATACCTTTTCAAATTCAGGTAATGCCATATTCAGCAGGTTTTGTTCGCCGCTGTTTAATGTATTTCTCGCCCAGTTTGCCAGGTCCTGTTGCCAGGCCATATGATTATCAGTATTTTGCAAATCGGTCTGCAGCAAAATGTCTTCAGGCAGGTCCTGCTGATGAATTTCTTTTCCTGAAGCCATTACCGTAATCCAGCGGGCGGTATTTTCAAGTTGTCTGACATTACCGGGCCAATCAAAACTTTTCAGGATTTGCATGGCATCAGGACTGATTCTTTTTCCGGATACATTAAGCTCATCAGCTGCCTGTTTTAGGAAAAATTCGAGCAATAATGGAATATCTTCCCGACGTTCACGCAATGATGGAATTTTTATCCGGATCACGTTCAATCTGTGAAAAAGGTCTTCCCTGAAACTGCCTTTTTTAACAAGATCCTCGAGATTCTGATGTGTTGCCGCGACAATCCGTACATCTACTTTCACCGGTTCATGGCTGCCTACTGGATAAAATTCACCATCGGCCAGAACTCGTAATAAACGCGTTTGCAATTCGGCCGGCATGTCACCAATTTCGTCGAGAAATAATGTGCCGTTGTTTGCCTGTTCAAAGCGGCCTTTGCGGCGGGATTGTGCACCGGTAAATGCGCCTTTTTCATGCCCGAATAATTCTGATTCCAATAAATCACGTGGAATTGCCGCCATGTTAAGTGCAATAAACGGATTATCTTTACGTAAACTGTGTTTATGCAGTGCCTTAGCTACCAGTTCCTTACCCGTTCCTGATTCACCGTTAATTAACACGGTAATATTAGAACGCGCCATTCGTCCGATAGCCCTGAAAACTTCCTGCATCGCTGGTGCTTCACCTATAATCTCTGTCGATACCTGCTCTTTGTCGTTGTCCGGATGATTTTTTTCTTTACTCACGCGACAAGCTCTTTGAACCTGTTCAACAGCTTCCTTAATATCAAAAGGTTTCGGAAGATATTCAAAAGCACCGCGATGATAAGCTGATACTGCACTATCCAGATCCGAGTGAGCTGTCATGATGATCACCGGTAAATCAGGATAAATTTCGTTGATCTGGTTAAGTAATTCGAAACCATCAATACCCGGCATCCTGACATCGGAGAGAATCGCATCCGGTATATGGGACTTTAAAAGCTCGATGATTTTCTCGCCATTTTCGAAGGTCTTAACTTTAATCTGTGCTTTTTGAAGGGCTTTTTCCAGCACCCACCGAATCGAATTATCATCATCGATAACCCAGACTTCATCAGTTTGTTGCATTTTTTACCTCCACGGGTAACCAGATTGTAAATACCGTATTTCCCGGTTCACTCCGGCACTCAATCAGTCCACCATATTTATTAATCAGTGTTTGCGAGATTGAAAGACCTACACCAACACCACCTTCAGAATTTGAGACCATAGGAAAAAATAGTTTATCTTTGATTTCCTCAGCAACACCCGGTCCGTTATCTATAATATCGATTCTTGCGACTAATCTATGCCGTTGTGAACCTAAGGTCATTTGTCTTGCAATGCGTGTTTTCATTGTAATGACTGGTTCTGCGATATCCTTTAGGGCTCTTTCGGCATTTCGCACAATATTCAAAATGGCTTGAATCAACTGGTCCTGATCACCATAAATCTCCGGAATACTTGGATCATAATCCCGCCATATTGGCACTCGCTTGGTTTCGGCTAAAATCAGAATTCGAACATGCTCAAGTACATCATGAATATTCAATTGCCTATTTTTAGGTAATTTATTCGGGCCTAACATGCGGTCAACCAAAAGTTGCAGACGGTTTGTTTCTGCAATGATCACCTGGGTATATTCTTTTAGTTCCTCGGTGTTCAACTCGGCCTCGAGCAATTGAGCTGCTCCGCGAATACCGCCAAGTGGATTCTTGATTTCATGAGCCATGCCCCGCACCAGATCACGTGTCATGGTTTGTTGCGCTAACAACTGTTCTTCACGGGTGATTCTCGCGTGTCGATCAAGAATTTGTATTTCTACCAGCAATCCATCGCTAGTTTCTTCACTCTCCATTAACGGAATAATCGATAAATCTACTGTGATATCAGAACCATCCGGCAATGGCATTCTGACTTCGCGCTCGGTAAATGGCTGATTGTTATGCAGTGCGTTTCGTAAGTTATTACCCACTATCTCTTCAGGACAAGACATTAGGTCACAGGCTTTCTGCCCAACCATATTTCGTGAACTGGCCGAAAACAGCATTTCACCTGCCGGATTGATGTAATTAAGGCATAAATCCCGGTCAAACAGCATGACTACTGTTTCAAGGTTATCGACAATTCTTTGCAGGATCACTATTTATCTCTTTTTGAATTCAAATGAGTCAATGCAGTTAACGTACCACTTTCTATCTTTATTCTAGTTTCTAAGTGATTGTTATTTATCCACTAATTTGGATCTGTGCATTTTATGATAATTACTCACGCACCATTATAGTGCATACATATTTTATTTCTTGTGGACAAAAAAAACGCCTCATAAGAGGCGTTTTTTGCTCAATACAATAGGTATTACAAGCTGTAATACATATCAAATTCAACTGGATGAGTCGTCATACGTATACGTGTAACCTCTTCCATTTTCAGGGCAATATAACCATCAATCAGGTCATCAGTGAAAACACCACCCTGAGTCAGGAAGCCACGGTCTGCATCGAGTGCTTCCAAAGCCTGATCCAGACTATGGCAAACGGTAGGAATTGCTTTTGCTTCTTCAGCTGGCAAATCATACAAGTCTTTATCCATCGCATCGCCAGGATGAATTTTATTCTGAATACCATCAAGGCCTGCCATCATCAGTGCAGAGAATGCCAGATATGGGTTTGCTGTCGGATCAGGGAAACGTACTTCGATACGACGTGCTTTTGGACTGGAAACCCAGGGTATACGAATTGAAGCAGAACGGTTACGTGCCGAGTAAGCCAGCATAACAGGTGCTTCAAAACCTGGCACAAGACGTTTATAGGAATTGGTAGATGCATTGGTAAAGGCATTCAAAGCACGTGCATGTTTAATGATCCCGCCAATGTAATACAAAGCATTTTCAGACAGACCACCGTACTGATCGCCGGCAAACAGGTTTTCACCACCTTTTGCCAGAGACATATGTACATGCATACCTGAACCATTGTCACCAACAATTGGTTTAGGCATGAAGGTAACCGTTTTACCATAAGCATGACCTACGTTCTGGATAACGTATTTCATGGTCTGGTTCCAGTCGGCACGTTCAACCAGCGTCGAAAATTTAGTACCAATTTCACACTGACCGGCTGTGGCAACTTCGTGATGGTGAACTTCAACTGGTACACCCATTTCTTCCAGTGTCAGACACATTGCTGCACGTAAATCATGCAGTGAGTCGACAGGTGGTACCGGGAAATAACCGCCTTTAACACCTGGACGGTGACCAATATTACCGTCTGCATAGACTTTTTCAGAGTTCCAGCCGGCTTCTTCAGAATCAATTTTCACAAAAGTACCGCTCATGTCGGTGCCCCAGCGAACGTCATCAAGAATGAAGAATTCTGGTTCCGGACCAAAGAAAGCAGTATCAGCGATACCGGTGGACTGCAGATAAGCTTCGGCGCGTTTGGCAACAGAGCGTGGATCACGTTCGTAACCTTCCATAGTGGCAGGTTCGAGAACATCACAACGGACGATTAACTGTGCTTCATCAGAAAACGGATCCATAACCGCAGTAGTGGCATCCGGCATAAGAATCATGTCTGACTCATTAATGCCTTTCCAACCGGCGATAGACGAGCCGTCAAACATTTTTCCTTCTTCAAACATTTCTTCATCAACCATACTGGCAGGCATGGAAACATGCTGTTCCTTGCCTTTGGTATCAGTGAAACGCAAATCAACGAACTTCACGTCGTTGTCTTTGATCATGCCTAATACATCACTTGCGGACATTATTTTCTCTCCAAAATTTTTGAGTTACTTGGTTTTTTTCCGATTCGCCAATAAGGCTGCCTGTCGGATTGGTTGATACTGAGCATGAACTATGCCAGTGAATTTTTGATAGAAAAAATCGCACCAAAATAGTTATCTGGTTTTACTACTTCAGCATTTTTTATTCTAAATCAATACGTTATTTTCATTAATCTGATTTAATTGCTCATCAACCCGGCTTTTAAGCAGCCTATATTGATCATCAAAGCGTATCAGATAGATTATTACTGCACTATAATAGTGCGTTATCTTTATACTCGCACTATCTTGGTGCTTTATAAAAAATGTCCAGATCACCAAAACGCTCATCCTGCAAAATCTTTTCGTTTAAACGTCGGCTCAGTTTCTCTGAAGCCTCTGTCGACGAAAACATTGTTAAAGGTAATACCAGATCAATTTTTATTATTCCGGACAGATAATGCAGCGAAATCTCAGCTTGTGTAAAGATTTTTTCATCTTCATCCCAGGCATTTTGCAAAATCTGCATGACCTCCTGTCTTAAAGGCAGATCCTTACAATTCGGTGCCTCTTCGTCATCTTCAGGATCAATATGTACAGTCACATCTGAAAGATGATCGACTTTGTTTTTGAGTTCTTCTTCTACTGCCACTGCTATCATGTGACCTTCGGAAACTGTCAGCCAGGGATCAACCAGAATATGTACGTCTGCTGCCGACTGATGACCGGTTTTTCTGGTTCTGAGCATATGTAATGAATGTACACCATCAACGGCTTCAATAAGATTGGTAAAATTATCCACTTCTTCCTGATCAAGGGACTTGTCAACCAATTCCTCAAGAGCCTGCCAACCGAGTTGCCAGCCAATCTTGGCTATCATCACTGCGACAATCAAAGCCGCGATCATATCGAGATTGGATATACCAAGCTGTGTACCGCCAATACCGATCAATACCACAATTGAAGAAACCGCATCTGAACGATGATGCCATGCGTTAGCTTCCAGTAATTTGGAATGAATTCGACGCGCAACAATTATTGTGTACCAGTAAAGTGCTTCATTCGCCAAAATTGAAAATAATGCCGCATATAAAGCTAACTGACCGGGCACTTCGACGGGCTCATTGCTGAGTAATCGTTCAACGGTATCCCATCCAATGCCTAAAGCAACCAGCAATAATAGTATGCCTAACGCCAGTGTTGCCGCGGTTTCAAAACGTCCATGCCCATAGGGATGTTCATCATCAGGTTCCTGATTTGCATGATGTGAAGCAAACATGACCAAAACATCTGACAGCAGATCAGATAAAGAATGAATGCCATCAACAATCAATGCCTGAGAATGGGATATATAGCCAAAAATAATTTTGACTGCTGATAAAATGAGATTGGTAATTGCACCGACAATGGATACAGTCTGCGCCTGTTTATTGCGTTCAATGGCAAAACTATGATCATGACCCATGGTTTTCGACTCGTATTGTTAAAATATATTCGTCGTCCTGTTCATGACTATCCATCACAGTATGACCATGTACCCGACACCAGGACGGTATATCCTGCATGACACCGGGATCTGTACAGATTACCTGTAATTGATCCCCAACCTGTAGCTTTTCGATTTCATTCTGGGTTTTAATCACCGGCATCGGACATAACATTCGGCGACAATCAAGTTCATGCATATTAGACTACCTAGAGTACCCACTCACGCGGAATGTCTTTTTCCGCCAGAGGCTTAATAAAAATTGGTGAAACATTTCCGTCGCGAGTCTGGTATTTTAATTCGACTTCCTCAGCATCACGACCCTGACTATAACGTGCCACAATTCTGGCAGCCAATTGAATATCTTCTTCGTCATAACTGCCATCAAGCAAAGCTAATGGACCTGCATGACTGATCGTCATGATCGAATCGTATTGTTTTCTGTATCCCTGCAAAAATTTACCTTCGCCTTCTTCTCTGGCAATAATTATTTTAAAGTTAGCCACCGGTCTGACATGTCTGCCAACCTTTAATAACATAATGTCATCGATTTCGTAATTACGCTGATTACGTGATGACCATAGATCTTCCAGTTTGACCGAATAACTTTCATCAGTCAGGAAACAGCATCCACCTGCCGGCTGTGCAAAATCCTCATAGCCAAACTGTTTTGCCAATGCAATCTGCGGCTTACGATTTCGACCGGAAAAATCCAGCAGTTTGTCACGGTCAACCCACCCTTCACGTTCCGGCAGGGTTTCAGTTAATTTTTTCGCACATAAGGGTCTGAGCAGGCGATCTTCAACACCTGATTCCTGCTGAATAAGCGGAAGTGTATCTTTGCGCTGGGATTTCGGACGTTGTCCAACAACTTCTCCGGTGATAACGAAATCAAAATCATGCGTCTGCATCCATTCAAACGCTTTTTTGACCATGAAAACTTTGCAATCCAGACAAGGATTGAGATTTGCACCATAACCATGTTTCGGGTTAATCACGATATCCTTATACTCTTCAATAATATCGATGATATGTAATTTGATGCCAAGTTTTTCTGCTGACCAGAGGGCATTATTGCGTTTCAGCTTTTTTTGATCTTTTTTACGAATCGCATGGGTATGTCCTTCCACGCAAAAGCCGGTATAAAAATTTATACCTTCTACATAGATACCCTGCTCCTGAATGACACGAACCGCCAATAAAGAATCCAAACCACCGGATATCAGTGCAACAGCTTTTTTTGTTTGCTTGTCAGACATGATTGTTTTCAACTTTCAAAATTTCATTATAAATAATTGGTTTTTTTTTGCCTATGCCCGATCCTTTAGTCGTCAAACCTTTTGATCGCCTATTTCAACCTATATAATGGCGCATCAAAATTCTGCGTATTCAGATAAATTTTATTTTCGGGGATGAATCTTGAATCAATCTGCAAGTGATGTTTCGACGTTTCAGGGACTTATTCTGAAACTTCAACAATTTTGGGCCGAACAGGGTTGTGTTCTATTACAACCCTATGACATGGAAATGGGAGCCGGTACTTTTCATACAGCAACGTTTTTACGCGCTGTAGGTCCGGAACCCTGGAATACTGCTTATGTCCAGCCTTCCCGTCGACCCACTGATGGTCGTTATGGTGAAAACCCTAACCGTCTTCAGCATTACTATCAGTTTCAGGTTGCTCTTAAACCTTCTCCGGATAATATTCAGGATCTTTATCTTCAGTCTTTGCGTGAACTGGGTTTTGACACACTTGAGCATGATATTCGTTTTGTTGAAGACAATTGGGAATCTCCTTCTCTAGGTGCCTGGGGCCTTGGTTGGGAGGTCTGGCTTAATGGCATGGAAGTAACCCAGTTTACCTATTTCCAGCAGGTTGGTGGTCTTGAATGTAAACCTGTTACCGGTGAAATTACCTATGGGCTGGAGCGTATTGCCATGTACCTTCAAGGTGTTAAAAGCGTCTATGACCTGATCTGGACCAATGGACCTAATGGTATCGTTACCTACGGAGATGTTTTTCATCAAAATGAAGTTGAGCAATCAGCTTATAACTTCGAACATGCGGATACCGATTTTCTTTTCAGCTTCTTTGATCATTGTGAAGCCCAAAGCAATAAGTTAATTGAAAACAATCTTGCTTTGCCGGCTTATGAACAGGTCTTAAAAGCCTCGCATGCTTTTAACCTGTTAGATGCAAGACATGCTATTTCGGTAACAGAACGACAACGCTACATTCTTCGTTTACGCGCCTTGTCCCGCGCAGTTGCTCAGGCTTATTACGAATCCCGGGAGAAACTCGGTTTCCCTATGCTTTCTTCTAATCATGATGGTGCTCAATAATGGCTATGACCTCTGATCTTCTCTTCGAACTAGGTACAGAAGAATTACCACCAGCGGCACTGTTGAAACTTTCAGAATCATTAGGCATCGAATTCACCGCTGGTCTTAATGCTTTATCTATCGGTTTTAGCTCTTTCGAACTTTTTGCCGCTCCGCGTCGTCTGGGGTTGTTAATCAAAGACTGCGAATTACAGCAACCTGATAAAACCATCAATCGTCGTGGCCCGGCTAAACAGGCGGCCTTTGACAAAGATGGCAATCCTAGCAAAGCCGCACAGGGTTTTGCGGCTTCTTGTGGAACTTCCGTCGATAAACTGGAAACTACGAAAACCGACAAAGGTGAATGGCTCAGTTTTAATCTTCATGAAGCCGGTAAAAAAACGATTGAACTGTTACCGGAAGTGGCTTCAACAGCATTGGATAAACTTCCTATTCCTAAAAGAATGCGTTGGGGTGATAGTGATGCTCAGTTTGTACGTCCGGTTCACTGGCTGGTTTTTATGTTAGGTAAAGATATTGTGCCCTGCACTATTCTCGATGCTAAAAGTGATCGATTCAGTTTCGGCCACCGTTTTCATAATCCGGCCGCTATCGAAATCAGTAGTCCTGCCGAATATGCCAACATTCTTAGAGATAAAGGTAAAGTAATCGCTAACTTCGCTACGCGTCGTGAAATGATTTCGAGTCAAGTTAAAGCTGCTGCCTTGTCTGTCAATGGTCAGGTTCAGGAAGATCCGGATTTACTTGATGAAGTCACCGCATTAGTTGAGTGGCCAGTCGCTGTTTTAGGTAATTTTGAAGAAGAATTTCTCGAAATTCCTCATGAAGCTGTCATCATGACCATGAAAAAAAATCAGAAATACTTTCCTGTGCATGACAGCAATGGTCAATTGCTTAACCATTTCATTACCATTGCAAACATTGAAAGTTCAAATCCTGATGTCATTCGACAAGGCAATGAACGTGTCATCAGGCCTCGACTTACTGATGCCAAGTTTTTCTGGGATCAGGATGCAAAACTGAGTTTGCAGGATCGTTTGGACAAACTTAAAAGCATCGTCTTTCAAAAAGAACTGGGCTCTATCTATGACAAGTCTTCTCGAGTATCTGCCTTGTCTGCGCATATTGCCGGCTTACTTGGTTCTGATTCTGATCTGGCAAGTCGTGCGGGTTTATTATCACGTTGTGACCTGGTCACTGAATCTGTATTTGAATTCCCTGAACTACAAGGCATTGTCGGTCGTTATCAGGCCAAACGGGATGGTGAAACAGATGAGCTGGCTCAGGCCATGGATGAGATGTATATGCCACGGTTTTCCGGTGACCAGCTTCCATCAACAAAAACCGGCATTGCAGTAGCGCTTGCAGATCGCTTTGATTCCTTAACCGGTATCTTTGGAATTGGTCTTAAACCTAGTGGTACTAAAGATCCTTTTGCTTTGAGGCGAGCAACACTCGGTATAATCCGGATTCTACGTGAGCACTTACTTACACTGGATGTTTCGGCTTTGGTAGACAAATCCATAGCATTACATGGCGATCAACTTACTTCTACCACAACAGCATCTGATGTTCTTGACTATATTGATGAGCGTCGTAAAGGTGTCTTTGTCGATGCCGGTTTCTCGGTAAATCTGGTTAAAGCTGTTGCCGCAGTAGAACCTCTTGATATTCCGGATTTTGAAAATCGTCTGGTTGCGGTTAAATTTTTCAGTGACCAGGCTGAAGCTTCTACGCTGGCCGCAGCTAATAAGCGTATCAGTAATATTCTCAGAAAAACGGATGATAAATTACCGGATTCCGTTGATCCGCATCTTTTCGAATCTGCAGAAGAAGCAACTCTTTACACCGCTATTCAGACTAAACAGCAATCTGTTAAAGATTTTATTAAAAATGCTGATTATCAGTCAGTACTCACTGACTTAACATCTCTTGCTGCACCGGTTGATTCATTTTTTGATAATGTCATGGTCATGTGTGATGACAATGCCGTCCGGTTAAATCGACTGGCCTTACTACACCAGTTATCTTCCTTGTTTTTGCAGGTAGCCGATATTTCTGTGTTACAGGATAGTTAAATGGACCAATACAATTGGCAACAGATGATAGCGGCTGTTCAGGCATTTCACGATAAACATAACTTTCGTGAAAATGGCGGTGAAGAACTAAACTATAGAATTGCCTTGATGGCTGAGGAACTTGGTGAAATCAGTTCCTGTGTGACAAAAGGCAAAAGTAAGGACTTACTCGCTGAAGAAGTTGCAGATTTGTTAATCTTGATTATGGGAACGGGTATAGCTGCAGATTTTGATCTTAACCGGGCATTCTGGAAAAAGATGGAAAAACTGATGCAACGTGAGTCAAGAATGGTTAATGGAAAAATTCGCGTCTCGGAATTTCGGGACATGGAATGAAATTGATCATTCTGGATAGAGATGGCGTCATAAATGTTGATTCAGATGACTACATCAAAACACCAGATGAATGGATTCCGATCCCTGGCAGTCTTCAGGCGATCGCCCGACTTAATGCTGCTGGCTATAAAGTTGCCATAGCAACAAATCAATCCGGTATTGCTCGGGGTTATTACGATATCGCCACCCTGAATGCAATGCATGAAAAAATGTCTCATCTTCTAGCTCTGGAAAATGGTGTTATCGATAATATTGCATATTGTCCTCATGGTCCGGATGATCACTGTAATTGCAGAAAACCTTTACCCGGTCTTTTACTGAACTTGGCCGAATCCTGTTCTGCAAATTTGTCAGATTGTTTTTTTGTTGGAGATTCTGCTTCTGATCTTCATGCTGCTGATAATGCCGGCTGTAAATTTGCGCTGGTTAAAACAGGGAAAGGTTTAAGAACCATTAATACCCTTTCTGAAGATGATTTGAAAAATATTCCTGTATTCGAAAATCTGGCCGGTTTCGTCAGCTGGTTACTGGACTCAAAAAATAGCCGGAGCTAATTATGTTTACATTAATCCGTTCATCCATTTTTTTCGTGTTAATGGTTTTAACAACGGTGTTTATTGGTTTAACGATGTCTATTTTTGGCTGGATTATTCCATTTTCAGCGACATCTTCACTGGCAAATCTATGGGGTAAAACCAACCTTTTCTGGTTAAAGCTTACCTGTAATCTTGATTACAAAATCACCGGTCTGGAAAATATCCCGAATGATCAGGCATGCATCATAATGTCCAAACATCAATCAGCCTGGGAAACCATTGCTTTTAGAGGCATTTTCCCTGCTGATCAGGCATGGGTACTAAAACGTGAATTGATGTACGTACCTGTGTTTGGTTGGGCATTAGCGGTAGTCAAGCCTATTGCGATTAACCGAGGATCAGGAAGACAAGCCTTAAAGCAGGTTGTTCAACAAGGTATCGAACGTCTGAAGCAAGGACGAAAAATAATTATTTTTCCTGAAGGCACAAGAGTTGCACCTGGCGAGAAAAAGAAATTCGGAATTGGTGGTGCAATGCTCGCAGCTAAGGCCGCAGATTATCCTGTTATCCCGGTTGCCCATAATGCCGGTGTTTTCTGGCGCAGACGGGATCTGAAAAAATATTCCGGTACTATCGAAGTTATTATTGGTGAACCTATATCTGTAAAAGGTATGGATGCAGGACAAATCAATGAAATGGTAGAAAACTGGATAGAGTCTCAAATGGTATTGTTACCATCTGAGACGTCTACATATTGAATCAAATATCAAGATTTTCCACAGTTAGAGCATTTTTCTCAATAAACTCTCGACGAGGTTCAACTTCATCACCCATCAGGGTGGTAAAAATTTCATCCGCACCAATAACGTCTTCAATACGTACCTGCAATAAACGTCTTGATTCAGGATTCATGGTTGTTTCCCAAAGCTGTTCGGGATTCATTTCTCCCAAACCTTTATAACGTTGTATATGTTGACCGCGTTTGGCCTCTTCCATTAACCATTCAAGTGCCTGACCAAAGTCAGAAACGTCTTTTTTCTTCTCACCCTTTTGAACATAAGCATCCTGTTCAAGTAATCCTTGTAGTTTCTCGCCTAGTTCAATAATGCGTTTATAGTCAGCAGAATCAAAAAAAGTCATCTGCAATTTATGCTCATTGGAAATACCGTGAACTTTACGATCGATGCATATCGTTCTATCACTCATTTCTATTTTATCATCCGGCTGATCAATAGTAATGGAGTATCTGTCAGATGGTCCCATATCATTATTAAGTCTAGTAGTCAGGTCATCTACCCATATTTTCAATTCATCGATTGATAGTGAGTTATTACTTACTCTTTTCATGAACATTAAATTCTGTGTTAACTTACCATCATACCTTCTTGATAATCGATTAATGATTTCTCGGGTTTCGATATAATCAATTGATAGTTCATGCAAAGCCGAATCTTTGATCGCAGGGCTATCGGCAGAAACATGTAATTCAGCATTTTCCAGAGCTGTATTTAACAGATACTGATTTAATTCAATATCGTCTTTAATATAAGTTTCCTGTTTACCTTTTTTTACTTTATATAAAGGTGGCTGGGCAATGTACACATATCCGCGATCAATCAATTCACCCATCTGGCGATAAAAGAATGTCAGCAACAATGTACGAATATGGGCACCGTCAACATCAGCATCTGTCATAATAATAATTCGATGGTAACGCAGTTTATCGGGATTAAATTCTTCTCGACCAATACCACAACCTAAAGCGGTAATTAAGGTACCTACTTCTGCAGAAGAAAGCATTTTATCAAAGCGGGCTTTTTCAACATTCAGGATTTTTCCTTTCAGAGGAAGGATAGCTTGCGTTCTCCGGTCCCTGCCCTGCTTTGCAGAGCCACCGGCAGAATCCCCTTCCACCAGGTAAAGTTCAGATTGTGCCGGATCTTTAACCTGACAATCCGCTAATTTTCCGGGTAATCCGGCTATATCCAGAACGCCCTTACGGCGCGTCATTTCTCTAGCTTTACGAGCCGCTTCACGTGCCCGTGCTGCTTCAACCATCTTTCCAGCAATAATTTTTCCTTCTGCCGGTGACTCAAGTAAAAAGTCATTAAACTTTTCATTGACCAGACTCTCAACAATATTCCTCACTTCTGACGAAACCAGTTTATCTTTGGTTTGTGAAGAAAATTTCGGATCAGGAACTTTTACTGACAAAACGGCCGTCAAACCCTCACGGGCATCATCACCAGTGGTATTGATTTTTTGTTTTTTTGCTAAACCTGCTGATTCAATATAATTATTTAAGGTCCGGGTCAACCCACTTCTAAAACCGGCTAGATGAGTTCCACCATCCTTTTGCGGAATATTATTGGTAAAACAAAAAATATTTTCCTGATAGGACTCATTCCATTGCATCGCTAATTCAACAACAACATTATCTTTTTCAGATGAAAAATAAACAACGGTTGGATTGATCGGGGTTTTCTTTCTATTTAGATGTTCTACGAAAGCCTTTATTCCACCTTCGTATTCAAAAATATCTTCTTTATTATCACGTAAATCCCGCAGAACTATGCGCACACCTGAATTTAAAAATGACAATTCGCGCAAACGTTTCATTAAAATGTCGTAATGAAAAACCACATCTTTGAAGATCGTTTTACTCGGCAAAAATCTGACTTTGGTACCTGTTTTATCCGAATCTCCTACAACTTCCAATGGTGCAACAGGGTCACCCATTTTGTATGTCTGAAAATGTTTTTTACCTTCACGATAAACAGTCAACTCAAGTTCTTCAGATAATGCATTTACAACTGAAATACCTACACCATGCAAACCACCTGAGACTTTATAAGAATCATCATCAAATTTTCCACCCGCATGTAAGACAGTCATTATGACTTCTGCGGCTGAACGATTTTCTTCCTCATGCATGCCAACTGGAATACCGCGCCCATTGTCTGAAACACTTACTGAGTTATCTTCATGGATTGTGACTCTTATTTCATCACAATGCCCTGCTAAAGCTTCATCAATAGAATTATCAACCACTTCAAAAACCATGTGGTGCAAACCAGTACCATCATCGGTATCCCCGATGTACATTCCTGGTCTTTTCCTGACAGCATCTAATCCTTTAAGAACTTTGATAGCTGAGGAATTATATTCAGACATGTTTATTCTCCTTTTATAGTCTCTGGATTATAACCTTTTCATTGCTAGTCAGTGTTATTTTATTGAAATATTAAAAGAAACCTTCGTATTATTCTGAACTCTTATCTTGCCTAATTTATTCATCATGAGATTTTCACTGTTTAGCAATTTTGATTTCATAGTTGTTCCACGTGGAACATATTTTCGATTAACTTCTTATCCACATTGGGATGATCAATAGCAGAAATAATAATTTGAAGACCAGAGTTTTTAAGAAATTCAAACAACTTAGTTAAATGAAATTTATCAAGTTCTGAACCAATATCGTCAATGAGAAATATAGGTAGAGAAAAACCCTGGTTAGCAAGTTCAAGGCATTGAGCGATTTGCAAAGTAAATACAATCATTTTCTGTTGACCACGTGAAAGAGTATTTCTTTTAGAATCGATAAAATTAAATTTCAAATCTGCACGTTGCGGTCCGAGATTTGTCCAGCCGGTTGTAAGATCACGTTGAATATTTTTCTTTAGTTCCGAACCTAGATTATTATCATTATTCCATCCAGGATAATAATTTATATCCACTAATGCTTTATCGAGTAGTTGTTTTTGAATATCGATAAACAATTTATTTAATGATTTAAAATATTCTCTTCGAAACGAATCAATAGATTCTGATACTGAAACAAATTCATAATCCCAGCTTTGTATATCTTTGCTTCTATTTTTGAGAGCTTGATTACGTTGTTTTAAGAGTCTATTGAATAAAGACCATTGGTGGCGATAAATATGTTCCACGTGGAACAGTCCCCAATCGATAAACTTTCTGCGAAAGGATGAACCGGAATCTACTAAATTATGTGAAACGGGTGTTACTAAATGCAAAGGAAATAAATCAAGCAAATCTGACCGTTTTCGAATGGAATCCTGATTAAATTTCATAATCAATTTTGAAGATTCGATTTGTGAAGCTAGACGCGATGAATCACCCTGATGTGTAAAATTAGAAATTACAAAGGAAGTTTTTTGGCCGTGACGAATTAAATCAGAAAGATAATTGGATCTAAAAGATTTTCCTCTACCAGAAAGGTAAATCGCTTCAATTAAAGAAGATTTACCACTGCCATTATTACCTAAGATGAGATTGATACCGTCTGAAAATCTGAATTCTGAGTTTTCAAAACATCTAAAATCTATCAGAGATAATTTGTTTATCATGGTGTGTTAAATAACCGTGCAAAAAAATAGGCAGTAAAACTGCCTAAATAATAATTGGAAACATTCAATCAACTATAGTCGCATTGGCATAACAATATATTTACAGGCATCGGAATCTGATGCAGTCAATAAACAACTACTGTTAGCATCGACCAGTGCAATGTGAATATCCTCTGTAGAGACAACATTAAGTACATCCGTCAGGTAGCCGACATTAAAACCGATAGTTAATTCATCGCCTTCATATTGTACTTCGACTTCCTCTTCAGCCTCTTCCTGTTCAGGGTTGTGAGCCAGGAGTTCGATTTTACTGTTGTTTATTTTGAACCTAATGCCACGATATTTTTCATTCGACAAAATAGAGGCACGCACTAAGGCTTGTTTCAATTCTAAACGATTAACAACGGCAGTTTTGGTTTGGCCAGAAGGCATAACTCTTTGGTAATCTGGGAAACGACCATCAATAAGTTTTGAAGTAAAGACAACCCCATTCTTGAATATTAATCGAATATGATTGCTACCGATTTCAATAGTGACATCGTCATCAGATTCTGAAAGTAACCTGGTTAATTCGATGATCGCTTTTCTAGGTAAAATAATTTGAGTAGAGATTTCTGTGCCTGAAGGCATTGCAAGTTCAGCCATAGCAAGACGATGACCATCAGTGGCAACTGTGCGGAAAATGTCATTCGATAGATCTAAAAGCATGCCATTCAGATAGTAGCGAACATCCTGCTGAGCCATTGCAAAATGTGTTTTATCGATAACGAACTTGAGATCTTTTTCTTTGAGAACAATTCTGTCTGCCAGAGCTTTTGGTTCAACACCCGGAAAATCAGTGGCTGGTAAAGTACCTAAAGTGTAACGACCACGGCCTGATTTTAATGTGACCTGTTGTTTATCGATTGTAATAGAAATGTCGGCTCCATCGGGTAACGCTTTACAAATATCGAGCAGTTTTCTGGCCGGTATGGTCAAGTCCAGGTCTTCATCAGTATTGCTTACCAGCGTCTGAGTTCTTAATTCAACCTCAAGGTCAGTTGCAGTAATAAACAAAGTACTGTTTCGAATATTCAACAAAACATTGGCCAATATTGGTAATGTTTGACGACGTTCAACTACTCCAGATACCTGACTAAGAGATTTTAAAAGATCATCACGATTGAGGTTAATGACCATGTTATCCATCCTGTATAAATATAAATAAAATATTATTTAAAAACTTATTGTTATTATTAAGCAGCGCTAAAACACTGAGTAACTAAAAAAATCATAATTAAATCAAATCATTGGAAATGATTTTTGGCTGTATCAAGCATGTATGAACAGCAAATAAACTGTTTATCAAATGTGGATAACTTTGAAGTCAGTTTTTCACAACAGATTGCTGACATATTACTCACAGTTAATTACTCAAAATTCTCATTAAATTCGCATAGTCTTCTTCTATGCGTTTATCTGTATCTTTTAATTCTGCAATTTTGCGGGTTGCATAAAGTACCGTCGTATGATCACGGCCACCAAAAGCTTCACCGATTTCGGGTAAGCTATGATTGGTCAATTCTTTAGCCAATGTCATTGCAACCTGTCTTGGTCGAGCAATAGTTCTACTACGTTTTGCAGATGTAAGGTCAGAGGTGCGAATATTAAAATATTCTGCAACGGTTTTCTGAATATTTTCGATGGTGACAAGTTTATCCTGTGCTGCAATCATGTCCTTGAGTGCATCTTTAGCAAAATCGATGGTTATTTCCTGACCGGTGAATTGTGCTATAGCAATAATTGACCTGAGCGCACCCTCAAGCTCACGAATATTGGAGCGTACCCGCTTACCAATAAAAAATGCGACATCATCCGGTAATTCTATTTGAAATAGTTGCAGTGATTTTGATTTTAAGATGGCTACCCGTGTTTCAAGATCTGCAGGTTCTATGGCAACAGTGAGACCCCAGCCAAATCTTGATTTAAGTCGTTCTTCCAAATTGAGCTCTTTTGGAAAACTGTCACTTGTCATGATGATTTGTTGCTGTGATTCGAACAGTGCATTGAAAGTATGAAAAAATTCTTCCTGTGAACGTTCTTTACCGGCAAAAAATTGAATATCATCAATAAGCAACGCATTAAGTGATCGATATTTCCGTTTAAAGTCATCCATTGTGCCATGCTGAAGAGCTTTGACCATTTCAGCGACGAAACCCTCTGAATGAACATACAGGACGCGTGCATCCGGATTGTTATCGGAAATCATGTTACCAACAGCATGCATCAAGTGAGTTTTACCCAGTCCTACTCCACCATAAATGAACAAAGGGTTATAGACTGTACCTGGATTGTTACCAATCTGTACCGATGCAGCTCGGGCTAATTGATTGGATTTGCCCTGAACAAAAGTATCAAAAGTAAAATTTCGATTGATATTGCTTTGCAGAGGAATATTGGCAATAGCAGGATCTGTACGCACAGGACTGTGGGAAGAATTAGTTCTACTGATACCGGGTGACCGGGTTTCGTTGCTTGAATGAGATGCCGCGGTTGGTCTGGAGCCAATCTCAAGAGAAATGGTTTTGCTATCGTCTTGAGAGATTTGAATAATGTAAGTTTTCATCAGGTCAAAATAATGGTTTTTAACCCAATCAAGAACAAATCGATTTGGTGCAAATAAACGAAGGCCATTGGAATCTTCAGCAGACTGTAGAGGCCTGATCCAGGTATTAAATTGCTGAGCAGAAAGCTCAGATTCGAGATGATCGGAACATCTCTTCCATAAATCCACCAGGGAAACTCCTAAAAGGCTAATCGAATCTGTTAGTTATTTTTTGACCTGAAGATAGAAAGCGCAATAATGCAACATACAGATCTTTAATAGGTTAGAGTTTAACCCATTAAAGCCAGAGTTATCCACAGCTTAAAGAGAAAAATAAAAATTCATTTGGTCCTTATAAATATTGACTTTTATGTAAATCTCTAGATAATTGCGAGTCTTTTTTTCGGGCAAATTTTGTCCAGCTGACTAGCAAATTTTTCTGAGGTAACTGACAGTGAAACGTACATTCCAGCCAAGTCGTTTGAAACGCGCAAGAACCCATGGCTTCCGCGCCCGTATGGCTACCAGAAATGGTCGTAAAATTATTAATGCCAGACGTGCAAAAGGTCGTGCTGAATTAGCCTGATAATATTCATCCTGGCTGGTTATGCCGAACGAGACATTCGTTAAACCTATGAACCAGTCGGGAGAAAAATTCTCCAGGCAGTCGAGATTACTGACTGCAGAGGATTACCGCAGGGTATTTAGTAAACCAATCAAATCCAGTGATGGTTTTTTTACAGTTTTGGCTGTTAAAAAACATCATGAACAAGCTCGTCTGGGATTAGCTATTTCGAAGAAAAATACCAGATTGGCGGTAGACAGAAATCGATTGAAGCGTCTAATTCGTGAGAGTTTTCGTAAAAACCAGTCACATCTGGACGGTCTTGATTTGGTAGTTATGGCAAGACAACAGACCAGTCAGCAGGAAAACCATAAACTTTTCAGATCATTACAGCGTCACTGGATAAAGCTTCAGAAGAGCTGCAACTGATTAATTCACCTTAACACTTTAGAGTTTTCTGGAATCGATATGGATAACATAAGACTGATTTTAATTCTTGCTGTAGCTTTTCTATCCATGATGATTTGGCAGCAGTGGCAGCAGGACTACGGACCAAAATCCACAGAAGAAGCCTCTTATGCATTCGGTGAGATTAAACAATCGGTTT
>Ga0181576_10000175_pt1 | contig 43439 bp, 32 predicted proteins | sample 101ome_22_FD_132464 | JGI IMG/M metagenome (GOLD analysis project Ga0181576, IMG submission 132464) | Coastal salt marsh microbial communities from the Groves Creek Marsh, Skidaway Island, Georgia - 101412BT metaG (megahit assembly) | ecosystem: Environmental > Aquatic > Marine > Intertidal... | reverse complement strand
ATCGTTATTAAGATCGGCGGCATCAGCTCCCATAGCTCCCATGGCAGTAGATTGAAAATAATCTTCAAGGGCTTCTTCAAAACCGTTACCGGTGTTAAGATAAAAATAGTCGCGCTCAAAAAAGTCGTTCGAAATATACAGATCCGGAAACCGATCATTATTAAAATCACTCAGGGTGATGCCCAGTCCAAAACCAATGGCGCTGGTATAGATGCCTTTCTTTTGACTAACATCAACAAATTTGCCTCCTTGATTTTCAAAAAACTTATTGCCTTCTCCGTTTGGATCAGGAATAGTACGTTGGTCTTTAATTAGATCATAGCCCCCTACAGACCGCAGGGAATTGTTCAGGACATAACAATCGAGGTCGCCATCAAGATCAGCGTCAAAAAAGGCAGCATGAACAGATAAGCCTAATACATCCAAGCCATATTCTTTAGACGCTTCTTGAAACGTGAGGTCTCCTTGGTTGATAAAAAGTTCATTATGACGATTTTCACCTCCGGGTTTACCCGATTTGCAAACGTAGAGGTCTAGCAAACCGTCTCCGTTCACATCGGCAAAAGTGGCTCCGGTAGACCAAACTCCAGGGCAAGCCACCCCGGCTTGAGCCGTAATGTCTTCAAATTGCCATTGGCCCTTGTTGAGAAAAAGTTTGTTGTCCACTAAGTTACCCGTGAAATAAACATCGAGCAAACCATCATTGTTGATATCACCCAGAGCTACACCGGCACCGTTGTAAAAATTTCGGTAGGTATAGGGGTTAAAATCTTGTGTATATTCAAGTTGATTGCGGAATTGCAGCGCAGTATCTTGCCGCAATTCAAACCGTTTTTGGGGAACGGGTTGGCATGATAAAAGAGTAGTTAAAACCAACATGATGGATAATGTCCCTTTCATACCTACGAAAGTAAAAAAATGGGTCATTCCATAAAAGGCATGACCCATTTTCAATTGTACTATATCTAAAACTAATTAATAGCCCTCATTTTGTTTCAACGTTCCATTACTAGCTATGATAGCATCTGTTGGAATAGGCATTAATGTTTTGTAGCTAGGCGATGCACTCTTAAATTGCCAGGCATCACCAAATTTTCCGAAACGAATTAAATCAGTTCTACGGTGAGATTCTTGATAGAATTCTCTTCCGCGCTCAGCCAAGAACTCGTCAGCGTCAATGCTAGTATATTCACTAACTTCAGCACGCTTACGAATCACATTTACATCGTTTAAAGCCAATGACCAATCACCAGCAGCACGAGCTAAACCTTCAGCGCGGTTCATGTACATTTCAGATAAACGCAAGATTGGGAAATCGTTGCTTTTCTCATTACGCTCAAATTGAGCATGGCTGAATTTGTACATACGAGCACCACTTTGACGTTCTGAATCGGGTGCTAATTCATTGATTTCAGGTGTATAGGCTAAACCAAGTGATTTTTTCCCAGAAGAATCATAGTCATCTGCAGCCCAGTCGTTTAGTGGTAAACCAGCGTAAGAATATTGTTGTCCAACGAGGAAGTTAGATTGTTTTCTTACGTCACCATCTTCATAGGAGTTATAGAAATCAGTGAGGGTTTGATACCCGTTCCAAGGCTGTGAGTCTAAGTTAAACGTGAACTGAGAAGGCTGGTGAAGTCCCATCATGTGAAAGTTCATTCCACCTCCAGTAGTTCCATCAAAGGCTACTGTCCAAATTAATTCAACATTATCTTGGTTGTTTGGTGCAAACATGGCAGGGTATCCTACTAACTCATCGTTGACTAACATAGGGTTCGTATTGTCTCCAGCATTGGCCACTTTCGCTAAGTTTTTAACTCTAGAATTGGCTTTTGTTGTCAATTCATAGGGACCGTTGTCAATTACCCAAGAGGCTGCATCAGCAGCTTCTTGATAGCGAGGAGTCCCAGCATATACTTCAGCGTTAAGATAGATTCTAGACAATAGACCTACAGCGGCATATTGGTTGATTCTATATTTCTTAGGGCTAGTAGACAGATCGCTGTTGGTTAAATCCATATTAGCACTTACTGCAGAAACGCCAAGGGCTGCTAAGATTTCACTTTCAATAAATTTGAAAACATCAGCTCTATTAGACTGAGGAGCGTCAGATCCTATTGAAGTAACAATCTTCACATTTCCAAACACGTCCATTAAACGCCAGTAGAAAAACGCTCTTAATACTCTAAGTTGAGCAATTTCGTTGGCAGACAAGCCTGATTTAGCCAAGGTAGCGTTTACTTCGCTAATGGCATTGTAGGCAGTGTTCCATGTGTCTCTAAGGGGTGCACTTGCACCAGTATATTCGTGACGGTGAATGTCTAACCAAATACCTCCATCATACCAGTCTCCACCTTTTTGACCTACTTGCATCTCATCAGAAGATACAGTTTGGATAGACCAATAGTTGTGGTGACCGGCAGTTCCACCACGTAGTTTTTCAAAAGCAGCACCAATCTGATCTTGCACAGCTTGAGAACTACCATCTGTGGCAGCAACATCAATACTCACACCGGGAGCCGTAACTCCTTGGGTGAAATCCCCAACCAATTCTTCTTCCAAATCAGTACAGGCCACTACTACCGCAAAAATGGATAGCACTCCGTAAATTGATTTTTTAAAATTTTTCATAATCAATATATTTTTCAATTAAAAGTTAATATTAAGTCCTAAAGTGACCGTTCTAGCCGTAAAATAGTTGATACGACGATCTACTCCAGGAGCTAAAACATCTCCCTGTCCAGGATTATAATCGCCACCATCATAAGACCCTTGGTCTATTAATGAAGGTTCTGGATCAATACCCGTATAATTAGTAATCACAAATGCATTTTGAACATTGGCAGACAATTGAGCGCCTTGAATGAAAGAACCTTCATTGAGGTCAAAATTGTAAGCAACTGTGAGGTTATCTAATTTGAAAAAGTCTGCCTTTTCAACATAGAGTGAACTAAACTGAGCAACCGTTAAGTTAGGCTCTGCTAAAGAAGTATTCACAAAGTTATAAGAAGACTGACTTGCTAAACGTGGCTCATAGAACGCACGGAAAGTGTTCACTAAACTGTGGCCGAAAGCACCTCTAAAGAAGGCATTAACACTCCAGTTTCCAAACGATAGATTGTTTGACCAACCTAATTCTAGGGAAGGAATACCGTTTCCAGCTGTCTCAAAATCTGAGTCAGCATCATTCCATTTGTCTTGGCTAGTTACAAGGTTTCCATCTCCATTGATATCGGCAAATTGAGGTGATCCGTCTGCGTTAACACCAACGTAACGGGGTGCCCAAATTTGACCAATTTCTTCTCCAGGACGAACTAACAACATGTTGGTAGCGTTTTGTCCAGGGGCACCTAAGTTGGCACGAATGTCTCCATTTTCAAGAACATATTCTTCCAAAGTTGTTTTATAGGTAGAAAGGTTGATGTTGGTTTGATAGTTGTCTGTTACTTCATATCCTAGGTTAATTTCAATACCTTGTGTATTGATTTTACCTGAGTTTTCGTAACGTGTGTCAAATCCATAAGTAGCAACATCTACTTTAGTTTCTAGGATGAAGTCAGAAATGTCTCTAGTGTAGAGGTCTAAAGCTCCTGTAAATTTACCGCTGGCAAAGTCAAACCCTACGTTTGTTTCTGCTTTAGATTCCCATTTTAAGTCTGGGTTAGCGGCACGAGCTTGAGAGGTGTTTCCTGTTCCTCCTGAGTCATAACCAAAGTTATAAGTCACTTGAGAAAGACCTGTTGGACCAGGAAGTGATCCTGTTTCTCCATAACCAACTCTTACTTTGAAGGTATCAAAATCAGTACCTATATATTTGTTAAGGTCAGCACCGATACCGAAGGCTGGGAAAGTCCCCCATTTGTTACCATCTCCTAATTTAGTAGAACCTTCTCTTCTAACAGAGGCATTCACATAAATAGCATCGTCAATTACAATATTGGCACGACCAAAGAAAGCGATGATCTTGTTGTCTGGGCCTTTGTAACTGTTAGCGGTAATAAATCCGGCGTTGTTTAAATCTTGAGAAGCGTCAATGTTGTAGCTGTAGTCCATACTGTTATCAGGGAAATCACCTAATGAAAAACGCTTGTCTTGATAGTTGTCTTGTTGGAAAGAATAACCTCCTGTTAAGTTCATGTTGAACCCGGCAGAATCTAGGTTATAGGTTCCGAAAACTTCATATAATTCAAATTCGTATCGAGTATCTTCAAAACCAGCAGAACCACGTCTTGTTGGACTCAAAGCGTTACCCGATAAAAGTGCTGTTACAGGCACATAAGTTCTGTTGTTGTTTTTGGTTGTTTGACGGGCTGCTCTAAATTGAATGTCTAAGTTATCTGTTAGGTCATAGCCTAAAGACAAGCTGTAGTTCAATTCAGTACGCTCACCTGTTCTTTCGTGTTGCTCAGCAATAGAAACAGGGTTAAAACTGTCAAACAATCCAAAGGTTTCGAAATAACCTCCAATCACATCTCCTGAATTTCCGGGGAAAAAGGGAGAACCTGCTGTGTAGATAGGTGCAGTTGGATTGAAAAGAGTAGCATATTTTAATACTAAAGGGTTACCAAAGCTAGATTGTCTTTGCGTAAACGAAGCGTTAAAATCGATTTTTAATTTGTCGTTTAAAGCTCTTGTAGAAATGTTGGCTCTAGAGTTGAATTGCTCAAAACCAGTGTTCACTACAATACCTTCTTTTTGACGAATGTTAGCTGAAATACGGTAAGTTGTCTTATCAAAACCTCCTGATGCAGCAAAGTTGTGAATTTGAGAAATAGCACTTCTCGTTACGGCTTCTGTCCAATCAGTATCTCCACCAAGGTCAGAACCACCGGCCGCTAAAAATTCATCTCTTGTCATCACGTCAATACGGTTGAGGATGCTTGAGTTAGAAAGCTGTCCGTTGTAAGAAAGTGATAACTCACCACTTCTTCCACTCTTAGTAGTCACAATGATTACCCCAGAAGAACCTCGAGAACCATAGATCGCAGCGGCAGAACCATCTTTCAATACGTTGATAGACTCAATGTCATTAGGATCAACGTTATCTAAAGAAGCTCCAACAACACCATCAACAACCACAAGAGGAGAAACGTTAGCCCCTACAGTTGAGAGACCTCTCAAACGAATAGTGGCAGGTGAGTTAGGGTCACCCCCTTTGTTGTAGACACTCAATCCGGCAACTTTACCTTGTAAAAGTTGAGAAGCTTGATTGATTGGTCCTTTGTTAAATTCTTCGGCAGTAACTTGCACTACGGCAGAAGTAATTTCTTTCTCGTTCTGGGTACCATAACCCGTAACCACAACTTCATCTAGTTCATTGTTGGCCGAAAGGGTCACTGTAATTTGGTCTTGACCTGCAACAGTAACTTCTTGGCTTGAAAATCCAACGAAAGAGAAAACAAGTACATCTCCATTGTTAGCGGCAATGGTATATTTACCGTCAAAATCTGTACTAGTACCCGTGTTGGTTCCTTTAATCTGAACCGTTGCTCCTGGCAAAGGTCCATCTTCACTTGTCACAACTCCAGAAATGGATTGTGCAAAAATTCCTACGCTAAAAAGCATGGCCCCAAGCAATAGGAAGTGTTTGAATAACTTACTTTTCATTCTAAGATATTTAAGTTTGTTTTAGTTTTGGCTTATTTCAAAGCTCGACAATATTAAGTTTTAAAATTTAACGTTCTCTTAACTTTCATTAAAAAGAGACAACAGGGTAACGAAAATGTTTTCGAAACGAAAATTGTTTAACTTTGCCTTTTGATACTCTTAGAATGAATAAACTGACTTTAAAAGATATAGCTCAGGCCTTAAATATATCTATTACAACCGTTTCCAAGGCGCTTAAAGATTATCCCGATGTGAGTTGGAGCACAAAAAAGAGAGTTATAGAGTATAGTAAAAAAATGAACTTTAAGCCCAACGTTCAAGCCTCCTATTTAAGAACACGAGAAACCAAAATTTTAGGTGTGGTGGTGCCTACTTTGATTCATTATTTTTTTAGCAATGTAGTAGAGGGCATAATTCAAAAAGCCGAAGAAGCGGGCTATATGGTTTTAGTGCTTTGCGCAGATGAGTCTGAAGAAAGGGAGAAAAAGCTGGTTAAACAATTGCTTCAACAAAATGTGGACGGTATTTTTATCTCTATTTCCCATAAAACCAGAGATATTTCGCACCTCAAAGAGGTATTAGAAAATCAAACCGTGATGATTGTTTTTGATCGTATTTCTAAGTTTTTGAAATGCTCTAATGTAGTAATCAATGATCGTGAGGCTGGCTACATTGCCACTAAACACCTCATTGAACAAGGGTGCCAAAGAATTGCTCACTTTAGAGGAGGGCTTCTTCCGCAAATTGCCATAGATCGTTATTTGGGCTATAGAAAAGCCTTGGAAGACCACGGTTTGGAATATGACAAATTGTTGGTTGATATTTGTGAAAATGGAAGCGAGAAAGACGGCTATCAAAGTGCCCAAAAATTTTATAGAGCTGGACTTTCCTATGATGGCCTTTTCACTATTTCAGATCCTACGGCAGCAGGGGCCATTCGCTTTCTTCATAAAAAAAATATTCGGGTTCCAGAAGACATCGCCGTGGTTGGCTTTAGCAATTGGCAACTCGCTGCCCTCACCACACCCGCCATTAGCACCATAGATCAATCGGGCTTTTTAATTGGCGTGGAAGCAATGCGATTATTTATGGTGGAAATGGAACAAAGACGAAAAAAAGAAGAAGTAACCTTCAATACGTCTATAATTCCCTCTAAACTAATTGTAAGAGAGTCTTCTCTAAAAAAAAAATAAACTTCTCAAACTAAGATAAAAACTTTATGTTTCGTTGAAGTCCTTTATAGCCAGTACGTTGCACAGCGCTATCTTTAAAAATTTTTTGAAAGACTTCTTGGGTCATTTCTTCCCATTGGTTTTTGTTAAGATCGAGGAGTTCAGGATGGGGTTCAAAATCTTTTTCATGATGAGGAGAGGCAAATCGATTCCACGGACATACGGTTTGACATACATCACAGCCAAAGGCCCATTGGTCCATTTTGCCCTTAAATTCTTCTGGGATAGCTTCTCTTAATTCTATTGTTAAATAGGATATACATTTGCTGGCATCAATTTGATAAGGAGTTAGGGCTTCTGTGGGGCAAGCATCTATGCAGGCAGTACAACTGCCACAGTGATCTGTGGTGGGTGGGTCATATTCCAGTTCTAAATCAATAATCAGTTCTGCAATAAAAAAAAAGGATCCTACTTTTTTAGCAATTAAATTGGTGTTTTTGCCTTGCCAACCCAAACCGCTTTTGGCAGCCCAAACTTTATCCATCACCGGAGCTGAATCTACAAAAACACGCCCTCCTACTTCACCTATTTCTTGCTGAATAAAAAGCATTAATTCCCGGAGTTTTTCTTTAATCACAAAGTGGTAGTCTTTGCCAAAAGCATAGGAGGCAATTTTAGGGGCATCAGGGTCTTTTTGTTTTTGATCGCTGTGATAATTAAACAACAGCGACACCACACTTTTGGCTCCGGGCACCAACAATCTTGGGTCTAACCGCTTATCAAAATGGCGTTCCATATAGGCCATTTTTCCATGTTTGCCTTGTTGAAGCCATTGTTCTAATTGGGGTGCCTCTTCGTTTAAAAAAGTGGCTTCAGCAATCCCACAAGACAAAAATCCTAGTGCTTTAGCTTGCTCTTTAAGCATTTGAGTATGCTTTGCTTGGGCAGTCATTAAAACAAGCCTTCTTGGTTGTTTTTCAAACGACCCAGGTGTTTATAGGCCAGTTCGGTTACTTCTCTCCCTCTTGGCGTTCGCACCAAAAATCCTTGTTGAATGAGAAAGGGTTCATAAACCTCTTCTATGGTTTCGCCGTTTTCAGACACTGCTGTAGCCAAGGTAGTGATGCCAACCGGACCTCCTTTAAATTTGTCAATTAAAGTGGTTAAAATTTTATTGTCCATTTCGTCTAAGCCGTGGGCATCTACTTGTAAGGCTTTGAGACCATATTGGGTAATGGTTAGGTCAATAGTGCCGTTGCCTTTAATTTGGGCAAAATCTCGAATGCGACGCAACAAGCCGTTAGCAATTCTAGGGGTTCCGCGGCTTCGTCCGGCAATTTCCAAAGCGGCATCTTGTGCAATAGGCACCTTTAAAATAGCAGCACTGCGTTCTACTATGGTGGCCAATAATTCGGTGTTGTAATATTCTAAGCGATTGCTAATGCCAAAACGGGCTCGCATAGGGGCTGTTAGTAAACCTGATCGTGTGGTGGCTCCTACTAAGGTAAAGGGGTTTAAATTGATTTGCACGGTTCTGGCATTGGGACCACTTTCAATCATGATATCAATCTTGTAGTCTTCCATAGCCGAATACAAATATTCTTCCACTATGGGACTTAAGCGATGGATCTCATCAATAAAAAGGATGTCTCGGGCTTCTAAATTGGTGAGTAACCCGGCTAAGTCACCAGGTTTATCTAAAACGGGTCCGGAGGTAAGTTTAATACCTACTTCAAGCTCGTTGGCCAAAATATGGGCAAGGGTTGTTTTTCCTAAACCTGGAGGGCCATGAAAAAGGGTATGATCTAATGCCTCTTTACGCTGGTTGGCAGCTGCCACAAAAACCTGAAGGTTTTCTAGCAGTGCTTCTTGTCCGGCAAAATCATCAAAACTCAGGGGCCGCAAGGCACGGTCTATGTCTTGTTCTTCGGGAGAAAGGAATTGGCCTGAAGCGTCTAAATGTTCATTCATTCTTTCAAAGATACTTCATTCCAACGAATCCATTAGTCTACTTGCAATACATGTCCTTGTGCCAATTGTTGGAGCCGATAGGGCTGTTCAATTTTGAGTCTTTTACCCGCCAAGGCGATCCACTTCTTTTGTTTGTAGCACGACAAAATTCGGATTAAGGATTCGGTGGCAATGCCAGCTAAGTTGGCCATATCTTCTCGGGTTGATTTAAGTTCTATATAGCCGTTGGAATCTGGTTTGAAATATTGAGGAAGTTCCAAAACAATTTCTGCCACCCGTTGATACATTGTTTTTTGTCCAAAGGACACAATTTTATTATCTGAACGTTTCAAATAGCTAGCCAGCGCCATTGTGACCCGCAGGGAAAACACGGGGTTAGCATTCATTAAATCAAAAAATATTTTTTTGGGCAAATAACGTCCGCGAACAGGCAAAATAGCCTTGGCCATTAAGTTGGTTCGATCTTCGCACAAAATGCTGCGTATGCCCAATAAAGTGCCGGAGGATAATAATTCAATAATTTGATTTCTACCATTGCTGCAGTTTTTACCAATTTGACACAAGCCTTCTTGAATGCAATAAATGCCATTGAGTGATTTTTTTTCTGAAAAAATAATCGCTCCACTTTCAAATTGAAAAGGAACGAGTTCGGCAGTAAAATCGTGAAAAAAACAGGTTTGGTCTGGGCTTTGAAAAGGGCATTGCTTGCAAGAAACAGAATTTTGGGGTTGCATAGATTTTAGGGTTAGGTTTTCTTACTAACTCAAGTATACAAAAAAATATTGGTTTTCTTTACTCATCCGTTTTTTTAAACCTTTTTATAAGAAATTTGTTCAACTTCAATAGGCAAAAATTATTCCCCTGATAATTATCTTATTTGGCGCACTTCTCATCATTATAGGGCTTAGAATAGATATTCCTTTTCTTTCTCCTGGAACAGATTACTTACAACTATCAAGGGGCACTGCACGCTATAATTGCGCATAAAAAACCCTTGACGGTTTGCCAAGGGTTTGTATAACAAATTGTAAAATTCTAATGCTGTAATTCTTCTTCTCCCTTTTTAAGCGGAATGTGTTGAGGCACATAATCTTCATCATGTCCGGGCTTAGAGTAGTCATAGGCCCAACGATGCACGTGAGGAATCTCACCCTCCCAATTGCCATGAAAATGCTCAATGGGTGCTGTCCATTCTAGCGTGTTAGAACGCCAAGGATTTTGTACGGTGGGCTTACCATAGAACATGCTATGAATAAAATTGTATAAGAAAACAATTTGTGCTGCACCAGCAATTAGAGCAAATACAGTAATCAATACGTTGATATCGGCTAGATCATCAAAATAAGGGAATGCGGTGTTCGTATAATATCGTCTGGGCAGTCCTGCCATACCAATAAAGTGCATGGGGAAGAAAACCCCATAGGCACAAACCGCCGTAACCCAAAAGTGTACATAACCTAAATTTTTATTAAGCATACGACCAAACATTTTAGGGAACCAATGATAGACGCCTGCAAAAAGCCCGTATAGAGCAGAAATTCCCATCACCAAGTGGAAGTGCGCCACTACAAAATAAGTATCGTGCACGTTGATGTCTAAGGTACTATCTCCCAAAATAATTCCGGTTAAACCACCTGTTATGAAAGTAGAAACCAATCCAATTGAAAACAACATAGCCGGATTCAGTTGCAGGTTTCCTTTCCAAAGGGTGGTGATATAGTTAAATGCTTTTACCGCTGAAGGGATAGCAATCAGCAAAGTGGTGAAGGTAAACACAGATCCTAAGAAAGGATTCATTCCTGAGATGAACATATGGTGCCCCCATACAATGGTAGACAAAAAGGCAATGGCCAATATTGAAGCTACCATGGCTCTATAGCCAAAGATGGGCTTTCTAGCATTGGTCGCAATAATTTCGGAGGTGATGCCCAAAGCCGGGAGCAATACAATATATACTTCCGGGTGACCCAAGAACCAAAAAAGGTGCTCATATAAAACTGGTGAACCTCCTTGGTAGTGCAAAACTTCTCCTTGAATGAAAATATCAGACAAGAAAAAGGAAGTGCCAAAGCTTCGATCCATGATGAGCAACAAGGCCGCAGATAAAAGCACAGGGAAAGAAACTACCCCAATGATAGCCGTTACAAAAAAGGCCCAAACGGTGAGCGGCAAACGCGTCATGCTCATGCCTTTTGTTCTTAGGTTGATTACCGTTACGATATAATTTAAAGAACCTAAAAGTGAGGAGGCAATAAAAATGGCCATAGAAACCAACCAAAGCGTCATGCCTAAACCTGAACCAGGTTGGGCTTGTGGTAAAGCACTTAAAGGCGGATAAATGGTCCATCCAGCAGCAGCAGGCCCAGCTTCTACGAAAAGCGAAATGACCATAATCACACTAGAAAGGAAAAACAACCAAAAGGAAATCATGTTCAACAAACCAGAGGCCATATCTCGAGCTCCAATTTGCAAAGGAATGAGGAGGTTACTAAACGTACCACTTAATCCTGCGGTGAGCACAAAAAAGACCATGATGGTTCCGTGAATAGTGACCAGCGCCAAGTAGACGTTGGGATCCATCACCCCGTTAGGGGCCCATTTACCTAAAAGAACTTCAAAAACACCAAAGGGTTGTTCGGGCCATGCCAATTGTAAACGAAATAAAAGCGACATGGCGATCCCAATAATCCCCATAAACAATCCCGTAATGAGATATTGTTTAGAGATCATTTTGTGATCTTGACTAAAAACATATTTCGTGATAAAGGTTTCTTTGTGATGATGTCCGTGATCCTCTTCGTGAATTTGCGCTGCTACTGTTGACATATCTAATCTGTTTTAAAATTTTATTGAATTACTTCTGCAAAAGTTTGCTGTTCTTCCATCCATTTTTCAAAAGCATCTGGCGACTCTACAATAATTTTCATTTGCATATTGTAGTGCGAGGCACCACAAATTTTATTGCAAAGTAATAAATAATCGAATTCATAGGGCTCTAATGCTTCTTCGCCATTGGCAATTAATTCTTGACTGCGGTCATAGCGAATTTTATTGATTTTTTTGACTTTCGCCACCACGTCTGGGTTGTTACGCATTTCGGTGGTTGTAACGGTGGGGGTAAAAGCAAATTCTGTGATCATTCCAGGAACACAATTCATTTGGGCTCTAAAATGAGGCATATAAGCCGAGTGAAGAACATCTTGAGAGCGCATTTTAAAAATCACTTCTCGTCCCACAGGCAAATGCAATTCTTGCACTACCACATCATCAAATCCGTTGGGGTCTGTGGTATCTATACCAACTAAATTGCGGCCATCAAAATCTTGTAAAAAACGTACGTTAGCATCACCTAAAACACCATCGTTTCCGGCATAGCGTGCTTTCCAATTAAATTGTTGTGCATAAAGTTCTACCACAAGGGCTTCATCGTTTTCTTCAACAGTCATGATGTTGGTCCAGGTGTAGAGTCCATATAATATTAAACCTGCTAAAGCAATAACAGGAATAATGGTCCAAACAAATTCTAAGCGATCATTGTCAGCATAGAACAAGGCTTTTTGACCTTTTTTGCCATGATATTTATAGCCAAAATAGTGCAACAAGGCTTGGGTGATGGTTTGCACAAAAAAGATGATGGCAAATGAAATCCACATCAAATTGTCATAATCTCCACCATGCTCAGAAGCCGCCTCGGGCAACAAAACGTCACCATAGGCCCAAAAAGAGAAAATGGTAATTAGATATATGAAAACGAGAAAACCAAACAGTAATCTTCCATTCCATTTGTTATCGTTATCATTAGCAATTTGAGTGTTTTCGCTTTTGGTTTGTGAGAGTTCAAAAATTTTAGTGATTTGCCACAAGCCGATTGCAACTAAAACAAGAATGGTAAGTGTCAATGCAATTGTCATCTATTCTATTCTTTTATATATTAATAATGAAAACGTTCACTCTCACCTAAATAGGGATCTCCTTTGGCTAAGAGGGGTGCTTTTGTTAATGCTCTAAATACAATAAACAAGAACAAGCCTAAGAAGAATAAAAATCCTCCTATTTCACTTGCTCCAATAAACCATTGATCGCCCACCGCTGAGGGCATGATCATATTATAAATATCCATATAGTGTCCTAAAACAATAACAATTCCTGCCATCACCACGATATAGTTGGTGCGCTTGTAGTCACTGTTCATTAAAATTAAAAGCGGGAAGATGAAATTCATCACGAGCATACCAAAAAAGGGCAGCGTATAATCTTCCATTCGCGTAATAAAATAGGTCACTTCTTCGGGGATATTGGAATACCATATCAGCATGAATTGTGAAAACCACAAATAGGTCCAAAAAACACTGATGGCAAACATAAATTTTCCTAAATCGTGAATATGGCTATCATTCACAAAATCTAAATAGCCTTGATTTTTAAGGTAAATGGTGAGCAAGGCAATAACGGTTATGCCGGTCACAAACATACTGGCAAAAACATACCAACCAAAAAGGGTACTAAACCAGTGTGGGTCAATAGACATAATCCAATCCCAAGCCATGATAGATTCTGTCACAATATAAAACACCAAAAAGGCTGCTGAAATTCTAAAATTCTTTTTATGGTTAGAAATATCTCCTGCTGGAGCAGCATCTTGCGCCAAAGAAAATTTTCTTGAAAAATAGCGGTATAGTGACCAGCCAGACAAGAAAATTATAGCTCTAATTAAAAAGAAAGGAACGTTTAAAAAGCCTGTTTTGTTTTGAATTATTTCATCGTGCGCCACTACCTCGGGATCCATCCAAATAAAGAGGTGATTCAAATGCATAGTGGAAAGGGCTAAGATTACTAACACAATTATACCTCCTGGGAGCAAATAGGCTGTTATGGCTTCCATCACGCGGAAGAGCACTATAGACCATCCGGCTTGTGCTGCTCTTTGAATGCCATAGAAAGCTAAAACTCCAAGGGCAATAACAAAGAAAAATAGAGCCGCAACATAGAGAGCTGCCCAAGGTTTGTTTTGTAGTTGATGCAGCAGATGTTCACCATGTGCAGTATCTTCATGTGACTCACCATGAGCATCATGGGCACTCATTGCGGTAGCAGCATGCTCATCATGAGCCGCATCAGTGGCGTGTTCGGTGGCTGTTCCATGTCCTTCGCCGTGGTGTTCTGTAGCGACCATGGCTTGTGCTTCTTCTACACTAGAAGGCATGGCTAGAAATCCCCAAAGGAGCCCTAAAAAGCCAACTGCCATAAGCACAATGGCAAAAATTTTCAGTTTATTGGGAAGTGTATATTGCATAGCTCTGAGTGCTTATTTTATTAGTTTACTTCTGAGTTCCATCACATGTTGAGCAATTTGCCAACGTTCTGTTGCATTAATCTGACCGGCGTGAGAACCCATTGCATTTTTTCCATACATGAGAACGTGATAAATGCTTCCAGGGGTAATATCACGATCGGCATAACTGGGAATTCCTAAGAATTTTTCCCGTGTCATTAAAATTCCTTGTCCATCTCCTTTGCTACCGTGGCAAACGGCACAATAAATGCCATAGAGTTCTTTTCCTTCTGCCTTGTGAGCATCAGAAACTTCTATGGGAGAAAGCAAGGTTGCTTTGGCTGCTTCATAACCCTCATTCGTATCAGGAAAGTCATAGGGTTCCCAACCTCTGTTCACGGTTCCTTGCACCGGAAGTTGGGCTTCAATGCCATTGGCAAAGGCTGCTGTATTGGCATAGGTTTCATAACCTACAGGCTCATACATATTGGGAAAATATTGATAATTGGGTTTTGACGCATCAAAACAGGCCTGCAGACAAAAAAGGAGTAGTAGCGCAAATAGGGAACCGAGTTGTTTCATTTAAGCGTTATTTTCAATAAGGGTTACTTCAATAGCTCCAGTTTTTTTGAGCAACTGAGTGAGCTTTTTTTCATTGTCATGCACTTCTACAGCAACTAAAAATTTGTCATCTGTGGTAAGTGGGTTGGGGTTTTCTGCATTTTTAAAGGGCCATAACTTACTTCTCATATAAAATGTAATCACCATTAGGTGAGCGGCAAAAAAGACCGTCATTTCAAACATGATTGGCACAAAAGCGGGCATATTTTCTAAGTAGGAGAAACTGGGTTTTCCTCCAATGTTTTGGGGCCAGTCTTCAATCATTATAAAATTCATCATGGTTATGGCAACACTTAGGCCAATACAACCATATAAGAAAGCCATAATGGCCAATCTTGTTTCTTCTAAACCAAGGGCTTTATCGAGGCCATGCACTGGAAAAGGAGTGTATACTTCTTCAATATGATGCTTTTCGGAACGAATTTCTTTGACTGCTTTCAATAGCACGTCATCATCGTCATAAAGCGCGTGAACTACTTGATTACTCATTTGGCGTCTCTTAATTTTTTATATTTCTCTCCAGACGATTTTAAGATCGTTTTTACCTCAGCTTGTGCAATTACCGGAAACGTTCGTGCATAGAGTAAAAACAGCACAAAGAAGAATCCAATGGTGCCAATAAAGATGCCTATATCTACAAAAGTGGGTGAAAACATGGTCCAAGAAGAAGGCAAATAATCTCTATGTAAGGAAGTTACAATAATCACAAAGCGTTCAAACCACATCCCAATATTCACTACTATCGAAATGATAAAGGAGAACATGATGCTGGTTCTTAATTTTTTAAACCACATGAATTGTGGTGAGAACACATTGCAGGTCATCATGGACCAATAGGCCCACCAATAGGGTCCAGTGGCACGGTTGAGGAAGGCATATTGTTCATATTCAACCCCAGAATACCAGGCAATAAATAATTCTGTTATATAGGCTACACCCACAATAGAACCGGTAATCATAATCACTATGTTCATCAATTCAATGTGTTGCACTGTAATGTAGTTTTCTAAATTGGATACTTTACGCATGATGATAAGCAAGGTGTTTACCATTGCAAATCCAGAGAATATAGCACCGGCCACAAAGTAGGGCGGGAAAATAGTGGTATGCCATCCTGGAATGACAGAGGTGGCAAAGTCAAAGGATACAATAGTGTGCACAGACAATACCAATGGAGTAGCTAAACCTGCTAATACTAATGACACTTCTTCAAAACGCTGCCAATCTTTGGCACGGCCACTCCATCCAAAACTTAAAAGACTATAAATTTTCTTTTGAAAAGGCAAAATGGCTCGATCGCGAATCATGGCAAAGTCTGGTAACAAACCCGTCCACCAAAAAACGAGTGAAACGGACAAGTATGTTGAAATGGCAAAAACGTCCCACAACAAGGGGGAATTAAAGTTTACCCAAAGGGAACCAAAGGTATTGGGAATGGGTAAAACCCAGTAGGCCAACCAAGGACGCCCCATGTGAATGATGGGAAACAATCCAGCTTGAATTACAGAAAAAATAGTCATGGCTTCTGCAGAGCGGTTGATAGCCATGCGCCATTTTTGTCTAAACAATAGGAGTACAGCAGAAATCAACGTTCCGGCGTGTCCAATACCTACCCACCAAACAAAGTTGGTGATGTCCCAGGCCCATCCAACGGTTTTATTCAATCCCCACGTTCCAATTCCGGTAGAGATCGTATAGATGATACAACCTATGCCCCATAAGAGAGCAGTTAGGGCAATGCCAAAAACAATCCACCATTGGCGGTTGGCTTTCCCTTCGATGGGTGCCGCAACATCAACAGTAACATCGTGATAGGTTTTATCTCCTGTTACGAGGGGTTTGCGGATCGGTGCTTCATAATGTGAGGCCATGAATATTTTCTATTATAAGTTTATACGTTTCTCACTTTGGTTTGATACATCACGTTGGGCTTGGTACCCACACTTTCTAGAAGGTGATACATACGATCATTTTCTTTAAGTGCAGCCACTTGACTGTCTTTATCATTAATATCGCCAAAGACCATTGCGCCGTTGCTACAAGCAGCAGAACAAGCGGTTTGGAATTCACCGTCTTTAATAGCTCTTCCTTCTAATTTGGCGTCCAATATGGTTTTTTGCGTTTTTTGAATACACATAGAGCATTTTTCCATCACTCCACGAGAACGAACTACTACATCTGGGTTCAATACCATTCTTCCCAAGTCGTTGTTCATATGATAATCAAACTCGTCATTCTTATTATATAAGAACCAGTTAAAGCGACGTACTTTATAAGGACAGTTATTGGCGCAATAGCGGGTTCCCACACATCGGTTATAGGCCATGTGGTTTTGACCTTGTCTTCCGTGCGAGGTTGCTGCAACCGGACAAACGGTTTCACAAGGAGCATGGTTACAATGCTGACACATCACCGGTTGGAAAGTCACTTGAGGATTTTCGGAGGCTTGCTCCATTTCGCCAAAGGTTGTTAGCGAATCTCCTAAACCTGATATGTTATCGGCTGTTTCTTTATCGCCTTCAAAGCTCGTCTCTGAAGAATAATAGCGATCAATTCGCAACCAATGCATATCTCTAGACTTTCTGATTTCTTGTTTCCCTACAACAGGCACATTGTTTTCAGAATGACAGGCAATAACACAAGCACCACAACCGGTACAAGCATTAAGGTCTATAGAAAGGTTAAAATGATGACCAATAGAGCGGTCAAAATTTTCCCAAATATCAACTTCTGGAGAAGTGACAGGGGTTTCAATATGGTTTTTAGAAACTTTTGGAATGGGGTTCCAATAGTCTTTGTCTTTTGTGTTGAAAATCTCGAGGGTAGTTTCTTTCACAATGTCTCTACCCATGAGTGTGTTGTGCAATTGCACACAAGCAAATTCATGATAGCCTTCTGCTGCAGCAATGGTTACTTCTTGCACTTCTTTAGCACTGTTATAAAAACAATAGGCGTTGACCCCTACTTGCATTTCTTCTTGCAAGCCAAGTCGTTTGCCATAGCCAAGTGCCAAACCTACAGAGCCTATAGCTTGTCCGGGTTGAATGAGAACAGGCACTTTTAAAGTTTGATCTCCTACGCTCACCGAAGCATAGCTGCCGTTGAGGGCTCCATTAGCCACATTGACATTTTTTAAGCCCAAGGCCTTTGCATCGGCCGCTGATATTGTTAGGTAGTTATCCCAACTAGTTCGTGAAATTGGATCGGGGAATTCTTGCAACCAAGGGTTATTAGCCTGATTGCCATCACCCATTCCAGTTTTGGTATAGAGCACCAATTCCATGCCCTTTGACGAGGCTGCTGCAAGCGATTGCAAAGCAGCTGTTAAATCTGTTTCGGCAGGGTTTACTTCAGAAGTTTGAGCAGTACTATAAAAACCATCATGTAGGGCTGCACTCCAAGCTTTATCTACTAAAATATTTTCCTTCCAATGTTGTTGAATGCTTTCATAAAAATTGGCATTACTTCCCGCCCACTGCAAGAGCACATCTTGAAACTGTAGGGTGTCAAATAATGGTCTAATAGTGGGTTGTGCTAAGGCAAAATGTCCTTTTTTAAATTCATAATCGCCCCAACCTTCAAGATAGTGAGGGGTGGCAGCAATATATTGACAGGCCACAGCTGTGTCGTCTTCTTTCATGGCGAAAGAAACAGAGAGGTCTAGTTTTTTAATCCCTTCTGCAAAGGCTTCCCCATCAGGCATGCTATAAACGGGGTTAACCCCAACAAAAATAGCACCACCATAAGTACCTTCTTTAATACCTTTTATGACAGGGTCTAATTCGGCACCATTTTCTTTACGAATTAAACGAGGAGCAGCCACGTCCATAACATCACTCGCCAAATAGCGGTTGATAGCCAGCACAAGCTTTTGGGCTCCAACATCTTGAATTCCAGAAACAACAACAGCCTTATTTGCTGCTTTTTTTAAGGCACTAACGGCTTTATTCAAAGCATTTTCATGTGCTTCAGACAGGCTGCCCGAAACAGTTGCTCCCACTAATTTGGCATAGAGGTGAACTAAAATATTTTTTTGAGCTGAAGGGGTGGCAGGAATGCGATAGTCAGCAGCGGCACCACTTAACGTCATATTGGCTTCAAACTGAAAATGCTGTGACATTTTAGCTTGACCGTGGTCTTTGTGTGGGATTCTCGTTTTTGAATAGCCACTGTCATAGCCTCCTCCTTGCCAATCTCCAAGAAAGTCAGCTCCAATAGAAACTATGGTGTTGGCTTTTGAGAAATCATAATCAGCTAATGCACGAAGTCCATACGTGGCTTCAAAAGCATCAACGGCATCGGCAGAGGCCACTGTATCAAAATAGGCATGCTCTACGTTGGGATAGGTGCTTATAAAGTCAGCTATAATTTTTTCGGTGGTAGGGCTACTAAACGTTTGGGTAATCAAGGCCACTTTTTTACCAGAAGCGGCAAGTGCTTTTAACTTGGCGCCCACTTGCAGATGAAGGTCTTCCCAAGACACTTCTGTTCCATTGGCTTTAGGTCCTTGAAGTCTTTTGATATCATAAAGCGAAAGTACGGAGGCGTGTACTCTTGCATTGGCCCCTCCCAAAGTGGGGGCATCTGCATTATTTTCAATTTTAATTGGGCGCCCTTCTCTAGTTTTTACTAAAATGCTAGCAAAATCAAAACCATCAGCAATGGCTGTGGCATAGTAGTTGGCAACTCCAGGTCTAATTTGCTCGGGCTGCACCACATAGGGCACCGATTTAATGACCGGACCTTCACAAGCTGCAAGAGAAGCTGCTGCTGTACTAAAACCCACATATTTAAGAAAGTCTCTTCGAGAGGTATTGCTCTCTTGAAGTGTTTTTTCATCACTCAAAAAGTCTTTGGGTAGTTTTGATGCAAATTCATCATGAGCAAGCTTTTGCACTTCAGTGTTTTGTGGGTTGAGTTGCTCAATTTGCTTCCAGTATGTTTTCTTTGATGCCATATATCTTAATTATATCGCTTTTAGTAGTGACATTTTCCACATTCAAGGCCACCCATTTGGGCAACGGTAAGGTTTTCAACTCCATATTTTTTGGAGAGTGCCTCATGAATCTTTTCATAGTAAGCATTGTCTGCTACTTGCACGTTGGTTTCTCTGTGACAATTAATACACCACCCCATTGTTAAAGGAGCATATTGATACATCACTTCCATTTCTTCAACAGGTCCGTGGCATTTTTGACATTCAATTTTTCCTACTTCCACGTGTTGAGCGTGATTGAAATAGGCAAAGTCGGGTAAATTGTGAATGCGCACCCACTTAACTGGTTGTGATTCCCCGGTATAACTTTGGGTGGTTTCATCCCAGCCAACAGCGGCATAGAGTTTCTTAATTTCTTTGGTATAGAAATCTTGAGTATAGCCGTTTTCTAAATCTTCTTCACCGTTGTATTCTGCAATGTTTTTGTGACAATTCATACAAACATTAAGCGACGGAATTCCGGAATGTTTAGAAACACGTGCTGAGGAGTGGCAATATTTACATTCAATTTGGTTAGCGCCAGCGTGAATTTTATGCGAATAGTGAATGGGCTGAACAGGCATATAGCCTTGGTCTACTCCAATTTGCATCAAGTAGCCATAGACAAAATAGGCACTGCTTAGCAGCAAGAAGATTACGCTTACAAATACTAAGAATTGATTTTGAACAAAGGCTTTCCAAATGGGAGTTCTTTTGGGCTTTTCTTCCGGTTCAATGTTTACACCACTCGCCGCAGCAATTCTAATGAGAGTGCGTTGAACCAAAACGAGCATTACCACCAATAGGGCAAAAACTAGAGCTAGCGCTGCAAGCACAATGTTGTTGGTGACATTTCCAGAACTTGAGGCAGCCGCAGCTGCACCAGGGGCTGCAACAGCAGCAACAGGAGCAGGGGGAATATAGTCTGTGTAGGCAAGAATATTATCAATATCGGTGGTGGAAAGCTGAGGAAATGAAGTCATCACAGACTTGTTGTACTCCTCATAAACAGCCACAGCCTGAGGGTCGCCAGATTTGACCATAGCGGTGCTGTTGTTGATCCACTGATAGAGCCACTCCCGATCATATTTGGCGCTAACCCCACGTAAAGCTGGGCCAACTGCTCTCTTGTTTAATTTATGACAAGCAGCGCAATTGGCATTGAACAATGACTTTCCGGCTTTAACAGCTGCGTCATCTTGCGCAAGGGCTACTGAAGAAATTAAAAAAGAGAAAATGAAAAGTAATGGAAGTAGAAGCTTCTTGGTAGTTCTTACCTTTTCCATTTGGATATAATTGCTAGTAAAATACAAAAGTTTCAATTCTAAAATCGGAACAAAAATAAGACATCGGCACCTTTTAACAAATGCATCTTTTTGTAAAAGAATTTAATTTATATTGATTCTAAATAATGTTTACATTTTGTTAAATCTTAGGCCAATCTAGGAATAAATTTGTTTTTTTGTGAATTGTTAAACACAATGCTGTTTAAGTCTTATGCACAAAAGGATTTTATTCTTATTTAGTCTCATTATGTTAGGCAGTTTTGGTTGGGGTGTAGCGCAAACAGCTTCGTTACAAATTAAACAAACTGAAAAAATTGATAGCTTGTTTCAACTCAAAATACAGTGGGATAGAGAAACTTTTGAAAACAGCTACTACACTATTCAATTGCATTATGGTAGTTTGGAAAAAGCTAAAGAAATTGAAGCACAATTTCAAGAAATTTTTCCACACATTCCTACCGATTTAAGTTTTGAAACTCCAAACTACAAGGTGCAATCTGGGCAATATAACAATGCCCTTTATGCGGAAAAAACCTTAGACAGCATCAAGCCACACTTTCCTTCGGCTTTTCTTTTGAAACGAAAAAAGAAATTATAATTTTTTCTTAACGGCAATTTCTTGGTAGGCTTCTAGCGTATCGCCCTCTTTAATGTCGTTGTAGTTTTTGATTTGCAGTCCACAATCATATCCTTTGGCCACTTCTTTCACATCGTCTTTGAAGCGTTTTAGAGAGGCCAGCGTGCCAGTATATACTACAACACCTTCCCGCAAAACACGTATATTAGAATTGCGGAATATTTTTCCGGAGGTAACCATACAGCCTGCAATGGTTCCTACCTTAGAAATTTTGAAGGTTTCTCTAATTTCGGCCGTACCCGTAACTTCTTCACGCATTTCGGGAGAAAGCATACCTTCCATGGCATCTTTCACATCATTAATGGCGTCATAAATGATAGAATACGATCGAATGTCAATCTCTTCTTTTTCGGCAAGGCTTCGCGCATTGCCCATAGGTCGAACATTAAACCCTAACACAATGGCATCAGAAGCAGAAGCCAATAGAACATCAGATTCTGTAATAGCACCTACTCCTTTGTGGATGATTTTAACCTCTATTTCGCTCGTTGAAAGTTTTTGAAGCGAATCGGTGAGGGCCTCCACAGAACCGTCCACATCACCTTTTAGAATGATATTCAATTCTTTAAAATCTCCCAATGCAATTCGCCTTCCAATTTCATCTAGCGTAATGTGTCTTTGTGTACGCACATTTTGTTCGCGAACCAATTGCGTTCTTTTAGCCGCAATTTGCTTGGCCTCTCTTTCGTCTTCTAAAACTAAAAAGTTGTCTCCCGCTTGAGGAGCACCATCTAGTCCCAACAGAGAAACGGGAGTAGCAGGTCCTGCCTTTTGCAATTTTTTACCTCGCTCATCAAAGATGGCTTTTACTTTTCCACTTTGTTTTCCGGCCAGGAGATAATCTCCCATTTTTAGGGTTCCGTTTTGAACCAGAACAGTGGAAACATAGCCCCGTCCTTTGTCTAAAAAGGCTTCTACCACGGTTCCTTTAGCATTGCGGTTGGGGTTGGCTTTGAGCTCTAAAAGTTCTGCTTCTAGCAAGACTTTTTCAAGCAATTCTTTAACGCCTGTTCCTTTCAGAGCCGAAATATCGTGCGATTGAATTTTACCACCCCAGTCTTCTACCATTAAATTCATCCCGGCTAGGGCTTCTTTAATTTTATCGGGGTTTGCGGTGGGTTTATCAATTTTATTAATCGCAAATACTATAGGCACATTGGCTGCTTGGGCATGACTAATGGCTTCTTTGGTTTGGGGCATAATATCATCATCTGCCGCCACCACTATAATGGCAATATCGGTTACCTGAGCCCCTCTTGCCCGCATAGCCGTAAAGGCTTCGTGTCCTGGGGTGTCTAAAAAGGTAATTTTTTGACCGCTGTTTAAGGTAACGGCATAGGCTCCAATATGTTGGGTGATGCCTCCAGATTCACCCGCAATCACGTTTTCGTTGCGTATATAATCTAACAAGGAGGTTTTCCCATGATCTACATGCCCCATCACGGTTACTATAGGAGCGCGAGACTCTAAATCTTCCGGAAGATCTTCATCCGTTTCAATATTTTCTTCGAGGTCAGCGGTTTCAAATGAAACTTCAAAGCCAAATTCATCGGCCACAATGCTTAGGGTTTCAGCATCTAAGCGTTGGTTCATGGTAACCATAATACCCAATGACATACAGGCTGAGATTATATCTGAAGTGGTCACATCCATCATGGTGGCAATTTCACCAACCGTAATAAATTCCGTTACGCGAAGTAGTTTACTCTCGGCTTCTTGCTGCGCCAATTCTTCTTCCGACTTTTGACGATGCTGAACACGTTTGTCTCTTCTGTATTTTGCCGCTTTGGATTTATTCGATTTTCCCTGAAGCTTTTCAAGGGTTTCTCGAATTTGTTTTTGCACATCTTCGTCTTGCGCTTCATCGCGCACAACCTGTTTGGGTTTTCCTTTAGCAGGATTTTTTGTTCTTGCTTTGGGTGGTGCTTCTTTGCTAATTCGCTTGCGCTTTTTTCGACGGGCATCTTCAACCGTCTTTTCTTTTTCTTTAACCGCCTCTAGGTTTACGGTTTGTCCGGTTTGTTTAGGCCCGGTTAATTTTTGATATTTTGTTTCTATCGTTTCGTGAGCGGGGCTTTCTTCAACCGGAGCTATTGCTGCAGGAGCTGCTGCTTCTTTTTGAGGTTCTGGTTTTGGTGTTTCCTCTACCGCAGGAGTTTTGGCTGCTGGAGTAGGTTTTTTAACATCTTTGTCTAAATCAATTTTACCTAGTGTTTTGGGTTTTTCCAAAGCCACTCTTGCCGTTTTGATTACCTCCACACGGGAAGCTTTTTCCTGACGTTCTTGTTCCTTCTTTTCTTGAATTAAACGCAAATTTTCTTTTTCCTTGCGTTTTTCTTCACTCACCTCTTGAGAAGCGTCTTTTTTGGATTTATCGGTGGCAAACTCAGCCAACAAAACTTGGTGCACCTCCTCTGTAATCTTAGTGGTAGGTCTGGGTTCTACTTCAAATCCTTTTTGATTTAGAAATTCTACCACCCGATCTAAGGAGATATTGAGTTCTCTGAGAACTTTATTGAGTCTTATGTTGGGTTGGTCTGTCATAAATATGCGTTGTTCTGGACGTTAAAAGTAAAAATAATTTTTGGCAGCCTATTCTTCAAACTCGGTTTTCAAGATTTTAAACACCTCATTAATGGTCTCTTCTTCTAAGTCGGTTCGTTTTACCAGTTCTTCGGCATCTAGCTCTAAGACACTTTTGGCGGTGTCTAAACCGGCTTTTTTAAACTCCTGGATCACCCATTCTTCGATCTCGTCAGAAAATTCAGTTAATTCTACATCTTCTTCCACACCTTCTCTAAACACATCAATTTCATAGCCGGTGAGTTTACCCGCCAATCGAATGTTAGTTCCTCCTTTTCCAATGGCTTTAGAAACCTCTTCAGGATTGAGAATGACCTCCACTCGTTTGTTTTCTTCATCAATTTTTAGTGAATTGACTTTGGCTGGACTCAGGGCTCTTGAAATAAAGAGTTGCAGGTTGTTGGTGTAGTTAATCACATCAATGTTTTCATTGCCTAATTCTCTTACAATGCCATGAATGCGTGATCCTTTCATTCCCACACAGGCTCCCACAGGGTCAATGCGATCGTCATAAGAATCAACTGCCACCTTGGCTTTTTCGCCTGGTATGCGAACTGCTTTTTTAATGGTAATCAAACCGTCAAACACTTCTGGAATTTCTTGCTCAAATAATTTTTCTAGAAAAACAGGAGATGTTCTCGACAGAATTATGCGCGGTTTATTGCCTCGCAACTCTACCGTGTCAATCACCCCACGTACATTGTCTCCTTTTCTAAAAAAGTCGTTTGGAATTTGTCGGTCTTTAGGCAAAATAATTTCATTCCCATCGTCATCGAGCAATATAATTTCTCTGTTTCTTATGTGATGTACCTCGGCAGTATAGATTTCACCTTCACGATCTTTAAAGGCTTTAAAGGTGTTGGTGCTGTCGTGCTCAAAAATTTTAGCCACCAAATTTTGTCTTAAAAATTGAATGGATCTTCTACCCAAGTCAATCAATTTAACTTCTTCGGAAACGTCTTCTCCTACTTCAAAATCGGGTTCAATTTTGCGGGCTTCGGTTAGGGTAATCTCTTGATTGGGGTCTTCTACCATACCGTCTTCTACCACAATTCGGTTACGCCAAATTTCGAGGTCGCCTTTATCGGGGTTAATGATAATATCAAAATTTTCATCCGACCCAAATTTACGTCTAAGGGTGTTGCGAAAAACGTCTTCTAATATAACCATAAGGGTTACACGATCAATTAGTTTTTCATCTTTAAACTCTGAGAATGAATCAATTAATGCTAAATTTTCCATGTCTTTTTCAATCTGTTATAATACAACTCTTGCTCGATCAATTGCTTCGTAGGCGAGCGTCTTTTTTTTCGTTACGGTAATTTTTCCCTTCCCAACCGGTTTGGGTTCTCTTTGTTTCCACTGCAATGCAATTTGTTCTTCGTTTGCCTCTATAAGTAGACCCTTAAAGGGTTTTTCTCCGGGCACAACCACCTCTAGTTGACGTCCAATGTTTTTGAGAAACTGGCGCTTTTGCACTAAAGGACTGCCCACACCTGCTGAAGAAACTTCCAAGGCAAAGTCGTGTTCTTCTCGATCTAATTCGTGTTCTATGGCACGACTAAATTGCATACAATCTTCTAATCGCACTTCTGGGTCACCATCTAAAATAATTTTCACCGTTTTATCCGCACTTATGTTAAGTTCGATCAAAAACAAATGAGGCATTGTTGCTAATGCCAATTCTACCAAACGTGAAACTTCTTCTTTAAAATTCATGGTAAAAAAAAGAGGGACTCAATGGTCGCCTCTGTTTTTATATTTCCAAATGCGGTGCAAATATAAGGAATAATAGCCTATTATTTGATATTTAATTCTTTATATTTAATGAAGAAAATGAGTGTTGAACCCTGAGGCACAGGTAATCACCTAGTTTTTGGCATAAAATTGAACCGCAATTTTGAGCAAGAACAAATATAATGGATGCCTCAATTTAGAATAGAAAATATCGGATGATGAAAAAAATAATTTTCATAGGAGTTCTAATGGGTGTTGTTTTGACAGTTGTTGTATTGAACCAACTTCAAATGCCCGAATACAATCCCGAACGAACTTATTTGGATATGGAAGAGGCTATTTTGGAAGCCTTTATACTGGCCAAAGACAGTGCTACCATTCAATTGCCTGAAGGGCATTATTTGTTTTCACAAGAGCTGAGTATCAGCGGAAAAAAACACCTCACCATTAAGGGAATGGGCATGGACAAAACTGTGCTTTCGTTTAAGGGCCAAACAAAAGGTGCCCAAGGGATTATAATTTCCAATAGCCAAAATATTACCCTAGCCGATATGACCATTGAAGATGCCGCCGGCGACAATCTTAAAATTACAGAATGTGACACTGTTTTGATAAGAAATATTCGGTCTGCTTGGACCGGAAAAGCTTCAACAGCAAATGGTGCCTATGGCATTTATCCCGTTTTGAGCAACAACCTTATTATTGAAAACTGTGAAGCTATTGGGGCTTCTGATGCCGGCATTTATGTAGGACAATCAGACCAAGTAATTATTCGCAACAATAAAGCCTTTTATAATGTTGCGGGCATTGAAAGTGAAAATAGCACTCGAGTGGAAATTTACAACAACGAGGTTTTTGAAAACACTAGTGGACTGCTGATTTTTAACCTGCCCAAATTAACTCGTTATGGGCATACTGTTAAAGCATACAACAACACTATTTACAACAACAACACCAAAAATTTTGGTGTTAAAGGATCCATTGTTAGTGCAGTCCCTAAAGGAACAGGTGTGGTTATTATGGCCACACAAAACGTTTCTTTTTTTGAAAACACTGTTAAAAACCACAAAACCTCCAACTTATCAATTGTGAGTTATGAAATTTTTGCCACCGATGGAGACAGTCAAAGCAACAACTTGGCTAATGAGGCACGTGCACAAGGAATTCGGGCAGTTGAATCGGATTTTAGAGAAGATAATTCCTACAATCCCTATCCGGGGAATATTCAAATTTCTAGCAACCTTTTTGAAAATAGCTATCGTTTTCCAACTCTTACAAATGAATATGGGATTTTAATGCTACTTAAAAATAAAGCCGTCATTCCAGACATTGTCTATGATGGCATTTTGCCTGCTGGAGCAACCCTACAAGACGATCAACACAAAATTTGCTTACAAGAGAATGGAAAAGTGAACTTTGTCTATATGGACGCTGCTCATGATTTTGAAGATTTTTCTAATGATTTAACCCCATTTAATTGTAAATTTCCCTAATGTGACGAACGTCCGGTGATGAATTTCCTAAACAAGAATTTCCGAAATATAGTCCTTTTGATGGTCATCGTAACACTCCTAATGAGTTGTGCAGACCGTGTCAGCAAAAAACCTCCAAAAGCCCTAAAGGTAGAAGCACAAGATCTTCTCAGTGAGACCAATATTCAAGAAAAAAAATGGCTTTCAGACTACTCTTTTTTTACATTACCCTTGGCAAAATTGGAACCTCAAGAACAGGTTTATGCCTATGACCTAAACAATGCCTTATTTTCAGATTATGCCCATAAAAAAAGATTTATCTATCTGCCAAAGGATACAAAAATGAAGTATACAGAAGAAGGCGTTTTCCATTTTGAGGTTGGCACTATTCTGATCAAAAATTTTTATTACCCAAAAGACTTTAACAAACCTGATGAAGATATTCGAATCGTTGAAACGCGTTTGTTGATTCACGAACCCCAAGGGTGGAAACCCCTTAATTATATTTGGACAGCAGATCAAAAAGACGCTCAATTGAATTATGTTGGGGGCGAACAAATGGTGAGTTGGACCGATGAAAAACAGCAAGTTAAAACCATTCAATATGGAATACCTAATTTAAATGAATGCAAAAACTGTCATAACAAAGACAATAAAATTACCCCCATAGGTCCTACAGCAGCTCAACTCAATAAAAAATATTCGGCCATAAACAGCCTTCAAAATCAATTGGAAACATTTCAAAGTTTGGGACTTCTAGAGCTGCCCAATGCCCACCCACAATTGCCTAAACTCCCTGTTTGGAACAACCCACAAACTGGAGGTCTTGAAGAACGAGCCAAGGCCTATCTCTATGCTAACTGTGCCCACTGCCACCGTGTGGATGGCAGTGCCAAAAATTCTGGCCTCTATCTTACCTATCAAGAAATGGATCAAAGAAAAAGGGGAATTTTTAAACCCCCCGTTGCAGCGGGAAAAGGCTCCGGAGATTTTGAATATGATATCATGCCAGGATATCCAGAAGAATCGATCTTGATTTATCGCATGAAAAATAATGACCCTGCCATTCGTATGCCTGAAATTGGTCGTGTTAGCGCACACATAGAAGGTGTTGCCTTGCTTGAGGAATATATCAAGTCGCTTGCCACAAACTGATTTTTTCAATTCATTTTTTGGGTTCTCTCCATTTCAACTATCTTTGGATCGTTGCTGTTAAAAAGAAATATTGATGCCTAAAAATGTGCTTCATTCGGGATTTTTATTTAAAAAATACCAAAAGAAAAAACAAACCCCTTTTGAAAGATTGTTTGAAATTTTCAAAGAACTGATCACCCATACTTCAGGTGATTTTGACGAAGCTATTGCCTGGCTGCGTGAACTAGACAAAGAATACAAGCTAACCGATGAAAATTATACCATTGACGATTTCATTGAAGACTTAATTAATAAATCGTTTGTAAAACCCAGAACAGGTTCTGGTGGAAATGGAGAGGGTTTTGAACTCACCCCAAAAACTGAAAAATTATTGCGGGAACATGCCCTAAATCAAATTTTTGGGAAACTAAAAAAAACAAGGGCTGGAAATCATAAAACCAAAAAAACAGGCACTGGACAAGAAGATACGGGAGAATTCAAAGCCTACCAATTTGGAGATGCTGTAGAAAAAATTGCCATAACTGAGAGCATCAAAAACGCACAGATAAGGAGTATGGGTCAAGATTTTACACTGCAAAATGAAGATTTAGTGGTGGAAGACAGCTTTTACAATACCCAAATGAGTACCGTTTTGATGATTGATATTAGCCACAGTATGATTCTCTATGGAGAAGACCGGATTACCCCAGCCAAAAAAGTAGCTATGGCCCTAGCCGAATTAATCACCACCCACTACCCCAAAGACACCCTAGATATTTTAGTTTTTGGAAATGATGCCTGGCCTATTACGCTCAAAGAAGTGCCCTATTTGGAAGTTGGCCCTTTTCACACCAATACCGTAGCAGGCTTAGAATTAGCCTTGGATATTTTGAGGCGCAAAAAGAACAGCAATAAGCAAATCTTTATGATCACAGATGGCAAACCCAGCTGTCTTAAATTGCCCGATGGGAGCTATTATAAAAATAGCGTGGGCTTGGATGAAACCATAGTAGAAAAGTGCTACAATATGGCCCAGCAAGCTAAAAAACTGCATATTCCTATCACCACTTTTATGATTGCCCAAGACCCTTATCTCAAACAATTTGTTCGAGAATTTACACAAGCCAATCAGGGCAAAGCCTTTTTCACGGGCTTAAAAGGCTTGGGCGAAATGCTATTTGAAGATTATGAAACCAACCGAAAAAAACGAATTGAATAGCCCCCTCTAAACCTATAATATTTGAAAAAAAAGCAATGAATATAAAAGCAATAACAACCCTTGGAGCATTAAAAAAATCAGGCTATAAACCCAAAAGTATCCAAGAAGAAATTGGAGACAACTTAAGAGAACGATTGGCAAAGGGTCTGCCTAGTTTTGAGGGGCTCATTGGCTATGAAAATACCGTAATTCCGGATGTAGAACGGGCCCTTTTATCGGGCCATAACATCAATCTTTTAGGACTTAGAGGACAAGCCAAAACTCGTTTGGCTCGGCAAATGACGCAACTTTTAGACGAGTGGGTTCCCGTTGTAGAAGGTTCAGAAGTAAACGATGATCCTCTAGACCCCATTAGTCGAGAAGCTAAAAATAGAATTGCGCAACAAGGCGACAAAACCCCAATTATTTGGCTGCACCGTGACGATCGCTTTTTCGAAAAATTAGCAACCCCTGACGTTACTGTTGCCGATTTAATTGGAGATGTGGATCCCATAAAAGCTTCCAACTTAAAATTGTCTTATGCCGATGAACGCGTCATTCATTTTGGTATGATTCCAAGAGCCCACAGATGCATTTTTGTGTTGAATGAATTACCCGATTTACAAGCACGCATTCAAGTAGCTTTGTTTTCCATTTTGCAAGAAAAAGAAATTCAAATTAGGGGGTTTAAGTTACGTTTACCAGTGGCACCACAATTTGTATTTACGGCCAATCCGGAAGACTACACCAATCGCGGCAGCATTGTCACCCCCCTAAAAGACCGTATTGGTTCTCAAATTTTGACCCACTATCCTCACAATCTTGAAATGGCCAAAGCCATTACCAAACAAGAGGCCTCTTTTGAAAAAGACAGAATCAGTAAATTTCACATTCCAGAATTGGCACGAGATATTTTGGAGCAGGTTGGATTTGAGGCGCGTAAAAGCGAATATGTAGATGCTAAAAGTGGTGTAAGTGCTCGTATGAGCATCACCTCTTTTGAAAATTTGATCAGTACCGCAGAAAGAAGACTATTGAAGAGTGGCGAAGCTAAAACAACTATTCGCTTGGTTGATTTTTTAGGCATCATACCCTCCATTAATGGAAAAATTGAGCTCGTGTATGAAGGTGAACAAGAAGGGGCCGAACAAATTTCTTACCACCTCATTTCACAATCTGTCAAAACCCTTTTACCTTCTTATTTTCCCAAAATTGAAAAATTAGAAAAACAAGATCAAGAAGGCCCCTATGACGAAGTTTTAGGGTGGTTTTTTCAAGACAACGAATTGTATTTAGAAGATACTTTTTCAGACAAAGAATATCAAAAGACTCTGGATGACATTCCCGGTGTTGATACCCTCCTTAAAAAGCATCAACCCAATGGTTTGCCAGAAGATCGGTATTTCTTAATTGAATTTCTATTGTGGGGGCTAGAGGCCTATAAAAAATTAAATAAATATAGAACCTTAGAAGGGTTTCAGTTTAAAGATGCCTTTGGGAGTTATATTAGCGGCCTATAAAACTTTACGCATGCTCTCAACAGTAGCATCGTAGAGCACTTCAAGGGTTTTGTCTCTTATTTTTTCAAAAACAGGTTTAATCTGACAGGTTTCTTCGTCGCATTCTTCACAGGAGGCATAATAGTTGAGTGACACGCAGGGCAACATGGCAATAGGGCCGTCCATTAATCGCATCAGTTCAGCAAGGTTTATTTCTTTGGCGGTGCAAGCAGCTTATAAAATCATTAACCCCAATAAAAAATACACCTTAAAATATACAACCGTTCAAGGAGTTCAGGGGTTTGAAAAAGAGGCTGCACCTATTGTGTGAGACATTTATAATATCACTTAACCCGAAATTGTGCGTGTTCTTTAAGGATCTATGCACATGTTTTTGATTTAAATTCCAATAGGCAAAACAACTTCTTCTTTTTAAGAATTTATAGTATCTTCCTTCCTTTAATTTAGGATTGAAGTGATTAAAAAACAACTCTTGTTCTCACTCTTTTGGGGGCTCTTTATGGGTCTTCATGCACAAGAAAACCTGTGTCAAGGAGCCTATTGGACCGAAGCCGAAGCCGCTTTAGTGATGGATTCTCTGGCCCAAACTTGGAACTCTAAAAAGGAGTGGAAAAAACGTAAAAAACAAATTATAGCCCAGCTACAAGAGGGCTTGCAATGGGACAAAATCAAAAATGAAAGCTGGAATAAAAATGTTTATGTAAGTAGCCCCATAACTAAAGACGGCTATCAAGTTCAAAACATTAGTATTGAAAGTTTTCCAGGGTTTTATCTCACCGGCAACCTCTACGTGCCAACCGCAAATCAAAATTCATTTGCCGGAATTTTAAGTCCCCACGGACATTTTAAAGAAGCTCGTTTTAGTGAGGATGTTCAAATTAGATGCGCTCAATTGGCTAAAATGGGAGCGGTAGTGTTTATGTATGATATGGTGGGCTATACCGAAAGCACACCCCTTAACCACAAAATGCCGATTTCACTCTTATTGCAAACCTGGAATAGCAAAGTAGCTTTGGACTACTTGCTTTCAAGAGAAGACATTGACCCCAAACGCATTGGCATGACTGGAGCATCGGGTGGAGGCACCCAAACCTTTATTTTGGCTGCGCTAGATGAACGCATAAAAGTGAGTGTGCCTGTGGTGCAAGTATCCGCCCATTTTTTTGGTGGCTGCGCTTGCGAAAGTGGCATGCCCATTCACAAAAACAACAACTTTCAGACCAACAACGTAGAAATTGCGGCCACTTTTGCTCCTAAACCCCAACTGCTGGTTTCTGATGGTGCCGATTGGACCAAAAACACCCCTCAGGTAGAATTTCCCTATTTGCAAAAAGTCTATCAACAATGGGGAAAGGAGAACCGTGTGAAAAATGTTCATTTGGCAAATGAAAAACACAATTATGGCCCTTCAAAACGAAAAGCAACCTATGCCTTTTTGGCACAACACCTCAAACTGAATCCTGTTGACCCCCAGAACAAGCTTTGGGACGAAGGGGTTCTTGAACTGCTTCCTAGAGAAAAGCTACTTGTTTTTTCACAAGGAAAACGCCCCAAAAACGAATGGCAATCAGAAGAAGCTCTAATGAACTATTTAAACATAAAAACAGATGAATTTTAGACAATTTGGACGCACCCAATGGTCCGTGAGTGAAATTGGTTATGGCATGTGGGGCATGGGGGGCTGGAAAGAATCAGATGACCAAGAGTCTGAACGAGCCCTCGATTTAGCCGTAGAGCATGGTGTGAATTTTTTTGATACGGCTTGGGGCTATGGCGAAGGGCACAGCGAACGCCTGTTGGGAAAACTCTTAAAAAGACATAGCCAGCAAAAGTTATATACCGCTAGTAAAATTCCACCTAAAAACTTTCAATGGCCAGCTAGACCAACATATAGATTTGAAGATTCTTATCCTACCGAACACGTTAAAACCTATACCGAAAAAACCCTCCAAAACCTTGGGGTAGAACAAATTGATTTGATGCAATTTCATACTTGGGATGACGGATGGTCAGAACGTGAAGAATGGCAACGCGCCATTGAAGACCTTAAAAAAGAAGGGAAAATAGCGGCTATGGGCATAAGCATGAATCGTTGGGAACCCGAAAATGGAATGGAAGCACTCAAAACAGGTCAGATTGATGCCGTTCAAGTGATCTATAATATTTTTGATCAAGCCCCCGAAGATGTATTGTTTCCCTTTTGCGATGCCCACAATATAGGCATCATTGCCCGTGTCCCTTTTGACGAAGGAACCCTAACAGGAAACATCACACGAGACACCGTTTTTCCGGAAGGAGACTGGCGTGGCACTTATTTTGTGCCTGAAAACTTAGCAGCTAGTGCCGATCGGGCAGATTTGCTTAGGCCCTTAGTGCCAGAAAACATGACCATGGCCGAAATGGCCCTGCGGTTTATTTTAAAAAATAAAAGTGTACACACCATTATACCGGGAATGCGAAAGCATAAAAATGTACTGTCCAATGTGAGTTGTAGCGACGGGGCCTATTTAGAAGCAACTTTACACCGTGAATTACAATCCCATCGTTGGGATAGAAAACCCACAGCTTGGTCACAGTAAGCATTTATTTTCGACCTTTGCCATTTAGCATAAAATTCATACATTTATAGTTTAACTACTTAAACATTAGAACCCAATGGAAACGTATTCATTAACCGTTAACGGAGCTACTCGTGAGGTAGAGGCTGATCCTTCTACCCCTATTCTTTGGGTACTTCGTGATCATTTAGACCTAAGTGGCACAAAATTTGGCTGTGGTATTGCCCAATGTGGAGCCTGCACCGTTCACCTCAATGGAGTGGCAGTTCGCTCTTGCCAACTACCTATTGCAGCTGTGGGCGACCAAGAAATCACTACCATAGAAGGCCTTTCCGAAAACGGAGATCATCCGGTGCAACAAGCTTGGCTAGCACATGATGTGCCTCAATGTGGCTATTGTCAAGCCGGTCAAATTATGACGGCAGCGGCTTTTTTGAAAGAAAACCCCAATCCAACTGACCAAGAGATAGAAAATGCTATGCACGGAAATATTTGCCGCTGTGGCACCTATACTCGAATAAAAGCTGCTGTGAAAACAGCATCCAATTCTTAACCCTTATAACTTAAATTAAAACATCATGGCGCGAGCAAAAATCTCATACGGAAGACGATCTTTCATCCAAAAAAGCAGTGTAGTTGGAGGAGGCCTTATGTTAGGGTTTCCTTGGTTAGCTTCTTGTGAAATGTCGGCTGAAAAAGTAAAAGCATTACCCAAAGAATGGTTTGAATTGAATGGGTTCTTAAAAATAGGTGACAATGGTTTGGTCACTATCATGTCACCCAATCCGGAAATAGGACAAAATGTAAAAACATCAATGCCCATGATTGTTGCAGAAGAATTAGATGCCCTATGGGATGATGTGATAGTAGAACAGGCCCCTTTAAACACAGCGATTTTTAGAAGACAATTAGCGGGTGGAAGTCAATCTATTAGACAAGGTTGGGAAAGCCTTAGAATGGCAGGAGCCACCGCTCGGCATATGCTAAAAGAAGCGGCCGCCAAGGCCTGGGGTGTTGCTTCCAATGAAATTAGCACAGATGCTGGTATGCTCTACCACGAAGCTACCAACAAAAAAGCCAGCTATGGCGAGATGGCATCTGCTGCCGCTCAAATTGAGGTTCCCGAGAGTGTAGCCTTAAAAGACTTGAAAGATTTTAAAATTATTGGTACTTCAAGAAAAAATGTTGACGGACCAAAAATTGTGACCGGAAAACCCCTCTTTGGGCTAGACTATAAAAAAGAAGGGATGCTCATTGCCATGATCATACACCCCCCAGCCTTTGGCATGGAGTTTAAAGACATGAACGCAACTGCGGTAGAACAAATGCCTGGCATTAAAGCTGTTTTTACAATCAAAACCGTTTTAGATGACTATGCTAAACAGTGGTGTGATACCGATTCGTTTAACGAAATTGCTGTGGTGGTTGGGGCTACCACTTGGCAAGTTATGCAGGCCAAAAAAGCCCTTGAGGTGCAGTGGGTAAAAGCCTCCGAAAAAGTAGAAAAAATTCAAGGTTTTGGAGGAAATTCATTCGACGCTAAAGTCCCAAGTGGGCTAGAAAATACTTCAGACCATGAGAAAAAGATGGCTTGGATGGATACGCAAAAGGCCAAAACTGTTCGCAAAGATGGTAACCCGGAAGCTATGTTTAAAAAAGCGGCAACCATAATCGAACGAACCTATACCTGTCCTCACTTAGCACACAACACCCTTGAGCCGATGAACTTTTTTGCCGATGTGACTGAAGACCAAGCTACGCTAGTGGGGCCTATTCAGACGCCAGAAGCTATGGAAAAAAGTGTGGCTCACCGATTGGGTATGCCAGTAGAAAAGATCGATATTCAAATGACACGTATGGGAGGTGGATTTGGCCGTAGATTATATGGCCATTTTCTCACTGAAGCTGCAGCCATTTCTCAAGAAATGAAAGCGCCTATCAAGCTCATTTATACCCGAGAGGATGATATGACTCAAGGATCCTATCGCCCTGCTTATCGGGCAACCTATAGAGCTGCTCTAGATCAAGAGAACAACCTCATTGCCTTTCACGTAAAAGCCGGAGGAGTTCCAGAAAGCCCCTTGGCGGCAAATCGTTTTCCCGCAGGTGCGCTTGATCATTATTTAGCCGAAACATGGGAAGTTGAATCCAATATTTCTGTGGGCGCTTTTAGAGCCCCACGCTCTAACTTTATTGCTGGAGCTGAGCAAGCCTTTTTAGATGAGGTTGCTGAAGCAACAGGAAAAGACCCTATTCAATTTCGATTGGATTTATTAGCACGAGCTCAAAGCAATCCCGTTGGTGAAAATAACGATTATGATGCCGCTCGTTATGCCGGTGTTTTAGAACTGGTGCGTGAAAAAGCCAATTGGGGTGACAATGACAGTGGACTTCACCGAGGTGTTGCCGCTTATTTCTGTCACAACTCCTATGTGGCCAACGTTTTAGATATGGTCGTTGAAAACGGTCAACCCGTTGTTGAAAAGGTTTATTGTGCTGTTGACTGTGGCATTGTGGTGAATCCCGATGCTGCCATTAACCTTTCTGAAGGAGGCATTGTGGATGGAATTGGTCATGCACTCTATAGCGCTATGAGTTTTAAAGAGGGTGTGCCCCAACAGCAAAATTTTGACACTTACCGTTTGATTCGTCATAGTGAAGCACCTAAAAAAATTCAAGTAGATTTTGTGCAAAATGAAATTGCGCCTACTGGCTTGGGAGAGCCCACATTTCCACCCGTTATTGGAGCTTTAGCCAATGCACTCTATCGCGCTACGGGAAGAAGACACTATAACCAGCCTTTCATTACAGATAAACCCCTTGTGGGATAAAAAAAAGGGGATTTCACAAGAAATCCCCTTTTTTTGTTGGCCTACTAGGGCTCGAACCTAGACTCTTCTGAACCAAAATCAGACGTGTTGCCAGTTACACCATAGGCCATAAGCGATGCAAATTTAGAAAAATTTAGAATATTTAAAAGCCTTTTAATAAATTCGTTCTAGCAGCTTCAAATTGCCTCCAAAAGAAAACAAGTGCCAAGAGCGTTAAACCTTTTTTAAAGGGTTCAAAAAGATTTTCTCTTCCTTTATTTATGCTTACTTTCGCATAGGCCTTTACAAACATATGACAACAAAAACCTATGCTTTTTGTAACAACCTCTTGGGTTGGATTATTTTTTCGATCGCGCTACTCACTTTTGGTGCCACAGTAGAGCCCACAGCTAGCTATTGGGACTGTGCAGAATATATTGCTACATCGGCAAAACTTCAAGTAGGGCACCCTCCTGGGGCACCCTTCTTCCAAATGATGGGTGCCTTTTTTGCACTATTTGCCTCTAGCCCAGAAAAAATTGCCCTAATGGTGAACTATATGTCTGTTTTTTCAAGTGCTTTCACCATTTTGTTTCTCTTTTGGACGCTTACCCTCTTAATGCGTAAACTTCCTTCCTTTTCCAATTTAGACACCACATCTAAAAAAATAGGCTTTTTTGGAAGTGCTGCAGTGGGCGCACTAGCCTTTTGCTTTTCGGATAGTTTTTGGTTTAATGCCGTTGAGGCAGAAGTCTATGCCATGGCTATGTTTTTACTTGCCCTTTTGTTTTGGATGGGCCTACGCTGGGAACAAGAAATGAACACCCCTCGAGGTGATCGTTGGTTGTTGCTCATGGCCTTTGTCATTGGTTTGTGCTTTGGCGTGCACTTCATGGCACTGTTGACCATTCCGTCTTTAGGCATGCTCTACTATTTTAAAAACACCTCCAAAATTAGTATTAAAGGATTTTTAATGGCCAATGTGCTATCGGTAGCTGTGCTCCTCTTTATTTTTAAACTCTTATTGCCCCTCACCCTAGCGTTTTTTGGAAAAGCAGAAGTCTTTTTTGTAAACACCTTCGGACTTCCGTTCAACAGCGGCACCGTGATTGCAGCTTTAGTCTTTGTTGCACTGTTCTATTTCGGATTGCGCTACACCCGAAAGAAAAATTGGGTCAATGCCAACACGGGTCTTTTGTGCATTCTCTTTGTGCTCTTGGGCTTTTCCTCTTGGATTATGATTCCTATTCGCGCCAATGCCAACACGGTGATCAATGAAAACGCCCCTTCTGATGCTCGCTTGCTCTTGGCTTATTATAATTTGGAACAATATCCAGAAACGCATTTGTTTTATGGCCCTATGTATACCGATATGTATGCCGGGCAAGACCCTGAAGTTCCTTTTATTGATGACAAACCCAAATACGAACGTGATTTAACTTCAGGAAAATATATCATTGTGAATCATTGGGAAAAAGCACGCTACAATACCCACCAAGATCACAAAGGGTTTTTGCCCCGCATGCACAATGCAGAATATGCCGCCAACTATATGAATTTTACGGGGCCCTTAGCATTTTCCGTTGCTCCGGCCTATCGTTCGGTTTCGCAATTACAAAACCGGGTGAATGAATTTAGGCAACAAATTGCGGAGGGAGTAGCCTCCGGCGAGGAATATCATCAATTTTTCAAAACCTTTTCGCAATATTTAACCATAGAAAAACCCTCCTTTTGGAGCAACTTGCAGTTCATGTTTGAGTTTCAAATGGGCTATATGTATTGGCGCTATTTGATGTGGAATTTTACGGGCAGACAAAATGATAAGCAAGGGAATTACGATTTGCTAAATGGTAATTGGATTAGTGGCATTCCCTTTATAGATAGCTTGCGTTTAGGCAACCAAAGCAACTTAGATATTGATGCCAAAAACAACAAAGCACGCAATACCTATTTCTTTTTACCTTTTTTATTGGGTCTCGTAGGACTTTATTTTCTCTATCAACAAGACCCCAAACGCTTTTGGGTTTTACTGCTGTTGTTTTTATTTACGGGCTTGGCCTTAAAAGTATATCTCAATGAACGCCCTTTTGAACCCCGTGAGCGCGATTATGCCCTAGTAGGTTCTTTTTATGTGTTTGCCATTTGGATTGGTTTGGGTGCCCACGCCCTATTACAAAAACTGCAAAAAATTAATACAGGAACCCTTTTGCAAAGCCTTGGTTTAGGCCTTTGTCTTTTGGCCGTTCCTTTTTTAATGGCCTATCAAAATTGGGATGATCACGATCGATCTAACCGCTACACAGCGCAGTCCATTGCACGATCCTATCTTCAATCCATTCAAAAAGACAGCGGTGCCATGATCTTTTCTATTGGAGACAACGACACCTTTGCCCTATGGTATGCACAAGAAATTGAAGGCTTCCGCACCGATGTGCGCACCATTAACACCAGCCTTTTAGCCACCGACTGGTATATTGATCAGATGAAGCGCAAAACCTATGAAAGCGAACCCATTCCCTCACAACTCACCCATCCACTCTATGCTTATGGGGTGCGTGATTATATTCGCTATCAACCTTTGGCCGATTCGCTTCGATGGGACATCAAAGACTTTGTGAATTGGGTGGCCAGCGACCACCCCCGAACCAAACTCAAAAACTTATTGCTCAGTTCAGGTGAAGACCCCAATCAATTGCCTAAAAGTCAACAAGAATCTGTTTTCTATCCCACCAATAAAATTAGAGTGCCCGTTAACAAAGAAAATGTTTTAGAAAGTGGCTTGGTTGCCCCCAAAGATGCCGATAAAATTGTGCCCTATATTGACATTGACTTACCCGAAACGGGCATCACCAAAAATCAGCTCATGATGCTAGATATTTTGGCCAATAACGATTGGAAACGACCGCTCTATTTCACCGGAGGTAGCTATGCCGAATCGGAATATATCTGGATGAAAAATTATTTAGAATTGGAAGGCTTGGTCTATAAGTTGGTGCCTATTAGAAGCGATTTAGGTAAAAATAATCCCTATTTAATGGGCCGCATTGATGCCGACAGCATGTATGATATTGTCATGGATTGGGAATGGGGAAATGCCGATAGCCCAGACATTTATCACGATCCTGAAACCCGAAAAAACAGTATTTCCTATCGGACCAATCTCGCTCGTTTAGCCGAATCGCTTATCAATGAAAACAAACTAGTCAAAGCAGAAAATGTAATTGATTTGGCTTTAGAAAAAATGCCTTTGGATTATTTTGGCTATTACAGCCTTTTGGTGCCTTTTGTGGATGGATACTATCGGATAGGAAAAGAAGAAAAAGCACAAGAACTTTTTAAAGCTGTGGCAGAAAAATACCAAAGTAGGCTCGCTTATTTTGAATCGCTTGAACCCCATTTTCAATATGAATTGGGTGAAGAAATCATCACCGAAATTGAACGCTATAGAACTTTGGTAGAAGCCGTTCATGCCAACGAAGACAGTGCCCTTCTAGAGACTGCTATTGATCAATTTTTAAGCGCAACTAAACCTTTTATATATCTCTACGGAGAATATGATTATTATTCGTTATTGAGTGAATTTGTGGAGGGCTATTTTATGGCTAATGCGACGGACAAAGCTTCTGATTTAGCACAACTGGTGAATCGAGAACTTAAAAAAAGACTTAAGCTCTACAGCCAAGTTTCTGCAGAAAGTCAAAAACAATATGAACAACCCATAAAAAGTGAGTTTTTAGATTATCGGTTTCTGTTGTCTATTGTATCAGAGGGAGGTTCCAAAGCCTTGTTAGACAGTCTTCAGAAAGACTATGATACCACCAAGGCCCTATTTTCTATAGAAGTAGAATAGCGAAAAGAAAAAGATTATATATAATCTTTCAGTAGTCCAATGAGTGTGTTGGCATCTTGATCGCCGCTTTGGCGCCAGACCATTTCACTGAGTTTATAGATCATCAGCGTGGGCAACACCTTCACGCGAAGCGCTTGAGCCAATTTAGGGTTCTTTTCAACATCAATTTTGATTACTTTTCCTTTGTCTCCCAATGCTGCCGCAACATCTTTTAAAACAGGGTGCATGGTCTCAGACACTTGATCATCTTGACTATAGAACACCAACAACAAGGGTTGTTTGTCATCTACTAATTCACCAAATTTTGACATAGTGGTTGTCTTTAAATCAAAGGTTCTAAGAACAAATGTAAAAGAATTTGTCTAAACCGTTGTTTTTGACCGTCTTAAAGTGATCACACTAATTTCAGGCCAAATACCAAAACGGCCGGGATAGCCTAAAAAGCCAAATCCTCTATTTACATTAATTTTTTGTTGTCCTGCTTCATAGATGCCCGCCCATTGCTTGTAGCGCCATTTAACAGGGCTCCATTTGATCCAGCCCGGAATTTCAATTCCAAATTGCATGCCATGGGTATGCCCACTAAGAGTTAAATGAATTGGGAAAGGGTGAGGCAAGACCTCAGCTTCCCAATGCGAGGGGTCATGAGACAGTAAGATTTTAAAATCGTGCTGTTGAATGTTTTCTAAAGCTTTTTCTAAATCGCCTGCACGTTTAAAACCTTTCCCCCAATTTTCAACCCCAACCAAGGCTATGCGTTCTGTTCCTCGTGCAATAAAATGACTTTCATTACGCATCAATTGCCAGCCCATTTTTCTTTGCAACTCAAAAAGTTGTTGCATGTTGTTGGTTTTATCTTGTTCTGAGGGCCATTGGTGATAGTCTCCATAATCATGATTGCCCAAAACCGAAAAAACTCCTGAAGGTGCTTTGAGTTGTGCAAAATGATCTTGCCAAGGCAGCATTTCATCAGCTACATTGTTGACTAAATCTCCCGTAAAAAGGATAACATCTGAAGCTTGTTGGTTGATCAAATCAATGCCATATTGTACTTTTTCGGGGTTGTCAAAACTGCCACTGTGAATGTCCGAAATTTGCGTGATTTGAAAACCGTCAAAGGCCTCAGGCAAATCTTCATAGGTGAGGGTATAGCGTAAAACTTGATAGTTATATTTGCCACGCAGCATGCCATAGAGCAACGCTCCGGAGGGTAGCAACCCAATGGCAATGGCTATTTGTGATACGAACTTTCTTCGTGTGGGAACATAGCGTTGTTCAGCATTGGTGGTTTGGGTGACTACATGCACAAGTCCTTTAAGCCCTCTAAAAAGGTCTTCCGCCAACAGCAGGCCGCCCACCATCAGCTGGAAAATGAAAAGTGCAAAAAACAAACCAAAGGAATAGGTTTCGTAGGTGCTAATGCCCTGACTACGGTCAAATTGAAGAACCGTAATCACAAAGTTGAGCAGCATGATAGATGCTATGGCTACATAAAACCACCACCAAAATCGTTGATTGGTGCTTGCCTTAATGGCTTGAAAAGCATACCACTCTAAAGCGCCTAGAAAAAGGATGAAAAATATCCAACGCATAGCTAATTTTTAATTGCAAATCTAATAAAAGAATATGGTGTACTCTAATGCCCCCTAAAATCCGATATCTTGTGCTAATTCTAACGCCTTACTATCTGAAAGGCTTGCTACATAGGAGCTCGCACTAAGAAGGGTTTCATAAACAGAAGATTGGGTATTTATGGCACCCTGTGGAACCGCTTTAAAAAGAAGTTTATCGTAGGTGTCCGCTTGGCCTGTATGGGTTCTATAGGCTGCCATAACCAATCCATCTAAGAGGGTACTAATTACTTTATAACCTACAATTTCCTTTTGGATCACTTCGGGTGATTCGTAAATTTTTTGCACACTAATTTTAATAATATCCTCCATTTGCGCTTTGTAAGCACTTTTATCCATCAAGGCTTTGGAAAAGGTTCCCTGCAATAGTTCCTCTTCATGTGTCATGAATAGAGACACCGCATTGCCAATTAATTTATTAATGGCGAGTGCTCTAAGATAGCCTAAGCGTTGATTTTTATAGGAAAGGGAAGTATATTTTTTAGTGTCTAAATCGTCTCGTACCAAATTGATTAAATATTCTAGGGCATATTCTTCTTCTATCCACCCCAAATTAATCCCATCTTCAAAATCGATAATGGTGTAGCAGATATCATCGGCTGCCTCAACAAGATAGGCCAAGGGATGTCTAAAATATTGAGCACCATCATTTAAAGAGAGCTCATTCATGAGCTCTTCAAAAAAGGGCTGCTCGGATTGAAAGTAGCCAAATTTTTTATCGGCTACATGTGCAGAGGGCTTATGGGGCAAACTGGCCTTTGGATATTTGATAAAAGCACCTAGGGTAGCATAACTTAAGCGTAAACCCCCGAGAATGCCGGGGCTTGAAGCGGTTAGTATTTTAAACCCATTGGCATTGCCTTCAAAAGAACATAGATCTTCATATTGCATGGGGGTTAATTCTTTTTGAAAAATTTGACCTGCTCCATTTTTAAAAAAATGACCAATGGCTTTTTCACCACTATGTCCAAAAGGCGGGTTGCCAATGTCATGGGCCAAGGCGGCGGCGGCTGTAATAGCTCCAAAGTCTTGAGCCCGATAGCCCAAAGTGGCTTTTAAGTGGGGATGTTTAGCCAAGAGGGATTTTCCAGCTAAACGGCCTAAACTTCTCGCCACTACAGAAACTTCTAAACTATGGGTCAGGCGGGTGTGCACAAAATCGGTTTTGGAAAAAGGAATGACTTGTGTCTTGTCTTGTAAACTTCTAAAGGCATTTGAAAATACAATACGGTCGTAATCCACCTCAAAGCCAAGACGCAGATCATCTTGCTCAGTTCTCAGCCTTTTGTTGGTATCGCCATAGCGTTTTAGTGAAAGTAATGCCTCCCAATTCATAAGACAAAGTTATTAATCTACAACAGTAAACGAGGAGAAGTTCTTTAAAAATAACCAAAAGTTTTACTCT
>Ga0181576_10000166_pt1 | contig 44129 bp, 35 predicted proteins | sample 101ome_22_FD_132464 | JGI IMG/M metagenome (GOLD analysis project Ga0181576, IMG submission 132464) | Coastal salt marsh microbial communities from the Groves Creek Marsh, Skidaway Island, Georgia - 101412BT metaG (megahit assembly) | ecosystem: Environmental > Aquatic > Marine > Intertidal... | reverse complement strand
GTCGCACCACCGTCCGCAGACAACGAATCGCCAATCGCATCGTAACCGATATCATCGATTACACCGATGCCAGAACCATCGTCCAAATGCCATTCGCCATAACCTGCGTCAGCATTCACGCATTCGCCTGTCATGCTGATCAATACGCATTCCCATTGCTCATCATTGATTGCCGAAGGTGAGAGCACTTCTTCAGCTGGGAGGGCATTGCCTGACGACAACACCTCTGGGGTAGCCGCTTGGATTTGTCGCAATCCGTACACTTCCGTCACGTTACCCAAAATACTGACCTCGTCACCAATGGCAACTCCAGATCCGATGACCCAGATTGCAGAGTAAGGACCTGTTCCGTCTTGAATAACATACGATTGCTGACCCGCTAGCGCTCCAGCATTAGGATACAAAGCCGTCACGATACCGGACGTTTGCATTTGACCGCTCAAACCACCCGACTGAATTTCTTGAATGGTGTAATTGGTAATGTACACGCATGATCCGTCATCGGAGGTGGCATTCTCGTCGTAGTTGACCGCGAATGGATCGGTACACCCATCCGTTGACGCAGCGCATGAACCGCTGAATGTATGCATTCCCAAATCAGAGAAATCGTCGATGTCCAACACCGTCCATTCAGAATCCAACTCATTCGTTCCTGCAGACATTGCCCAGTCTCCCGCATTACCAGTAAATACAAACTCATTCCGAACGAGTGTGTGATTTTGTGTCGCGTTGGCGACACCGGCTACTTCCCAGCCAGTTCCCGGGTCTGGGCCAATCAAACCAATCAAATCCACCAAAAGCGTGTCTCCGCTGGCCAACTCGAACAATCCATACGCATCGTCACCGTTCGACAGGTATTGGTAGGTAATGTCGGCAACGTCCAAAATGGTCTGTGCCGCAGCAGGATGCGCTACGATGTACGTACCTCCCGGAGCGATTTCCGCATCAAAAGGAAAGTTGAATGTGAAGTAATCGAATTGATTGCTCACATATGGATCATCAGGGGTATCGCAACCGTTGCTGCAGTTGCCCAAGATGTATTGGCTCAAGAAAACAGTTGAGGCGGTAGGGTTGTACAGCTCGAGGTACTTGTTGTTGCTGCTGCCCTCCGAGTATTCAGAGAAGAAAATACCACACGATTCACCCGTGTATTCACAAGAACCGTCGTCAATGCCTGCTCCTGGATTATAATTCGCTGCGCTACTGTTGGTGCAACCATACAACAAGGCATCAGCCTCAGAACGTGGCTGAATTTTAAAATTGCTAAAAGAGTAATCAAGCGGGCCGGTCACCTGCCAAGTGCTTCCTGCGGTGACATTTCCTGTTCCAATGGCATCGTAACCGCGGTCGTCCACACGGCACTCACCCGACGAATCATCGAGGCCCCACTCACCAAATCCTAAGCTTTCTGTACTGACATCACCCGTTACCTGGACCAACACCCCTTCCCATTGCTCTTCCGATGAAGCTGTTGCGGTCGTCAATACCTCAGGAGTTGGCAGGTCTGCGCCTTGGGCTGTGATCACAACCGAAACCCCCGTCAATTGGGTGAGTCCATAGTATTCCGAGACAGTTCCTGTTACTTCCACTTGATCTCCCACTGCTACGGGAACATTGGGGCCGTACATCCAGATCCCTGTATATGGACCTTGACCGTCTTGAAGGCTGACCAAACTGCCAAACACACCCGTAATTACACCATTGGTCACGACAGTCGTTCCTGTGTATGCATCCGTCAATTGGCCTTCTTGAATGGCAGCGATGGCTGTTGTCGTCACGTCCAGACAAGTGCCATCATCAAAATCAGCCGCTTCATTGTAGTTCGGAGCTGCGGGGTTGGTGCAGCCGCCTTGTCCTACCGTGACGGTTCCGACCATGCCCAAAGCTGCGTGTGTACCCACTGAACAATCGTACGTGTAAACACCGGGCACCGTGAACGTGAAACTTCCGATGCACGTGCCATCCGGTGATCCGCTTACTGGAGAGAAGTAAAAATCTTCTGGGTTTCCAAAAGACTCGCCAGTGATGGTATTGGTCACGCCGTTGGCGTTGTGTGACCCGCCCATGTTTTCCCAAACGACCGTCGTTCCAGGGTCAATGGCCAAATCTGTGGGGTCGAAATAATAAGATCCCGCCGCAACGACAACACCGTCCACATTGCATGCATTGTCAAACGTGCAAGAACCGTCGTCTTCTGTCGCTGCTGGGTCATAATTGGTTGCATTGGCGTTTGTACAACCTGGCACTGCTGCTCCGCAAGAGCCCGTAAAATCATGCGACCCAACATAGGTCCAAGTATTCGCATCGAGAACGACCCATTCGGAATCATCTGCGTTGGTTCCAGCAGAAGCAGCCCAATCGTACCCGACTCCAGAATTGACACCACCTTTACGCACGAGCGTGTGGTTGGCTGTTGCATCGGCTACACCGGCTACTTCCCACCCGACTCCTGGATCTCCTTCAAAATTTCCGATGATATCAACGAACTCATAAGAAGCATCCGTGCCGAATACCAAAGCATAGGAATCATCTCCATTGAAGTATGCATTGCCCGTCTGGTCCGTTTCCAGGAGAACGGATGGATCGCTGCTGGAGTTTGCCCAAACATACACATCCCCGGGTGCGATGACTGCTGTTTCGTCCAAGAGGTTCCAGAATTCATGAACACCAGGAGTTGTTGGCGCATTCGCTGTAGCAGCAATGGCATAGCCAGCCAGGGATACTGGGGCACTGGTTGGGTTGTAAATTTCGAGGTATTTTGTGTTTCCCCCATCCGACTCGGAATATTCAGAGAAAAACAGCCCGCATTGGGCGGAAGCAGTCAAGCCTGCACCAAGCAGAGCCATGACCATCAACAGGTGAAGTGAACGCATGTTGTGAGTTTTGGTTTGAAAAAGGTGATGCAAACTACCTAATTATCGACAAATCAAGTGGTTTTGTGGATAAAAAAGCAAAATGTTAGTCTAGACATAATGGGTAATCAGCGCTTTAATAACCCATTCCAACGCCCCAAGGTTCATCAGAACAAGGGCAATTGCTCCGGAAGTTGGCGGAATGATCTTCGGTGATGCTCGGTAACTCCCAGTCGGCGAATGGCGTCCCGATGGGCTTGGGTCGGGTATCCTGCATTGGAATCCCATCCGTAACCGGGGAATTCAAGACTCATTTCGCTCATGCGTTCATCTCGGTGGGTTTTTGCCAAAACACTTGCGGCAGCGATCGACGCATACTTGCCATCGCCTTTGATAATGCAGGTGTGTGAAGGCAGGTTGTCATCCGTAACAAATCGATTGCCGTCAATGAGAAGAAATGCAGGTGCTTCGGATAGTGCATGCACAGCTTGGCGCATGGCCTTAAAAGAGGCTTGCAAGATGTTGATTCGATCTATCTCCGTGGGCTCTATGTGGGCGACGCTCCATGCCAAAGCCCGTGTTTCGATCAGCTGCCTGAGCTCATTGCGGGTAGTCACATTCAATTTTTTTGAATCATCCAACACCCCTTCAGCCACCAATTCCTCCGCAAAAACCGGGGTTAAAATCACGGCTGCAGCGGTTACCGGGCCCGCCAAGCATCCCCGACCAGCCTCGTCGCATCCGGCTTCCAATCGGTCTTGCTCAAGCCATGGTTCCAAACTCATTCTGGCAAAATTGATTCGATGGCCGTCCACAATTTGTCCGCACTCGCATCCCAACTGAAGTCCCGTGCCCTACTCAGTCCCCGCGCCACAGCAGCGGCATGAAATTCTGCATCGTGTTCCAATCGCCACATCGCATCGGCTATTGCGGCTGGACTGCTGGGATCAACCAATGCAGCTTCAGCCCCACCACATACCTCTGGCATGGATGTCGTTTGGCTCGCGATGACTGGCACGCCCGAGGCAAAAGCTTCAACGATGGGAACCCCAAACCCTTCAAACCACGGAACAAACACCAAAGCATGTGCCCGCGCCATGACCGTCGGAAGGACCTCGCGATTCAATCGCCCCAAAAACCGAGTGCCTTCAAGACGCCTATTCTCACCTTTCCACATATGCTCCCCTACAATGACCAATTCGAGCAATCCGCCGCGTTGGCGATAGTGCTGGAAAGCAGTAAGTAAACCCTGCAAATTTTTCCTCGGGTGCAGGCTACCTACAAAAATGAAATAGCCTCTGGCCGGTAAATCCGGCAGACCGTCCATTTCAGTATGCTTCGCTTCGGGGCGATACGTCGGAGCTGGCGCATTGGGCACCACCCGAATGTTGGTGTCTTGAACGCCGAACTGCTCCATGATGTCGTACTTCGAATACTCGGAAACCGTCACGATACTCGCTGCTTTTTGGGCAAATTCGGGAAAGCGCGATCGGTAATAATCCGCCTCACGCACTGGCATCCATTCCGGGTGATGCATGAAATTTAAATCGTGAAACACGGCCAGTTGGCTTACATCCGTGCGCCGACATAGCATGCCATCGGTGGAGACAAATGCATCCGCCTTCCAACTCCTCAATTCCCGGGCAACACTGTAATCAAACCACCAATCGTACAAAAAAGGACGCCTGGCGGGCGGCCACAACCGAACGGCATCCGCATGATCACCGTAGTCAAAATCCGAATGCGGAGGGCGATCGAAAATCAGCCGAAAGTGATGTTCTGGATGAGCGGCGATGATGCGTTTGTAGCACTCGTGCGTAAACCAGCCAATGCCTTCCAATCGGTCGGCGATGAGCAAGCGTGCGTTGAGAGCGATTCGGGCCATGTTCCGCGAAGATAGGTGACAATCCTACCGCGCATATTGCGTTCTTTGCATGACGCCTCAATTGGCATATCAATTCGCAGCCTTGAAAAAATTCTTCTCACATCTTTCGTGGCTTATGGCTTTGAACCTGTTGATCAAGCCAGCTTACTTGCTGGTGATTGATGCGAAAATCCAAGACGCGCTGGGGCCTGAGGTGTGGGGGCAATTCTTTCCATTGCTCAGCCTGAGTGTCCTTCTGAACATCCTTCTCGATGCCGGCTTGGCCAACCACATGACCCGTGTAGTCGCAGCTGATTCAGCGACCCTACATCAGGAGCATAGGCAAGGATGGCGCACCAGGTTGCTGCTTGTGCCTGTTTATTTGGCGGTGTTGATGGGGGTAGGATGGGTGCTTGGGTATCGTAACATCGCGTTGCTATGGCTGTTTTGGATTGGCGGAAATCAAGCGCTTTTGAGTGCAGTGCTCTACGTGCGCGCAGGGCTGCAGGGCGGGGGTGCCCACGAAGCCGACGCTTGGGTTTCGGTGGCAGACAGAGCCTTGCTACTCGTTGCGATGGGTGCGTTATTGTGGCAATCGGATACGTTTGCGATTGAGTGGTTACTAACAGGCACGACAGCCGCATTGAGCGTGGCCTTGGGTTGGGGTTGGTGGAAATTGGAAAAACTAAAATCTGGCATACCAAAACCTTCCACGAGCCACCTCCCTTCGGCAGTTTTCACGCACCTGAAAGAGAGTTGGCCGTACGCGCTGCTCTTTCTGCTCATGATGACGTATCATCGGGTGGACGCCATCATGCTCGAACGCTTGGCACCGGGAGGCGCCGTTCAGGCCGGCTGGTATGCCATGGGATACCGACTTTTTGAGGCTGCCAACATGCTCGGATTCCTGTTCGCGACCTTGCTCCTTCCATATTTCACCCGGATGCTTCAAAGCAATGAAGATGTTCGCCCCCTAGCCTCCGCTATTTCCCAAGTTCTCTGGGTAGGCGGGTTCAGTGTCGCTTGGGTGGCCTTCGTTTTTCCGCGCGACTTTTTGGATTGGTTTTATGCCGACCACCTCGATGCAGCCTCCCCCATCCTGCCTTGGCTGATGCTGTCTTTCGCCATTTTTGCCCAAGGCTACGTCTTCAGCACCTTATTGACCGCTCGTGGCGATCTAAAATTGTTGAATGTGCTCGCCGCAATTGGGGCAGTGCTGAACATTGGGTTGAACGGTTGGTGGATTTCATCATCGAATGGGTTGGACGCGGCCTGGGGATGCGCCGTCATCAGCGCGGGAACCCAATTCCTCGTAGTCGGGCTTCAAACAGGATTCGCCATTGCTGCGCATCCTGGGAAAATCTGGAGACAAATTCTACGAACAGCAGCGTTGCATTCATTCGCCGCTGGGGCAATATGCGCGGCCTTTTGGCGTTGGGCTGATGGTTCCATGGAAGCAGTTGCGGCGTGTCTTTTACTTTGCATCGCCGTGGGAGCGCTGCCGGGAATCACCAACTATCAAACCGCCCGTGAGCTCCTAACGGACAAGATGAATACCTTTGCCGATTCTTAGCCCTATGTGAATATGAATTCGAACGATTCCCAGCTCAACTCCTCACACCTCCTTCGCTTCATTTTCGACCGTCGACGCACCTTCATATGGATTGGAGCTGCGGCGGCTGTTTTGTCTTCCATTGCGGCCCTGCTTATGGAAGAACAATTCAAGTCTACGGTCATCATGTTTGCGACGCCCCAGCATTCCATTGGTGAGCAATTCTACGAAGAAATCAAGCGAAATGACTTGCTGGAATACGGAGAAACGGAGGATGCCGAGCGCCTACTCCAAATCCTCAATTCAGACCGCATCCGCTCCCGCATCATCGAGAAATACGACTTGTGGAGCCATTATGACATCGACCGTTCTGAGGCCGGTGCTCAGGCCTTGTTGGGTAAAGAATACAACTCGAACGTCGACGCCCGCCTGACGCGATACGGATCCATTGAAGTCAGCGTTTTGGACCGCGAACCCCAACGCGCAGCAGATATGGCAAACGACATCGCATTTTTGGCCGACTCGGTGGCGAATCGACTTCGGAATGATCGCGCGGGAGATGCACTGGGCTATGCCAAAAGTTCGCTCGAGCAAGTCCAACAAGAAATCACCTCCATGGAAGATGAACTGGGGAAATTGTATGAATTGGGCGTGTACGACTTTGCGACACAGATTGAAGGTTTGAACGAACAATACGCCACGGCAATCGCGAAAGGTGCGAATGCCAACGCTGAGAAAATTCGTAGGCAAATGGCAGAGATATCCCATCATGCCAATGAATTCAACAAACTCTCCAACCTCATCGAGGCGGCATACGAACGCGAGGCGATTTTGAAGAAGCGATTCGAGTTGATGAAACTGGATGCGGAAACGCAAATGCCTTCGGCTTTTGTGGTGGACTACGCGGCTCCAGCAGATAAAAAAGCCAAGCCGATTCGGTGGTTGATTGTCGTGATGAGTGTCGCAAGTACATTGGTCTTTGCCCTTCTCATCCTGCTGGGCGCTGAAAACCTCAAAGGCTCAGCGGAAGCGTAATGCTCCAGGCTGCCCATCGTCCTGTGAAGCCCATGCTGGCCATTGGCCTGTACGCATTGGCTTTGGCTGTGGCGATGTACGCAGATTTTCCCTGGCTCGCTTTATTGCCTGTGGTCATGCTTGGCGTTTGGATGGCGATTGAACGGCTGGATACGTTGGTATTGATTTTGGTGGCTGCCGTGCCGCTCAGTCTGAATTTGGAGGAGATGGAGATCGGCGGCTTGGGGGCCTATTTGCCGACCGAACCGATTTTGGCCGGATTGCTACTCCTCTTCATTTTTCGATTTGTGCGGGGAAATCCGGTAGATGAGCGGTTGTTGAAGCACCCTTTTTCAGCCTGGATAGTGGGTTCATTGCTCTGGATTTTTTTGACTGCCATCATCAGTGTGCTTCCCATTGTATCTCTGAAATTTTTCGTGGCGCGCCTCTGGTTTATTGTGGGTTTCTTCTTCATCCTAGGGCATTTTTTCTTGCACAAACCGGAGTGGCGTCATCGTTACATCATCGCCTATGCTTTACCGCTGTGTGCGGTCGTGATTTACACGCTAATCCGACACGCGGGATTTGGTTTTGAAAAGGATGCTGGGCACTGGGTGATGAAGCCGTTTTACAAAGACCACACTTCATACGGGGCGGCATTGGCGATGGTGATCCCTCCCATGATTGCGCTGCTTACGTGGAAACGGTTCACGGCGTTCATGAAGGTCGTGCTGCTCGGGGCGCTGGGCATCTTGATTGTGGGGCTTATTTACTCCTACACACGGGCGGCTTGGGTTTCTTTGGTGGCAGTGGGGGCGCTTTGGGGCTTGATGAAAGTGGGCTTCCGGTTGAGGACGTTGTTGACCGTCGGCGTGATGCTTTTGGGATTCGTTTGGATCGCTCAAGATGCGCTGCTAATCCAACTCCAACGCAATGAGCAAGATTCTTCGGACGATTTGAGTGAACACGTGGAATCGATTTCCAACGTTTCGAGTGACGCGTCCAATTTGGAACGGTTGAACCGTTGGAATGCCGCGCTCGCTTTGTTTCAAGAGCGGCCGTTAACGGGTTGGGGCGCTGGCACCTACCAATTTGTCTATGCCCCATTCCAACGCGCGGAAGACCGCACTATTATCAGCACAAACAATGCAGATGGCGGGAACGCCCACAGCGAGTACTTAGGACCCCTCGCGGAGCAAGGCGTACTCGGATTGGTTTTCGCATTGGGAATGTTGGGGTTTTGTCTCCATCTGGGCTTCAGAGCGCAATCAAGGCTCCGCGATCCCGAACAACGTGCTTTGGCCATGGGAATTTTCCTCGGATTGATGACCTATTTCGTGCACGGCGTCTTGAACAATTACCTCGACACAGATAAAGCGAGCGCATTGTATTGGGGGTATTTCGCGTTGCTTGTGGTCTGGAACATCAGTCCTTCCAAGCCGTTGGCTCAAAAGGGATAGCACGGCTTTATTTGAATCTGACGACCATCAGCGCCGTGTCGTCAAAGCTGGGTTCTTCGCCCTTGAAGTCGATGACCGCATTCATCAGGGCGTCCTGCACGGCCTGAACCGACATGCCCCTTCGTTCGCGCACCACCTCCTCCATTCGTTGCATGCCAAACGGCACGTCATCGGCGTTTTCTTGTTCCACCAATCCATCCGTGTAGCATAGCAAGGTGGCCCCAGGCGCAATGGTCTCGGAGCCTGACTCAATGGAGGGGATGTCCCGGAACATACCCAGTCCGCAGCATCCCAACTCCAGTTGACGCGTCGTCCCATCGGCTGACATGAGCAGTGGTGGATTGTGACCGCAATTGATGTACTGCAGACTGCGGGTGCGGCGGTTGTACACAGCGGCGAAAAGGGTAATGTACTTTTCTCCTTTGGCATTTTCCATCACCCGCCCGTTCAATCGGCTGACCACTCGGGTCAAGTCGTCCGGTTCGTACTGAAAAATCGCGCGGAGGTTGGCTTGGAAATTTGACATCAAAAAGGCCGCAGCAATGCCTTTCCCGCTCACATCGGCCATGCAGAAAACCAATCTATCCTCGTCGACAGAGAAAACATCATAGTAATCGCCTCCTACTTCGAGGTGTGGCTTGTAGAAAGCGGCAACATCGACATCGCGGTCAGTGGGCCACGCCGTCGGCACCAACATATTCTGCAAATCACCTGCCAGTTCCAGCTCCCTTCGCGTGGCTTCTTGGATGACCCTTTCTTGTTCAAGGCGCTTGTTTTGCAGCGCCACAATCAACACGTTTGTCAAGAGTTCGATGAATCGCAGGTGCTTAACTACCGGACTGACACCCGTTCCCTCTTCCGTATCCCCAGCCAACAGATATGCCAACGGCTCATCATCGTGCATGACCGGAACCACCACATCAAAATTCTCGTCGCCCGAGGAAGAATGCAGTTGGATGTCACCTTGCTGGTCAAAAAATGTCGCATCCAACAATTGCGGAACATCTCCTTCAACTCCGTTGCTAAATAAACAACGCCAGCCGCCGTCGTTGGCGTAAAGCACCAGTCGATGGATACCTAAATTTTCAGCCAGGGTCACGCGGTATTTTTCAAGCAATTCCTCTTCTGAAGCCCGCGCATTGATGCCTTGCGTAACATCTAGCAAGGCTTGCAATTTGTAATCCTGGACTTCCAGTCGCTGCTCCAGTCGCTGAATGCTATGCGCCATTTGATTACTTCTTGACGCGCTCGACGTATTCCTTGTTTCGTGTATCCACCTTCACGAAGTCGCCGATGTCAATAAACAACGGCACTCGAATTTCCACACCGGTATCCGTCGTGGCAGGTTTGAGGGTGTTTGTGGCGGTATCTCCTTTGATTCCCGGTTCTGTATAGGTAATCTCTGCTTCTACGTGCGTGGGCAAATCGCAGCTCAACACGCGCTCTTCATCCGCGTGAAATTGGAGTTGGCAAATGACACCATCCTTCAAAAATTCAGGAGCATTGATCACATGGGCCTCCAACGGGATTTGCTCAAACGACTCCAAGTTCATGAAGTAGAAGCTTTGGTCATCGTTGTATAAGTATTGGTATTCGCGTGTCTCGATGCGCACTGGATCAATTTTCACACCGGCATTGAAGGTGTGGTCGACCACTTTTCCTGTCTTGAGGTTCTTCAATTTGGTGCGAACGAATGCCGCGCCTTTGCCCGGTTTAACGTGCAAAAACTCGATGATTTGCCACAAGCCGTTGTTGTGGTTCAAAACCAAACCATTCTTGATATCCGAGGTCGTTGCCATAATTCTCTCCTTTCAATAAGCTTTGGGCTAAGATAACATCACATTCGCACCTGCAGCGCCGCGCTAATTCCAGTTTGTGCATATCCCGATGTCAACATATCCGTTGCTGTTTCTACCAAGTCGCGACGGTTGGATTGTGAATAGATGAGCTCCAGACGGAGCCGTTTCGAAGGACGCCATCTCCAAGCCATGGAGTAACGAAATCCGCTACCGCGCATGGGTCGAAACTGCAGTCCCGAATGAGACAAATCTGGGAAATAGCCAGCGACGTATTCATCCATATCCCATACCGCCCACAAGACTTTAAACTTGGATTTCGAAATGGTTTTGTCGATTCGAACACTCATCCCGCCGGGATGCTGCCGATTCATGCGGGGGAAGCACCGCATTTGCAAAGCCATTCCGTCCCGTTCAAATTGATAGCGAAAATCAAAACGCCGCACCTCAGGCTCAACTTGAATGGCTCGGAATTGTGATGCCTCGGTGCGGATTTCCCAAAAGGCATCGCGTGCAATCCGCTTGCGCAATTGGACGGCAACAGGGATTGCAGTCTTTTCATCATTCCATTCCAATCGCCAGCGCACGCGCCATTGGCCATTTTCACTCGTTTGCTGCCCTCCCCATGTCCATTCCCATTCGCTGCTGCCGGTCATGGAAGCATGACGAAATGCCAACTTGCCGTGCGTTTCTGACATTCTTGAAGGGGTGGACTGCCAACTCGAGATGGCACTGACTTCTCCCAATGCGACCGCGCATTCGATCAAGCCTTGCCATGTCGAATGTGACCAAGGCGTATAGGCGCCAACTCTCCAATTTCCTTGTTGGACATGGCCAATAATCCCCCAGCCAGGCTGGGAACGGCGAATCATCCAGGCCACATCGTTTACTGCAGCTTTGATGCTGACCGCACCCATCCAATCCAGCCCCTCGAAGGCGGCTGCAAACCCGTTTCGAGGAACGTAGTCCGGATGGCCCCAAGCAGGAACAAAATCGTAGGTAATTGGAAGGACAAATACCGGGTCGTCCAACCCTGAAAACAAGCTGTTTTCATCAACGATAAGTCGATGGCCCCAACCCAACCGATGGCCCCCAACGAGCAATCGCCAACTGGAACCCACTTCAGTCTGCAGGAATCCCGAAACGTGTTCGCTGGGCTGCATCGATTGCCTTCTATCAAAACGGACTCCCCATTTTCCTGCGTTACGGAGTCGACAGGAAACTGGATCCAAAGCAAACTCATCAGAAACATCCGGTGAGCGAATCGGAGACCTGCCCGCAATCCAATCGAAACGAATCTTGGACTCACTTGTCCGTTGCTTTGATTGCGCAACCAAGCGCAACCAAGCTTCGCAAAGCATCAATTCTTGAGCGGCACGTTCCGACAATCCCTCTATGCTCCAAGCCTCCTCTTTCACACCCGGCAATCCAGTCCGTTCGAGGTACTGCAAAACGACTTCACGTTCTTCAACCGTCCACCATCCTGAATCGATTTGATGTTGCATGTAAGCATCCAAGCTCCCCATTTGCCCGTGGGCAGAGCACGAAAAAATGAGCGTGGTCACGCAAAATATCTTGGACTGACCCTTCATGATTTCTGCACAATGAAAGTGAAAGACGTACCTGGAAACCGTCCGCTGCGCGCCACGATCAATTGACACCCTAAACCCCATTGATTCCATCCCAATTGAACGCCCAAAAATCCCGACACATAACTCATGACGAAACCGGCCTGCAATTCCTTCGTCAATTGGTGCCGATAGCTCATGGCCGTGGCAAATCCACCATTAAACCATGCAATAGCGACCGCGGCCGTGCTTTCTGGGAGTGACCGGATCCAAACGAGTTGAGCGGCGGCCTCATACTGAATCTGAGATGCACTGCGAAATCCCGCTGGTTCCAATACGAATCGACTTTCCCACGCAGAATGCGGAAATCTGCCTTGAAACCCTAGAATAGCCTGCGGGCCGTTTGACGGTGCGATTGAAGCAACACGCCAGCGCTTCCGCCGCATGCCCATACCAAAGAATCCTTGGACGGATTCTGACAAATCGAGACGTGCACCCAAAGCAACTGAAGAAGCGACATATGTCCCGATCTGCTTTCGGCTTCCAATGGCGATCCAAGTGCTGTCCAATGGCACGGCGGCAAATGCGCTTTGAGAATCGCTGATGGGCCATTGTTGCAAGCTGAAACCGGATTCAAAAACCGAAATCACATCCGGCGCCCAGGCAGGTAATTGCGCTGCACCATGCAACGTGTAGCAACAATAAGCCAACATCCCGCTCATTCTGATTTCCCACCTCCCCATGCCTCACAAATTTGTGGCAAAAGGCCTTCTTCAATCTGTGAAATTCGTTTGTGAACAGCACGGGTTTACTGTCGTTTCCAAGGTGTCACTGGCGCCGGCACCCAAGGAACCCGTTCCCAGTTGGCATCCTCAAAACCTGGGGCGTCCGATCCGTTCGACATCCAGGTGCCTTCTGGCCCTTCGAGCAGTACAATTTGTTCTACGGCATTGTCCTGGAAATCGACGCGCATGCGGCTGCTCTGGGATTGATTGAATTCCGCGCAGGGGTCTTCGGCATCTTCATTGAAATAAAGACTTTCGGCATTGCCATTGACCATCAGTTTTTTCAATTCTCCGTCGGTAAAACCCCCCTTGATCTGGCGTCCTACAATTTGCTGGAAACAACCTCCCCTGACTGGTTTTGAAAGTCCCGCATGTCCCCAAGCCAGCAAACTTGACGGTCGGTTATTGAGCATTTCCCATTCCAAAGAGTCCGATTGCAACATCCATTCCTCCAACCACATCGCCGGCTCTCCTTGCAATTTTACCAAACCCGAATCCCGATCCCAATACAAATCCTCAGCACGGGCATGCGATTCCTCGCCCTGACGCATCATCACATCTGGCCAAGCATGCAGAAATTTTTCATCAACTTGTAACGAGTCCGAGACCAAAAACAAAGAATCCGCCTCCCCGAAATCCATCCAATGCACGCGTCCAGCGGAATCGCCTGTTACCCATAAGGTAGCACCCGCTTTTGCATTGGAATCCCATTTTTTCGCCCGCGCGCCATGCAGTTCCCAACGCTCGAGGGTATCGCGAATCCAAACGTGACCTGAAGCCAAAGAAGGTTCGGTAGAATCGGCAGGAAGTTCCAAGTAATTCGCTTGAAGCCAAATGGATTGATCCCGAACCCGGGCGCCTTGGAGCGAATCAGCAAACCAACCTGACTCCGTCGTTTCATCGAATTCGCCGGAGTTACACCACAACTCAAATTGGCCGTTCCTTGAGGCGAGATGTGACGAGGCGTGAAACGAGAACACACGCTGCCGCTCATCCCAGTGAACGCTGTCCGACTGCAATTCGTAATCTGAAGAAGTTAATTCGACATCTCCCCCCAACAGCAAAATCTGCTGGGCTGTCAAGTAGCGGCCTTGGTTGAACCGAATGGAACGCTCTCCTTCCTCCAATTGTCCACCATTCGGGAGGATGGCAATTTTGGATGCCAATGAATAGTCCAACAATTCGGTTTCCAAACGGCCAGCATCCGCATCGAGGACGACAGGGGAATCGCCGATTGACTTCGCCCGAACACGTTGGGTTTCGGGATTTAAGTTCAGTTCGTTGGCCTGCAAACGTTGGTTTCCATCGATGAGCCGCACGTCGCCCATCGTTTGAAATTGGCCGTCGCTATAACGCCAAGCGCTATCGCAAAAAAGGCGCGCGTCGCGGTATCCGAGGACAACATCGCCGATCAATCGCTGCACATCGGGTTGAGATTGGTCTCGAAGAATGTTGTCGGCTTGGAGGATTTGGACCTTGAGTTTACCTTGATTTTCCTGGGCATTCGCCGTGACTGCACCCAAGCACCACACCCCAAAAACCAGGGCAATCGAACAAAAATTCGGGTACTTGGTGAAATTCATCGGTTGCAAGTTCTATCGAAATATTCGTATTCCTACCTTTGCACTCCTTTCTGAATGGGCGGGTGTGGTGAAATTGGTAGACACGCTAGACTTAGGATCTAGTGCCGCAAGGCGTGGGGGTTCGAGTCCCTCCACCCGCACCATCAGGGGAAACAAACCAAAACCAACCGCTTGAGCTAACGCGAAACCTCAAGCTTTTCTTGCATTGCCCATGAACATCGACCGGAACAACATTGACGAGCTCACCGCTCGATTGACCGTTACCGTTGAACCTGCGGATTACGAAAACCGCGTTGAGAAAATCCTCAACGACTACCGCAAAAACTCACAATATCCCGGTTTCCGGAAAGGCAAAGCGCCGATGGCGTTGATTCGCAAACAATACGCAGCGCCCGTTTTGGCCGATGAAATGAATAAAATCATTTCGGAAGAACTCAGCGCATACATCCAAAAGGAGCAGCTCGACATCTTGGGAAATCCAATTCCCGAGACGAGCACAGAAGCCTCGGGTGACTGGGAAAAACCGGAAAACTTCACGTTTGCCTACGAAATTGGATTGGCACCGAAAATCGACTTGAAATTCGGCCGTGGGGCGAAGTTCACCCGCCACATCATCAAAGTGGATAAAAAAGCCATCGAAGCTGCCGTCACGGACCACATGCGTCGTCACGGTTCCATCAGCGAGCAAGAAGTGGCGTCTGACAAAGATCTCTTGTTGGGTCACTTCACGCAGCTGGACGCTGCAGGCGCTCCGTTGGAGGGTGGAATTGAAAGCGATTCAAACGTTGCCCTCGAGCATCTGGACGACAAAAAAACACGCAAGCAACTCACGGGTGCCAAAGCAGGCGATGTGTTTGAGGTCGATCCTCACAAGATTTCACACGGTCATGACGACTTGGCCAAAATGCTGGGCATTACCCACGAGCAGGTGCACGATTTGAAGGGTAAATTCAGCTTCGATGTCAAGGAAATCAAGCGATTGACGCCACACGAAAACAACCAAGAACTCTGGGACAAAGTCTTGGGCAAAGAGGTGGTGTCTTCAGAGAAAGACTTCCGTGAAAAGGTATCGGAGGAATTGCACGCACAATTCGACCGCGACGCGGAGCAAATCTTCCGCCGCCGATTCGTGGTGGATCTCATTGAGCACATGAAAATCCAAATGCCTGACGCGTTCCTAAAGCGCTGGATACAAATGAACAACGAACAACCGTTGACAGATGAGCAGCTCGATAAGGAATACCCGAGTTATGCCGACAGCATGCGCTGGCAATTGCTGCAGCAAGCGGTGATGAAAGAATCGGACTTGCGGGTCACGGCAGAAGATTTGGAAGCCGAAGCGAAGCGTGTGATCGGAGCGCAGTATGCTCAGTACGGCATGCCTTTGGAAGGTGAAATGCTGGACAATTTTGCAAAGAACGCTTTGGCGAACGACGAAGAGCGTCGCCGCATTGCAGACATCATCATTGAACGCAAAGTCATTGATGACTTGAAGCCTCGGGTGACGATTAAGGAGAAGACCGTCAGCTTTGAGGACTTCGCCAAAATAGCTGCATCGGTTCGCTAAGGCTTTTCAAAAGCCAACGTGTACAAAACATTTTCCATCGTGTGCAAATCACGCACGAACGGAAGGCAATCGGCTGTAATTTTGAAGCATGACTGATCGCAACGAATTCCTCAAGTACGCGGTAAAAGACCGCGGCATGAGTAGCCAAACGGTTCGGGATTACATCTCGCACGCCTACGGCGCCGAAAACCTGACTCGCACGGTAATCGAGGAGCGGCAAATGCCGTTCCGTGAGGTGGATGTATTCTCCCGCCTTATGGCCGACCGCATCATTTTCTTGGGTACTGGAATCGATGATTACATCGCGAATATTGTTCAGGCTCAACTGCTCTTCCTCGAATCCACTGATGCGAGCAAGGACATTCAGATTTACATCAATTCACCCGGTGGTTCGGTTTACGCTGGATTGGGCATTTACGACACCATGCAGTACATCCGACCTGACGTTGCGACCATCTGCACTGGGATGGCAGCATCAATGGGTGCGGTGCTACTCTGCGCGGGAGCTGCTGGAAAGCGCACCGGATTGAAGCACAGCCGCGTCATGATTCACCAACCTTTGGGAGGAGCAAGCGGTCAAGCATCGGATATCGAAATCACAGCACGTGAAATTCAGAAGCTCAAAAAGGAACTTTACGCCATCATTTCTCACCACAGTGGCCAAACAGAGAAAAAAGTGTGGAACGACTCCGATCGCGATTACTGGATGATCGCGGCAGAGGCAAAGAAATATGGCATGATCGACGAAGTTCTCGAGCGCAAGTAATTCGATTATGAGCAATACCCCTATCAACTGTTCGTTCTGTGGGCGCAGCAAGGAAGACGTCGATGTCTTGATTGCTGGTGTGACGGGGCACATTTGCGACCACTGCATCGAGCAAGCGGATGGAATTTTAAAGGAGGAGCGCAAACCGAATTCTTCAATGGACGCCTTCCAGCTTCTGATGCCCAAGGTCATCAAGCAACACTTAGATGATTATGTCATTGGCCAAAATGACGCAAAGAAGACAATCAGTGTCGCGGTATACAACCATTACAAGCGCATCTTAAATCCAGGCTCAGCGGACGATGTCGAAATCGACAAATCCAATGTGATTCTGCTAGGTGAAACCGGCACTGGAAAAACCCTGATCGCCAAGTCCATTGCGCGTTTACTGGAAGTTCCTTTTTGCATTGCAGATGCAACGGTGTTGACAGAGGCGGGATATGTTGGAGAGGATGTTGAAAGTGTCCTCACACGCCTGCTTCAGGCTGCAGACTACAATGTAGAACAAGCGGAGCGGGGCATTGTCTTCATCGATGAAATCGACAAAATCGCTCGCAAAAGTGATAACCCTTCCATCACCCGCGATGTGAGCGGGGAAGGAGTTCAGCAAGCCTTATTGAAATTGTTGGAAGGAGCCGAAGTCAGCGTACCGCCCCAAGGGGGAAGGAAGCATCCCGAGCAGAAACTGATTACCATCAACACGAAGAACATTCTGTTCATCTGTGGCGGCGCGTTTGCAGGCATTGAAAAGCTAATTGAGCGGCGTATCAACCGCTCTCCAATTGGCTATAACCAGGGAAAAGATGAGATTGAAGATGAGAATCTGTTGCAGTACGCCGCACCAGCGGATCTGCGCAGCTTCGGATTGATTCCTGAATTGATCGGTCGATTTCCCGTAATGACCCACCTCAATCCGCTCGAAGCCTCGGCCCTTCGTCGCATCCTGACAGAACCCAAAAACGCGCTTTGCAAACAATACATCCAGCTCTTTAAATTGGATGGGATTGAATTGAAATTTGAGGCCTCAGGCTTGGATTACATGGTTGAAAAAGCGGTGGAGTTCAAACTTGGCGCACGCGGTTTGCGCAGCATCATGGAAGCCGTGCTCAATGACGCGATGTTTGAGCTTCCTGGAGGAGATCAGAAAGAACTCACAGTCAATCGAACCTTCGCCCAAAGCCGATTTGATCAAGACCAACAATCGGGTTTGAGAGTGGCCTAAGACCATGGCCAAAAAGCAGACACCGTTGATGCAGCAGTACAATCGGGTTAAATCCGATTATCCTGATGCGTTGCTGTTGTTTAGGGTAGGGGATTTCTATGAAACGTTTGGTGAAGACGCCGTGAAGGCAGCTTCGGTGCTCGACATTGTCCTTACGAAACGAGGAAACGGGAGCGCGAGCGAAATCGAATTGGCCGGATTTCCCCACCACGCGCTCGACAATTACTTGCCCAAGCTAGTGCGCTCTGGGCATCGGGTCGCCGTATGCGACCAATTGGAAGACCCCAAGAAGGCAGTCGGAATTGTCAAGAGGGGCGTAACTGAATTGGTTACCCCTGGGGTCGCCTTTCATGACCAAGTCCTTCAATCCCGCAGTGACAACTACCTCGCGGCAATTCACTGGCAAAAGGAAAGCTACGGAATCGCTTTATTGGATATTTCGACCGGTGACTTTGCGGTAGCCGAGGGATCGCAAACGTTGATTGACCGATTGCTGCGGGCTTACAAGCCTTCGGAAGTGCTTTGCTTGAAGAACAACCACAAGGCATTCATGGATGAGTTTGGCTCGGATTGGCACATCAGCCGTTTGGATGACTGGGTCTTCAAGCCCGACTACGCGCATGACCGCATTCGAAAGCAATTTGAAAATGCGTCGCTCAAGGGATTCCAGTTGGACGAGCGGCCCGTGGGATTGCTTTCTGCTGGTGCAATCCTTCACTACCTCGAGCACGCGAAACACGATCGACCTCAGCACGTCCGCACGATTCGCACCCTGCGAGAGGACGGTGTATTATGGATGGATCGATTCACGATTCGGAATCTCGAGCTCATTCATCCCAACCATCCCGACGGAAAATCGTTGGCAGAAACCATCGACCGTACCGGTTCACCCATGGGTGCTAGGCTCTTGCGCCGCTGGCTGATTATGCCGTTGACCGATGTGGATGAGATAAATCAACGGCTCGATGCCGTGGAATCTGAGGTTCAGAACGAGGCTATGCGGCAAAACTTCCAATCGGTCTTTAAGACGACTGGAGACCTGGAAAGACTTGCTTCAAAAGCGAGCACCGGCCGAATCAATCCCCGTGAATTGGGGCAGTTGAGGACGGGATTGGAATGCGTCCAACGCGTGGCGGATTTGGCAGAAGGTGAAGACGCATTGTTGCCATTTTTGGAACGCCTATCGCCATGTGACGCTTTATTGGAACGACTGCAACGAGAACTCGTTGAAGAGCCGCCCATCAACCCTGGGAAAGGGACGGTCATCCAACCGGGCGTAAATGCGGAACTCGATGAGCTGCGCGCACTCAAGTCCAATGCCCAGTCTTCACTCGATGCGATCTGTGAACGGGAAATGAACGCTACTGGGATTTCCTCCCTAAAAATTGCTTACAATCAAGTATTTGGTTATTACCTCGAAGTACGCAACACCCACAAAGACAAGGTGCCCGCCGAGTGGATTCGCAAGCAGACACTGACCCAGGCAGAGCGGTACATCACCGAGGAATTGAAGGAATTGGAGGTGAAAATCCTGGACGCTGAAGAACGAGCAGCTGGATTGGAGTTGGCATGTTTTCAATCATTGGTCAATTCGACAGCCGAACGCATCGCTGAACTCCAAGGCAACGCTCAAGTCATCGGCGCGTTGGATGCATTGACAGGGCTGGCTCAAGTTGCCATTGATTTCGATTACGTGCGTCCGCGATTCATGGAAGGTCAAGGAGTGCGCATCAAAAATGCGCGGCATCCTGTCATCGAACGCACGATGCGAGCGGGTGAATCCTACGTGGCCAATGACATTCAACTGGATCCCGAAGTCCAACAAATCCTCATGATCACGGGTCCCAATATGGCCGGTAAATCCGCCCTTCTGAGGCAAACCGCTTTGATTTGCCTCATGGCGCAGATGGGCGGATTTGTTCCAGCCGCTGCAGCCGACCTGGGTGTCCTCAACCGCATTTTCACCCGCGTTGGAGCCTCAGACAACATTTCCTCTGGCGAATCGACGTTCATGGTAGAAATGAACGAAACGGCAGCCATCCTTAACAACTTGACCGATCGAAGCCTTATCCTTCTCGATGAAATTGGTCGTGGTACCAGCACGTACGATGGAGTGAGCATTGCCTGGTCAATAGCCGAGTATCTCCACGAGCAAGGCCGTCGCGCGCTGACCCTATTCGCCACGCATTACCATGAATTGAATGCGATGCAGGATCGATTCTCGCGCATAGTCAATATGAATGTGACCGTTCGCGAAGTGGATGGTAGAATAGTCTTTCTGAGAAAGTTGGCCCAGGGCGGAAGCAATCACTCATTCGGCATCAATGTGGCTCAACTCGCTGGCATGCCCAAGCAAATCGTTCGCCGGTCGGAAGAGGTATTGAAGCAACTCGAGGCCAGCCGCGAGCAACTGGACGATGGGGGGGGCATCCATGCTCCTGCGCACAGTTTATCGGATGTGCAATTGAGCTTTTTCCAACTTGACGATCCGGTACTTGAGCAGGTCAGGGAGCAAATTCTGGGCCTTGACATCAACAACCTCACCCCCGTGGAGGCCCTGATGAAATTGAACGAAATCAAGAAAGTCGTTTCAGGAGAGCGAGCAAAAAACTGATGCTGCCTACGATACTCACTTCAGAAAGTGGCAAGCAACAAGTCCAAATCTTTGAAAGGCAATCCCGCTTCCTCTGCCAATCCGCTGTGGGTGACGTTTCCATTGAATATGTAAACGCCTGAACGAGCGAGGTGATTTCGTCTCACCGAAGCCTCCACCCCGCCATCCGCGGCGAAGTCCAGAAGCAGTGGTGCCATAATGTTGCTCAATGCTTTGGAGGCCGTGCGGCTCACGCGTGACGGCATGTTGGGTACGCAGTAGTGGATCACGTCCAATTCCGTAAAAGTTGGCCGTTCGTGCGATGTGACCCGACTCGTTTCGAAACAACCGCCCCGGTCGATGGTCACATCAACGATGACGGTTCCGCGGCGCATGCCCGCCACCATAGGCTCAGACACAACGAGCGGTGCACGTTGACCTGAACCGCGAATCGCGCCGATGGCCACATCCGCCGTCCTCAGGGCCTCTTGCAAGACCGAGGGTTGGACCGTAGAGGTCCATAGGCGCTGCCCGAGGGCATTTTGTAGGCGAATCAATCGGTGGGGGCTGTTATCGAAGACTTTGACCGTTGCACCCAATCCTACCGCAGCACGTGCTGCAAACTCACCAACGGTGCCTGCGCCAATGATTACCACTTCCGTCGGGCGAACACCCGACACCCCTCCAAAAAGCGTACCTCGCCCTTCGGGACCTGCCAACAACTCGCCGGCAATCAACACCGCCGAATTTCCAGCGATCTCGCCCATTGCCCGAACGAGGGGAAAAATGCCGTTGTCATTCTGGAGAAAATCCCACGCAATCGCTGTGGTCTTTTTCTGTGCCAACGCCTCGAGCAAACCTTTCGGCTGCACCGTCCATTGCAAAGCACTGATCAACGTTTGGCGCAAACCCATGAGCTCGACTTCTTCAAGAGTAGGCGGTTCGACCTTGATCACCATGCCCGTTTGAAACACCTGGCGTCGATCGTAAACGATGCGCGCACCTGATTCACTGTAATCCGTATCCGAATAATGTGCTTGGTCACCAGCCCCCGATTCAATGAGTACTTGGTGCCCACGGGCGACAAGCAATGCCACAGCTTCCGGAACCAACGCTACTCGTTTCTCTTGAAAGCTCTCCTCCTTGGGAATGCCGATGACAAGCTCGCTGTTTCGCTCCGAGATTTGCAGCACTTCTTCTTGAGGAAGCAATGCCGCCTCTCGCGCAAGGGACTGGATTCGTTTACTCAAGTCGCTCATTGATGCCCAAAATACTACATCCGATGTTGCATTGATGCAGGAAGCGAAAGAATTAGCTCCCGAAGGCCATCGTGCTGCAACCCATTCACCTGAACTTGGACCAATACCGCATTGTTCGGAAGCAGCCCAGGTGCCTGTTCGGGCCATTCAACAAAATTGAGCGCATCTGCATCGAAATACTCCGTCAATCCCAAGTCCCAAGCTTCAGATTCATCTCGCAAACGGTACAAATCTAAATGGTAGATTCGATGCTCATCCCTTCGGTAGCATTGCACCAAACCAAAGGTTGGACTAACCGCGTCTTCTTCGATTTTCCACACATTGCAAAGGGCTTGAACCAGCGTGGTCTTGCCTGCTCCCATCTCGCCTTGCAACGCCACCACACCACGCGGCACCTCACCCACTTGACTGCCAAATACACGTTCCAATTCACGCGCCAGCCGCTCCGCCGCAAGTCCCAACCCTTCCAGGTCAAACGCTCCCGATTGCCAGCAAACTTTCAAATTCATTTTCTCGGTTCCAATTCCACCCAAGGAATGATCACTTCTTCCAACGAGATGCCGCCGTGTTGAAAGGTATCGCGGAAGTTCTGTGCAAAATGATTGTAGTTATTCGGATAAACCAAAAAGTCATCTTCCCGAGCGAAGATGTACGAGCTGCTCACCTGTGGGCGTGGCAGCCCCAAAGCCTCAGGCTGACGAACCTCGAAAACCTCCGATGCTTCGTATCCCAAATTGCGTCCCACTTTGTAGCGCAAGTTGGTGTTGGTTGAACGTTCGCCTTTGACGCGAATCGGATTGTTGACCCTAACGGTACCGTGGTCCGTTGTAATGATTACGCGGGCTCCCTGATCCGCCATGCGTCCCAACAGCTCTTTCAGTGCGCTGTGCTCAAACCATGACAGCGTCAACGAGCGGTATGCGGCTTCGTCTTCGGCCAACTCCTTCAATACTTCCATCTCTGTCCGCGCGTGAGACAACATGTCCACGAAATTGTAAACGACAGCCGTAATTCGGTTGTCTTTTGTCTGGTGGAATTGATCCACGAGCTTCTTGCCAGCAGCGAGGTTGGTCACCTTGTGATATGATGATTTTCCATCCAAATTGAGCCGATCCAACAACCCCGAAAAGAGTTCACCTTCGAATTTGTTCTTGCTCCCTTCTGCATCTTCATCCACCCAATAATTAGGATATACCCTGGCGATTTCCGCAGGTGACAATCCCGCAAAAAGGGCATTCCGCGCATATTGCGTAGCCGTTGGAAGCATCGAAAAGTATGTTTCGTTGTGCTCCACCCGGAAACGACTGAGCAATTGCGGTTCAATCATTTTCCACTGATCCAATCGCAGGTTATCAATGACCACCAAAAAGACCGGCTGATCCGCCGCTACTTCCGATAATACACGTGGCAATTGCTCGGGCAGCAAGCGGTGCGATAGCAAGGGTGTTTCGTCTCCCGGTCCTGCCATCCAGTCCGCGTAATGGTCCTCGTAAAATTTGGCAAACTGGCGGTTCGCGTCCTTGAATTGCATGTCGAGAATGTCGCGCATGCCCTCATCTTCGGACTGTTCCAATTCCAGCTTCCAGTGCACCAAACGTTGGTAGATCGCGGTCCATTCATCAGCATCCAAACGACCCATCAATTGCATGGAAATCTCGCGAAATTCCCGCTGATAATCCGACATGGCCTTTTCACTTACCAAACGCCGCTCATCCAAGTTCTTCTTGATCGCCAACAATATCTGGTTCGGGTTGACCGGTTTGATCAGGTAATCGCTGATTTTCGAACCAATGGCCTCCTCCATGATGTGTTCTTCCTCGCTTTTGGTAATCATCACCACGGGAAGATGCGGCCGCTGATCTTTGATGCGCTGCAACGTCTCTAGCCCATTCAATCCAGGCATTTGTTCATCCAAAAAGACCAAATCAAACACCTCGACTTGCAACTTTTCCAACGCCTCAACCCCGCTATTCACGGCGGTAACATGGTAGCCTTTCCCTTCCAAAAACAACAAGTGCGGCTTGAGCAAATCAATTTCGTCGTCTGCCCATAAAATGCGTGGATTCCTCTGCATATCGAATTCGTTCTATCAAAAATACGGCGCTACCCAACGCCACGCGTTAACTTGCACCCGGATTCAACGCAGGAACGTCGAAAATCATATGAATAACGACAATGTCAAATCACAACAAACATAAAATCCTGAATGATCCAGTCTACGGATTCATCACGATTCAGCACGCGTTGAGTTTTGATTTGATGGACCATCCCTATGTGCAGCGACTGAGGCGGATTTCGCAATTGGGGCTTTCCCATTTGGTCTATCCAGGCGCAGTGCACAACCGATTCCACCATGCGATTGGAGCCCTGCATTTAATGCAAGAAGCAATTGCTGTGCTGCGGGCAAAGGGAACCGAAATCACCGAATCCGAGGCAGAGGGAGCTTGTGCTGCCATTTTGCTTCACGACATCGGGCACGGCCCCTTTAGTCATGCATTGGAACACAGCATCGTCAAAGGGGTGCATCACGAAGACATCAGCACGCTCATCATGGCCCGGCTGAATGATCACTTCAACGGAGCATTGGACACAGCCATCGCTATCTTCAACGACCACCACCCCAAGAAATTCTTACACCAGTTGGTTTCGTCCCAACTCGACATGGACCGAATGGACTACCTCGCCAGAGATAGTTTTTATTCCGGAGTGGCAGAGGGAAAAATCGGAAGTGAGCGCATCATCAAGATGTTGGCGGTCAACGAGAATGCTTTGGTTGTGGAGGAAAAGGGGATTTATTCCATCGAAAAATTCTTGATGGCCAGACGGCTCATGTACTGGCAGGTCTACCTCCACCGCACCGTATTGTGCGCGGAGTTCATGCTGATGGCCGTGTTGAAACGCGCAAAACAACTCGCCGCTCAAGGGACAGCACTTTTCACCTCTCCAGCATTGGGGGTTTTCATTCACGGATCGTTGGATCGTGCTAAGTTTTTTGCGGATGAGGCAATCTTGGATCAGTTCTGCGAGCTGGACGACAGCGACATTTTAAGTGCCTTGAAAGTTTGGCAGCACCACGAGGATTTTGTGTTGCGTGAATTCAGCCGACGCATCATCCATCGGGACCTCTTTCGCATCGAACTTCGGCCGGAAGCGTACTCTGATGCGGAGACTACAGCCTTGGTTAAGGGCGTGAGCAAGCAATGGAACATTCCCGATGAGGAAGCCGCGTATTTTGTCATCAATGATCGCATCGAGAACAATTTGTACACCGCTGGCGGCATCCAGATTCAGTTTAAAGATGGGAAAATCTCGGATTTTGCAGATGCATCAGATCAGTTGAGCCGAGAAATTCTCATGCGAACAGTGGCAAAATCTTTCGTTTGCTACCCAAAAGAATTGGTGGTGTCCGCCTGATCAGTCCAACTCTACGCCGTCTTCATTGTAGAGGTGGTATTCCAAAATTTCCATTGAGGAATTGGATTCCACGTGCAATTTGATGCCGAGGTTACGCTGCCATTGGCGGTGAATGCTATTCCACCAACCTTGCTTGATGTATGCTTCGATGATTGGATGCAACATCACAGTGAGCCGCTTGTGCTTATCCTTTTCAACCGCCTGGTGAATCGCAGATTCAATCGTGTCCGTGATGAGAATGGATGCCTGAACGCTGCCTGTGCCTTGGCATGTGGGGCATTGCTCGGACGTCTTGACGTCGGCAACCGGCCTGACCCGCTGCCGGGTCATTTCCACCACGCCGAACCGACTCGGAGCGATGATGTTGTGTTTGGCCTTGTCCTCCTTCATTGCCTCCTTTAAGGCCATCGTGAGCTCTTTATTGTGCTCCCGTTTGGCCATATCAATGAAGTCGATACAAATAATACCTCCCATGTCGCGCAATCGCAGAATGCGCGCAATCTCCTTGCAACATTCTAGATTGGTTTGGAAGGCGTTTTCTTCTTGATCTTTTGCACCCGCTTTTCGTCCTCCACTGTTCACGTCTATCACGTGCATGGCTTCGGTCTGCTCAACAATCAGATACGCTCCGCTGCGCAGATTGACCTGCTTTCCAAAGGTCGCCTTGATCTGGCGGTGAATCGAAAGGGTATTGAACAAATCCCGATCACGAGAAACCTTGACAATATCAGATTTCTTGGACCCGATGCTTTGCAAATAGGTCTTCACCTCATCCGCAATACGCGCATCGTTTACCCGGATGCTCGTGCAATCCGATGTGAGCACATCACGCAAAACGGCATTGGTTTTATTCAACTCTCCAAGGACGCGTTTGCCCGGCTTTGCATTGCGCAATTTCTTGTGCAATACTCCCCACCTCGAGACCAAATCTTCTAAGTCGGCATGCAAGTCCGCAGCCCCTTTTTCCTCTGCAACAGTCCGCACAATGATCCCGAAACCAGGAGGGCGAATACTTTGCATCAGACGCCTCAAGCGCTTGCGTTCTGCTTCTGATTTAATTCTTCCAGACAAGGACACCTTGTCACTGAATGGCACCAAAACAATGTAGCGGCCCGGTAAGGTCACTTCCGCCGTCAATCGCGGTCCTTTGGTGCTGATGGGCTCTTTCGCCACCTGTACCAAGACAAGTTGAGATGCGGACACCTCATCCTTAATCTTGCCCTTCTTGTCAATCTCTGGATCCTTCTTAAAGTTTCCTAAGTCGGGGACCGGTTGCTTGCCTTGCATCGAACGCTTCAAATAGCGTTGTTGCGTTCGGTAAAATGGACCTAGGTCGAGGTAATGCAGAAAAGCATCGCGGTCGTGTCCAACGTCGACAAACGCGGCATTCAGACTAGGCAATACCTTCCTGACCCGGCCGACGAAGATGTCGCCGACCGCGTAGCCCTTGTTGCCTTGATCCCGGTGTAACTCAACGAGCTGACCGCTTTCCAACAAGGCGATTTCCACCTCACCCGAGACGGAATTTATGACCAATTCTTTGCTCACGCAGGAATCGGATTAGCGCAAAGAAGCAATTCCAATTGCCGAGGCTCTCACCCCAGCAAAGGATCACTTCTTCTTGTGACGATTTTTGCGCAATCTCTTCTTCCGCTTGTGGGTCGCCATTTTATGACGCTTGCGTTTTTTACCGCTAGGCATGATGATGTAATTTATTCGTTTGTTCCGACAGTTGTGCCGGATTCTAATCTAGTGATGAAGTCTTGCACACGTTTCGCAACCACCGTGTCAGGAGCGTAAGGCAAGTATTCGTTGTATCGAATCAGTGCTGCGTCCGTCTTGCCCATGGCTTCGTAGCATCGCGCCGTAAAAAACAAGCCATTTGCATAGGCTGAATCTGCGGCCATGACCGCTTCAAATCCGACCACAGCGCGGTCATATGCGCCCATTTCCATATCCAACAGAGCCAATTGCCATGTCGCTTCGGTATGCGCTGGTTCAATTGCAAGCGCTTCTGAGAATCGTTCGCGGGCTTTGTCAAATTGACCACTCTGAACACCGAAGATTCCCAACCAAACAACTGCGTCTACATTGGGTTCCTCTGCTTCCGCCAGCGCTCGCAATTCCAAAATGCCCTCCATGGGATTTTCCCCTGATACTTTCTGAACCGCTAACTCGACGGGATCAGCATCACCTGAAATGGCCTCCATCGCTGGAGTCTCAGGCGCGTCAACACCCTTGCGTGGCATCCAAAGGATAACGGCAACGAGTACGACCCCGAGTCCAATCGTGAGGACAATTCCTGAGTTTCGATTCATGGGCGGGGTTAGTCGACCTTGACTTGCGTTTTGACCGTTTCAACAAACTCTTTCGCAGGCTTGAAAGAAGGGATGTTGTGCGCAGGAATCTGAATGGACTTCTTGGCCAAAATGTTTCGACCTGTTTTCGCTGCACGCGTCTTGATGACAAAGCTGCCAAATCCGCGCAAATAAACATTTTCTCCTCCTTCCAAACTGTCGCGCACTGAGCGCATGAACGCCTCGACAGTCGATTGTACATCGTGTTTTTCCATACCGGTCTCCTCGGCAATCCTGTTTACGATATCCGCTTTGGTCATCTTGCTTAGTAGGTTTGTCTCGTTAAAATTCGTTTTGCCCTTCTAAAAAGGGGTGCAAAAATAGGGCTATTCCGCTGAAAACGAAAAAGGTGATGGAAGAGATTTTGTCTGTTGTTCCCAAAAAAGAATGGATTGAGGGGCGCAGAACCCTTTTAGAATGGTTCGAATCAGCCCAGCGTGCCCTGCCATGGCGGAATAACCCTGAGCCTTATGCCATTTGGCTTTGTGAAATCATCATGCAGCAAACGCGCATTGATCAAGGCTTGGCTTATTGGCAGCGTTTCATGAACACATGGCCTACTGTCAAAGACCTCGCGCAAGCACCGCTCGAAGAAGTATTGAAACAATGGCAAGGTCTCGGATATTACAGTCGAGCTCGGAACTTGCACAAAGCGGCTCAAGTCATCACACATGAGATGAACGGAGTATTCCCTGAAACTGCAGTTGGGTGGAAGGCCCTGCCTGGTGTAGGGCCGTATACGGCAGCAGCCGTGTCGAGCATTTGCTTCAATGAGTCGGTTGCGGCCATTGATGGAAATGTACTCAGGGTATTGAGTCGGTATCTGGACATTACAGAACCCATTGATCGCCCTTCTGGACGGAAACCCATTGAATCTTTTGCCTCAGCGTGGATTCATCCCACCGAGCCTGGCAACCACAATCAAGCCTTGATGGAACTCGGGGCGTTGGTATGTAGGCCCCGCAATCCCGATTGCTCCTCGTGCCCGCTTTCAAATTCGTGCCGATCTGTACAATCGTCGCCCGGCCAAACTCCTACACCCCCCATTAAGGCAGGCAAAACTCGCGTGGAGAATATCGCCTTGACGTTCCATGTGGTCACCGATGGTTATCATATTTGGATGAAGCAGCGACCGCAGGCAGGGATTTGGGGTGGCTTATGGGAGTTTCCTTCGACGGAGGAGGGCACTGCATTTCCCGCAGCGGCAACACTTCCAGATCAACACCTGATTCGTACTTGTGAAAATCAAGGTCAATGGGGCCAATCATTTGTTCACGTCTTGAGCCATCGGCGACTACACTGCCGATTTTTGATATGGAAAGCGGCGACAGCCATACCGCCAGCATCTGGCGAATGGTTCACTTGGCAAGCCGCTCAAAACCTACCCATCCCGAGGGCGATTGACAGATTTTGGCACGATCTTGAAAAATCACTCTCCACAAAATCAACAAGCTAAGCAGCCTTGAATTACTTTTGATTCATGGCCGGCATCAACAAAGCAATTCTCGTAGGCAACTTGGGCAAAGACCCCGAAATGCGCTACACCCCAAACGGCATTCCCGTTTGTTCATTTCCCATGGCGACTTCGGAAACTTACAAGGATCGAAATTCCGGTGAACGCATCACCCAGACGGAATGGCATAATGTCGTGATTTGGCGTGGAATGGCGGAAACGGCTGAGAAATACCTTAAAAAGGGGTCGCAGGTGTACATCGAAGGAAAAATCAAAACGCGCTCATGGGAAGACCAACAAGGTCAAAAGCGCTACACAACTGAAATCGTAGCCGACGTGATGCAATTGTTGGATCGGCCTGATGGGTCCTCGCGGCCCGCGACCAATGCTGTGCCCGAGGAAGCCAAGCCCGCAGTAGCAAATAGCGCCGCAGATCCTGCTGGTGACTTGCCGTTTTAACCTCCTAATTTCTCCGTGGAGCTCCCCCTGTTTGTCCTTTTCTTAGCTGAAGGCCTGACCTCATTAGGACCTTTGTTAATTATTGGCGTCCTGCTGATTATCAGTGCTCTGGTGTCCGGATCTGAAGTAGCTTTCTTCAGCCTGACGCCAGCCGATTTGTCTGACTTGGAAGATGCCAGCGAAACGGAAACGTCTCCTGCGGATGAACGCGTTATCCAACTCATTCGGAAACCAGACGCGGACCGTGCACCTCGTCATTTGTTGGCCACCATCCTGGTTCTGAACAACCTAACAAACATCATCATCATTTTGGTCTCCACTGTGGTTATGGAGCGTTTGTTCCCCGCAAATTCTCTGGAGGCTTGGATCTACTGGACCCTTCACGTTGGAGCCGTGACATTCCTCATTGTGCTTTTCGGCGAGGTGGTGCCCAAGGTTTATGCCACGAGTAACCGTGTTCAATTTGCGCGATTCATGTCTGGCCCGTTGCTGGTCGGACGACAAGTGTTAACGCCGATTTGGAAACCATTGGTGCGCTTGGGAAATTGGGTGGAAAAGCGGGTCGAAATCCCCAACACTGACCTTTCTGCTGCTGACTTGGAGCAGGCATTGCACCTCACGGCCGATGAAGAGCGAACAGATGAAGAGCAGCGGATTTTAGAAGGCATCGTAGCACTGGGAACGAAGGATGCCAAACAAATCATGACGGCAAGAACCGATATGGAATCGGTGAGTTCCGATGAGACGTGGGAGCAATTGCGGGCTCAAATTGTGGAGTCAGGCTTTTCACGCATTCCTATCCATGGCAGTTCACAAGATGAAATCCTAGGGGTTTTGCACATCAAAGACTTGCTTCCGTACTTGGGCGAGGCCGATGTAAAATGGATGGACCTGGTTCGACCGATTTATTATGTGCCCGAAAACAAGAAGATTGATGACTTGATGCGCGAGTTCCAGGAGCGGAAAACGCATTTGGCAATTGTGGTGGATGAATACGGCGGGACGAGCGGCATTATCACCTTGGAAGACATCATGGAAGAGATTGTCGGGGAGATTTCAGATGAATTTGATGCCGAGGAAATCGCCTACTCCAGATTGGATGAACGCACTTTTGTGATTGAAGCGAAAACATCGCTGGTTGATGTTTACCGCATTTTGAGCATTCCTGACGAGGCATGGGAAGCGGCAAAAGGAGAAAGCGACACCTTAGGCGGATTCATCACGGAGCAGGCGGGCCGCATCATGAGAAACGGGGAGAGCATTGTTTTCGAAGGCGTCACTTTGAAAATTGATGCCGCCACTCCACGCAAACTGCTGCGCGTGAAATTGACCCTTCCTGAACACCCGGTAAACCATGATGATTAGATGGGGACTATTCTCGCGCATCCTAACTTGGACCGTGTTCCTGGTGCTGGGATGCTCTGGATGTGCGGAACCCCCAGTTCCAAAACCTCGTGGCTATCATCGCATCGAATTTCCAGATCACAATTTCGCTTCCTATCAACATGCGTGTGGTTTCTCCTTCGATGTTCCAGTATACAGCAAGATTGAGCGCATCGAGAAACAAACGAGCAAGGCCAAGGATGGTTCACCTTGTTGGTTCAATTGCGCCATGCCTCGTTTCAACGCCAAAGTGCATTGCACCTACATTCCCTTAGAGTCCAGAACCCAATTCAACGCTCTCGTCGAAGATGCGCATCAAATGGTGTTCACTCATGAAATGAAGGCCACCGGCATTACGACCCAAGCTTTTGAATTTCCGGAACATGCAGTGAGTGGATTGATGTACCGGCTTTCAGGTCCAGTCGCTAGCTCGGTGCAATTTTTCGCGACGGATAGCACAAGTCATTTTCTCCGCGGCAGCTTGTATTTTGATCATGTCCCGAACCCCGACAGCTTGAAACCAACGTTGGACCATGTGGAACAAGACATTGTCCGCATGATTGAATCGCTTCAATGGAATCCACAAGAAATACTTCCCTTCCATGACATCTAACACATGGATACTTGATTTCGGTAATTCTCGAGTGAAATTGGTTCAATTTGAGAATGAAAGCATTGCATCCATTTGGGCGGATGAGGAGGCACTGAATGAGGTCAATCAAAACCCTCGATTGGATTCCAGCGCCTTGATGTTGGTTGCAGCGACGGGGCAGATCAGCGAGCAGTGGTCGAAATGGATTGAAAACGCCCAACAAATCTCCAGCGGTCCCCGAATCATTCAGCTTGAAAACGCGGAGGATGTCCCGTGGACGACAGCTTACGACAGCCCAGCGACGCTGGGGTTGGATCGCCTCGCCAATGCCGCTGCGGTCGTTGCATTGGATGCGAAATCAAATTGGCTGGTCATCGACGCTGGCACATGTATCACGGTGGATTTCATCCAAGATGGCCAATTCCAAGGGGGATCCATTTCGCCGGGTATTGACCTCCGGTTACGCGCCATGTATGCTGGAACTGCCAGTTTGCCTTATCCCGAAGACTGGCGCGAGCGGTCATCGGCTGGAGTTGCCCTGCATTTAGGTAGCGACACCGAATCTTCCCTTTTGGCGGGCGCCATTGGGGGAGTGCACGCAGAATTGGCCGCTCGAATCGCTGCTTTCAACGCAGAATTCCCTGGTATCCGCGTTGCATTGACGGGAGGAGACGCGAAATTCTTGGAACTCCGAAGCGAGTTAACGATTTTTGCCGACCCAAACCTCACATGGACTGGATACCATTACCTGCTCAATCGCATCATTTCTCATGAATCAGCCTCCTAAAAAACAAGCAGCTTTTCAATCTGCTCTTCTGGCTATTGGTGTCCTGAGCGGCATGATGCTCCTCTTTTTTGGGAACCTGCAGGCACAACAATCTGAATTTTCCCCGTACTCTCGTTTCGGATTTGGACTGATTGAGCAAATCAACACTCCAGTATATGCTGGTCTAGGAGGCATGGAAACCACCATGATCAGCAGTTACCAATTTCAACCCAACAACCCGGCTTCTGCGACTTATCAAGGCCAAACGACCTTACAAGGCTCGGGCACGGGCAACCGCATGTCCATGAGGCAAGGTGATGCCGATGCAGCGACTGCCACCTTCGGGTCGCCAGGTCCTATGGGCATCGTTGTGAAAAAGCAATCCGGTAAAAATGCACTAATTCTCGGACTATCACCCTACAGCAATTCAGGCTATGCCATTTCGCGCACCGGTGATTACGAGGGAATCGGAACGGTGCAAGAGCGGTATGAAGGTCAAGGAGGGCTGAACAACCTGAACATTGGCTGGGCTCGTGCTTTCAAAGGGTCACGATGGGTCCAAACAGGACCGAATGATAGCATTCGAATTCAAAGCAGTGCGCTGCATTTGGGGGTTCAGACTCAATACCTTTTTGGGGAAGTGAGCCGAACGTCCACCGTGGACATCTTAGATCCGACGTTCCTCGATCACCGCAGCAAATTCACGGGGCAGCATCGAAGCATCACCGCCACCGCGGGTATCATCTACGATCAATTGCTATACGTGCGCTACAATGAGCTCAAGGATTTCGAACGCAGTCTTTCTCTGAGAATGGGCGGGACCTTCACTCCAGAGACCAACCTCCACAGCAGCCTCAGCAAACTAGACGAGACCACGCAAACACTAGGGGGCATTGCGGTAAACCTTGACACGGCGTTTTACAGCGCACGACAAGATTTTCGGGCGCGCATGCCGCGTTCTCTGAGTGTTGGAAGCAGCTTGCATTTCGATCGAGCGGACGGCATGCGCCTTTCGGCTGGTGTAGAGTACAAAACATCCCGCTGGGACGAAGTTGCATCCGGTTTTGCCCCAGAAATGCAATCCAATGATGTGAATTGGACCCGTTCGGAATCGTTCAGAATGGGGGTGCAATTCAATTTGGGCAATCCCGAAACCCGCAACCCCACTTGGGGCAAAGCAACTTATCGATTCGGCCTTGTGCAGCAATATCAGCCATATGAAATCAATGGGTCTCAAGTATTGACGCAATCGTTCACCGGCGGTTTTACTCTGCCCATGGTGGGAAGCCGTTCTTTGAGTCGCCTTCATTTCGGCACGGAACTTGGAGAACGGATTACAGAAGACGGAGCATTGGAAGAAAGCTTCATGCGCGTTCATGTCGGCGTGTCTTTAATGCCCTTCTTCAAGAACAATTGGCTGATTCCACGATTATATGACTGACAACAAACCAACTACCATGAAATTGACCACCCATATCCTGTTGGCATGTTTGCTTGCCACTCCCCTCTTTTCGATCGGTCAAGACCGATATGGCGATACCGAAGAACAGCAAATTCTGTGCAAAGAGGCCATCAGCGTTTACGTCAGCTACAAGAAGCAGAAGAACTACGACGAAGCGTTCATTCAGTGGAAAAAGGCGTGCGACGTATGTCCACCAGCCGCGCGCGAAGGTATGTATTCTGATGGAGTTCGCTTTCTCAAGGACCAATTGAAAAAAACGGAAGACCCTGCCCGCATTCAATCAATTCAGGACAGCATTTTCCTTCTCTACGATCAGCGAATGGAAATCTTTCCTGCCACAAGCAAGAAGCCTAACAATGCCTGCATCATTTTGGCGTACAAGGCCACGGACTACTACCGCCTCTTTAAAAAAGAAGGCGCAGCCGAGGCCAATGCCATGTTCAAAGAGAGCATCGATTGTCTGGGTGCCGCATCTTCACCAGCAACCTTGAGCACCTACTATGTGACGTCCTTTTATGCCATGAAGGCTATGGAAGACGACGCACAAGCCAAAGCTAAGCTGGGAGAGATGTTGACAGAGTACCTCGTGCTCTCAGATTACGTCGAAGCCGGTATCGCAGCGGCCAATGCTGAAGGAGACGCAGACGCCATTGAGGACTTCGGAAAAGCGAAAGGAAATTTGGATGAAGTTTTCATCGCCATTGCCCAATGTGAAGACATGGTGCCGGTTTTGGCAGAAAAAGTGGCGGCAGATTCGGCCAATTTCGAATTGAAGCAAAAAGTACTTCGCTTGCTCAATCAAAAAGATTGTACGGATAACGATTTGTACCTCCCCGTTGCTGTGGAAGTTCATAAGGCAGCGCCCGGTCACCCATCCGCGTATGCCATTGGCAACGAGCAAGCAAAAATTGAGAATTTCACAGAAGCCTTGGCCTATATGGAAGAAGCCGTTGAGCTTTGCGGTGAATGCGCCGAAAGGGAATCGTACCTGCTGAAAGCCGGAAAAATCGCGTCTTTCCTCGGCAAGTCAAGCACAGCTAGATCTTACGCCCAGAAAGTGCTCGCGAACAATAGCGAAAGTGCAGAGGCTTACATGCTCATCGGTGATGCCATTGCCGGCGGAGCGAAAAGTTGCGACGATGGATCACTCGGAACGCGTCTGGCTTACCTGCGGGCATGCGATTACTACAACATGGCCATCAGCCGAGGAGATGAAGAACTGAAGGCGACAGCGCAGAAAAAGCTCAACGCCAATTCGAAGCAATTCCAGTGTGGATGAAATTTTCGCTGTGGGGAAAAGCACCGGAGATGCCATCACCATCCCGTCCATCTCGGGATGTCCGTGCGCCGGTGAGTCCACCACCGTTCGGGTGCGTTAACGCTGCGAGTGAGAAAGAATTCGATGAAAATTCACGGGAATCACCTCGACGGCAAGTCAAATTGGGCTGTTGTTGGGGTGATTTTCTTTTTAGCCTCCTGCGCCAATGCGGATGCAGATATTTCCAGTGTGCAAGCCGACGAGTCCATCCCCGCACAGGTCGTCATCAACGGCACTTTCCGGTACTCTGAGCGCGGAGAAATATTGCATGAATTGCACGCTGGCGAATTGAGCAGGCAAGAAAAAGGCAACGCCACTTCACCCGAAGACTACGTTGAAGTTCGTAACGGATTCAAGCTATTCATTGAAGGAAATGAAGCGAATCACACCGCGCAGTTAACGGCTGACTGGGCTTCACTGGATGAAAAAAATCTGCGGTTGATTGCCAAGCATGGGGTGGTTTTGGAAAACCTCGCAGGGGATGTCTTGGAAACGGAATACCTCGTTTGGTCTGAGGATTCAAATCGGGTCTGGACGAACCGACCCGTTACGATACGCACAGCGGACGGTGTCCTTTACGGAGAAGGGCTGGAGTCAGATGCGCGGTTCGAAACCTACCGGATTCTCAAGCCGCGTGGAGAGATCGTTTTAGAAGGCACGGAAAATTTATAGGTTTACAGCATGAATCCCGATCAAATTGTACGCGTCAACAAGATGGCCGAGCGCTTCTGGCTATTGATCATCCTCGCCTGTTGCGTGGCCACAGCCTATTTCATCTGGCGTGACGGTTGGGATCAACAAAAACAAACGCTGGTGCTTCCAGCCCTTGCCGCCTCATGGTATGGCTTTCGCCGATTCTTTCGCAAACGCTTCGAACGCGGAAATGGCAACCAAAATGCCTAAATTTGAAGGAGCCCTAAACCATGGATCCTGACCCCTCGAGTTCTCTGTTAATTATCAGCATCTCCCTGCTGGCCTCTGCTTTCTTCTCTGGAATGGAGATTGCTTTCGTGTCGGCCAACCGCCTGCAACTGGAGTTGGATGCCAAAAGCAATTTGCGCGGTAAAATCCTGCTGCACCTCGCTTCTCGGACCAAGCTTTTCATCGCAACCATGCTGGTTGGAAACAACCTGGCCTTGGTGTTTTGCGGCCTTGAATCAGGAGCGTTGATCAGCGAAGGCATCTTTCAGGTGCGGGATTGGACGGAAGCGACGCAACCGCTGTTGGTCTTGGCGACGCAAACAGTGGCTACCACAGCAGTCATTCTGGTATTGGCTGAGTTCATCCCAAAGGCGGTCTTTCATACCAACTCCAACTTTTGGTTGAAGTTTTTCGCTTTCCCATTGGTCATTGTCCACTACATCCTTTTACTTCCTGGCCTGTTCGTTGTGGGATTGAGCCAATTCTCCATCCGGCTTGTTGGGCGATCCGTCAGGAAAGATGAAAATGATGAAGAACTGGGGGCGACCGATTTGGATCACTTCATCCGCGAGATGAGCGGGCGCATGGAACCGGAGCAAGAACTGGAACATGAGCTTCAAATCATGCAAAACGCTTTGGTCTTCAACAAAGTGCTCGCTCGAGACTGTCTCATTCCGCGCAATGAGGTGGTCGCTGTAGATTTGGGAACCCCGCTGCAAGAGGTCAAGGATTTATTCGTCTCGACCGGACTGAGTAAAATTGTGGTGTACCGCGAGGATATCGATCAGACGATTGGTTACGTCCATTCGAAAGACCTCTTCAAGAATCCCGAGTCCATCAAGACCATTTTACACCCCACTTTTGTCGTGCCTGAGCCCATGCCAGCAGACGACGTTTTGAAACGATTCATTCAACGCAAGCGGCATCTGGCCATTGTCGTGGACGAATTTGGCGGAACGTCTGGGATTTTGACCATGGAAGACATCATGGAACAGCTCATTGGCGACATCGAAGATGAACACGACAACGAAGACCTCATCGAGGTCGCATTGGATGATGGAAGTTGGCGTTTCTCCGCGCGTCTAGACGTAGAAGACCTAAACGAACGCTATGGACTACAATTGCCCTTGAACGATGCATACGAAACCCTTGGCGGGCTGCTGTTACATCATGCAGAGGAAATTCCAGAATCTGGATTTTCATTGCCTTTGGAAGGATACCAATTGGAAGTTGAAGAGGTCAGTAGCAGTAAAATTCAGACGGTCATTTTGCACGTTCTCGAAGACGAAAATTTCTGAAACCTCACCTCAGTTTTTCCCGTAAGGAAGACTCCTTCAGGCAAAGCGCACGTGGATTCGGGATTTCCCTTATCTTCGCAAACCTTTAAAATAAGACACGACTACCATGTCAATGATTCAACAAATTCGAAACCGACAAGGCCTCCTGATCGTGATGATTGGGATTGGAATGTTGGGATTCTTAGTTCCTTATGACGCGGTCATGGCACTCTTTGGTCAAGGCGGAAGCCGTGACGTTGGCGAGGTCAATGGCGTTGCCATATCTGGCGCCCAATACCAAATGGAGGTGCAAGAGCGCCGTCGATTGGGTTTCAGCGGCGACCAACTCGCAGAAGAAGTCTGGAGTGATCTGACTTCCAACATCGTTTTAGCGGATGATTTCGACGCCTTGGGATTGACGGTGAGCGACGAGGAGTATGAAGAAATGTTGTTTGGTACAGCCTTTTCTCCATACATGAACCGAGCGTTTTACTCAAATGTTGAGACCAAGGGATTTTGGCAGCAAAATTTCGACGCCATGCTGGCGACGGACCGCGGCGTTTCCGATTGCTTGGCTTACAAGCGATTGATTGTAGCCAAGCGCGTCCGGGAGAAGTATGACAACTTGGTCACTTCCGGCATTTACTCCAATAGCTTGGAGGGCAAATACGACTACGTCGGGGCGAACAAAAAAGTGAGCTTCAATTATGTCATGAAGGCATTCAATGCCATCGACGACAGTGAAGTGAATGTGTCCGATTCAGACGTTCGCGCCTATTTCAAGGCCCACAAAGGTGATTCAGAGTACGCCCAAAAGGCCGGTCGGAACATCACGTTTGCTCGCATTCCATTGCAAGCTTCTCCAGCTGATGCGCAAGCCCTTGCAGATGAATTGAGCGGCGTGCGAACGCTTTGGGAAAACACGGAAGACAGCGACAGTGCCTTTGTAGCTCAGGTGAATGAAGCTCCCTTTACAGCCACTGTTCTGCGCGAAAGTGACGTCGAAGTGGATGTCAACGAAGCCACATTCTTTGATTCGGAACCAGGCGATTTCGTAGGTCCGTATGTGCGCAAGCAGTCATACAAATTGGCTCGCATCATGGAATTCTTCTCTGAGCCCGATAGCGTTTCTTGCCGTCACATTCTATTGAAGGCGAACAATCCACAAGACCGAGAAGAAATGGATGCGTTGATGAGTCGTGCGGATAGCTTGAAGCGCGCATTGCGCCGTGGCGGTTCCTTTGACGACTTAGCGGAGCGTTTCAGTGAAGATCCCGGTTCAAAGTCCAATGGTGGCTTTTATGATTTCTTTACCCGTGGCCGAATGGTGAAGCCATTTGAAAATTTCTGTTTTGAGAATAAGCCAGGTAGCATCGGCGCTGTTGAAACGAACTTTGGAGTTCACTTGATTGAGGTAATGGAACACACCAAGCCAATCGAGCGTGTCAAAGTAGCGGTGATTGAACGAGCTATCGAGCCCTCGACGAATACAGCGCGCGAATCCTACAGCGCTGCTAGTGAATTCGCCATCCAAGCAACTTCACGCGAAGAGTTCATGCAGGCAGCAGGCGATGCAGGATACACGACCAACATCGCAACAGATGTCGTCCGTGGGGCCACATCCGTTTCTGGATTGCGTAACGCTGCCGAATTAGTTGGCTGGGCATACGGAGCGGAAGAAGGTGAAATTTCCAACCCCATTCTGATCGACAAAAATTACGTAGTTGGCTATCTCGACCGAATCACAGAAAAAGGTGAGCCCAAATTCGAATACGTCGAGGAGCAGATGCGATTGGGAGCCATTAAGGAAGCAAAAGCTGATTTGTACGCGGCCCAAATGACTACCGGTTCTTTGGATGAAATCGCCGAGGCCGTAGGTGCGAAAGTGTCAACAGCTTCAAACGTGAGTTTGAAATTTCCAACCATTAGTGGTGCTGGCTCTCAAGCTGAACCCGAAGTGGTGGGCATGGCCTTTGCAATCCCCGTAGGAAACGTTTCGAACCCCATCATCGGAAACAACGGTGTATGGGTGATCGCGCCGACCTCGTCGACTGAAGCAGCGACCAAGAACGATTACCTCTCGGAGCAGACGACCTTGATCTCAAGGGCGCGCGGCGCCGCGACCATCCGCATGTCGAATGCGATGTTGGATGCCGCAAACGTGGAGGACAACCGAAACTAAGCGCTGAAAACGAATCAAAAAGCCCGCCCATCCCGGCGGGCTTTTTTTTTGCTTACCAACACAAATAGCTGCCGTCACCGAAACTGAGAAAACGGAAATCCCGTTCCAGTGCCCCTGCATACAATTCCCGCCAATGAGGTCCCACAGCCGCTGCCACGAGGCACAGGAGGGTGCTATTGGGCAAGTGAAAATTTGTAATCAATGCGTCCACCGAACGAATGCGGTATGGCGGTGCAATCATGATGGAGGTTTCAAACTCCCAATCGTCCCCGTCCAAAGCAGCGAGGCACCATTGCATCGCCGTCTCCATGGTCCAGCTCAGCTCATGATCTGCCTCAGCCAAGGATTCACACCACTCCCACTGAGATAATCGCGACGGCTTTTCACCCGATTGCTTCCATTTGATCGCCAACCAATACAAGCTCTCCAACGTGCGCAAACTTGTGGTGCCGGTTGCAACGCGATGGCATGTTTCAGTCGCCAGAGCATGAACAGACGCATTTGTAACTGAGCAGCGCTCCGCGTGCATCGCGTGCTCCGCAACGCTTCCACTTCCCAACGGTTTGAAGGTGCCAGCACCCACATGTAACGTAACCTGATGGATGGAAGCTTTAGCGCTCAACTCAGACATCAACTGAGCATCGTAATGAAGTCCCGCTGTGGGCGCTGCAACAGAACCAGGAACTTCAGCGTAGACCGTCTGGTAGTCCGCCGCATCGCTTCTTTCTTCAGGTCGTCGCATATACGGAGGGAGGGGCATCTTACCCAAGGCTTCGAGCAATTCGGAGAAACTCGCCTCCCGATGTAGCCCGGTATCCGAGGCGATAAAACCCCATTCCAATTTGATGAATCGAACGCCCTCGTCTGCACCAGTGCGCTGGGCAGAAATGGTCCATTTTCCTTGTGCATCCTCCACCTCCAAAGCCGCTTCTCCTGCAGACCATCGCTTGCTGCCCTTGACCATGCATTTCCATTCAACTGCTTCCGTAGCCGCAAGCGCTTGCTCCATTGAAGCGTTCATCGGCTCGAGCAAAAACACCTCCAGCCTTCCACCAGTTGGCTTCTGAAGCAGTAATCGCGCCCGGATGACTCGGGTGTTATTGACCCAGATTTGAGCCCCAGCAGGTATTGCGTTCGGGAGATCATGAAAATGTTGAGACCAATCCGTTTCTCCTTGTTTCCACACCAGCATGCGCGCTGCAGATCTTGGGGATACCGGGTGCAAAGCGATTGCCGAATCGGGCAATTCGTAGTCGAACGCTTCAGCACTTTCCCCCGGTCTGGAATTTGTCAACATTGACGCAAAAATAAGCGTGGAAAGGAACGAACACGGAATCAAATTGCATACTCATACCTTAACTTCGTTCGCTCATGGCGCATGCATTGGTCATCGGAGCCGCTGGGCAATTGGGCATTGAATTGACCCTTGCTTTGCAACGTGAATACGGCGCTGATGACGTGCACATATCGGACATTCGTGTGCCTCAGGACGAGGACGTCATGCGAAGTCGCTTCTTACACCTCGACGCGACGGATGAAGGTTCTGTTTCGAAGGTCATTGAAGAGGGGAAATATCATTCCGTTTACCACCTGGCTGCGATGCTAAGTGCCACAGGCGAAAAGCGACCAATCGCGGCCTGGGATCTGAACATGCAGAGCTTGCTGAATGTGTTGGAGGCGGCCAAACAAGGGTGGGTTGAACGTGTTTTTTGGCCCAGTTCCATTGCGGTCTTTGGGCCTCAAACACCGCGGCAACTGGTTCCCCAATCCGCCGTGCTCGACCCGACAACGGTGTATGGCATCAGCAAACAAGCTGGGGAATATTGGTGTCGGTATTACCATGAGAAGTTTGGTGTGGATGTGCGCAGCATTCGTTATCCGGGATTGATTGGACATCGATCTGCTCCTGGCGGTGGAACGACGGATTACGCTGTGGAGATCTACCACGCAGCCGTGCGGAAAGAAACGTACACCTGCTTTTTGGAACCCGACGCTGCCTTGCCCATGATGTTCATGGACGATGCGGTGAGAGGGACATTGGAATTGATGGCAGCTCCGAAAGATCAAATCAGGGTGCGAACATCCTACAACCTTGCTGCGATGAGTTTCACACCGCAAGAAGTAGCCGAGAGTATTCGAGCAATACTCCCCGATTTCAAAATAACCTATGCGCCGGATCACCGTCAAGCAATTGCTGCTAGCTGGCCTGCGAGCATTTCTGATGACGCTGCGCGAGCAGACTGGGGATGGAAACCTGAGGTGCTTCTGCCCACCATGACGGAAATCATGTTGGATGTGATGGGCAAAGAAGTAGAGGAAGTCAACGGTTGACCCGCGCCTTTCGCGTGGGATGTCGTTTCTTTGCATTTGGATAAGACGCTCTGGAGAGCGGTGCAAATCGAAGTATTGGACATGGCGAATATTCCCCCGTTGTACATTCAAAATAGCTTCTCGCGAAAGAAGGAATTATTTGAACCGCTCAATGCGCCCTATGTGGGCATGTACGTCTGCGGTCCTACAGTGTACAGCAATGTGCATTTGGGCAATGTGCGCACTTTTTTGACTTTTGATGTGGTATACCGGTACCTGACCTTCATCGGTTATCAGGTTCGATACGTCAGGAACATCACCGACGTGGGACATTTGACGGGTGATTCAGACGATGGAGAAGATAAGATTGGCAAAAAAGCACGACTTGAAAACTTGGAACCGATGGAAATCGTACAGAAGTACACGAACGATTTTCACGATGTCATGCGGGTGTTCAATATGCAATCCCCTTCCATCGAGCCTAGTGCCACAGGTCACATCGTCGAACAAATCGAGACCATCAAAGCCATCCTCGAACGCGGTTATGCGTATGAATCCAACGGTAGCGTCTACTTCAATGTGCGTAAATACAACGAATCGCACCCATACGGAACCCTCTCCGGCCGGAAGATCGATGACTTGTTGAACAACACCCGCGCGCTGGATGGGCAGGATGAAAAACAAGACCCCCTCGACTTCGCACTTTGGAAAAAAGCAGACGCCTCGCACTTGATGAAGTGGCCGTCACCTTGGAGTGATGGCTTCCCCGGATGGCACTTGGAGTGTTCAGTGATGAGCACGAAGTACTTGGGCAACCAATTCGACATCCACGGCGGTGGAATGGATCTCAAATTCCCTCACCACGAGTGTGAACTCGCTCAAAACACGGGAGCCACGGGCGAGGCCCATTCTGTCCGGTATTGGATGCACGGCAACATGCTGACCGTCAACGGCCGAAAAATGGCCAAATCAGAAGGCAACGGTTTCACACCTGATGAACTCATCACGGGCAACCACGCGCTGCTCGAGCGCGGCTATTCGCCCATGACGGTGCGATTTTTCATGCTGCAAGGACATTATGCGATCACGCTCGATTTTGCGAATGAAGCCTTGCAAGCCGCGGAAAAAGGATTGGATCGCTTGATGAAGGCACTGGTCGCTATTGACTCCCTGCCTACCAGCGCTGAGCAAGATCAACCAGAAGCAGACATTCAAGGTCTTGAATCGCGTTGCAGCGAAGCCATGGGAGATGATTTCAACACGCCGATTCTGATCAGCGTTTTGTTCGATGCGGTAAAATTGGTCAACAATGTTGCAGACGGACGCATCGCCATCAGCGCAAGCCAAAAAGACGCACTCGCTGCCATGATGCGTGGATATGCTTTTGACGTTCTTGGACTCCAACTCGAAACCACAACAGAATCCAGTGATGGTGCCGAATCCGGTGCGCTGTTGGACCTGTTGGTGGAGTTGCGGGGTACCGCGAAAGCCAATCAGGATTGGGGAACGGCCGACTCCATCCGCGACGTCCTCAAATCGATGGGCATCAGCATCAAAGACAGCAAGGAAGGGAGCACATGGGAACGCGATTGAACTTTCGGTTGGGCCCAATGGTCCTCGCAACCACGGCCTTGCTCCTTACTTTGCAGGGATGTGACAGCGAAACGCCAAGTGCTTCGTCAAGGCCGTCCACCACGCCTGAGGCCAATCGTGTGATCAAGCGTAAGACTGCACCCGAATTCAACGCCGATTCGGCTTACGCCTACGTTGCCCGCCAGGTTGAATTCGGCCCAAGGGTTCCCAATTCACCTGAGCATGCGTCTTGTGGGGATTGGCTGGCTGGAGAACTCAATCGCCACGGGGCAGAAGTCATCGTTCAACCTGGACGCGTAAGGGCATACGATGGCAGCATCCTGCAGATTCGCAACATTATCGGACAGTACCGACCGGAAAATCGAGAGCGCGTCATGTTGTTCGCGCACTGGGATACCCGTCCATTCGCAGACAAAGACACACTCCGACAACGCGAGCCCATCGACGGGGCCAATGACGGAGGATCCGGGGTCGGCGTGCTGCTTGAGATTGCGCGCATTCTCGGCAGCGACACTACACTTGACCTCGGTGTGGACATCATCCTCTTCGATGCGGAAGATTATGGGACGCCTGAATGGGGCGAGCGTAATCAGAATTCTGCCTTGACTTGGTGCTTAGGAAGTCAATTTTGGGCTGGACAACCTCACCGAATGGGGTATCGGGCCAAGTACGGCATCTTGCTCGACATGGTTGGGGCTGAAGGGGCCGTGTTCAATCGAGAAGGCACCTCCATGGCCTACGCTCCGGATGTGGTTCAGCGC
>Ga0181576_10000160_pt1 | contig 44468 bp, 45 predicted proteins | sample 101ome_22_FD_132464 | JGI IMG/M metagenome (GOLD analysis project Ga0181576, IMG submission 132464) | Coastal salt marsh microbial communities from the Groves Creek Marsh, Skidaway Island, Georgia - 101412BT metaG (megahit assembly) | ecosystem: Environmental > Aquatic > Marine > Intertidal... | reverse complement strand
CGCCGCGTCACCTGCACGCCGCCCTCGCACCATCGGGTGCTCCGGTACAGCGGGCATCAATCCCAGAGCAAATCCGGTTTCAAGTCCATTCGGAGAGGCCCGCACCGAACCACCCAACATCACCGCCGCGAGCTGCATGCCGTTGCACGAACCCCAGATCGGCTTCCCTGCTTCAAGCGCTTGCGTAAAGGCCACGCGGGCAGATGCGCCCTCGGGAGCATCAACCGCCCAAGCCACGCCAGCGCCTGTGAAAACGACGCCATCTGCCGCAGCAAACAGTTCTGCTGCAAGCGGTCCATCGTAAGGGTTCACCCGTTCGCACCGCACTTCCGGCGCGATAGCGGCAAAGGTCTGTACAAATGGCTCCGACCACGCATAGCCCTGCGCCACGAGATCGGGCGTATTACCTTCAATAATCAAAAGCGATGTCATATAGGTCACTCCAGCAGAATGGCCCGTTATTCGGGCGAACAATGCGTCAGCGCCGCATCATTTGCGGCATCTGATCATCCGTTCTGCGACCGAACGGCCGTTAGCGGTTCAATCCAGCATGGAGATTCGGCTGGTCAAGGCTCGCAAAGCCGTAGTGGCGCAGCCAGCGCAAGTCAGCGTCGAAGAAGGCACGCAGATCGGGGATGCCGTATTTCAGCATTGCAATACGGTCGATCCCGATACCGAATGCAAATCCCTGCCATTCCTGCGGGTCAATGCCTGCATTCTGCAACACCTTCGGGTGCACCATGCCAGAGCCCAGAACCTCAAGCCAGTCATCGCCTTCGCCAACAGTAACCGAGCCATTCTCCCAGCGGCACTGCACATCCACTTCCGCCGAAGGCTCGGTGAACGGGAAATGCGAGGCACGGAAACGTGTCTTCACCCGCTTGCCAAAGAAGGCCGACAGGAATTCCTCAAGCACCCATTTCAAGTTCGCCATCGAGATGTCTTTGTCGATTGCCAAGCCCTCGACCTGATGGAACATTGGCGTATGGGTCTGGTCATAATCCGCACGGTACACGCGACCAGGCGCGATCACCCGAATGGGGGCGCGGATCTTTTCCATCGCACGGATCTGGACGGGGCTCGTATGCGGGCGCAGCACATGCGGCGGGCGGTCGTCGCCCTCGGCGCGGTGCATATAGAAAGTGTCCATCTCGGCGCGGGCAGGGTGATGGCCCGGGATATTAAGCGCGTCGAAACTGTACCAATCGCTGTCGATCTGCGGCCCCTCCGCCACGGCAAAACCCATATCGGCAAAAATCGCCGACAGTTCTTCGCTCACCTGGCTGATCGGGTGGATCGTTCCCTGCCGCCGGTGCCGCGCAGGTAGCGTCACATCTAGCCACTCGCCCCGCAGGCGCTCGTCAAGGGCGGCATCTTCCAGCGCGACCTTCTTGGCAGCCAATGCGCTGTTGATCTCGTCTTTCAGCGCATTCAGGGCCGGCCCCATGACCTGCCGTTCTTCCGGCGTCATCTTACCCAGCTCGCGCATCTTCAGCGCGACCTCGCCCTTCTTTCCAACCGCTTGCAGGCGGATGTCTTCCAGCGCAGCTTCGTCAGCTGCATTTCCGATCAGGCCAAGGTATTTGCTTTTCAGGTCGTCCATGCCACGCCTCGTTTCCTTCGTCTCAGCGCAAGTAACGCGGGGAAGCTACGCTTGCAAGGCTCTGCCCCGCCCACAAAGAAAAACCGCGGCCCAGTGATGGGCCGCGGCACTTATTCTCCGGTGCGTGGCGTCTTAGGCCAGCGCTGCCTTCGCCTTGGCAACGATTGTGCCAAATGCTTCCGGTTCGTTCACGGCCAGATCGGCCAGAACTTTACGGTCCACTTCGATCCCAGCCTTTGCAAGGCCGTTGATGAAGCGGGAATATGTCAACTCAGCATCGATCGCGCGAACACCGGCGTTGATACGCTGGATCCAAAGCGAACGGAAATTACGCTTACGCACCTTGCGGTCGCGGGTTGCGTACTGATTGGCCTTATCTACAGCCTGACGAGCGACCTTAAAGGTCCGGCTGCGACGGCTGTAGTAACCTTTTGCCGCGTCAAGAACCTTCTTGTGACGGCGATGGGCGACGGTTCCACCTTTGGTACGGGACATTGATCAGGCCTCCTTAACGCGAATAGGGCATCATCGGCTTGATGATACCTTCATCAGCCTTGCTCAGTGTCGTGGTGCCACGGGCATCACGAATGAACTTTGTGGTACGCTTGATCATGCCGTGGCGCTTACCCGCCTGGCCTGCTTTGATGCGGCCAGAGGCCGTCACCTTGAACCGCTTTTTGCAGCTCGACTTGGTCTTCATCTTGGGCATTTCCGTCTCCTATTGTCGAACGGTCGTTATGCGCGACTCGGCATGCCACATTGGCCGGACGCGCGGTTAGAGCGGGCCGTATAAGCGGCGGCCCGCGAAATGGCAAGGGGCTTTAGTCTGCCTGTGATGCGTAGAGCAGCCTTTCCGAACAAGGCGCCACCCGCACGATATTCGTCGAACCCGGCGTGTTGAATGGCACACCCGCTGTCACCACGATCATATCGCTTTCAGTCGCCAGCCCCTCATCCTTCGCAGCATGAACAGCGGCAATAACTGCGGATTTAAAGCGGTCCACATTGCCCGTAATCACGCAGTTTGTCCCCCATGACAGGCACAAGCGGCGCGCAGTCGCCTTAACGGATGTCAAAGCAATGATCGGCACACGCGGGCGCTCGCGCGACACAAGAAGCGCAGTCGTTCCCGATTGCGAGAAGCAACAAATTGCTTTGACCTGCGTCGTCTCCGCGATTTCACGCGCAGCAGCAACAATACCATCAGCCACGCTGTTGCGCTCCGCGCGACGGCTCGATTCGATAATGTCACGATAGGTCGGATCTGCCTCCACTTCGCAGGCAACATTGTTCATCGTCGTCACAGCCTCGACAGGGTACTGCCCCGCAGCGGACTCGGCAGACAACATGATCGCATCTGCACCTTCATAGATCGCTGTCGCCACGTCAGAGACTTCGGCGCGGGTCGGCATCGGGCTTTCGATCATTGACTCTAGCATCTGCGTCGCGACGATCACTGGCTTGGCCGCGGCACGGCACTTGCGCACAAGCTGCTTCTGGATCGGCGGCACGTTCTGCACCGGCAGTTCGACACCAAGATCACCACGCGCAACCATGATGCCGTCGGATACTGCCAGAATATCGTCAAATGCCTTCACCGCCGCCGGTTTCTCGATTTTCGAAAGCACCGCTGCGCGGCCTTTGGCCAGTTTGCGGGCCTCGTCCACGTCAGCAGGGCGCTGCACGAATGAAAGCGCCAGCCAATCAATGCCAAGATCACAAACAAACTCGAGGTCTTTACGATCCTTCTCCGACAGAGCAGCAAGGGGAAGCACCACATCCGGCACGTTCACGCCCTTCCGGTTAGAGATGGTACCACCGACCACGACTTCACAATCAGCAAAATCGCGCCCGCAATCCTTAACCTTCAGGCGGATCTTGCCGTCGTTCACCAGAAGTGTCGCACCCGGCTCCAACGCATCAAAAATCTCTTTATGCGGAAGCTGAACACGCCGCGCATCACCCGGTTCATCGCTCAGATCGAGGCGGAACGATGCGCCAATTTCCAGCTCTTCTTCACCGTTAGCAAACGCGCCAACACGCAGCTTCGGCCCTTGAAGGTCTGCCAGAATAGCAATCGGAGATCCGACGTCCTTCTCAACTTTGCGAATGATCGCATGCCGTTCGGCAATCTCAGAATGCTCGCCGTGGCTCATATTCAGCCGGAAAACATCCGCGCCCGCCTCAACCAGCGCCCTGATCATCTCGTAATCTGACGATGCCGGACCAAGCGTGGCCACGATTTTCACATTGCGATGCCGTCTCATGCGACGTTCCTCTTTCTCAATATTTTCAGGCGGCGTTAGCGGTAACGCCCGTTTGCTGCCCTTATACGCATTTCCATTCCAGTCACAACTGCCCTAAATACATCAAGGATTGATGACAGACATCGGACCGCATTTATGGCACACCCGCCCTTCCATGTTTTTGGTGCAGAGCGCAACGGCCGTTGGCTCGTCACATGTGACCACGCTAGCAACTTTGTGCCCGATTGGATCAATGGTGGCGATCTAGGCCTCCCGCCCGAGGATATGCAGCGCCATATCGCCTATGATGTCGGTGCGGCAGGCGTGGCCAAAGCTTTGGCAGATGCCCTAGACAGCCCCGCGATCCTCTCCGATTTCTCCCGTCTGGTGATCGACCCCAATCGCGGCGCGGACGACCCGACCCTCCTGATGAAGCTCTATGACGGCTCGATCATCCCCGCCAACCGTCACGCCGGAGCGGAAGAGTTACAACGGCGCATGGATCGTCTCTACACGCCCTACCATAACGCCCTCGGTGAAATCGCCGCGCGGCGCAGCGATACGGTGATCCTCTCAATCCACAGCTTCACGCCGCAACTGCGCGGCCGCCCGCCGCGCCCCTGGCAGGTGGGCGTACTCTATTCCCACCGCGACGAGCGGCTGGCCCTTACCACGCTCGCGCGGCTGAACGCCGAGGCAGACCTTTGCGTTGGTGACAATGAGCCATATAGCGGCCATCTGCCCGGCGACGCGGTTGACCGTCACTCCTTGCAGCACGGGCGCCCAAACGTCTTGATCGAACTGCGCAACGATCTCATATCAGATGAAACCGGCCAAAAGGCATGGGCCACCCGCCTAGCGCCTTTGTTGGAAGCCGCGCTCGCCGACAGCGGCCTCTGACCACTCAACGAAAAGGATCCCGACCGATGGACGACCAGACCCGCATCGAACTCGAAGCCGCCGCTTTCCGCCGCCTGCGTCAGCATTTGATGGAAGATCGCACCGACGTGCAGAATATCGACCTGATGAACCTCGCCGGTTTCTGCCGGAACTGCCTATCCCGCTGGTATCAGGAAGCCGCCAATGAACGCGGCATCGAAATGAGTAAGGAAGAAGGGCGAGAGATTTTCTACGGCATGCCGATGTCGGAATGGAAAACCAAATATCAGACGGATGCGTCGTCAGAGAAGCAGGCCGCGTTTGAAGTAGCTTTCAAAGATAACGTTCTGAAGGATAACGGCTGAGTATATCAGCGCCCTGACGCACCAACTCTGTTCGAAACCAAAAGTATTCGCGCATTTCAACAGGGAGTATCTTGGGATCAATTCAGCAAGAGGATTGATCCATGACACGAATGCCAACCTACTTCATCTCGCATGGCGGTGGGCCGTGGCCTTGGATTCCCTCCATGCGGTCCGAGCTTGCGCCACTCGAGCAAAGCCTCTCAGAAATCCCCTCTGAACTGCCGGAAAGGCCGAAGCTCCCACCCTTTCTTGTACATCAGAGTGGTCTCGATTCCCGCTTCCGTCAGGAAAAGCGGGTCAGAATCGTTGGACAAACGGGGCGTTGGGTCTGGCATGGCAGTCTCCTGTGAACACCCGCCAGCATATCACAGCACCGTCAAATAACCAAAATCAGGTGGCAGCCTTACGGCTTTCCTCCAGATAGATCTCCCGTAGGCGCGGAGCCACCGAGCCCGGCGTCCCATCGCCCAACGTCACGCCGTCGATTTCAACCACCGGCATCACAAAGGTCGATGCAGAGGTAATGAAAGCCTCATCAGCCGCCTTCGCCTCATCGATGGTGAACGAGCGTTCCTCCACCTCCATCTGCGCCTCACGCGCAAAGCGCAGCACCGCCGCACGGGTGATTCCGTGCAGAATGTCGTTCGAAAGGGCGCGCGTGATGATCTTGTTACCCTGCACGATATAGGCGTTGTTCGAGGTGCCTTCAGTGACGAAGCCATCTTCGATCATCCACGCATCGTCGGCACCGGCTTTCTTCGCCATCATCTTACCCATCGACGGGTACAAAAGCTGCACTGTCTTAATGTCCCGCCGGCCCCACCGGACATCCTCGATAGAGATGACCTTGATGCCTTTCTGCGCAACGGGGCTTTCCGCCAATCCGGGTTTGGACTGGGTGAACAGCACCAATGTCGGCTTCACCACCTCGGGATCAGGGAACACGAAATCACGATCACCTGCCGATCCACGGCTGACTTGCAGATAGATCATCCCGTCCGTGATCGCATTGCGCACCACCAGCTCTCGATGGATTTCCAACAGGGAATCGAATGCCTCCGGCTTAGGGATGTCCAGTTCGCTCAGCGACCGCTCAAGACGCGCCAAATGCCCGTCAAAATCGATCAGCTTTCCACCCAGAACCGAAGTCACCTCATACACACCGTCAGCCATCAGGAACGAACGGTCAAAGATTGAAACCGTAGCCTCTTCTTCAGGGAGGTAAGCGCCATTGACGTAAACTGTGCGGGACATTGCATCGATCCTTTCAGGTTTTCTCTGCATTGCCGCGCGGCGGCGCGAAGGTCAAGCCAATGGCGTATCAGCCCCAGAGAGCGGCAACAGGCGGATGCACACCTTTCGCGTCGAAAACCAGCGCCGGATCACGGTCCTCCGCCAGCAACAGCGGCCCATCCAGATCGGTGAACATGACGCCTTGCGCCACCAGCGTCGCAGGGGCCATTGCCAGCGAACTGCCAACCATACAGCCCACCATGATGCCATAGCCAGCGGCCTGCGCCTCAGTTTTCAATGCAAGTGCTTCGGTAAGGCCACCTGTCTTGTCGAGCTTGATGTTGATCACGTCATATTTGCCTCTGAGCGCTGGTAGGCTGGCGCGATCATGGCAGCTTTCGTCGGCGCACACCGGCAGCGGCCGCGCAATCTCGGCCAGAATATCATCCGCGTCCGCCGGTAAAGGCTGCTCCACCAATGCCACCCCGAGCCGAACAAGATGCGGCGCGAGATCGGCATAAATGTCAGCGGTCCAGCCCTCATTTGCATCCACGATGATCCGCGCCTGCGGTGCGCCGCGCCGCACAGCTTCGAGCCGCGCCATATCATCTGCGGTGCCCAGTTTGATCTTCAACAGCGGACGATGCGCATGCTGCCGCGCCTTGGCTTCCATCGCCTCTGGCGTGTCAAGCGACAGCGTAAAGGCCGTCTGCTCCGGCGCTGGGGCGGGCAAACCAGCCAGCTCCCAAACCCGCTTGCCTTCACGCTTTGCCGCACGGTCCCAAAAAGCACAATCCAGCGCATTGCGGGCAGCCCCAGCGGGAAGCGCATCCTGCAAATCTGCCCACGCTCCGTCAAAGCCTTCGATCTGCGCGATCACGCTTTCAAGCGTTTCATCGTAGCGGGCGTAAGGCACACATTCGCCACGCCCCGTTGCCTTGCCATCATTCACAGTTACGGTCAGCACTTCAGCCGCCGTCCGTGACCCGCGCGAGATCGTAAATACTTCCGCCAAACGAAAAGTCTCGGCACGCACACTGATCCGCACAGGTCTATCCTCCGATCTTCAGGTTCCCAGCTTACAGTGCCGCAAGCGCATCCACCAAACGCCCCGCCCCATGGCGGAACGGATCAACGGCAGGCAGGCCCATACGCGCCTCAACCTTGGCCAGATAGGCCGTAGCTTCGTCGTCGCTCATCGCCTTGGTATTGACCGAAATCCCCACGACCTTGCAATCGGGGTTCGCGATTCGCGCCAACGGCAGAGCCATATCCCGCAGCGCCTCAAGCGATGGCAGCTGATAATCCGGCAAACCCCGCATGTGCTTGCGCGATGGTTCATGGCTGAGGATGAGCGCATCCGGTTGCCCGCCATGAATGAGCGCCATCGTCACACCGGAGTACGACACATGGAACAGGCTCCCCTGTCCTTCGATGATGTCCCAATGATCCGCGTCATTGTCGGGCGTCAGCCATTCAACGGCTCCGGCCATGAAATCGGCTACAACCGCATCGAGCGGCACACCCTCACCTGTGATCAGAATGCCTGTCTGCCCTGTGGCACGGAAGGAGGATTTCATCCCACGCGCCCGCATCTCGGCATCAATGGCCAGAGCGGTATACATCTTTCCAACCGAGCAATCAGTGCCAACCGCCAACACCCGCTTGCCTGTACGCTTCTTGCCATTGGCAATCGGGTACTGGATCGTCGGGATGCGGACGTCGAACATCTGGCGCCCCTCCGCTTCGGCCACCGCCACCAGCTCTGGCTCGTCGCCCAGAAGGTTGTGCAGACCGCTGGCAAGGTCAAAGCCCATGCGCAACGCTTCAATCAAGACTTCTTTCCAAGCGGCGCTAATCACCCCGCCGCGATTGGCCACGCCAACCACCAGCGTCTGCGCACCGGCATCGCGCGCTTCCTGCAACGTCATGTCCGGCACACCGACATCCGCGCCACAACCCGCCATGCGGAACTGACCGACCGCATATTCCGGTCGCCAGTCTTTGATACCTTGCGCAACTTTCGCCGCGAGGTCGTCCGGCGCATCACCGAGAAACAGCAAATAGGGCGTCTTGATCATCGTGGCCTCCATGTCCGTACAATCCGATAAATCGCAGCGAACCTGCGGGATGGCATCCCTAAATCAGCAAAAAATCAATTTTTTTCGGGCAATCATTCGATTGATGAACCCTTTTGCACAATTTTCTGTCGCAAAATCTCCGCACCGCGAATCTTTTCGCCTTGCAGCGCGATAAATTTCTGCACCTGCGAAATGATCCTTGAATGCTGCGGCGCAATAATCTACCCAAACTGGGACCAAGATTGAAACTTCATTGCCGGAGCATCCATGTCCTTCCGTATCCAGCCTACGCCGCCTGCTCGCCCGAACCGTTGCCAGCTGTTCGGCCCCGGCTCTCGCCCTGCGATCTTCGAGAAAATGGCCGCCAGCGCCGCAGATGTGATCAATCTGGACCTCGAAGATTCGGTCGCCCCGAGCGACAAGGATCAGGCGCGTCAAAACGTGATCGACGCTATCGGCAGCATCGATTGGGGCACGAAGACCCTTTCCGTTCGCATCAACGGGCTTGATACCCCGTATTGGTATCGCGATGTTGTCGATCTGCTGGAGAACGCGAGCGACCGCCTCGATCAGATCATGATCCCCAAGGTTGGCTGCGCTGCCGATCTCTACGCGGTCGATGCGCTTGTCACGGCTGTCGAACGCGCCAAAGGCCGCACAAAACCCATCGCCTTCGAAGTGATCATCGAGTCCGCCGCGGGCATCGCCCATGTCGAAGAAATCGCCGCCGCTTCGCCCCGCCTGCAAGCGATGAGCCTCGGCGCTGCCGATTTCGCCGCGTCGATGGGAATGCAAACCACAGGTATCGGTGGCACGCAAGAAAATTACTACATGCAGCACGGTGAAAACCGCCACTATTCCGACCCTTGGCATTGGGCGCAAGCTGCCATCGTCGCCGCCTGCCGCACGCATGGCGTGCTCCCTGTAGACGGCCCATTTGGCGACTTTTCCGATGACGAGGGCTTCCGCGCTCAAGCCCGCCGCTCCGCCACTTTGGGCATGGTGGGAAAGTGGGCCATCCACCCCAAGCAGGTCGCGCTGTCGAACGAAGTTTTCACCCCTTCTGAAGAGGCGGTCACCGAAGCCCGCGAGATTTTGCAAGCGATGGAGGATGCCAAAGCCCGAGGCGAAGGCGCCACGGTTTACAAGGGTCGCCTCGTTGATATCGCGTCGATCAAACAGGCCGAAGTCATCGTCCGTCAGGCAGAGATGATTACCGGATAAACGCTTCCCGAGTTGCAATACCCTCCGGTCCCGCCTTATATCGGCAGAAACGGGTCCGGAGGCACGCATGACCAATTACCTCGAATTCGAAAAGTCGCTTGCCGAGATTGAAGGCAAAGCCGAAGAACTGCGGGCCTTGGCGCGCACAAACGAGGAAATGGACGTCGAGAAAGAAGCCGCCGCGCTGGATAAGAAGGCTGCTGACCTCCTCAAGACCCTCTACGCCGATCTCACACCTTGGCGGAAATGCCAGGTGGCGCGCCACCCTGACCGGCCGCATACCAAAGATTACATCGACGCACTTTTCACCGAATACACCCCGCTCGCTGGTGATCGGAACTTTGCGGATGACCATTCGGTCATGGGCGGGCTCGCCCGTCTCGACGGCATGCCTGTTATGGTGATCGGCCATGAAAAGGGCAACGACACAAAGAGCCGGATCGAGCGCAATTTCGGCATGGCCCGTCCAGAAGGCTACCGCAAAGCTATTCGCCTGATGGAAATGGCCGACAAGTTCGGCCTGCCAATCGTGACCCTTGTTGATACCCCCGGCGCATATCCGGGCAAGGGCGCCGAAGAGCGCGGCCAATCCGAGGCCATCGCTCGCTCCACAGAAAAATGCCTGCAAGTCCGCGTGCCGCTGGTTTCAATGATCATCGGCGAAGGCGGCTCCGGCGGCGCTGTGGCCTTCGCCACCGCCAACCGCGTAGCCATGCTCGAACACTCGATCTATTCCGTTATCTCGCCCGAAGGCTGCGCGTCGATCCTTTGGAAAGACGCCGAAAAGATGCGCGAAGCAGCAGAGGCTCTGCGCCTGACTGCTCAAAACCTCAAGGAACTGGGCGTTTGCGACCTGATCATCAAAGAGCCCCTTGGCGGCGCACATCGCAAAAAGGATGAGGCGATCAAATCGGTCGGCACTGCGGTCAAGCAGATGCTGATCGAGTTGAACAAGCTCTCCGGTGAAGACCTGCGCAAAGACCGCCGCCAGAAGTATCTTGGCCTCGGCGCAAAGGGACTCGCTGCCTAATCACCCTCGCGGGAACAACGGGCGGTCCAGATAGCAGCCACCATAAGGAAATGGTGATTTTGCGTAGGTTTCCGCCACGAACGGCGCGAGCCAATCGCGGTAATAGGCCTCCGGCTTGAAGCCTTTTCCTTCATACACTGTCAGGACGCCCCATCGCGTCTGCACCTCACGCAATGCGACTGCGGCGAACATCGGCGCAATCTCATCCAACCCGATCGCACCCGTCGGGATGATGAGGAAATCCCTGCCGGCAAAAGCGTCAAATTCCACGAACAGGTCATCATTTCGGCCGTAAACGTCGCGGGAGAATGTCACAACGCCCCCCTGCCCTGCATTGCGCAACATCGACGTCAGACCGTAGTTGGTTGTGGCGACAGCCTGCCCCTCGCTCACATCCAATCCTCCTGCATCGATCAGGAGCTGCGCACGCTGTAACTGCATCTCGCTTGCCGGAAACACCCGTTCGAGCGGCAGCCATCCCGCCTTCAGCGCAAACACCGCCAGCAAAAGCGGCAGCACTGTCACCGCGCTCAGGAGCGTGTTCACCGCCAAAACCCACCGCCCGTTGTTCGCCCCCTCAGCCAATGCCAGTATGGCAAGCGGTCCAGCGACAACCACCCAATTGGCCCCGAGCGACCCAAGTGCCACCGCAAGCAGCAACACCAGCGCCATGAATATGTAGAATGTCATGGCAAAGAAATCCGGCTTCCGGCGCGATCGTACCACCTGCGCGAAAACCGCGATCCATACGCCACCCGTTACAAGGAACGCCGCCACGAGGAAAGAGCCGATGACCCCCTGACCGCTCTCCTCACGAAAAGAAAAATTGAACGCGAAATTGACGGCGCAGTTTTCCCAATTCCACCACAGTTGCGCAGCAAACGGCACCGCCGCAACCAGCGCCAGCGTACCCAGCCGAATGAAGACATCACGGCGCAAACCACCGCCGAGGAGCACCGCAAGCGCCACGGCAATGAAGATCAGTGCGCCAGAATACTTGACTAGCAACACCCCACCAAACGCCGCTCCGCCGAGCAGAACCCAGCGCCAGCCTGCACCTCGCAAGATCCGTTCGACCGCCAACACAAAGACCGTCGACAGAAACAGAACAATCCCATCGTTGACGAACATGACCGCCAGCGCCACCGTGCCCGGAACGATGAGGAAAGAAAGGCCCAAACGCCAGATATCCTGCCTCTCAAGACCGTCGCGCCGAAGCCGTGCCGCAACCATCCCAACTGTTGCAAGAACCATCAACAAAGCAAAAAGGCGATGAACCGCGCCATGCACTTCGATGCCAATGGCGCGCTCAATGGCAATCGCGATGGCGCTCAACCACCCCGTCAACGGCCCGTGGTCGTAGTAACCCAGCGCCGGCGTCAGCCCCCACGAAACGAAGTAGGCTTCATCGCTCAGCACAGGCACGATCAGTTGCCCACCAATCACCGCAAGCGCAAAAAGAGCCGCAGCAATCGCGGGCCATCCCCTAGACGGCAAACCCCGCCTCCCGCGCCAGTGCATCTGACCGCTCTTCGATCTCGCTTTCCAGCCTTTGCAGGAACGCCTCTTGGCTCAGTCCTTGTTCGATACGCGGCAGAAACTCGACAATCGCCGTTCCCGGCTTGCGATAAATCCCCCGCTTGGGCCAGAACACACCCACGTTGCACGCCACCGGAACCACAGGCAGTCCGCTCGCCTCGTAAAGCGCGAACGTGCCCATCTTATAGGGTGCTCTCACCCCCGGCGCGATCCGTGTTCCTTGCGGATAAACGACCAGTTGCCCGGGTTCCGCACGCCCCGCAATCACGTCATCGACCATCTTCTTTACCGCCTCCGCCCGCTTCCCACGGCGGACAGGGACGCTGCCCACGCGCAGCGCATATTGCCCCAAGATCGGCGTGTAGATCAGCTCGCGTTTCATGATGAATTTTCCGCGCGGAACGGCGGAGTAAATCAGGATGATATCGAGAAAAGACTGATGCTTCGCCGCGACGATAACCTCGTCAGTTGGCGGCGTTCCACGGATTTCAATGTGCAAGCCAATGAGCCAACCGGCCATCCACTTCACAACCCGGCACCACCCATGCGCCGCTGCCAATGCTCCGTCTCGGCTCAGGATCGCCCAAGGCAGATAGAACAGCGCATACGGCACCATCGCGGCATACATCAAGATGATGAAAACCAGCGACCGCGCCCATTGCAAACCGTGTGTCATGCGTGCCTCCTCAGTGTCCGAAAGGCCGCCGCGCGGGTCGCGACAAAAGCCACCAAAGTCGCAAGGATCGGGATCGCCAAGACCCAAAGCCACTCGGCGCCGGAAAAGCCGATCCCCTCCAGAATGCCCCCCGCAACCTCCAACTCAGGCAAAAGCCCGACGGCCACCCCACTCACGAGAGCCCCAATCGCAGCGCCGGTCAAGGCTCTGAGCGTGAAGCGTCTGACAAAGGCACCAGCGATATAGACATCCCGCGCGCCCACCAGCCGCATCACCTGTATCACCTGTGCATTGGCGGCCAACGCCGCCTGCGCCGCCAGTGTGATCATTGCCGCCGTCGCACCCGCAATCAGGATCACAGCAGAATAGCCCAGCAGTTTCAGCCGCTCAGCTGCCGCCACCAAAGGGGCACGCCATCTGGCATGATCATCCAGTAATGCCCCGGGAACCTCGGCCTGCAACCGCGCGCGCAAGCCCGTCGCGTCATAACCACCCGCTTCCTCGAATATCTCGATCAACTGCGGGATCGGCAGAGACCCCACTGGCAAATCAGGCCCGAACCACGGCGCCAGCAGCGCGCGCTGTTCATCATCAGTCAGGGCGCGCGCACTGGCCACGCCGGGCGTTGTCTCAAGCACGCGGATAGCCGCCTGCACCTGCGCATCCACCTGCCCTTCCGGCGCAGAGATACGCAAGGTCGAGGTCCGCGCCAATTCTTCGGTCCAGCGATACGCCACCCGACCGGCGGTTAGTGAAAGCGCCAAAACGAAGACAGCCAGAAAGGCCATCGCTCCGGCGGTAAAAATCGTCAACCGTGCGGTAAACCCCGTTGGCGGAACGGCACGGTCCGCCTGACGATCTCCACCGAACAGCATCGCCACGGCTCTGATCCGCTCGACCGCGCTCACAGGTCCACCTCCGCCGCCTGGATCTTACGATCTTTCAGGCGCAGCACCCGCGCCGAAACCTGCGCCTTTGCCGCGCGGATCAGCGCCAGATCATGACTAGCGATCAACACCGTCTTGCCCAGCTTGTTCAGCTCCACCAGCAGTGAAAGCAGCCGTTGCGACATCTCCCAGTCAATATTTCCGGTCGGCTCATCTGCGATAATCACCTCGGGCGACATGATGATGGCCCGCGCGAGCGCCGCGCGCTGCCGTTCTCCACCTGACAGTTCGGGCGGCAGTTGCTCCTTCTGGCGGCTCAGGCCAACCCAGGCGAGCAATTCGTCGAGATAGGCATCAGCCTCGTCACCCCGTCCAGCGACAGTCAGCGGCAGCGCCACATTTTCGGCAATCGGTAAATGGTCAAGGAATTGGCAGTCCTGATGCACCACCCCGATCCGCCGCCGGTTCATGGCAATACGGTCACGGTCCATCTTGCGTGTGTTTTCGCCAAACAGCCGCACCTGTCCTGATGTCGCAATCAGCGCACCGTAACATAGCTTCAGAAGGGTTGTTTTCCCAGCACCGGATGGCCCTGTCAGGAAATGGAATGAACCCGGCGCCAAAGAAAGCGTCACATCGGTGAACAGCTCTTCACCCCCGTAACTATAGGCAACCCGCTCCAGCTCAATCACACTGCACCCTCTCTTTAACCTTGGCACTTCTGCCCAAATTCACACAGTTAATCAATGACATCTCAAGCAGGCGCACTCAAATCCTTTGCCTGCGCCGCCACAATTGCTAAAAGAACAAAAAAAAGTGTATCGGACAGTGAAATTCAACGCATAGGAGAACATTGATGCGGCTCGTCTGCCCGAATTGCGGGGCACAGTATGAGGTTCCAGACGACGTCATCCCGACAACGGGTCGGGATGTGCAATGTTCCAATTGCGGCCATACCTGGTTTGAAAATCCCGGTGCCTCTGCCGAGGCAGAAGCCGAGATCGAAAGCGTAACCTACAGCCCAGACGAAGAGACGCCGGCAGCCGCCGAGGAGGCTACAGCGCCTTGGGCCAAAGACCCCGATAATACGCGGCTTTTCGATCATCTCACTGATGACGAGCAGGATTCCGTCCCTGCACCGAGCCCATCCAGCGACATCCTTGCCGAAGATGAAGTCGAGGACGAGCCGATAGCGTCCGCACCAACGCCGAAGGCCGAGCGCCGCCAACTTGATCCCGGCATTGCCGAAATTCTGCGGGAGGAAGCCGAGCGCGAAGCCCGCAAACGCGAGGCCGAAGCCCGCAGCAGTATCGAAAGCCAGCCGGATCTTGGCCTTGATGCCTCCGAACCGCTTGATCAGGCTGCCGAATCCCGCCGCCGGATGGCGCGACTCACCGGCGAGGAGGACGCACCGGAACCCGCGCCGCTTGCGCAGCCCCCGATGGCAGATGACCGCCCCCGCCGCGAACGGCTTCCCGATATCGAAGAGATCAACTCAACCCTCGTCGCCTCGGAAGAGCGCAACGCTCCCACCCTACAGGAAATAGCCAAAGCCAAAAGCAGGCAGCGCCGTGGTTTCCGCCGTGGGTTTAGCTGGTCCCTCGTGCTGGCAATGGTCGCGGTGGTGGTCTACCTCTACGCGCCTGCGCTCTCAGCCAGTTTTCCAGCCGCCGAGCCTCTGCTGACCTCATATGTCGAAATGGTGAATGATTGGCGCATCGGCTTGGATGTCTGGATGCAGGAAGCCGCCGCGCGGATGAACGGCTCCGGCGCCTAGAACTGCTCCAACAAGCGTTTTAGGTATTCCTGCTCGTCCTCGGAACGGCTTCTGTCACCCGCGCGATCACGCAGCTCACGCAAAATCTCGGCGGCGCGTTCATCTTCCGATATCCCATCGCCCAGCATTTGCTCATCGGTTCCCTGCTGACCCAATCGCCCGATATCACGGCCGAGAGGGTCACTGCGGTTTTGATCCTCAGTCGCGGTCGCGCCGCCCTGCTGGCCGCCCTGACCGTCCATTTCGCGGTTGTCCGCCAGCGCCTGCCCAAGGTTTCGCAACCCGTCCCGCAAGGCCTCCATCGCCTCGGCCTGATTGTCTAATGCCTCCGCCAAGCGCCCTTCACGCAGCGCCTCTTCCGCACCGTCCATCGCGCCCTCGGCACGCTCGAGCGACCGCTCCGCACGCTCTGCTGCCTCCCCTTCCAGCAACGGCAAACCACCGCGCTGGCGCTCCAACTCCTCGCGCAAGGCTTGCTGCCGGTCGGCCAGCGACCTTCCTGCCTCACGCCCATCCGGCCCCGCCTCGGCCCCGCCGGAACCTGTCCCGTTCTCGCCCTGCGGCTGTCCTTGCTCTCCGCCTTGCTGTTCCTGCCCGTTGTAACGCTCTTGCAAATCTTGGAACGCTTCGTCCGACAGCTCCTGTTGCTCGCGCAACGTCTCACCCAGATCCTGCATGGATTGCTGACCTTGCGATCCTTCCCCTTCACTCTGCGTGACGCGCAGGTTCTCCAGCAGTTCGTTCAGGGCCTGCATCATCTGCTGCGCCTCTTCCATGCGCCCCTGTTCCATCAGCTCCTGAATCCGGTCCATCATCGCTTGCAGCTGGTCACCGCTCAACTCGCGGTTTTCGCCCTCTTGTTGCTGGCCATCTTCACCTTGCTCTTGCGGCTGCTGTTCGGCCAGCATTCGAGTGTAATCATCAATCGCATCGCGCAGTTCATCCATTAATTCAGCAATCTTGGCCTCGCTCGCGCCGTTACGCATCGCCTCTGCCAGCCGCTCCTGCGCGCGCCGCAGCCGCTCGCGCGCATCAGCCAAGCGGCCCTCTTCCAACTCGACCGCCACTTCCCAGAGCATGTCAGCAATCTCATTTACCTGCTCATCGCCGGCGGCAACTGGCTCCAAAGCCTCCAAATGCCGGATCGCAACCCGCAACCGCACATAGGCCGTCTCGTTGCCAAAACTTTCCTCCGGCCGGTGCGAGATCGCCCGCAAAATCTGCGCAACGCGGGGCGCATTGGCGCGGTTCCACAACAGGTCACTGCGCTGCTCGATCACCGCCCGCGCCACCGGCTCGAAAAACCGCAGCCCAGGTAGGATCATTGCAACAGGCACGGTATCGCCGGTCTGCGCCAACGCATCCTCGATCTGCATCTCCAAACTCACCGGCAGATTGGCATATGGATGTTTCGAAAAATCTTCGAGCAACACTTCGCTCACCTGCTCTCGCCCACCGCGAATGGGCATTGGCAGATCAACCACAATCGGCGCACGCTCTTCGGGGGCAATCGCCTTGCCGTGCTGGCGGGCCACCTGATCCACATCCAGCACAAACCGCGCGGCACCTTTGGTTACGCCATAATCGTCTTCGGCCTTGAAAGGCTGCTGCATCCGTCCAGACGCATCGGTCTCCAGCGGTCCATCAAGGGTGATCTCAGGGGTCACATCAGGCACCGCCGATACTTGCCAGCGTGCGTTATCCGCGCCATCTATCTCCACCAAGCCACTACGATCAACCTCAAGCCGGTAGGTCATCTCCTGCGCGTCCACCCCCGCCGAAGATACCGTTTCCCGCAGGTTCAAGGCACCTTCCGCTCCATAGAAGCGCACCGTCAAGCGGCTGCCAATGGGCACCGAAATTTCGCCTCCCTGCTGATCGGCGAGGTAGAGCGCCGGCCTCCCCGTATAGGCAGGCGGCTCGATCCACCCTTCCCATACAGCATCGGGAATGTCCGCAACGGCGCCTCCTGCAATTGGCGCCCTCGCATCGCGTGGCGCAAAGAGAAGCGCCACAACGAACAACAGCAAAGCAGCATAGCGCAGGCCGAAAGGATCATCCGCCGCAACCGAAAGATCAGGCCACTCCGCGCGCAGTGTCCGGCTCCGCACCAACATCCGCTGCCGATGCGCCTGCCATAATGCATCAGAACCCACATCTCCGCCCGCCAGTACAGGCGTATCGACCAATGCAGCCAGTGGCCGGTCGGAATGGCTTTGGTCGAGCGCGGCAACGGCATCCGCTAATGACGGTCGCCGCCAGCCAATCACGCCACGCACAAGCGCCGCGACCGCAGCAAGGCCCAGAACCCACAGAACTGCCAAGCGCCAAAGCTCGGGCAACAGATCCAGCGCACCGAAGAGCCAAAGCCCGCAACTGAAAAAACCGATACTCCAAACCGGCCAGAAACCACGCACAATACGCTTCGCCAACAGCCCTAGCAGCGCCAGCCGCAAGGGGCGTCGCAGATGCGCCAGTTCTGGCAGATCGTTTTTCAGCTCGTTCTCCCGTTCCTTCCCGCACCGCGCGCGGGTAACGTAATGGCTTACAGCCACTCGGGAATGGTATCGCGCGCAATCATTTCGTCAAAGGTGGGACGCGGACGGATGACAGCGAATTGATCATCCTGCACCAAAACCTCTGGGATCAGGGGCCGCGAATTGTATTCGCTCGCCATCACCGCACCATATGCACCCGCCGAACGGAAAGCGACCAGATCACCCTCTTGGACAGGTGGCATATGCCATCCCTTGGCAAAGGTGTCGCCCGTTTCACAGACCGGCCCGACGATATCGAACGGCACTTGCTCAACGCCAGTTTCCGGCTCGATCACAGGCACGATATCGTGATGCGCCTCGTACATGGCAGGGCGGATCAAATCGTTCATCGCACCATCGAGGATCAAGAAATTCCGTCCCTCACCCTCTTTGATGTAAATAACCCGCGACACCATCAGCCCCGCATTGCCCGAGATCAGCCGCCCCGGCTCGATCTCGACCTCGCACCCCAGGTGCCCAACCGTGCGCTTTATCAGCGCGCCATAGTCCAGCGGCAGCGGCGGCGCCTCGTTCGAGCGCGTGTACGGGATACCCAGCCCGCCCCCCAGATCGAGGCGGCGAATGTCATGCCCGTCAGAACGCAAAGCCTCGGTCAGATCGGCTACCTTGCGATAGGCCGCCTCAAAAGGTTCCAACTGGGTCAACTGGCTGCCGATATGCACGTCAATACCCACAACTTCGATCCCCGGAAGGGCAGCAGCTTCGGCATACACCTCCCGCGCCTTGGCGATCGGGATGCCAAACTTGTTTTCCGATTTTCCCGTGGCAATCTTCGCGTGCGTTTTCGCGTCCACATCAGGGTTAACCCTAATGGTGATCGGCGCGACCGCCCCCATAGCCGAGGCAACTTCGCTCAGCGCGCGCAATTCCGGCTCGCTCTCCACATTGAACTGACGGATGCCGCCTTCCAACGCAGTGCGCATTTCCGCGCGGGTTTTACCCACGCCGGAAAAGACAATCCTCTCTCCCGGCACGCCCGCAGCCTTGGCGCGGCGGTATTCACCCTCGGAGACAACGTCCATGCCCGCCCCGCGCTGCGCCAAAAGCCGCAAGATCGCTTGGTTTGACAGCGACTTCATCGCAAAGCAAATCGTATGCTCTAGCCCATCGAGCGCCTCTTCGAACAGGCCGAAATGCCGCAAAAGTGTCGCAGAGGAATAGACGTAAAAGGGCGTCCCCACGGCCGCGGCGATTTCCGCAACCGGCACGTCCTCGGCGTGCAACACCCCGTCTCGATAGAGAAAATGGTCCATCAGGCTCTCCGCTCAGGCTCTCGCACGCCTATAGCAGAGTTTTTGGCGATCCCAACCCCGCAGCGCGCGCATGGCACCCTATTCGAGCGGTTTTGTCCGCAGGAAAAGGTACAGCGGCAAGCCGCAGCTCACCCCGATGCAAAAGGTCGCCGGAATCGCGATCAAGGCTTCCCAATTGCGGCGCACCGCCACCTCGGCAAGGATCCAGAAAGTCAGCGTCACCGCTGCAATCGTCAGATCCCAAACAAGGCCAGAGGATGCGGCATTCGCATGCCATGCATCCACCATCGCCATCAGGCTAAAGCCCTCCGCCATGAACCATGTGATGAAATAATACATCGGATGCACCGCACCCCAAATGGCCAGCAGCAAATAGACAGGACGTAAGCTTTTCATCTCTACAACCCTTCGAAATCGACATTCTCGCCATCAGGCCGCGCCGGTGCGCCGTCAACACCGCAGCTCGCCACCGCACAGACCAGCATCAGCGCCATGATCACTACGATCGCACGGATCACGCGAGCACCTCTTTCCAACGGGCGACCTGCTCGCGCACGCGCGCAGGCGATGTCCCGCCATAGCTGAGGCGCGACGCCACGGAATTCTCTACACCCAGTACGTCGAACACATCGGCGCGGATCTCTTTATGCACCGATTGCATATCCTCGAGCGACAGATCAGGCAGATCGCAGCCTTTGCCCTCGGCCATAGCCACCAGCGATCCCGTCACATGATGCGCATCGCGGAACGGCAGATTCAACTCCCGCACTAGCCAGTCAGCAAGGTCGGTCGCGGTTGAAAACCCGCTCGATGCCGCCGCCTTCAGGGACGCGCGATTCGCCGTCATGTCCGAAACCATCCCCGCCATCGCAGCAAGCGCCAGCAGGAAGTTATCCGCCGCATCAAAGACCTGTTCCTTGTCTTCCTGCATGTCCTTCGAATAGGTCAGCGGCAGCCCTTTCATCACCGTCATCAACGCAACATTCGCCCCGAAAATCCGCCCGCTCTTGGCGCGGATCAATTCGGCAGCATCAGGGTTGCGCTTCTGCGGCATGATCGACGATCCGGTGGACCACTTGTCAGACATTGTCACAAACCGGAACTGCGCCGACGACCAGATCACCAGCTCTTCGGCAAACCGGCTCAAATGCATCGCGCAGATGCTCGCCGCCGCGAGGAATTCCAACGCGAAATCCCTGTCCGAGACGGAATCGAGGCTATTCGCGGTCGGGCGGTCAAAGCCCAACGCCGCAGCCGTCGCATGGCGGTCAATCGGGAAGGAGGTTCCCGCCAGCGCCGCCGCACCAAGCGGGCTTTCGTTCATCCGCTTGCGCGCATCAGTAAAGCGGCTGCGATCGCGGGCGAACATCTCGACATAGGCCAGCATATGATGGCCCCACGTCACCGGCTGCGCCGTCTGCAAATGCGTGAACCCGGGCATCACCCAATCTGCACCGGCCTCGGCCTGCGCCAGCAGCGCCTTCATCAGCGCCTCAAGCGCGCCATCCACCGCATCGCACTGGTCACGCACCCACAACCGGAAATCGACCGCCACCTGATCGTTACGGCTCCGCGCGGTATGCAGTCGCCCCGCCGGTTCACCCACGATCTCTTTCAGCCGCGCCTCCACATTCATGTGGATGTCCTCAAGCGCGGTCGAAAAGGTGAAATTTCCGCCCTCGATTTCTGACAATATGGTGAGCAGCCCTTCCCGAATGGCCTCCGCATCCTTATCGCTAATGATGCCTTGTGCTGCCAACATCGCAGCGTGAGCGCGCGAACCGGCGATATCTTGTGGCGCCAGTCGTTTGTCGAACCCGATGGACGCATTAATTGCTTCCATTATGTCGTCCGGCCCAGCGGCGAAGCGCCCGCCCCACATCTGGTTCGAGGATTTGGTCATTTTGGAGGTCCCATGCGGCAGTTTAGATCAGCGTTGCTTTATACGGCCCTCGCGCTCGTTGCAAACATCGGCTGGGCCGATCCCTACGCAATCGTAGACCTCCGCAAAGACGATATGCGCAAACTGGCCGTCCACGAAACGCCCCTCGACCTGCCCAATAGCACCTACACTGGCGAAGACAGCACCCCCCGGACCTTCGCGGACGAAGGCAGCGCCGTGCTTTTGGTAAATTTCTGGGCCACATGGTGCGCGCCCTGCCGGAAGGAAATGCCCTCCCTCGCCGCCCTGCAATCTGCCTTCGCACCAGAGGATTTTCGCGTCATCACAATCGCCACAGGACGCAACCCGCTCCCCGCGATGGAACAGTTCTTCGAAGAAATCGAACTCGATAGCCTGCCGCTCCATACCGACCCGCGCCAGTCATTAGCGCGGGAAATGGGCGTTCTCGGCCTGCCGGTATCGGTGCTGATCGACCGCGACGGAAAAGAGGTCGCCCGCCTCATGGGCGATGCCGACTGGGACAGCGAAAGCGCCCGCAGCATCGTTTCAGCTTTGGTTGAAGGGGCGCCTTGATCCGCTCAGGCGCTGCCAGAGGTGCTCGACAATAAAAGCGGGTCAATTCCCATGTGTTTCAGCGCCGCGTTCCATTTGAACTCGTTAGCGCGGCCATAAACGATGTCGTCACGCGCATCGCACACCAGCCAGCCGTTCAGCGCGATCTCGTCCTCCAACTGGCCCGGTCCCCAGCCCGCATAGCCAAGCGCCAACATGGATGATTCCGGCCCGCGACCGGCGGCGATGTCTTCCAGCACGTCCATTGTCGCCGTCATTGACGTGGTGCCATCCACCTCCAGCGTTCCATTCCCGCTGTTGTAATCCGCGCTGTGCAAGACGAATCCCCGCCCATGCTCAACCGGCCCACCAAAATGCACGCGAATGTCACGCGCTTCGGGATCGGCTTCGATACCCAGTTGCTTGAGCAAATCGCCAAACCGTACTTCCGGCGCGGGTTTGTTAACGATAAGCCCCATCGCCCCGTCATCCGAATGCGCGCACATATAGATGACGCTTCTTTCGAACCGCGCATCGCCCATATCAGGCATCGCAACCAGCAGTTTTCCCGCAAGAGAGACGTCTAGACCTTCCATATCAGGCTCTGTGTTTCCCTATGCACATTGGCCTATCAGCTTGTCTCACAGCCGATGACCCGAACGTGACTTCCTTTCCCTCGATATTTTCTTATCTTGCGCCCATGAACCGGATATTCGCAACCCTTTTCGCCTTCTTTCTGCTGCCCATGCCGCTCATAGCGCAGGAGGTGGAAAACGTTGTGACGGTCGATCTCGTCCCCGGTTGGCGCACCGCCGAAGGGACCCATTTGGCCGGTCTGCGAATCAGCCTTGCGCCGCATTGGAAAACCTACTGGCGCGCTCCCGGTCCGGCGGGCCTCCCGCCGGCTTTCGATTGGTCTGGCTCTCAAAACATCACCGATGCTGTGCTGCACTGGCCTACGCCTGAACTTCTCGACGTAAACGGAATGGAGAGCTTCGGCTACAACGGCTCCGTGCTGATACCCATCGAGCTTTCGCTAGAGGATTCAGAACAGACGGCACATGCCAAGGGGCAAGTCGAAATCGGCGTTTGTAACAGTGTCTGCATCCCGTTTACCGCGCAGTTCGATATTGCGCTTCCAGTCGCAGCCCAACGCAGCCCGCCGATTATTGCCGCGTTACTCGATCAGCCCCTCGACGGCCTGCAAGCGGGCTTCGCGCCCGTCTCCTGCCGCTTCCGCCCTAATGGGAAGGGAATCCGCATCGAAGCCCATCTGCCAGAGGCCGCGAAAATCGCCGCGACCGCGGGCGTGATCGAATTTGCGTCGAAAGACATCTGGATCGCCGAGACGATGCACGAAATGCAAGGCGATACGATGGTCTTCACGGCCGACGCAATTGCACTTGGCACCGCTCCTATGGCCATCGACCGCCATTCCCTGCGCTTGACAGTGCTGACCACCAATAACGCCTACGAGTTCATCGGCTGTCAGGGCTGACCGCCGGTTACTTTCGCCGTAAATGCTCGTCGAGCCGCGGCATGATCTCGACAAAATTGCAGGGGCGGTGCCGATAATCCAGCTGCTTCACGAGGATTTCGTCCCAGGCATCCTTACAAGCCCCCGGGCTTCCGGGCAGGGCGAATAGATAGGTGCCGTGCGCCACCCCCGCCGTCGCACGGCTCTGGATCGCACTGGTGCCGATCTTCTGCATCGAGATCATGGTGAATACAGTACCGAAGGCATCAATTTCCTTCTCGTAAACATCCCGATGCGCCTCAACCGTAACGTCACGCCCCGTCAACCCTGTCCCGCCGGTGGAAATCACTACATCCACCTCCGGATCAGCGCACCACTCTGACAAACGCGCCGCGATCTCCGCTCGCTCGTCGGGCAGAATCGCGCGATCGACCAACCGATGCCCTGCCGCTTCGATCCGCGCGACGAGCGTGTCGCCGGATTTATCCTCGACAAGCGTTCGGGTGTCACTCACAGTAAGCACCGCAATGCGCACAGCCATGAAAGGGCGATCAGTATCAATACGGCTCATTGTAACTCTCTCAACTTGGATTTCAGAGACAGAAGATCGGCCCATGTGTCCCGTTTCTTGTCCGGATCCCCCATCACTTGCATGGGATGGAACATCGGCAAAGCCGGTCGGCCCTCAATCTCTGCCCAACGGCCCCTTTTTCGGGCCATTCCCCCCTGCCCTAAAAAGGTCTGGCACGTCACACCGCCAAACAGCACCAGCACATCCGGCGCGACAAGGCTGATATGCTTTTTCACGAAAGGCAGCATCATCTCGACTTCGTCGGCACTTGGCGTGCGGTCGGAAGGCGTCCGCCATGGCAGAAGGGTGGTGACGTAAAGCGCCTCCGCCGATAGCTCACTGTCCCTTCTCAACCCGATCGCTTCAAACATCCGGTCAAACAATACACCAACTGGCCCGACAAAAAGCTGTCCTTTCACATCGTCATCACGCTTTGGGGCATCACCAAGGATCATCACCCGCGCCGAAGGCATTCCTTCGGCAAAAATGAAATTGCGCGCACCGTGCCGCAGATCACAATGCTCGAACGCCTCCATAGTCGCGGCAAGCTCTTCCAAAGATTTTGCAGATGCCGCGCGCCGCGCCGCAATCGCCGCAGGGTCCACCTTCAGCACATCCGGAATAGGCGGCGGCGTTCCTTTTTTGTCTTTAGCGGCGGGGGCGTCCACCCGTGCGGGCTTTTCGGCGGCAGGGGCAGGTGGTTCAAGCGCATAGCGGTCTAAAGGCGCGTCGAGGATCGCCTCATCCGCTCCCATCTCGACCTGCCACTTCAGCAGGTCCGCCGCCGCCCAATAGTCCACCGCTGAGTCCATAGCCGCACCCTAGGCCGCATTTACCGGAATGTGCAGCCCCAAATCGCAGGTCAGGACCACTGGACGCGACGAGGTTGCCTTCCTATAAGCGACCAAACTGCACGAGGGCCAACATGACATTTCGCGCGCAGCATCTTCTCGGGATAGAGCATCTCCGCCCCGAAGAAATCACAACGTTGCTCGATCTTGCCGACCGCTACGCCAACGAGAACCGCCAGCGCAGAAGTCACAAGGACATCCTCGCCGGCCTCACCCAAATCAACATGTTTTTCGAGAACTCGACCCGCACACAGGCGAGCTTCGAACTGGCGGGCAAACGCCTCGGTGCCGACGTGATGAACATGACGATGCAGGCAAGCTCGATCAAGAAGGGCGAAACCCTGATCGACACGGCACTGACGCTCAACGCCATGCACCCCGATCTGCTGGTCGTGCGGCATCCGAACTCCGGCGCGGTCGATCTCCTGTCGCAAAAGGTCAATTGCGCGGTGCTGAACGCGGGCGATGGCCGCCATGAGCACCCGACACAAGCCTTGCTCGACGCGCTCACGATCCGCCGCGCCAAGGGGCGTCTGCACCGCCTCTCGGTCGCCATCTGCGGCGACATCCTGCACAGCCGTGTCGCCCGTTCCAACATCATGCTCTTGGGCAAAATGGAAAACCGCATCCGCCTGATCGCACCGCCAACCCTAATGCCCGCAGGCGTTACGGAATTTGGCGTCGAGGTGTTCCACGACATGCGCGAAGGTCTGCGCGATGTGGATGTGGTGATGATGCTCCGCCTGCAAAAAGAGCGGATGGACGGCGGCTTCGTCCCGTCTGAGCGCGAATATTACCACCGCTACGGTCTGGATGCTGAAAAACTCTCCTATGCCAAGGAAGATGCCATCGTCATGCATCCCGGCCCGATGAACCGCGGCGTCGAGATCGACGGCACCATCGCCGACGACATCAACCGCTCGGTCATCCAGACTCAGGTCGAAATGGGTGTCGCCGTGCGCATGGCCGCGATGGATCTCCTCGCCCGCAACCTCCGCGCCCGTCGCGGCGCTGAGCTTCAAAATGAAAAAGGCATCATGGTATGACCGAACTGCTGTTTACCAATGCCCGCTTGATCGACCCCGTGGCCATTACTGATTCCGCCGGTTGGATTCTGATCAAAAATGGCAAGATTGCCGCCACGGGTGAGGAAACCCCGCCAGATACCAAAGGCACCGTGATAGACTGCGGCGGTCAATGCATCGCTCCGGGCATCATCGACATCGGCGTGAAAGTCTCCGAACCGGGCGAACGCCACAAGGAGAGCTTCCATTCCGCTGGGCTTGCAGCTGCTGCTGGTGGCGTCACCACCATAGTCACCCGCGCCGATACCCTGCCCGTAATCGACACTCCCGAAACACTCGAATTCGTCGCGCGTCGTGCCGCAGAAGACAGCGCGGTGAATGTCCTGCCGATGGCCGCTCTCACCAAAGGCCGCGAAGGCAACGAAATGTCAGAGATCGGCTTCCTACAAGACGCAGGCGCCGTGGCATTTTCCGACGGCCTGCGCGTTGTCAGCAAAACCAAAGTTCTCTCACGCGCCCTGACTTATGCCCGCTCGCTTGACGCACTGGTCATCGGCCATGTGCAGGAGCCGCAGCTGTCCGAGGGCGCCGTCGCCACCAAAGGTAAATTCGCTTCACTGCGCGGCCTGCCGGATGTGTCCCCGATGGCCGAGCGCATGGGGCTGGACCGTGATATTTCCTTGTTGGAGATGACCGGCGCCAAGTACCATGTGGACCAACTTACCACCGCCCGCGCCCTTCCCGCGCTCGAACGCGCCAAGCGCAACGGGCTCGACATCACAGCCGGTGTCTCGATCCACCACCTCACTCTTAATGAGTTCGACGTCGCGGATTATCGCACCTTCTTCAAACTGACCCCGCCGCTGCGCGCTGAAGAGGATCGCCTCGCGGTGATCGACGCACTGCGCTCCGGCCTGATTGATATTTTGTGCTCCATGCACACCCCGCAGGACGAAGAAAGCAAGCGCCTCCCCTTCGAGGAGGCCGCAAGCGGCGCGGTTGGGTTGGAGACACTTCTCCCCGCTTCGCTTAGGCTCTATCACGCAGGCCATCTCACCTTGCCCGAACTGTTCCGTGCGCTTTCGCTCAACCCTGCGCGGCGGCTCGGCCTCAAAAGCGGGCGCCTGCTTGAAGGCGCGCCCGCAGACCTGATCCTCTTCGATCCGGACGCACCGTTCATCCTCGATCGCGCGACTTTGCGATCAAAATCGAAAAATACCCCCTTTGACGGCGCAAGAATGCAGGGCAAGGTCATCGGAACATGGGTCAACGGGGCCCGCGTTTTCGGAGACGGATGATGCCAGAAATCACCACTGCCCTACCCCAGCTGCTCGTCTGGGCTTTAATCGGCTATGGTCTTGGGTCTGTTTCTTTCGGCTTGATCCTGTCGCGGCTGATGAACCTTGGGGATTTACGGCAGATCGGCTCCGGCAATATCGGCGCGACGAACGTGCTGCGCACCGGCAATAAAACAGCTGCTTTCCTAACCCTTCTACTGGATGGCGGAAAAGGCGTCGCAGCCGTGTTGCTCGCCCGCGCATTCGCCGCAGAAGACGCGCTGCAACTGGCCGCGCTGGCGGCGTTCATCGGGCATTGCTTCCCCGCCTGGCTGGCCTTCAAAGGGGGCAAAGGTGTTGCGACCTTCCTAGGCCTCTTGCTCGCTATCGCATGGCCCGTCGGGGTCGCCGCCTGCGCGACTTGGCTGGTGACAGCCGTGCTGTTCCGTTTCTCATCGCTGGCAGCACTCGTCGCGGCAGTGGCAAGCCCCGTCTGGGCGCTGTTCTTCGGCTACAGCTCACTGGTTCTGGTGATCGCGCTTCTGGCCGTGCTGATCCTCTGGCGCCACAGCGCAAACATCATCCGCCTGCGCGCGGGCACCGAGACAAAGATCGGCCAGAAAAGCTAGAATTAGTAGCTGAACTCTTTGTAAATCTTGCTCAGGTCACCATTCCACGCACCGTGATAAGCATCGAGCAGTTCATCAGCAGGTGTCTTACCCGATTCGACGCTCTCATGCAGCGCGTTGAGGAAATGCGTCTCATCCGCCACCAAGCCACCGGCACCTGGAACCGCACGCGCCTTCAGTCCGCTCGCGGCAATTTCAACCGCTTGTCGGGCCAGATCATGCATCTTGAGCCCGTTAACCTCGGCCTGTAGCCCCTGCTCGGAGGCCGCCACACGCAGCGCCTCGCGCGTCTCGGCATCCCAGCCTTTGACCATATCCCAAGCGGCATCCAAAGCGCTCTGGTCATAGGTCAATCCGACCCAGAACGCAGGCAAGGCACAGAGCCGCCGCCAAGGGCCGCCATCCGCGCCGCGCATCTCGATAAACTGCTTGATCCGTGCCTCAGGGAAAACCGTCGTCAGGTGATCGGCCCAATCGCTCAGCGTCGGCTTCTCACCAGGCAATGCGGGCAGCTCCCCCTTCAAAAAATCGCGGAAGGATTGCCCAAGCGCATTAATGTATTTTCCATCGCGATAGACAAAATACATCGGTACATCCAGCACCCACTCCGCCCAGCGCTCAAAGCCCATGCCCTCCTCGAACACCCACGGCAACATTCCCGTGCGCGAATCGTCCAAGCTGCGCCAAATCCGGCTGCGCCAGCTCTTATGGCTGTTCGGCTTGCCCTCGAAGAACGGCGAATTCGCGAAAAGCGCTGTCGCCACCGGCTGGAGCGCCAGCACCACGCGCAACTTCTGCACCATGTCGGCTTCCGAACCAAAGTCGAGGTTCACCTGCACGGTGCAGGTGCGATACATCATCTGCTTTCCATGCGTGCCGACGCGGTCCATGTAATCCGTCATCAGCTTGTAGCGGCCCTTCGGCATCACCGGCATTTGCTCATGAGTCCACTCCGGCGCCGCACCCAGCCCGATGAAGCCAACGCCGATCTCATCCGCGACCGCCTTCACCTCACGCAGGTGCTCGTTCACTTCGTCACAAGTCTGATGGATGCTCTCCAACGGCGCGCCAGAAAGCTCCAACTGGCCACCAGGCTCAAGGCTAACATTCGCGCCGTCTTTCTTGAGGCCGATCAGGTTTCCAGCTTCCTCAATTGGCTCCCAACCGTAGCGATCCTTCAACCCCTCCAGCACTGCCAGAACCGACCGCTCTCCGGCATAGGGGAGCGGCTGCAGCGTATCTTTGCAGTAACCGAATTTCTCGTGCTCGGTGCCAATCCGCCATTGATCACGGGGTTTGCACCCGTCAGCGAGGAATTGTGCAAGCTGCTCATGCCGCTCGATGGGGCCGCCGCCGGACTGGGGAATGGACATATCTTGTTTCCGTCGCTGACTGTTAACTCGGGCAGAGGTGGCGCGGTGTGCAGGCAAAGTCAATGGATGCGCCGCAATTCCCGTACCCAAAGCGCCGTCCGCACAGACGGTGTGTTTGAAAGCACATCGAGCACCTTGCCCGTCCGCAATCCCGGCAACGCGGCAAAAGCATCGAACAACACTTCCGATCCCGCCGCATCGATCGGGATCTCCAGTCGCGTTCCATCCTGTCCCGTCAATATCCAGTGTGGCGCGGGGTAGGCATCAGGCTCGATCTCCAGTTCAGCAAGGTCGTCAAGATCAACAACACCGCCCGTGAGCGGGCCAAAGTAGGCCACGCGGCGCTCATCCACCGTTACAACGCCGATGCCCCCGCTGCGCGCAAACCGCACCCTTTGCACCGCCAGAAGTGCCAGCACAGCGCCAGCCGCGAGCATCGCCCAACCAAGCCATTTCAACGGGCCAAAACTGGTGCTTCCCCACCACGCGCCTAATGCTGCCAGCAAAACCGCTGCAAAAGCTTCGCGCCATTTCCATAGCGCCGCCCGCGCCTCCGGCCTGACGAACCCTTCCATCACCAGTCCCCTAGTGCCTGCTGCCAAATCGTCATCGCCGCCACCGCCGCAGTATCGGTGCGCAAAATACGCGGCCCAAGGCTCACCGCATGTGCAAACGGCAAGCCGCGCAGTTTGACCCTTTCGGCATCCGAAAACCCGCCTTCAGGCCCAATCAGGATCGCCCATGGCCCCTTGCCCGCCGCGCCAAGCACCTGCCCCGCGCCCACCAGCGCTTCGTCACAAAACATCAAGTGCCGCTCTTCCGGCCAATCGGCCAACACGCGCTCTAGCTTCAACGGCTCGGCCACCTCCGGCACAAAGGTACCACCGCATTGCTCCGCTGCTTCAACCGCATGCGCCTGCAAGCGATCCACCCGCACCCGCTCCGAATTGGTGAAGTCTGTCACCACCGGCACGATCCGCGCAGCGCCCATTTCAGTGGCCTTTTCAACAATGAAATCCGTGCGGGCTTTCTTGATAGGCGCAAAGAGCAGCCACAAATCCGGCGGCAGTTGCAGCGTCCGCGTCTGGGCGCGGCAGGCAAGAACGCCACCACGCTTCCCCGCTTCGATGACTTCTCCATCCCACTCGCCATCGCGCCCGTTAATCAGTGACAGCACCGCACCAGCCTGCAACCGCATCACCCCGAAAAGGTAATGCGCCTGCTCTCGCGAGAGGGGAACCATTTGCCCTTCCCCTAAAGGCTGATCTACATAGAGCCGAACCTTGGATGCCATGAGCCGAACCATATGACCGAGAAGAGCCAAGCGCCAGCGCCTTCGTCGCCGGATACCGTCGCAGATGCGGTCCAAGGCAACTGGGTCGACCGATACGCGCCAGCTGCTACCCGCCCTTACCTGCGCCTCAGCCGCGCCGACCGGCCTATCGGCACTTGGTTGTTGCTGCTCCCCTGCTGGTGGGCGCTCGCGCTTTCATCTCTGCAAACAGGGCGCTTCGGGCTGTTCGAACTATGGATCGCCATAGGTTGCGCCATTGGCGCGTTCCTGATGCGCGGCGCGGGCTGCACATGGAACGACATCACCGACCGCGATTTCGATGGCGCCGTCGCCCGCACCCGCTCACGCCCGCTTCCCTCTGGTCAGGTCACAACGCGTGGCGCTGTGCTGTGGATGGTCGCGCAGGCACTTGTGGCGCTTCTAATCCTTCTAACCTTCCCGCCTATCGCCATTCTCCTCGGGGTTCTGTCGCTGATCCCTGTCGCTATCTACCCCTTCGCCAAGCGCTTCACCTACTGGCCGCAAATCTTCCTTGGCCTTGCTTTCAATTGGGGCGCTTTACTGGTTTGGGCCGCGCAATCGGGGCGCTTTGCATGGGAATCCCTCCTGCTCTACGCCGCCGGAATCGTCTGGACGCTGTTTTACGATACGATCTACGCCTATCAGGATGTTGAGGATGACGCCCTCATCGGCATCAAATCAACTGCCCGCCTGTTTGGGGATACGGCCCCCCGCTGGCTGCGACGGTTCCTGATGGGCGCGGTTCTTCTCCTCGGCGCTGCGGCCCTCTTGGCCACCATCGACCGGAGCGTGCTGTCTCTTGTGCTTGCCCTTGGCGGCGCTTGGGCAATGGGCTGGCACTTGATGTGGCAGCTCAGCCGCTTCGACCCCGCCAATCAACAAACACTTCTCGCCCTGTTTCGCTCAAACCGGAACGCTGGGCTCATTCCCTTGCTGTTTTTTGCCGCTGCTGCATTCGGCTGATTGAATAGAGCGCCCGCGCACCATACAGAGAATTGAAGCATCAAGAAGAACACGCATGAACCAGCGCTTTTCCTCCATCCTCCTGCCGCTTGCCGCCTTCACGGTGGCCGCGATCCTGTCGGCGCTTGGCGCCCGCGTCGCGGTTTCGCTGGTCGAGGACCTGTCCCGCTCGGCGGTGCAGGAAGCCCTCGCCGATGACGGTCAGCAATGGGCAGACGTGCTGGGCGATGGCTTGCAGGTTGTTATCGAAGGGACCGCCCCCAACGAGGCCGCCCGCTTCCGCGCGATGAGCATCGCAGGCCGCCATGTGGATGCCAGCCGCGTGATCGACAATATCTCCGTGGTCCAACGCGATGATATCATCGTGCCTGAATTCGTGGTCGAGATCCTGCGCAGCGACAGCGGCATTTCCCTGATCGGCCTTGCACCTGCCACGACGGACCGCGATGTCTTGACCCACTCCTTATCAGAAATCGCTGGCAACACCCGCGTCGCCGACCTGCTAGAGCTTGCCGAATATCCCGCGCCACCCGACTGGCGCAGCGCAATGACCTACGCCACCCGCGTCTTGCGCGAACTGCCCCGCGCTAAAATCTCGGTCCGCGCGGGCAGGGTCGAAATTTCCGCCATCGCCGAAAGTGCCGCTGAAAAGCGCGACTTGGAGCGCGAACTTGCCTATATGGCGCCGCGCAACGTCGCGACCCGCATCGCCATCACCGCGCCGCGCCCCGTCGTTACGCCTTTCACACTGCGCTTCACGCTCAATGCGCAAGGCGGCAGCTTCGATGCCTGCGTCGGCGAAACCTTTGATGATCGCGATCTCATGATCGAAGCCGCCCGCGCCATTGGCTTCGAGGGCGACGTGACCTGCCCCATCGCAATAGGCGCCCCTGATCCGGAGTGGAGCCGCGTGGTGAGCCAAGCGATCAACACGCTGGGCGCGCTTGGTGGCGGCACCTTGACCGTCTCTGATACCGATCTGCACATCATTGCCCAGCAAGGCACGGACGAAAAGCTCTTCGACACCCAAATCACCGCTCTGGCCGATGCCCTACTAGCGCTTTACGCACTCGAAGCCGACCTCCCCGCCCCTCCCACCCCCGAGGGTGGCGAGGAAGCACTGGTCGCCTCCTTTACAGGCACCCTCAGCCCTGAGGGTCTTGCCCAATTCCGCGGTATGATCGGCGACGATCTGATGAAGATCACCGCCGACAACTACGCCGCCGCCCGCTTCGGACGCAGTAACCTCTCCATCCGCACGAAAGTAGAACCCTCCGTTCCCTCGGGCTGGAACATCCGTGTTCTGACTGCAATCGAGGCCCTTTCCCGCCTGAAGAACGGCGCGGTATCCGTTTCGCCCGAAAGCGTAACCTTAACCGGCACAACAAACGATCCAGAAGCCAGCACAGCGATTTCAGCCCTGTTTATCGAGAAATTCGGTCAAGATGGATCTTTCGACATCGACATCGAGTATGTCGAAGAAATCCCCGAAGAGGAAAGCGGCCCGACCCCGCAGGAATGTCTCGCCAGTATTCGCGCAATCACAGACGAAACCAAAATCCTCTTTGACCCCGGTTCCGCGACTCTCACCGCCGAAACCCGCCCTGTGATCGACGATATTGCAAAGGTACTCCGCGATTGCCCCGAATTGCCACTGGAAGTGGCAGGCTACACCGATAGCCAAGGCCGCGAAGTAATGAACCAGCAACTCAGCCAAGAACGCGCCGAAGCCGTTCTGACAGCGCTGCGCGGCCGCCGTGTGTTGACCGGATCGTTCCGTTCCATCGGATACGGCGAGGAAAACCCGATCGCCGATAACGATACCGAAGAAGGCCGCGAAGCCAACCGCAGGATCGAATTCCACCTCTACGACCCCGAGTCCGAGGACGGTGGGCGGCTGGAAACAGACGCCACCGCCGATTCTGGCGAGCAAGACGCAGCGGCGGATGATGCCACCGGCGGGGCCGAAGAAACCGATGTGCCTACCGCTGATGGCACAGACGAAACAACGGGCGATGCGCCCACGTCGGAAAGCGACGCCACTGCCGCCGACGCGCCAGAAACGGACACGCCTGACACCGACACACCCGCAAACGACACGCCCGACGCAACAGACTCAGAGGGATGACGCCGTGAACAGAACCGAATTCATCATCGCGACAGCCATCGTGCTGTTCATGGCCTTCTGCCTTGGCTGGTTCGCCAATTGGCTGGTGCACCGTTTCAACCGCGTCTCCGCCTCCGATATCGGAGAGCTGGAGAAAATGGCAAAAACCTTGCACGAGGCTGAAGAGGAACGTGACCGCGCTGTCACCTCCCAGCGTGAAAGCGAAGGCGCCCTGCGCAGCCAACTCTCGCAAACCGAGGCCGAACTGCGCGCCGCGATGGATGGGTTGAGGGACGCTCGGCGCGAGGCCGAGGAACTGCGCTCCTATATCGAACGGAAAAATATGGGCAGCTAGTCGCCCCGCGGCGCCGCCGCGCGTCTCAGCCTGTCATTGATCGCGCGGCCCAAACCGTGATCAGGGATGGGCGATACCGCGATCCGTTCCGCACCCTCGTCATCCAGCCGGTGCAGCGCTGCGAAAAGGCTTGCCGCAGCTTCTGTCAGATCGCCCGAAGGGGAAAGGTTCAGCGCCGCGCCCTCAACATCCCCGAAACCGAGCAATATCTCGCCTGCTTCCGGTAACGTTACGTTGAGCCGCACTCTCCCGCGTGGCGCATAATGGGACAGCAATTGCCCTGGTGACTTCGGCGCATGCGGGTCTTCTTCCGTCTGCAACGGATAGCCCAGGCAAGCCTCAACGGCCTCTACCGGCAAGCCGCCCGCGCGCATCAACACGGGCGCTCCCGCACAGCCGATGATCGTCGATTCCAGCCCGACCTCGCAAGCACCGCCGTCCACCACCGCAGCGATCCGGCCTGCCAACCCCCCCATGACATGCGCTGCCGCTGTCGGGCTGATCCGCCCGGAAGGATTGGCGGAAGGCGCCGCCACAGGGGCGCCAAATGCCTTAAGGAGCGCCCGCCCAACAGGGTGATCCGGCACCCGCACCGCAACCGTGTCCAGCCCTGCTGTCACTAGTTTTGAGATCCCGCTCTCCGCGCGTAGCGGCAAAACCAACGTCATCGCACCCGGCCAAAAAGCCTGCGCCAGTCGCCGCGCTTCGGGCGTGAATTGGCAATATTTTTCGGCGGCTTTTACGCTATCGACATGGATGATCAGCGGGTTGAAGCTTGGCCGCCCCTTCGCCGCATAAATACCCGCCACCGCTTCGTCGTTTCGCGCATCGGCACCCAGCCCGTAGACAGTCTCCGTTGGGAAGGCCACCAGCCCTCCATCCGCCAGCAACCGCGCCGCTTCGTCGATTCCGTCTGCATCGGGACGTAACGTAACTGATTGCTCATGCTGGTTCATGACGTCGCGTTCTCATTGATAACCGATGCGCGATCCATACGCTGGTTAACTCGGAAGTCCAACACCTTGGCAACAGGGTGCCCTCAATACCGGAAGCCGAAATGCCTTATACGAGCCCTGCACAAGACATCTATTTCACGCTTTCCCAAGTTCTCGATTTCAAGTCGATTCAGGGCACAGATCGCTTTGCCGATGCGACAGACGAGACAACACGCGCCATCCTCACCGAAGCCGCCCGCCTGTGTGACGACGTGCTCGCGCCGCTGAACCGCGCTGGTGATACCCACCCTGCCCGCCTCGAAAACGGCATCGTCCGCACCTCGCCCGGCTTTTCTGATGGCTACCGCGCGATTGCCGATGGCGGATGGGTGGGCATCGCCTCGTCCCCCGAATTCGGCGGCATGGGGCTGCCGCTCACCCTTGCGACGGCTGTGAATGATATGATGGCCGGCGCCTGCCTGTCGCTTCAGTTGAACCCATTAATGACCCAAGGCCAGATCGAAGCCTTGGAAAAGCACGCCTCCGACGCCCTAAAAGAGCTATACCTGCCCAAGCTCATCTCGGGGGAGTGGAACGGCACGATGAACCTGACAGAGCCGCAAGCCGGTTCAGATGTCGGCGCACTCACCACCAAAGCAACCCCGAACGACGATGGCACCTACGCCATCACCGGCCAGAAGATTTACATCTCTTGGGGCGACAATGACTTCACCGGCAATGTCTGTCATCTCGTCCTTGCGCGCCTGCCGGATGCCGCGCCGGGAACGAAAGGCATCAGCCTTTTCATGGTCCCAAAATGGCTCCCCAATGCGGATGGTACGGCGGGCGCAGCGAATGCGCTCCGCGTTGTCAGCCTTGAACACAAGACCGGCCTGCACGGCTCACCCACGGCAGTGATGAGCTATGAAGGCGCGACGGGCTGGCTCGTCGGCGCGCCGCATGCGGGCATGGCGGCCATGTTCACCATGATGAACAACGCCCGCCTCGGCGTCGGCACACAAGGCATCGGCGTCGCCGAAGGCGCTTTCCAAAAGGCACTCGCCTATGCACAGGACCGCCAGCAAGGCCGTGCAAAGATCGTTGAACATGCAGATGTCCGGCGGATGCTCGCAACGATGAAGGCCGAAACATTCGCCGCCCGCGCCATCGCACTGGATTGCGCCATTTCGCTCGATATGGCGGCGGCGACAGCTGATCCGGCCGCAACCGCCCGTGCTGCTTTCCTGACCCCGATCGCCAAGGCTTTCGGCACCGAAACGGGCATTTCCGTTTCCAATCTGGGGATTCAGGTGCATGGCGGCATGGGCTATATCGAGGAGACAGGCGCAAGCCAGTACCTGCGCGATGTCAGGGTCACTGCGATCTACGAAGGCACCAACGGCATTCAGGCGATGGACCTCGTTGGCCGCAAGCTGATGGATGAAGGCGAGGCAGCATTTGCCCTCCTCGAAGAGATTGAAACCGCCACCGAAAAAGCCCGCGCCAGCCTCCCCGATCTGGCCGATCCTGTTTGGCAGGCCGCCGAAACTCTGCGCGAAGCAACCGAGGCTTTTCTTGCCCGCGATGCGGCGTCCCGCATGGGTGCATCGGTGCCCTATCTCATGGGCTTTGCCCGCGTTCTCGGGGGGCATTACCACCTCGCCGCTGCGCTCAGCGGAGATGCCAGTCGCACCCGCCTAGCCCGGTTCTACATCAGTCACCTTCTGCCAAAACATGCTGGCGATCTGGCCCGCGCCCATGTAGCAGATGACGTGTTGATGAGCCTAACCGCGGAAGACCTCGCCACCCCATGAGCACAGATACCCGCATGATCCGCTATCCGGTGGAAGCCCCGCCGGAGCACGGCACCGCGCATGAAATCGCTGAAGGTGTGCTCTGGTTCCGCTTCCCGCTGCCAATGGCGCTGGATCACGTCAACATCTACGCGCTGGATGATGGCGACGGCTGGACCCTGATTGACACCGGCATCGACAGCCGCAAATCACGCGCAATCTGGGAGACCGTTCTCGCCGGCCCGCTGGCAGGCAAGCCCGTCCACCGCGTGATCATCACCCATCACCACCCCGATCATATCGGCCTTGCTGGCTGGTTCATCGCGCGCGGAGCCGAGCTGGTGGTCCCTCGCACCGCCTATCTCGTCGCGCGTATGCTCACACTCGACGAACAGCCTCAATATACCGACGACGCGCTCACCTTTTATCAGCGCGCTGGCATGGACCCTGAAATGCTGCAGGCACGGCGCAATGAGCGCCCGTTCAATTTTGCCGATTGCGTCGCCCCGCTTCCCACCGGCTTCACCCGCATCATGGAAGGTGACACCATCCGCATCGGCGGGCGGCTTTGGGATATTCGCATGGGCGACGGTCATGCCCCCGAGCATGCCACCTTCTGGAGCCACGACGATCATCTCGTGCTCGGCGGCGATCAACTTCTGCCCTCGATCAGCCCGAATATCGGCGTTTACCCCACCGAGCCAGAGGCCAACCCACTGGCCGAATGGCTAGCCAGTTGCGCCGCTCTACAGCCCTACGCACGGGCAGACCATCTTGTTCTCGGGGGGCATAAACTGCCCTATTTCGGCTTGCCCACGCGACTGTGCCAGCTGATCGAAAACCACGCCGGCGCGCTGGAACGGCTCAGCGTTCATCTGGCAACACCCAAACGCGGCGGCGAGTGCTTCCCACCGCTTTTCAAGCGCGAAATCGGGCCTGTAACCTATGGGCTGGCGCTGGTCGAAGCCATTGCGCACCTGAATTATCTACATCAATCCGGCGCCGCGTCGCGCTGGCTGGGCGAGGACGGCGCCTATCGCTGGCAGGTCACAGGCTCGCCTCAGGCTTAAAGCCATCAGGGACCGTGTCCCGCCCCTCCAACACAAGATCAGCCATCACCGCGCCCACTTTCGGCGCCATGCCAAAGCCGATCTTGAACCCGCCATTGGCAATATATGCGCCCTCGATCAACGGATGCACGCCCAGCATCGGCGCACGGCTCTTGGCCCTCGGCCGTACCCCCGCCCAACGCTCGATCACCGGCGCATCAGCTAATACAGGGAACGCCGCCCGCGCCCGCGCGATAATGTCGTCGAGCTGTTCGTCGGTCGTATCCGGTGCGGCAAAATCCCGCTCGGACGTCGATCCGATCGCCACCGTCCCGTCCGCATGTGGCACGATATGCAGCGCATCGGCAAAAAGCTGCGGCGCGTCGGCCGCATCAAACTTCAGCAAAGCCGCTTGCCCCTTCACCCCGTTGCCCACGGTCTTTCCCATCGCCTCAGTGAGCGCAACCATCCCCTGCCAGCCGGTCGCGTGAACCACTTTCCCCGACACTACACCATCCCGCAGGATTTCCCCACCGCCTGCCTTGATCGCCGCCGCCAGCGCCAGCGCCGCCCGCCGAGGATGCAACCGCGCTGTAAGCGTGTCATGCACCAACCACCCACTTGGCGAAACGGGCGCCCACTCTCCCGCCTCTACTGCGGGCACCACGCGCCACGCGGCCTTTCCCTGCCACAACTCTTTCGCCGTTTCCGCACGGGCATGGGCCATATCCACTGCACGGTCATCGGCCAAGGGCTGCAAACGCCCGCTCCGCAAATACCCCGGATCGCGCCCGCCTTCCTGCGCCACGCCCCGCCAAAAATCTTCAGCCATGATCAGGCTCTCAAACTGAAACGCTTTCTTATCGTTCCAGTTCTCCGGCACATGCGGCGCAAGCGCCCCCACTAAACCACCGCTAGACCCTGCTCCGACTCCGGCAGGATCAATCACACGCACCCTTGCGCCCCGCTTCACACAGGCATAGGCCACCGACAGGCCAAAAATGCCTGCCCCCAGAACCGTCACATCAACCATTGCCTTCGCGCCGTCCTCTCACCAATCTCGGCCATGTAACTAGGACAACTTGCAATGACTCACCAGACGGCAGACCTCGATTGGCGCGACGACCGCATTCCCGTGTCACGGCAATTCGATGACCCCTATTTCTCGCTTGAGGATGGTCTTGCCGAAACCGAGCATGTCTTCTTACATGGCAACCGCATCGCCACACGCCTGCATGCGCCGCTGTCGATTGCCGAACTGGGCTTCGGCACCGGCCTGAATTTCCTTGCGACATGGGCCTTGCACCGCGCCAGCGGCAGCACTTCGCCACTGCAGTTCACCACTTTCGAAGCCTTCCCGATGAAGGCAGACGATATGGCCGCTGCCCTCGCCGCCTTCCCGCGGCTCTCTGATCTCGCCGCGCCACTCGTCAAAATGGTGCGCTCAGGTGAATGGCAAATGCAATCTGGCCCCGTGTCACTGCAAGTGATCGTCGGCGACGCCCGCGAAACACTCCCCAAGTGGGAGGGCAAGGCCGATGCATGGTACCTCGATGGCTTCTCCCCCGCCAAAAACCCTGAGCTGTGGGGCGCCGATCTGATGGCGCAAGTCGCCGCCCACACCACCGCAGGCGGCACACTCGCCACCTATACCGCCGCAGGTCACGTCCGCCGCGCGCTTGCGGAGGCAGGGTTCACCGTCACCCGCAGCCCCGGCTTCGGTCGCAAAAGGCACATGACCAGCGCTGAGATGCCCAACTGATGCAAACCAACACCCGCCTCGGCATCCTCCTGATGATCGCCACCACCTTCATCTTCGCCGCGCAAGACAGTATCTCACGCCATCTGGCGGGGGAGTATAACGTCTTCATGGTGGTGGTGATCCGCTACTGGTTCTTCGCAGCCTTCGTCATCACAATTGCGGCCCGTCGCGAAGGATCGGTTCGGGCCGCCGCCGCGACCAGCCAGCCCGCCTTACAGATCGGGCGCGGCCTGATCCTCGTTGGGGAAATCTGCGTGATGGTCTATGCCTTTACGCTCCTCGGCCTTGTCGAAAGCCTCGCCGTATTCACCGCCTATCCCCTGATCATCGCCGCCCTTTCCGGCCCCATTCTGGGAGAGAAAGTCGGCTGGCGGCGCTGGTCCGCGATTGGCGTAGGTTTTGTCGGAGTGCTGATCATCCTCCAGCCCGGCGTGGGCGTTTTCAGCCCCGCCGCCTTGGTGCCGCTGCTTTCCGCAACGCTGTTTGCTATCTACGGCCTGCTCACCCGTTACGCCGCACGGCGCGACAGTACGGCGACCTCGTTCTTCTGGACGGGTGTTTCAGGCGCCGTCGCCATCACGCTCATCGGCGTCTGGTTCTGGGAGCCGATGACGCTGGCCGATTGGGGCTGGATGGCGCTTCTATGCCTGACCGGCGCGAGCGGCCACTGGCTCTTGATCAAATGCTACGAAGTGGCCGAGGCGAGCGCCGTTCAACCGTTTGCCTATATGCAGCTGATCTTCGGCACAGGTTTCGGCATCCTGATTTTCAGCGAAGTTCTTCGCCCCAATGTGGCACTGGGCGCAGCGATTGTCATGGCTGCGGGCCTGTTCACCTTCTGGCGCGAAAACCGCGCGGCCCGTTAGGCAGGCCGCGCGAATGAGGTCAGTTCGAGCTCTTCATCGGGCAGGTGCTGAAACCGAAAACACGGTACAGCGGGCAATGACCGAAAAGACCCGTCACAAGCGGGACAACCCCGATCCAGCCCCATGCCGTCTGTGGCCCAACGAAAACGAGTGACAGCAACACCAAGCCCACTGCGACCCGCAGGACGCGATCAACTGTTCCTTCGTTCCTGATCATTTCAAATGCCTCCATTTGTTTGCTTCCCGACTATCATAGCAAATGTTTGGGCAATCGTCGGTGACAAAGTCACCTGTCCTCATCTGCGATCCGCTGCAAGGCGTCCCGATTGGTGATGGCGATACCTTCCTTGCCCTGCGTCACAAGCCCACGCGCTGCAAAATCCGCCAAACGACGGCTGACATAGGCTCGCCCGCTCGCGGTTTCAGCAGCCAATGCATGATGCGTCGCCGCGACCAGCCCTGCCCCATCCGCCAGCCGCAACAAAACCCGCGCCAAACGCGCGTCAAAGCCTGTCAGCGCCACTTCCTCGATCAGCTGTTGACTTCTCCAAACCGCGTCGCCACCGACGCCAGCACCATCGAACGAAAGTTAGGATCCGCCTCCATCCGCCCCGCAAACTGCGCCGCTGGGATGATCTCGCCCTTCAGATCAGTCTCTGCCATCCCTTCGGCAGCATAGGTCGTCCCATCCACAAGGCAGGAAAAGGTCTGCAAGCACACCTCCCCTGGCCGCACCCGATAGAGCACCACTTACCGCCCACTGGCCCCTGTCAAAGTTACCTTGATCGAGCCTTGAGCCAGTATCAGGTAGCCCGCGCGCTCCTGCCCCGGCTGGAAGATCACCTGTCCCTTCCTCGCTTCGAACGGTCTTTGCATCTCACCCACCTGCACACGCGAACCACTGCGATCAAGTGAACGCAGCCAGCCGCAAAGTTGCAAGGATGATCTGTCGTCCGCGCTAGCGGCTCGGCCGCGCAACGGGGCGCATCGTGCGCTCTGGCACCAAATCCGACGGCGCTTCACCCGTCTCGGGGCGGGCAACAGGTGTCAGCGTTGCTTCCGGCACCAGCCCGGAAACCGGCCGCGCAGCCACGGGAGGCAAGCCGCGCCGCAACAGTGCCTCCAGCCCGATGCCACCACCCGCGTTGCCCAACCGAGCCCGATAGACGATCACCGCCTCCGCCACGCGCTGCACATAATTTCGCGTTTCGCGGAACGGGATATGCTCAAGCCAGTCAATGATATCGACATCGTCATTGCGTGGATCACCCCGCGCTTCGACCCACTCGTCCGCGCGGCGTGGACCCGCATTATAACCCACCGCGACCAGCGCCAAGCCATCGCCAAAGCGTTCATACAAGCGCGCGAGATAGCCGGTTCCCAGTTCCGCATTATAAGCCCAATCCGCCGTCAACCGCCCCCGCGAATAAGGCAGGTCCAGAAACCCCGCCATTTCCTCTGCCGTGCCGGGCATCAGTTGCATCAGCCCCAGCGCCCCTGCCGGACTGCCCACCACCGGATTGAACTCGCTCTCCCGCCGCGCAAAAGCCAAACCGATCTCTGGCGCGACAGCCAAGCTCCGCTCCGCCAACGGATGTAATGGGAATTGCACCGCCGGAAGGAATATCCCCCGCGTTGCCGCTGTCTTGCCCAGAAAAATCTCGAAAAACGGCTCGCCTGCCTCCTCCAGATACGCCCCCAATCGCGCCAGATCATCAGGCTCCAGCTCCCGCGCGAGGTGAAAAACGAAAGCAACCGCACCTGCCCGTTCCCCACCGGCGATCAGCTTTTGAAGCGCTTGGAAACGGTCATCCGCTGCCAGAGCGGTTCCGCGCCACTGTCCCAATGTCGCCCGCCCCGCCAGCGCTGGGTCCAATGGCCGCGCCAACCGTTCCGCTGCAAGCTGCCCATAAAAGGCGCTCTGATGTTCCGCCGCGCGGGCAAAAGCGGCTTGTGCTGCCTCGGCATTGCCCAGTTCCAGATGCGCACGCCCTGTCCAATACCATGCCCGCCCCAAGGAAATCGCTCCGTCGACCGCATCAGCCGTGCGCTGGAAATGCGCCACTGCCGCTGCCGGTTCGTTCAATTTCCGCAGCGCGATATAGCCGGCCAGCCATTCAAGATCGGCAAAATCCTCACCCTCGCTCGGCTCAAGCCCGTGTGTTGCAGCCAGAAGGTAAGCCGAGCGATCTTCGCCCTCACGCATCTGCCAACGCGCGATCACCCGCCGCCAATTAGCCCAGCGGGCCGCATCGCCCAGCTCCGTTTGCGCACGCAACAGGCCCATCGCATCCGTCCAATCGCCACGCGCCGCCAATTGATTAAAACGGTCCGCCGCAACAGACGCCTTGGCGCGCAGTGCCGCTGGAGCCGCTGCAAAGGACGCCTCGCCCAATTCTCCGCCTCGCTGAGCGGCAATCCTCAGCGCCACTTCCGCCGCGCTCGCTCCGTCCAGCACTGGCAGCAAACGCTCCGCCGCCGATACCGCGCCGCGATCCAACATCGCCGCTGCGCGTTCCGCATGCATAAGCGAAAGGCCACTCTCAAACCGCGCCCGCAGCGCCGTTTCCTCCGCCTCTTCCATCACCAGCGCGAGCCACCCGTCGCGCAGCACCGTCGCCGCACCGGCGGCATCATCCATCGCCAGATGCGCTTCAGCTAACAACCGGACGCCGCGCCCCGTCTGCGGTGCATGGCCCTCAAACCACGCCTTCACCTCTTCGGCTGAAAGCGTTTCGGGCATCACCTTCTCGGCTTCCTCCCGCAATGACCGCTGTTGCGGCCAGTCATCGCGCCGCGCCAGAAAACCCTGCGCCGCCTCGAAGCCCAAACCCCCGCTGCGCAGCTTCATCCATGTCACCAGATCCCGCAGCACCGCGTCACCATTTGGGACGGCTGCCGACGCCTCATCCCATGCGCCATCGCGCGTGAGCGCAAAAACCCGCGCCAGCGCCGGATCTTCGGCAACTATTTGCGCTGCCGCCCCTGTTGCAAGTGACAGGCACAAGGAAAGGGTCAGGAAAACCCGTCTCATCGAAACCAACTGCCTCATATTCGTTTTGCTCTATCCTAGCCTGCCGCCACACAATATCAATTCACCAACTTGGCAATCGGCGGAAACCCGTCTAGGTTCCGAACGATTTTATTCGGGTAGAATCTCCTGCCCCTACAAAGGAAACGCAACATGTTCCGTGGGTCTCTCCCCGCACTCGTCACCCCCTTCGACAGCGGCCAGCTTGAACTCGAAACGCTGGAAAAACTTGTCGAATGGCACATCGCGGAGGGAAGTCACGGCCTCGTTCCCGTCGGCACCACGGGCGAAAGCCCCACGCTCAGCCATTCCGAGCATGACCTCGTCGTCGAAACGGTGGTCAAAACCGTCGCCGGCCGCGTTCCGGTAATTGCCGGTGCTGGGTCAAACAACACGATCGAAACCGTTCGCCTTGTTGAGGCTGCCAAGAATGCCGGCGCCGATGCCGCGCTTGTGGTGACGCCTTATTACAACAAGCCCACCCAGCGCGGGCTTCTCGCCCATTTCCTTGCAGCGGCTGAATGCGGCCTTCCGATTATCATTTACAACATCCCCGGCCGCTCGGTTGTTGATATGACGCCCGCGACGATGGGCGAATTGGCCAAACATCCGATGATCGTCGGTGTGAAAGACGCCACAGGCGACCTCGCCCGCGTGCCCAAGCAGCGCCGTTGCTGCGGCACCGATTTCATTCAGCTCTCAGGCGAGGACGCCACCGCGCTCGGCTTCAACGCCCACGGCGGCACCGGCTGCATTTCCGTCACCGCCAATGTTGCGCCAAAGCTTTGCAGCCAGTTTCAGGAAGCCACCCTCCGCGGCGACTACACCGCAGCACTTGAGTTCCTCGACCGCCTGATGCCGCTGCACGAAGCCATCTTCATGGAGCCCGGCGTTACAGGCGCGAAATACGCGATGTCCCTGCTGGGCCTGTGCAAAGACGAAGTGCGCTCCCCCCTCACCCCGCTCGATGAAGGCACCCGCCTCTCGATCAAGGACGCGATGAAGCACGCTGGTTTGATCAACTAATTCAGGCCTATGCCGCAAAGAAAAGGACCGCAAAAGCGGTCCTTTTTGCATATTAATATTTTCATTTTGATTTTATAAAATCAAAATTCCACACCAATCTGTGCTTTGATACCTGCGCGGAACGGGTGCTTCAACAGCTCCATTTCAGTCACCAGATCGGCAATTTCGATCAGGTCGTCATGCGCGTTGCGCCCCGTCAGAACTACATGCGTCATCTCTGGCTTTTCCTCCACGAGGAACTGCACAACTTCTTTGAT